>JRYG01003300.1_pt1 | contig 16019 bp, 10 predicted proteins | sample 235341 | NCBI WGS metagenome assembly JRYG01 (sample SAMN03074218, study PRJNA261478) | activated sludge metagenome | biome: Wastewater Treatment Plant; feature: Wastewater; material: Activated sludge; isolation source: activated biomass of a wastewater treatment plant treating hydrocarbon... ... | reverse complement strand
GCAATTCAAAAACCAGGGCGTTATGCCGCCGCTGCACATTGATGTGGCCACACGCATGGTGTACAACCCCGAGCTGAAAAGCGTCTTCATGTTTGTTCCGGGCGTTATTACCATTGTACTGATGCTGATTTCTGCGCTTTTGACCTCTCTCACGCTGGCACGCGAAAAAGAGCTGGGTACAATGGAGTTGCTGCTAGTATCGCCGCTGCATCCTATGATGATCATTGTAGGTAAAGTACTGCCTTACGTTGTTCTATCGCTGATCAACGCCGTTTTGATCATTGCCCTGGGCGTATATGTGTTTGGCGTGCCCATCAAGGGCAGCCTGATTTCATTATTAGGGTTAAACACGCTGTTCATCATCACGGCATTATCGCTGGGTATCCTGATTTCTACCCGTACCAAAACCCAACAGGCTGCCATGATGGGGGCTTTGCTAGCGCTGATGATGCCAACAATGCTATTGTCGGGATTTGTTTTTCCGATTGAAAGTATGCCCTGGCTATTACAGTTGATTTCCACGGTCATTCCTGCAAAATATTTTATAATCAGTTTGAAAGCCATCATGCTCAAAGGCGTATCTGTGCAGGTGGTATGGCGGGAAGTGGCCATACTGTCGGCGCTTACGCTGGCATTTTTGCTGGCTAGCTGGCGCAATTTCAAACTCCGGCTGGAGTAAACATCCCTCAATTCCGACCCGATGCGTATCATATTCATTCTTATATGGAAAGAGTTGCTGCAAGTATTTCGCAACAGGGCGATGATCCCCATTTTGACTATCATCCCTATTGTGCAACTCATATTGCTTTCCTTTGCGGCAACCAATGAAATCAAGCAGGTGGGCCTGGCTGTATGCGACAACGACCACAGCAGCTATTCGCGCAGGCTGCGCGAGCAGTTTCTGTCGTCTGATTATTTTGTGTTGTCGCTATATACCGACGATGAAAAAGCCGCTATGGCAACGCTTGAAGACGACAAAGCCGATGCCGTATTGGTTATCCCCGCCGGATTTGAACGAAGCCTGTTGCGCGGGCAGCCCGGCAAGTTGCAGGTGATGGTCAATGCCATCAACGGCGTCAAGGGCGGACTTGCGGGCGCTTATGCCGGTTCGGTTATACAATCATTTCGTCGCGACCTCTCCCTGGAAATTGTTCCCGTTAACCGCCCCAAAACGCCTGTTGCGGCGCCCATATCGGTGAGTTACCGCCACTGGTACAACCCCGAACTGGAATACCAGACCTTCATGGTGCCCGGCATCCTCGGGGTATTGGTCACTATTCTTACTATGATACTAACTGCCATGAACATCGTGCGCGAGCGGGAGATCGGCACCATTGAGCAACTTAACGTAACGCCTATCAAGAAATACCAATTCATCATTGGGAAATTGCTGCCATTTTTGCTAATCGGATTATTTGACCTGGCAATCGGGCTTGCCGCCGGCAAACTCATTTTTGATATACCCATGGTAGGCAGTCTGTGGCTGGTTTTCGCTTTTTGCGTGGTGAACCTCATCGCTACGCTGGGCGTGGGCATGCTCATCTCTACCGCTGCCGAAACGCAGCAGCAGGCGATGTTTATCTCCTGGTTTTTTATGATGATTTTTATTTTGATGAGCGGCTTGTTTACCCCTATTGAAAGTATGCCGCTGTGGGCGCAATATCTTACCATTCCCAATCCCATTGCCCATTTCGTGGATGTGATGCGCAAGATATTGCTCAAGGGCAGCGGGTTTGAAGATGTGAAAGATCATTTCGCAACCATGCTTGTTTTAGGAGCAATACTCATTGCGCTTGCTATATGGCGCTATCGCAAAACAACAGCGTGAAACGGTTTAACCCCTGCTCAATAAATAACACTGATGTATTTTCTTATTGCGAAAATCGGGCGGTACGGTTTGGGCGCTGATATTTTTACAATGGGCGGTTTCAATAGCCGCTTCGTCGAGGTGAAACCGGCGGTAATTGGTAGAAAAAAAGATAATCCCGCCGGGAGACATGAGTTTCAGCGTCTGGTTAATCAATTCGGCATGGTCGCGCTGAATATCCAGTACATCGCGCATAGCCTTGCTGTTCGAAAAAGTGGGCGGGTCAAGCACCGCCAGATCGTAGCGCTCACGTGCCGGGTTTTGGAACCACGATTTTATATCGGCCCGCACAAATTGGTGGCCCTGGCCGCCGAACCCGTTGAGTTCCATGTTGCGTTTGGCCCAATCCAGGTAGGTGTTCGACAAATCGACTGTGGTTGTGCTCAGCGCGCCTCCTGCCGCGGCATACACCGTAAATGATCCCGTATAGGCGAATAAGTTGAGTACGCGTTTGCCTGCCGACTGCTCGCGCACCATCTGCCGGGTGATGCGGTGGTCGAGGAACAAGCCGGCATCGAGGTAATCGCTGAGGTTGACCCAGAATTGGAGGCCGCCTTCGCGCGCTATTATTTCCTTTTTTTTATCGCCCAATCTTTCGTACTGCTGCGTCCCTTTTTGGGGTTGTCTTTCTTTAAAAAAAATGCGCTCGGCGGGGACTTCCAGTACATCCTGCATGGCCTGCCGGCAGCCGGAACGCCAAATGCGGTGTTCGGACTCATCGAGCCCGTGGGGGCGACTGTACTCGGCAGCGTGAATGCAATCTTCATAGCGATCAATAACTATTGGGAATTCCGGCATATCGGCGTCGTAAATCCGATAGCAGGTAATGCCCTGCCGTCGGGCCCACTTGCCGTTGTGGCGATACACCTTGCGCAGCCGATTGGCAAACGACTCTAAGTCGGGTAGGCTCATTTCCGGTATTTATTTTTTACAAATAAAAAGACCGCAAAATAACATTAGACGCCTTGTCTTTGGGTATAAAAATGATAATTCTGTTATTTTTATTTTGCGTAAATTTATCAACTTTTATTTCGCAAAAACAGCATACACAATGAATTTCAGAATCCAATTGCTCTGCCTCGGCTTGCTGCTAAGCCTGGCCGTGCCCTTATGGGCGCAGAAAAAAGGCGCCAAACCGGCTGCAAATGCGGCTGCCATTGCCGCCGCGCCCGCTTTTGACGCAAAAAAATACGCCGGCTTGCGCTGGCGCAATATAGGCCCCTTCCGCGGCGGCCGCTCAAATGCCGTTTCAGGCGTTATTCAAAACGACCAGATTTATTACACCGGCTACACTGGCGGCGGCCTTTGGAAAACCGAAGACGCCGGCATCACCTGGAGAAATATCTCCGATGGATTTTTCCAGACCAGCTCCGTCGGCGATGTAGCAGTGTCGGAATCCGACCCCAATGTCGTTTATGTGGGCATGGGAGAACACGCCGTGCGCGGGGTGATGACCACCTTCGGCGACGGCGTGTATAAATCAACCGACGCCGGTAAAAGCTGGAAACGTTTGGGGCTGGAATTAACCAGGCATATCTCTGACGTGGTGATCCACCCCGGCAATCCCGACATCGTATACGTGGCCGCTCAGGGCGCCGTGCACGGCCCCGGCGCCGACCGCGGCATTTACAAAAGTACCGACGGCGGCGCCTCCTGGCGCAAGGTGCTGTACGTAGATGAAAATACCGGCGCTTCTTCCCTGAGCATGGACTATAACAACCCCCGCATACTTTATGCCGCCACCTGGCAACACCGCCGCCACCCCTGGAAAGTGGAAAGCGGCGGCCCCGGTTGCAGCCTCTGGAAATCTACCGACGGCGGAGAAACCTGGGAAAAGATCAACAAAGGGCTGCCCCCTGTATTGGGCAAGATGGGGATCTCGGTGTCGCGCGCCAATCCCGACCGGGTTTATGCCATCGTTGAAGCCGAAAAAGCCAAGGCAGGCCTGTATCGCTCCGACGACGGCGGGCGCTCCTGGAACCTGCTTTCTAATAATCAGGAAATCACTTCGCGCTCCTGGTATTATATGGAGGTTTTCGCCGACCCCCTCAACGCCGATATCGTCTACGTACTGAATGCCCCGATGATGGCGTCTATTGACGGAGGCAAAACGTTTACGCGTATCAATGTCGGCCACGGCGATACCCACGATCTGTGGATCAACCCCCGCAATAATAAAAATATGATTCTGGGCGACGACGGCGGCGGAGAAGTCACTTTTAACGGCGGCCGCACCTGGTCAAGCCTCAATAATCAGCCCACCGCCCAGTTTTACAGGGTTAACGTAGACCGCACGTTTCCCTATAAAGTCTATGGCGGACAACAAGACAACTCATCGGTGGTTATTGCCAGCCGCAATAACGGCTTCGGCATTTCTGCCAAAGACTGGTTTGAGGGCCCCGGCTGCGAATGCGCCTATATCGCTTTCGACCCCGACAAACCCGAACTGCTGATAGGCGGCTGCTACCAGGGGCAGATCGATCAACTCGATATCCGCACCATGGAAGCTAAAAATATCATGGCCTACCCGGCTATCAACCTGGCCAATCCGCCCAGCGAGATGAAATACCGCTTCAACTGGAACGCGCCGATCGTTACGTCTCCCCACGATCCCAATATCATCTATCATGCCGGCAATGTGCTGCTGCGCTCTACCGATAAAGGCTTATCCTGGACTCCCATCAGCCCCGACCTCACGCGCAACGAAGCAGCCAAACAGGGCGTAGGCGGCGGCCCCATTACCAACGAAGGCGCCGGCGGCGAGAATTACAACACGATTTATTACGCCATCGAATCCAGCCTGGAACAAGGCGTGATATACACAGGCAGCGATTGCGGACTCGTTCATGTAACGCGCGACGGCGGAAAAACCTGGCAGCAGATAACGCCTCCCGGATTAGCCGAATGCAGTATTCACAGCATTGAGGTTTCCCCCCACGATAAAGGGACCGCATACATCAGCGCCAACCGTTACAAATTCAACGACTTTTCGGCTATGTCATATAAAACCACTGACTATGGCCGCACCTGGACCAGAATCGCTGCCGGTATCGATGCCGATGATTTTCTGCGTGTGATCCGTGAAGACCGCAAAACGCCCGGTTTGTTGTATGGCGGCTCGGAACGCGGTTTTTATGTGTCGTTTGACGGCGGCGCCCAATGGAACCGCCTTCAGCTCAACCTGCCGGTTGTACCCGTTACGGATTTGGCTATTCAAGACAACGACCTCATTGCTTCTACTGCCGGGCGTTCTTTCTGGATTCTCGACGACCTGGGCGCCCTCCAACAAGCAAAAGGCGATTGGGGTAAAACCGCTTTGCGCCTTTTCCAACCCAAAACTACTGTGCGTTTCTCAGCCTTTATGCCCCCCTGGATTACAGAAATGCCTCCGGGCCTGGGACAAAACCCGCTTAGCGGCGTTATTTTGGACTATTACCTTTCCGAAAAAGCCGATACCAACAGGCTGACACTTGACATACTCGATGCCACAGGAAAAGTAATACGCAGTTATTCCAATATTAAAGACGAAAAATTCAAGCGCTACCCGGGTGGTCCGCCGCCTGCCGCAACTATTCCCGCTGAAGCCGGATTAAACCGCTTTGCCTGGGATTTCCGCACGGAAGCCCTGCCCGGCGTACCCGATGTATACGTCTACGGCGATTATCGCGGCCGCCAGGTTCCCCCCGGCAATTACCGCGCCCGCCTTACCTACAAAGGGCAAACCAGCGAAACGCCTGTTGCCGTTATTGCAGATCCACGCCTCAATGTAGATCCGTCGGCCTGGGTCGCACAGCAGGATATGCTGGTCGGGCTCGAAGACAGGGTCAAGGAAATCCACCAGTCCATCATCGATTTGCGAAAAATCAAAAAACAAATAACCGCCTATAACGAACTGCTGGCCAACAATACACAAGCCAAAGCCTTACTCGACGCCGGCAAGGCACTCGTTGAAAAAATCGATAACTGGGAATCAAAAGTAGTGGAAACCCGCCAGCAAAACTTCCAGGATGTGATCAACTGGCCCAGCAAATTGAATGCCGAGGTGATGGCCCTGCGTACGGTCATAGACGTGCACGACCCCCGTATTACCCAGGGTACGCGGGATCGTTTCAAGGATTTGGATGCCGAATGGGCTAAATACCGCGACGAATTGCTGGAGATTCGACAAAAAGACGTGCCCGCTTATAATGAGTTGTTTAAGAAAAGTAATGTGCCGGCGGTGGTGGTGGAGTAGTTGTCGGTTCTATGTTGTAGGTTGTAGGTTGTAGGTTTTTTTACACACTTTCACACCTCACACCCACCGATACTACCTCTTGCGTCTATACCACCAGAAAGCGCCTGAGGCGCAAAACAGTGACAAAAGCGCCAACAGGGCGAGCGGCAGGCCTTGTTGGCGTTTCCATTTTACGGCGCCATTATCGCCGACATAGGTAAGGGCGGCCCAATAGTAGGGCGACTTTTGGAATGCGGGCACAGCGGGGTCGTTGAGGTAATCGAGTTTGGCGTGGTGAAGCGCAGCGGGTTTGCTTGCGCCAGATGCCAGACGTGTGTACATATTCTTCAAAATGTGTGCGGTTGCTGCTTCGTTGATAGTCCATAGTGAGGCCACGAGGCCCTTTGCCCCGGCATAGGCAAAAGCTCTGGACAGGCTCATTACGCCTTCTCCTTGTTTGAACTCGCCAAGTGCGGTTTGACAGGCGCTGAGTACAACCAGGTCGGCATGCAAATTGAGGGCATAGATATCGGGCAGATAAGCCGCCCTGTCGAACAACTCCACCCGGGGAAGCGCGCCGCTGCTGTCTACTCCGGCGTGAGTGGAAAGATGGACAATTTGATAAAGAGGTCCGAGTTGCGATAAAGCCTCCCAGTCGGCCTGCTCATCAAACAGCGAGCGGCTACCGCGGGGCGCCTCCTGGCGGCCTGCAAGTAAAGGGGGTAATCCTCTTTGCTTATGTTGAAAACGCGGCGACAAGTGCAGCAATAGTCGGTGGGCCTTTACCGTCAGCGCTCGCTGACGCTCCATAACAGCCAGCGAAAAAGCATAATGAACAGAATGTTTTTTTATAAGAAACGGCGCTGCTTCCCAGGATGAGTGTTCAGCAGGGCGGTATAATAGGGTTTCAAAGGGTACAAAAGCCAGCCAGGCATCGGGGATAATCAGCAACCGGTCAACATGCAATTTATATGGAGCAATGACGGGTTGTAAAACCTGTTTATAAACGTGGTAGGACAGATCCAGAAAAGGCCCGGGTTTTTGTTGGGCCGTGCGCGATTGCATCAAGTTTAGCAACTGCTGAATTGCAGCTTCAAGCGTATCAGAAGACGCTAGCATGTGCCACTCCGCCTTGCCGTCGGGCAAACGGACAAAGGCAAAAGTCGACTGACTGCCGACGAAATATTCAATCACCGCGTATTCCGGCAACGTACGGCAAATGTCTGCAATTTTGTCGCCGCTCAAGGCCTCGGTTTGACGTCGATAGGCCGCTTCCTCGGGATACTGGGCTGCCAGTTTTCGTTCATTGGCGTTCCATTCATCCATCAGCGTATTGCGCTGTAATTGCCATAACACGCGTTGCGAAGCCTGCGGGTGTAACATCAGTTCCCGGTCAAAGTAGGCGATTTGCCGGCGCAATTGTTTTTGTTTTTCAAATAAAGGATTACTATTTATTTTATTACTGTGAAAACGGTTGCGATGCAGCGCGTCCAGCAAAAGCGCTGCTTTGGCCTGCTCGGCAAAGGTCCAGGCGGTATAAAGCAGGCTATTTGAACGGGTCAATCGGTATAGTTCCCATGCAATCAAAAGGGCCTTTTCTGTACGCCGCCTGGTTTGCGACAATACCCACAGTTGCGCTGATTCGTATTGTAAAGCGCGCCGCAACATGGATTCGGTTTGTGTTGCCAGTTGGTAGCATTGCAGCGCGGCAAGCAAGCTTCCTGTATCTCGGCTTTGCCTGTATTGCAGCCATAGCGCTTCGGCTTTGCCGTCGAGCGCTTCGTAAATAGCGTTTTCCGGGTACAACTGATTTGGCGAGGGTAGATCCGACGGCGCCCTGGGGCTGAAACCTGGAATTACCGTGCTAATTGACTGGTTGTATGCCTCGATAGCTTTTACAGCTTCGCCGCGTTGGACATAAATTTGCCCAAAGGCTATCCATATTTTTGCCAGATCGCGAGGCGCGCCTACAGATCGTGCCTTGCGCCCTGAAGATAACGCGCGCCGCAGGTATTGAAGCGCTTCGTCGCCGCGCTGCTGTTGATTCAATAGCCGGGATTTTGTAAGGTAAGCGCCTGATAAATAATCGTGTACCGTTTCCCTGGTTTCATCGTTTAGCGGCATTTTTTCTAAAGTAGCAATGGCTAGATTCAACCGGTATTCCGCTTCCTTTAACTTGTTGGTCTCTATCAAGCTGGTAGCCAGCGAGCTTTGCAGCAGGGCAATTTTGTCCGGTTCGGCCCCTGTACAGTCAAGCCCTTTTTGATAATAGGCAATTGCCTTTGTATTATCGCCTTCGTTCCAGTAAGTGAGCCCGATATTGTTGTATAAACCGGCAAACGCCGCATTTTTTCCATGAGATGGATCACCTTGAATAGCCATCTGAAAAAAAACTCGGGCTTTTTCATTATCACCCAGTCGGGTATAATTGGCGATGAGCGGTTTGAAAAAATACTCCAGCGCGTCGAAATCCTGAAAATTGTATTTGTTGTAATAACCCAATCCCTCCTCTTGCGCCTTTATAGCCTCCAAAATATTACCCAGATTAAAAAGATAAAACCCACGGCTGGCTTGTATCAACGAAAAAGCTTCTGCTTCGCCGGCCGTTTTTGCTTGTCGCCATTTCTTATGTAATGCGCTGTCTAAAATAGCCAACGCATTATTTTGATTATCAAATAAAAATTGACATTCATAATAACAGTACGCCCAGGCTTCCAGGCTATCGACTTGCCTGTAATAATTGGCTTTCAGGCGATAATAATAAATGGCGCTATCAGCTTGCCCTTCTGCTTCAAAGCGGGCTATTTGCGCATCCCAATTGCGATCAAACTGTTGCGCATTTGCGCAATGTGTTGCCAGAAAAAAAACAATAGTAATTAACCAATAGTTATTCGCCATTAGCCGGATCGCATTATTGATCGAATTTACGGCTATAGACGATATTATTTTAAAAATAATACCGGCTTAAAATTTCCAATAAGTAAAAGCGGACACATAAAACGCCGGTTGTTGCCCCAGGCGCAAGACTGGCCGAATGCCTATGGCCGGGCCTTTTCTGACCATGCCGAGATGGACGTCGGCAAAAAGAGCGGGGCGAACTATCACTGTATTTCGCGGATACGTATCGCCGGATACATCGAGATCTTCAAACAGCGGAAACCAGAACTCGCGTGGCGCGTTTAATTCGGGTTCCGGACTGCGGTATTCGATCAGCCGGATTCGCTTAGTGTCGCTTATTATTGATTTACTAAATTCGAAATTGACCATTATTCCAACACCCGTACTCAGCCAATCGGTCCAATTCTTGCGCAGTTGCAGCGGCGTCAAGCCGAGAAGCAGCTTGTCTGTTTCGACAGAATGGCTGATTGTTTGAATAGAATCGACTATCCGGAACTGGATGTCGCCTGTATTTTCAATAAATATATAAGGTCGGGGTGGGAATGTATCTGTTTGGGTTGTAAATTCATTTGAAGTTACAGGATAACCGAATATAACTTCCCACTGCAAAAAATGTCGATGCGGTTTAAAAGGGGCGGCCATTAATCCTACAAAATATTGATTGCGATCAATAAGGTCTGGGGGAAAAAAGTTGACGCCGGGCATTACTCCTGGAGAAAACCCGGCTTTAAAATCGGTGCCTGCGCTGTTGGTTCGAATCGGTGGGTTTTTATCAAAAACAATACTGGCTTTCGAAGCAAAAGCCTGTTTTTTAATTTTTTTATTAGGCACAAGCTGAAATTTGACAAACCCCTTGGTAGAGTCGCGGTCGCTGACGCCTTCCTGGCGCGTGCCCGGCAGGTAAATATTTTTAAACGTAAACACCAATTTGTTTTCCTGAAAGCTGGTATCCAGGCAACTCCATGCTACAGCCTGGGGTGGGCAAAGTAAGCTCTTGGGATAAGCGTCGAGCACTTTCAATTGGGTGGCGTCAAGCCCGGCGGGGGCATCGCAGGTAATCTCTACTGTGCTTGCGGGGCCTTCTCCGTTATTTTGAAAATGCACCTTATAAACCAGGTCTTTGCTGCGTATGCGCCGGAATCCCATTTTGCGTTTGGAGACGGCGATATAATTGGGGTCGTGGGAAGCCACGATTTCCATTTCGAGGTCGTAGCGTTCTACAATGCGTTGGTCGTCGCTCACCAGCAGGGCCGACACGGTAATGATGGCATGGGTGTCGGCGAGCATGTCTGGAGTGGCTTCGAGAGATACAAACAGGTGGCGCTGTTCGCCCGGCTGGAGCCCGGTAAATTGCCATGTTGCTGAAGATACATAAGTTGCTTTCAATTGGCTGAGTTCATCTTCCATTGACGAAGCCGGCCGCAGTGTGGCATACCAGTCAAAATCAGTCGTATGTGCGCCTGCCCAGCTGTCGGGTGCGTTTAAAGGGGCGTACCAGGTTAGTTCCTGGCTGATGTATTTTTCGCCAAAATGGGCGCGGGATTCGAGAAAACGAAAATGCTCGCTTTTGTAGTCGCGTTGGTTAAAAAAGAGATAGAGTTTGCCCGATTGCATTATTGGACTTTGATTGGCATAAGCGAGCATCCCCACCCATTCCTCGCCGGCGCGGGGGTTGCGCACGGCTTTCATGCCCAGTGGCGCCATTTCGTGAGGCAAAGCGGAAGGCGTTGTCTGCAATGCGGCAATACCTTCCGGTTTTTCGCGCGGCGGTGGTATTTTTTTCTTTTTCGATTTGGGGGCTTTGCCGTTGTCGTATTTGCCGGTAGCCAGCAAAAATACTTCGTGTTCGCTGGTATCGGCGTAATAGTGCAGGGGCGTTTTTTCGTAACTGAACGTGCCGTCGCCAAATTCCCAGTAATAGTCGTAGTAGGCCGGCGGCGCTCCGGCCGTCTGGATCAGGGTGGGCAGGACGGGCGCAAAACGCACCCCGGCGCCTTCCGGTTTGGAGATAAAATCGGACTGGCGCTCGGGTGCATTTGGCGCTTGCTGTGCATACGCCGCGGCATGCATTAGCAGACATGTAGCAATGTGGAACAGGATTTTCATGGCGGTAACCGGTTTTGGCTAAACAGAAAACAATATACGATTTTCTGTAAAACCCTGACTTTCAATTACGTCAGCTTAAACGTAATGACAATCTTTTTCTCTTTTTCCGGCGAATCATCGCAGCCGGGTTTATGACACAATCCTATGATTACAAGATTAACGCTGTTGTCGCTGTGATAAACGGTGATCTCTTTTTCGTAGTACTTGTCAAAGGAATCAACGGGATTGGTTTTTTTGTGAAAACCGTCAATATTGTTGAGATAAAAAACGCAGTCTTTCGGAGCCTGACAATCGCAAACCCTGGCGTCTACGTTGGTAACTTTTACCCTTACGCTAACAGAATTCCCGTTTCTGGCGATAGAAGACGAAGTATCCTGTTGGGCGGTGATTTCTTCTTCGTACACCTTGTTTTTGAGTTTATCGTTTACCTCCTTGAGCTGTTCGGAAAGGGAGGCCACCTTTTTATTTAACTCCTCCCTTTGATAATTGCTCAGGTTGGGATTTTGAAGTTGGGAATATGCGTTTTGTAAATCCTTTGCAAAGCGGGCTGCATTATCTTCCAATTCTTTTTTCCTGCTATTATTGATCAGGGTGATCGTAGCCACAATCTGGTCGCAATTGCAGGCAAGTTTTTTGGCCGGCGCGTTGGGCCGGTTGGGGTTATTGTTGCCTGCTTGTTGGAGCAAATTGTCGGGCAAGTTATTCGCAGGATGGTTGTTGGCGTGATACGCGGGACGGTCGCTTCCCGACTGGCCGGGTTGTGATTGCTCGCCGGTTTGTTCCTGGCTTTCATTGGGGGCCAAGGTAGCCGATTCGCTAAAACTACCGGATTGGAGGCCGGTAACGGTAGTTGTAAAAATATAGGGGTTATGGCCGGGCGGGACCTCGATAATTTGCTGGTTGCCGCCGCTAATTAGTACGATCTGGGGTGTTTCATTGCGCAACAAAATGCTCAAGGGTTCGTCAAGGCCGTCCGTGCCGCTCACCGTGACCTGTAGAGGGGTAGTTTGGCCGCGCTGCAGATTCAGGTTGCCGGCGCTCAGCGCGATATTGATCATATTGATCGTACCGCTGGTCATAATACCGTTGTCGGCTACGTCAATATGGGTGGGGCCGGTGAGGTCGGGACCGGGGCGCACAAAGATGCCGTCCGTAGACTCGGCCAATGGCGTGTATGTTTCGCCGTCAACGCGGATGATACTATTGTGAAGATTGCCATCGGCATTGCCATTCAAAAAAATCGGCTCGCCCGTTTGCCCCACTGATGGAATATTAAATTCGTTGCCCGGAATTTGGGGATGCGATTGCCTGGTTACCGGTAGTTCGAAAACGCCGAGCGTTTTTCCAGCCTGATCTTTGATAAACCCTGCGACAGCAGTAGCCGCTACCGGGATGGCGTAAAACAGCCCACGTCCGGGCGTCGTTTTGGGGTCGGCGCCCTGGAGCTCAACGACCAATCCGTTAAGGTAAGCGCCGTTTTTTTCCTCCTGGTTTTTGTTCTTTCCTTGTGGTTTCGATTCTACACTGCCCGAAATGGTGGCGCCCTGCGACAATTGCGGCACATACACGTAGTAATCTCCCGCTTCAGTAGTCATTTTTACGGTTGTGAGACCATTGGATTGCGTGGTTTGTATCCGGTTGTTTTGAGCCTGCAAGTATCCGCTAATTGCGAAGCAAACACAAATTGAAAATAATGGAAGCTTTTTCATGATGTAAGATTTTGGGTGATGAGATTCACTTTTGTTATTACATCAGGAAAAGCGACTGTTTCTTACGCCTGAAAATTGATTTTTTAATAAAAAAAGCGATATAATCAGGCAGTTGCGAGCAGTTTGCCGAACGCCCAGTCAACTGTCAAAATTCCTCAAACAATTTACTTATAACATTGAAACCGACTACCTCTACAATATGGGTATTGAGAAGGGTATCGAGCAGGGCATCGAGATTGGCCACGACATAGCTATGAATGAAACCCAATTGTGGAAGCTGCAAGTCGCCCGAAAAATGCTGGCAGATGGCTTGCCTACAGAAAAAATCGCCGAATTCCTCGAACTAGCCGTAAACGAGGTTGAACAACTTCGCCAAACATCAGGTAAATAAAATAAAAAGCCCCCGGCATACACCGGAGGCTCGCGTTCAGGGATTATGGGATTGCCGTAAAATGGCAAGTCTTTTTTACCAGGTAATCGTGATCGTTATTTTGCCGTCCTTGAAAGTAATCGTAATTTTGATGCGCTGGGGAGGCGTACCGTCGCTATTGCCCAGTACTTCAACGCGATAGAGGCCTTTTAACACCTCCAACTGTTGCCCGCTATAAGGTAAGCCGGCATTATTGTATGCCTGTTGCATAACTTCCTTGCTCAACACAAAATCTTCTTCAACAATAAGGGCTTTTTCCTGCAAGAGCTGAAAACGCGCTTTGTCGCTGAGGTCGTCCATATCCACCTCCATGTCCATCACAACACTGCCGTCAGCCGAAGCCATGGGCTTGCACAGGGCTTCGTCAACTTCAAGGGGGAATGTTCTGGCTACCTCATCTCGCAGGTTGTCAACGCGAATGCAGATTGAAAAGGCATCCTGGCAGGTATTGAATCGCTTGAGCAAACCGATGATGATCCACCGGGCATTGGAGGTGGGCTCGGTAATAGCCGGATCTTTTACACATGCCGTAAAGCTGATACCCATCAAAGTTGCAATTGCGAGGCCGAGGAAATACTTCTTGTTCATGATCGTTGTTGTTTAAAAAGTTAGTGATAGTTTCTTTCTTACAGGCTTTTTGATCGCCTTACGACCATACATCCCCGCATTGACAAAAATCTTATGCCTTGCTTTTGTTAAAAAAATGTTAACTTGGGTGAATGAAGAATGAAAAATTTCATTACCAATTTTTCATGTCCTAATTAATAAACAACGATGCCTGATCAACAACACCCTGATCAACAATATATTACAGCGCTTTGCACTGGCAATGAGGCATTGATCAGGGAGATATACAGCAAATATGCGCGCAGCGTACAGATCTGGGTGACGCAAAACAACGGGGAAGTTGCCGATGCCCAGGATTTATTCCAGGATGCACTGATGGCTGTGTACGACCGATACTGCGGACGCGACTTCACCCTGACGAGCTCGCTGGGCGCGCTGCTGCTGGCTATTTGTCGTCGAAAATGGTTCGATCGGCTAGCTCAAAAAAACCGGGAGGAAGGCGTAAGGAAATGGGAAGAAACCCGATATAACGAAGAAGACTCTGAATGGGAGGCAGCCGAGGCGGCTATTGAACAACAAAAAAAGCAGGAATGCCTGTCGAGGGTATTCTTGTTGCTCAGCGAGCAATGCCAGAAACTGCTTGCTTTGATCGCTGAAGGCGCTCATACGGTGGAACAAATTGCCCTCGATCTGGGCTTCGCCAATGCCAACGCGCTGTACCAAAGCAAACACCGCTGTACCGCTCGCTGGCGTCAATTATTTAACGAGCATTACCAAGAAAAATGAACATGGAAAATAGCGAACGTATAGACCGGTACCTGCACGGCAAGATGAATGCCCCCGAAAAAGCGGCTTTTGAAGCTCAGTTGGCCCAGGACGCCGAGCTTGGCAAGGCGCTCGAATGGCATCGCGATATGGAGCTGTTCCTGAGCAGAAAAAACAGGCGCGATGCGCTGCAACAACAATTGCCGGCTATCAGTAAAGATTTTTTCAAAACCGAAAAAGGCGCCAAATCAATTCCATTGCCGCGTCAACGCCGACTATGGCTGGTTGCAGCTTCTCTGGCAGCAACCCTGGCGCTGTTTCTGGTGGTGAAATGGGCGCTCACTCCTCCGCTTTTTGATACGTATGCACAATATCCTCCGCTTGCGCTTACCGAAAAATCGGCCGGCACGGATTGGTCGCAGGCGGAATCGGCCTTTAATTCGAAAAAATACGCCGAAGCAGAGGTGCTGCTGGGCCAATATGTTGCCCAAAATCCCCAGGACAGACAAGCCCTGCTGTACCTGGGAATCTGCAAAATGGAGCGGGATAACTTGCAAGAGGCACAAGCAATTTTTATGGGTTTTACACCCGACGAAAAGGATATGAAGGATTACGCCGATTGGTACCTCGCATTGTCGTATTTAAAATCCGGCGACAAAGAAAGCTGTCGACAAGCGCTGCAGCAATTGTCGACAACGTCCCCATTCCGGCAACAGGCTGCCGATTTGCTAAAAAAATTATGATCGCTTACAATTTTACAATTTTCCAAACTACCGCATCGCCATCACTTTCCGTAATACGAAGTATATATACGCCGGGCGCCAGGTCGACAAGGCTGATTGTAGCCGAATTAGCCACAAAATTCATTTGCCTGGCGCCTGCAAATTGTCCGGATGCATTGTAAATCAACAAATCTTTTAACCCTTCGTGAACGTAGTGAATGGTAAGTTCATCGCGAACCGGATTAGGGAATAATTTGGTAAGGGTAAACAAATCGCTTCCCGAACAATCTTCATCGATGCCATTGTCCGGTATGTCCTCAGCAGAGGGGCGTATACTACCGGCGTTGTCGTTGCAATCGGCCTTGTTGGTCACGTATCCCGATGGCGGATTACCCTGGCATACCACCAGCGAATCGGCGGCATTGCCAAATCCGTCTACGTCGGCGTCGCGGTAATAGGTATAATAAGGAATGCCGTCATCGATGCTTTCATTACAATCATTGTCGATGCCGTCGCAGATCTCTTCCGCATCGGGATTAATCGCGTTTATCAAGTCGTTGCAATCATCGTGATTGGCGACGTATCCCGGCGGCGGGGTCGTCAAACAGGTATCAAAAGGCGAAAATAAATCTCCGTATCCATCGGCGTCGGCATCGCGGTAATAAGTGTAAACAGCAAACCCCTCATCGACCAAGCCATTGCAATCGTTGTCGATACCGTCGCAAATCTCTTCCGCAACGGG
>JRYG01012099.1_pt1 | contig 16021 bp, 11 predicted proteins | sample 235341 | NCBI WGS metagenome assembly JRYG01 (sample SAMN03074218, study PRJNA261478) | activated sludge metagenome | biome: Wastewater Treatment Plant; feature: Wastewater; material: Activated sludge; isolation source: activated biomass of a wastewater treatment plant treating hydrocarbon... ... | reverse complement strand
AACGCTGGTAATAAGAATGAAAGCAATGGCGCCGCCAATGAATCCGGCCATGGCTAGCCAGGCAATTCGCTTCAGATACCAGATAAAGTTAATACGTTCCATACCCATAGCCGCCACACCCGCGGCCGAGCCGATGACGAGCATACTGCCGCCGGTGCCCGCTGAATAAGCGATAAAATGCCAGAGATGGTGATCCATGGGCATATCGTACATACCCATAGCGGCGGCTACCAGCGGCACGTTATCGATTACTGCGGACAAAAAGCCCAGTAAAATCACCACGATATTTTCGTTGGGAATGCCCTTGTCTAGTTGTTCGGCCATAAAGCGCAGCGTACCGGCCTGCATCTGTTGGCCCTCGTGGGTAATGATGCCGAATACCAATGATTCCAGCGCTGCTACAGCCATAAGAATACCCAGGAAAAACAGAATGCTGGTGATTTCAATGCGGGATAATGCATGTTTGCCGGTGTACATGTTGCGTCGCTCCTCAGTAAAGTCTTCTTCAGGATGAATGTACTCTGATACCAGCCAAACCACGCCAAGACTAAGCATCATGCCGATATAGGGCGGCAGGTGAGTAATCGTTTTAAATGCCGGAACAAAAATAATAGCGCCCAAACCGAGGTATAGCATTAGGTTGCTGCTCAGCAGTTTTTTGTTGTTGTTGTCCGATTCCAGTGAAACGCTAACATCGCCGTTGAAAACCGGCATGAATGAAGCTATGGCAAAAGGAATGACAAAGCACACAACAGAGGGTACGACCAGGTATTCCATCAACCCCACCGCCGATACCTTTTCGCCGATCCAGAGCATGGTGGTGGTTACGTCGCCTATGGGCGACCAGGCGCCGCCCGCATTAGCGGCTATGATGATCAGCGAAGCATACCAGATGCGTTCTTCTCTGTTGTCGATGAGCTTGCGAAGCAGGGTAATCAATACGATTGTCGCAGTGAGGTTGTCGATAATTGCAGATAGAAAAAAGCCTAGAATTCCTATGATCCATAGTAGTTTTCGCTTATTGCGAGTTCTTACGTAGCCTTTCAGTACTTCAAACCCCCTGTGCAAATCGATGATTTCTACTATCGTCATAGCTCCAATAAGGAATACCAGGATTTCAGAGACTTTGCCGATGTGGTGAAGCAGGGTATTGGTAAACCCGTGGTCTGCGGCTTCATGCCCCATCGACATATTAAAAACAGTATCGTGCGAATCAACTACCGAAAGCCCGCCGTTATAAAAACCGATAGCTAGCAGAGCCCAGCATATTGCGCCCATTAATAAGGCGGGTACGGTTTTATCCAATTTGAGCGGATGCTCAAACACAATGGTCAAATAACCAATAATGAAACAGAGAATGATGGCAGCGGTCATACCGGCAGGTGTTTGTTAGTGTTCAATCGCTATGCGATAATTTAGCGGTCAAAAATAGGATTTTCTGGAACTTAGCGGTATTATTTGCAATTTAAATTTAAGTGTGGCGGTTTGCGAGCCTGAAATTCTTATTTTTGCGCCCGTGAATTTTGATATATAGCTGATGGTTAAAATAGGAGACGTACAACTGGGGGAATTCCCATTATTGCTTGCGCCAATGGAAGACGTGAGCGATCCGCCATTTCGCGCTTTGTGTAAACAACAAGGCAGCGACATGATGTACACCGAGTTCATCTCCTCCGACGGCCTTGTTCACGACGCCAAATCCAGCCTTCAAAAACTGGATATCTACGATTACGAGCGCCCCATCGGCATACAGTATTTCGGCGGCCAGGTAGATAGTATGGTTCAGGCTGCCGCCATCGTTGAGGCCGCCAATCCCGACGTCATTGATATCAATTATGGCTGCCCGGTGGCCAAAGTAGCCTGCCGCATGGCCGGCGCAGGGTTACTCCAGGATATCCCCAGAATGGTAGCGCTCACCCAGGCCGTCATCCGCTCCACGTCCAAACCCGTAACGGTAAAAACCAGGTTGGGATGGGACGACAAAAGTATCAATATTGTAGAAGTGGCCGAAAGGTTACAAGATATCGGCGTACAGGCTATCACCATTCACGCCCGTACGCGCCAGCAGATGTATAAAGGCGAGGCCGATTGGTCCTGGATTGCCAAGGTCAAGGAAAATCCGCGCCTCCACATCCCCATTTTTGGCAACGGCGATATCGACAGCCCTGAAAAAGCCCTCAACTACCGGCGCCGCTATGGCGTTGACGGCATTATGATAGGCCGGGCCAGCATTGGTTATCCCTGGATTTTCAGAGAAATCAAACATTATTTTGCTACAGGCGAATTGCTGGCGCCGCCCAACGTGGCCGAGAGAGTGGCTGCCGCTCGCTCCCATTTGCAGCACGCCATAGCCTGGAAAGGGGAAAAATTAGGCGTATTAGAAACCAGACGTCATTACACCAACTACTTTAAAGGTCTTGAAGGTATCAAGTTTTATCGCGCCAAATTGGTCACCGAAGCAATACCTTCCGTTTTATTTGAATTGTTGGACGAAATAGAAGCAGCTTACGGACAGGCTGAATTACTGGCCTGACCAGACGCTGAAACTATAAATGCCCGAACCGCGTGGTCTTTAGCATACAGGAACAGGAACGAAAAATCTTTCAAATCATCAGCGCCAAAGCTACAGCATTGGGCTTCCCCGCTTATGTGGTGGGCGGTTATGTACGCGACAGGCTGCTGGCCCGGCCATCGAAAGATATGGATATCGTTTGTGTGGGCGACGGCATACTGCTGGCAGAAGAAGTCGCCCAAAGTATGCGTCCAATACCCCGGGTAACTGTATACAAGCGCTTCGGCACGGCAATGCTCAAACATAAAGACCTTGAAATAGAATTCGTCGGCGCGCGCAAAGAATCTTATCGCAGCGACTCCCGCAAGCCCTTTGTTGAAGTCGGCACTTTGTCGGATGACCAGAACCGCCGCGATTTTACCATCAATGCGCTGGCAGTAAGTCTCAACGAAGACGACTTCGGAACCATCATCGATCCCTTCGGAGGCTTGCACCACCTGGAGGAAAAAATCATCAAAACGCCCCTCGAACCCGGGAAAACCTTCTCCGACGACCCCCTGCGTATGCTCAGAGCCCTGCGCTTTTCTACGCAATTGGGTTTTAGCATTGAAGCAGAGACCCTGCAGGCTATCAGCAAGTATCGTCAGCGTATCCATATCGTTTCCCAGGAGCGTATCACCACCGAACTCAATAAAATTATTGAAGCGGATAAACCCTCGGTGGGCTTCAAATTGCTGTTTGATACGGGACTACTCGAAATCATTTTTCCCGAAATGACCGCACTCCATGGCGTTGACGTGAAAAACGGCGTGGCGCATAAAGACAATTTTTACCATACATTAGAAGTTCTGGACAATCTGTGCCGCAAAACAGACAGCCTGTGGTTGCGCTGGTCGGCAGTCCTGCACGATATCGCCAAGCCGCCTACCAAGCGTTTTGATCCCAAACAGGGCTGGACTTTCCACGGCCACGAAGCATTGGGGGCAGCTATGGTACCGCGCATTTTCAAGAGGCTTCGCCTGCCCCTGGACCACAAAATGAAATACGTGCAAAAGCTCGTACAATTGCATTTACGGCCCATTAGTCTGACCAAAGAAAATATCACAGATTCCGCCATCAGGCGTTTGCTTTTTGATGCCGGCGATGATATAGACGACCTGATGCTGCTTTGCGAAGCAGATATTACCTCAAAAAATCCGGATAAGGTTAAGCGCTATCTCGAAAATTACGAACTGGTGCGCCAGCGCCTGAAAGAAGTAGAAGAAAAGGACCATCTGCGCAACTGGCAGCCGCCGGTTTCGGGAGAATTGATCATGGAAACTTTTGGCATTCCGCCATCAAAAGAAGTCGGATTGATCAAAACCGCTATCCGCGAAGCCATCCTTGACGGCCTTATTCCCAATGAGTATCAACCCGCCTACGATTTTATGCTGGAACAAGGAAAACAGCTGGGCCTCCGCGCAAGATAAACAAAGAGCGAAGGCTTTTATAAAGCTTCGCTCTTGTAAGAAATCACCCGACTGTTATTATGAAGGATTAAGCGTTTTGGCGATTAACCTTCGATAAACTGTCTTTGACGACAGCGCATCAAAGCTAAAGAGTTTTGATTATTTTGTGTTAATGAATTCTTAATTTTTTTCCAACAAACAATTATTCTGTCGTTTGTCGGCATAAATGGCGTATTGTCTGATCAATGAATCCCCGCAGTGTTGGCCGTTTTTTTCTTTTCGGGTTATCCTCTTGGCGCTTGTTTTACATACAATATAACATTGTGTATTTGTTATTGCACTGCCTGGAAATCCGTTGCTTATTCGCAAGGCCGGTTGCAGAGCTATCGGCAGCGTCAATGAGTAGTTGAACCCCGAAAAATTATCTCTTCCCATTACCTTGTTTGCGTTTACAAAGTTTTGTTATTTATTTAAAGCATTGGTTGTCAGGTATTTGCAATAAAATTTATCTAACTCGCTAAAAAACAAGGGAATAAAGCTTTCAACGCGCAATGAAAAAAAATATGTCTAAAAAAGTGCGAAAGAGCTTTTGTAGTATCGATATTTTTCTCACCTTTGTTATCCCTCGCGCCTCTACAACAGGCTATTCAAATAGGAGCAATTTGAAGCGTTGAACGCAAGTTCAGCATTGCTTTTTATTGCACGCGACCTACAACTTACTGATGCTCTGACTTTTGTAACAGCAAAAAAATACTTTTTTGCCTCACGGGTAAATTGATCTGAGTATGATGAGAGATCATGCAACAGTCTGGGACAGTTGTCTGCAGACGATCCGGAAGAGTGTCCCCATGCAGAGCTACAAAACCTGGTTTGAGCCGATCAGACCAGTGAAGCTGGAGAACAACGCCCTTACGATCCAGGTGCCGAATCGCTTTTTTTACGAGTGGTTGGAAGAGCATTACGTTGCGCTGCTTAAAACGACTATTAGAAGGGAGCTTGGCGACAGGGGCAAGTTGGAATACCATATATTGACTAATGGTATGGCGCTTGCCAACGCCAGTGGCAATAGCAATGGTAACGGCCACTACGGCGATACCGGCGCAACTGCCGTAGCTGTCAAACCGCTTGAGGGATTGGCGCCGGGTATGGTCGATACGGAACATATCAAAAATCCTTTTGTGATTCCTGGAATCAAAAAGGTAAAAATTGATCCCCAGCTCAATACTCAGTATACTTTTGATACATACATTGAGGGCGACTGCAACCGCCTGGCGCGTTCTGCCGGCCTGGCTATTGCTCGCAAACCAGGGGAGACGTCGTTTAACCCGCTGGTCATTTTCGGCGATACCGGCCTTGGTAAAACCCATCTGGCCCAGGCTATAGGCAATGACGTGCTGGAGCGTTTTCCCAATAAAACAGTGTTGTACGTTAGTTCTGAAAAATTTACTCAACAGATCATACAGTCAATTAAAAATAATGCCGTCAATGACTTTGTCAATTTTTACCAGCTCATCGATGTTCTTATCGTTGACGACATCCAGTTTTTAGCGAATAAGCAAAAAACACAGGAGATCTTTTTTCACATTTTCAACCAACTACACCAAAGCGGAAAGCAAATCGTGTTGACCTCCGATCGCCCGCCCAAATTGCTCGACGGCATGGAGGAACGCCTGATCTCCCGGTTTAAGTGGGGGCTCTCCGCCGATCTCCAGGCGCCCGACCTGGAAACGCGCATGGCGATTATTGAAGCCAAAATGAACCGCGAGGGGCTGGATATTCCCCAGGACGTCGTGGAGTTTATTTGCTATAATATTCAAAATAATATCCGGGAATTGGAGGGCGTATTGGTGTCGCTGATCGCCCAGTCTTCCCTCAACCGCCGCGAGGTCGATCTGGACCTGGCCCGCGAGGTAGTCCGCAATTTTGTGTCACACATCAACGAGGAGATTAATGTTGACTTTATCCAAAAACTCGTAGCCGAACATTTCAATCTGCCCGTAGAAAAACTTCAGGGCAAAACCAGGAAACGCTCTATCGTCATTGCCCGCCAGCTTTCTATGTACCTGGCCAAAAATCTTACCGATAAATCGCTGAAAGCTATCGGCGATACTTTCGGCGGCCGTGATCACAGTACAGTGATCTATTCCTGCAAAACTGTGCAGGACCTGATGGAGACGGATGCTATTTTTAAAGATACAGTGGCCGAGCTGGAAAAGAAAATCCGCCTGAGCCTCAGCGATAAATGATGTTGGATGTTGGATGCTTGATAGTTAATTAAAAAGAAACCATCAAACATCCAACATCAAAAATCCAATATCAAATTATTCCGCTCCGTCTGCCTGAGCAACCACCACAGAATAATTACCCACCAACCTGCCTGTTTCTATGCCTTCTTCTGCGTCAAACCTGAAGTGGATGCCGCCGTATATTCTCGAAAGCGCTGCTTCTTCGGCCTGGGCATCGAATTGGGCTTTTCCCTCCGGGAATATGTGTCCGAGCACCGTTGCCGCCGCTGCTGAAAACATAGAGTGGCCTGAGGTATAGCTTGGGAAATTGGGTATGCCCAGTATCGTTTTAAAGCCGGGAACGGCCTGCGACGGTCTGGGGTAGTGGTAATAATATTTGGCATCCCAGCAGGCGATGCCCGCGTCCATGATAGCCATATTCATGTAGGCGAAAGTACGTGCCGTGCGCAAAGGGCTATAACGGCGCTTCAGTATTTCTTCTGCAGCTATTCGGTTCCAATGCCCGGGGGGAGTATATGTTCCAAGTCCATCCGCCCAGAAGTTGGCTATGCGCCGCTGCTCGGTGGTCAGATTGTCTTGTATGTCCTTAAGTTCTTCTACATCGCGCTGAAATTCGACAGAGCCGGGCGCCGGGGGCGGAATGGGGCGCACGGCAATGATATCGGGTACGCACCAGGGCAATACTTTGCCGAATAGGGGCGTAAGGCCCACGGGGCGTTGCGGGGATTCCAGGTTTTCCCAGTGCCAGCCCCAACGCGCCTGGGCTGCCTGGGCTATTGAGTCGGCAACGGGTTTGGGCGCCTGGGCGTTTTTCATGCCGTCATTGGCGGCCCGGTCATTAATGCGGGCCGCCACGGCGCGCCCCAGCGAATCGCCGGCTGCCAGATCGCTCGTTACATTCATACCAGCCCACAGCCGGCTGTTTTTGTGCTCTTCCGCTTTGGCTGCCAGGAAGTCTTTTTCCAGCGGAAACATAGCGCTTAATACGGCCTGTGAGACGGCGGCAATTGCGGCGTCTTCCGAAGGATAGGATGGCAGGCTGCTTTGGGGCAACAAGGGGACGATGACGTTGTCAACTTCGTATGGCGCCGGCCGGTTATGCTGGTATTTGTGGTACCAGGCGGTTATCATGGCGTCGTATTGGGCAGCGCTCCAATAGGCCAGCATGCGGCAGGTATAGGGAGGATGAGCAAATGGAAACTGTGGATATTGAGCGGGGTTGGCTGCATTTGGAGCGGGGTACGTTCCATCCGGGTTGGGGGCGGGTATCAAATTGTATTTCGAGACGAGCTCGCGGGCTATCTCATTCCAGCGCACCAGGGCATTGCCGCCCCAATAGCTTACCGCAGCTTTTTGCGCCGAAGTGAGGCTTGACGAAACGTCTTTCAAGTCTTCCAATTCGTTTAGGTATGCTGAGGAATTAACGGCATCGGGCGCCGGAATGGCTATCTCAGCGCCGCTGGAGAGCAATACAGGATCCCAGTTGCCGCCGTTTTCGTCAAGCGAGGCGAACGTATAAGGCTCAATGGCTGCTTCTGTGGGCAGGTCTTTTTCACAGCCCCAGAAAATGATGGCAATTGCCAATAGATAGAGTAGCGTATATAGGTACTTTTTCATGGTTGATCAAAAATTGGGTGAAATATCAATATTATTTCCAAATAGAAAACTGGTAGGTTATTCCGCCGCTCAAGACCAGCGATTGGCCCATGTTTCGGCCGGCAAGTACGTACCCGCCATAGATCGTGGCGCCGAATCCCTTACCCGACAAAGGGTAGTATTGCACTCCGCCGCCGAGGCGGGTAAAGTTCATTTTGTTGGATGGGAAAGGCATGTCTTGCCTGCGAATGTCAAAACCGCCAATGGTGTATAATCCGTCAAGGGCAATTTCGGCTTTGAGGGAATTGCTTTTATTCCACCAGCCTATGGCGCCCCCGTAGTCGAGGGCATTGGGCATATCGACGATGTCGGTGTAGTAGTCTTGGGTGGTGTAGTAATAGTCGCGTTCAATTTGGGTATTCCCACGCAGGTGGTAGCCCGATTGTGCTCGTACGTACCAGCCTTTCCATTGGTACAAGGCAATAGCGCGCAGCGAGGCGTCGGTGCAGCCGATTCCCAGGCTAAATGGCTGGTAATCAGCCAGGTAATTAGAGGCTGGCAGTGTAAAGCCGGCTGTAGCGTACAGGTTAAACCGGCTTGAGCCGGCGTTCCATTCGAAAGCTGTTGCTTTTACCCACAGTCCGGCATCTTGAATACCGCTGACCCCGCGCAGTTGCCCGGCGCTGGCTTGTGTGCGCATCCAGGGTAATCCTGCGATAACGTTAATGCGGTCGGTAATACCTAGTGCAAACATGGGCATTACGGTTTGGCGCGTAAACGTGCCGATATTGCCATTTTCGCGTTTGAGTGTTCCCTCCCAGTATTCGTTCCAGGTGTCGTGGGTGTATATAGCAGCCAGGCAAATCTGGCCTTTCTGCATCATGATAGCATCGGAGGGCGTTTGCGCTTGTACGCAATACGCCACAGACAGCGCAACGGCTGTCGCCATTAGCTTAAGGTTAGTCATTCCAATTGGGTGTTAAATAGTAAAAAATGCGAATCCGCAGCGACGGTTATCTCACATCGTTGCGGAAGAATTAACAACTATAAAAAAGGTATTAACACCAGTTGGGTGGCGGAGTGGGAATGGCGAGAAAGGGTGAGGAAATCCCTTGCGGTTCGTACGCGCAAAGGGGGCCGTGCACGGGCGTGTTGGGACTTAGCCCGATGGGGTCGGCCACAATACATTCCTGGACGATACTTTTAACCAAAATAGCTTTGCCGGTAGTAGATACCGGCGTATGTCGGTGGGTTACCTTCTCTACGGTAGCGGCTTCTGACTCGTCGGCCCATTCAAAGTAGACCGTTTCGCCGTTAATTTCTTCAGAAAAAACGAAATCCTGGTAAATGGCGCCCTTGCGCAACAGCGAATCCTGATGCCGTATTTTGACCAATCCCGAGGCGCCTGTTTTTTCCTTTACGCGTTCAGCGATGCTTTGCTCCATCGCATTCATCTGGCGCTGCACCTCGACGTAGTGGTTCACTTGAAATACCAACACCCCGCCTATCCATTGGAACAGGACGATTGCAAGCAAAAACCATGTGCAGGCTGTTTTCAATGCAATAAGGCGTTTGTTATTGCAAAGAAAAGAAAAAAATGGAATGTATGACTGCGGCGTCGCAAAAAAATGGAATGGCCCATCTCACTTTTTTACTCCCCGCCCCTCAGTACCTTCTCCGTCTGCCACACCCGGCCCTCTGCCTCTAAGGCGATCAAGTACAAGCCCGGCGGAAAATCTGCGAGGTCTACCTGCGCCTGCTGGGCGCCCTGGGCGAGTGTCTGTTGCTGCACAGCCTGTCCGCGGGCATCCCACACCCGCAACCGCGCCTGGCGCCAGGGTAAGGGCTGCTGAAAGACCACCCGCATAGTACCTACACTCGGATTGGGCGCCACACTGAAAAATACGCTCGGAGCGTTATGCGCCACCGGGCTCTCCGGCTCCAATATGTCAGTAATGACAATGGTGTCGCTGACACAGTCGGGAGTAAAACACCCGGTGCTGTCGAGGTGGACCAGCCAGACGCTGCCGTCAGGGATGGGTATACCATTCAGCGTATCCTGTAAAAATAGCCGGCCTATAGCAGTAATCCCTCCATCAGGGCTTTCTACTACTTCGTAAAAGTCAAAAATGGTATAAGGAGATAAAGTCGAGGAATAATATTTTTCCCAAAGCAGTTCTCCCTGGGGATTAAGTCGGAATAACCAGGCCTCTTGGTAGTTCAAATTTACTATGCCACAACCAATGATATCTCCGTTAGTTGCTATGGTAATATCTCTGATCTCACTTATCATTGGCTTCAAGAAATAATATTCCCATTCCACTTGTCCAGTTGTATTGTCTATTTTGTAGATAATCGGATTGCTATTAGAAACTGGCAAACCTGAAGTGTCACGACACCAGGTTGCAATCAGATCGCCGTTAGAGTAGGCTTTTGTTACCACACCGCAATCGCCGGCTGACCAAAAGGTTTGTCCTAAAAACCTGTTCCAGACCATATTACCGAGCGAATCTGTTTTAGCCAAAGCGGCTTTGTACTGGCTATTATTATTGTTGTTATATGGCTTGAAAGTATAGGCCACGGCTATTTCATCATTGGGTAAAACCTGAATGTTGCCGGGATAGTGGTACTGATAGCCGGTTTCCAAAGGCTGTTCCCAAATCGCTTCTCCTCCGGGAGTGATTTTTTGGAGGATGATTTCGCTGTACTGCCCATACACGCCGCCTATTATGTCCATGATATAATTGCCATCGAATGTGGGCTCCATTTCATTAGAAGAATCTTTATTTTGATCGTCGTAATCTACGACCCATAAGCTATCTCCTACGGCGCTGATTTTCATTAAAAAAGGTTTATAGCTTTGTGTGGTATCAACCCAAGCTGTTCCCACCAGGAGATATCCGTCTTCCGCATTCCTCAGGGCGTCAGTAATGGCAAAAGCATTGGGGTAAGTATGAAAGATATCACTTCGCCACAGTTCCTCGCCATTCCAATCGGTTTTGAGCATAGCGGAGCATCTTAATTGGTTGCCAAAGCAAAGGCCGCCTATAGTGATGAGGTAGCCATCTGAGTCTTCGAATATCCGAAATCCATTATCACCTGCATTGTCAATGAAATTATAGATTTTCTCAAAAGGATTGATTTGTTGAGCAAAGCCGGCTTGGATTGCGGTAAATACTATAATAAAGGGAATGGTATATTTCATTATCAATCGGTTTGATTTGTGAGAAATAATAAATAGGGAATAGGAACCTCCACAGGTTCCTATTCCCATGTTGACATAAATGTCCTTAGTGTTGGATGATTACTTTAGCTGCAAGTATAGCCCCACCGTTGGTATATCTTAGGAGATACACTCCATCGGGCAGTTCGCCAATTTGCCAGGTGGTGGATGGGCCTGTGAGAGCAGTGGTGCGAATCAACTGCCCTTTCAGGTCATACAGTTCGAGGCGACCTTCCTGTTGCTCAGAGACGATAATGCCTGCAGGAAGGATAACCTCAACTTGTCCCTGCGTTGGATTGGGTTGTACTTTCAACTCGGTAGGCAGCAGTGGTTGTGCCTCTATCAGCTGCGGCCTGATCAGGCTTTCTTCTTCTTCGGGCAGTTGCAGGGCAAAGGTGTCGCCTCGCAGCAGAATAAGGAGTGCCTGGGCATAAGCGGCTTCGGGAGAAACCTTGGCGGCTATCTCCTCCAGGTCTTCGGCATCCGTTCTTTCCAGTTCGTAGTTGTTGCCCTCGTCTAAGCGATCGATATTGATCTGTTGCAGCGTTTTATAGTCACCTGCTGGCAAGGTATTGAGCAGAGTCTGTGCAGTAGTCAGATCGAGGGTGTAGAGTTTCAGTCCGATGCGCTTTTTTACCTCCCCTTCGTTCATCAGCAAGGTATCGGCGGCGCCGAATTCGAGTTTATCGATGTGGTCTTTCACCATAGCATCAATCGCGCCGCTTCGCCGGCGTTCCAGGTCGCTCAGTTCGCTTTGCAGGATTTCCATAGTGGAAACGCCTTGAGTTTCCCGCAGGTATTCTATCTGCGCATAAGCCGGAGCGGAAAGCTCTGCTTCGGCAAGGGCCATCAGGGTAAAGGCCAGGGGAGCGTTGATGGTAGCTAAACTGTCTTTTTTACCCGTAGTCATACCGCTTTCGAGCAGGGCTTCGAGGACTTCGTTTGACAGGTAGGGGCTGGCCGTGCGCAGGTCATTGAAAGTTTGGGTAGCATTGGGGTCGGTGGCGATGGCATACAGCAGTCCTTCCGTGTCTCCGTCGTCGATCAAGGCCCGGCGGTTGGCGATTTCGGTGTTGAGGGTGTCTAAACAACCCAAAGACATGCAGGGGGCTTCGGGGGCCAGGTCGCCCACGCCGGACAGGTCTAGACAGCCGTCGTCGTAATCACTCAATGACAATTGCTGCGGATCATTGTAAAAATGATTGGGATTACCGCTACTGCAATTTGTCAGCAAAAGGTCACAGCGCGGTACCAGATCGGGGTAGGTGCTAGTGATATTTGGCCCGGGGGGATAATAAAAGAACTGTTGTGTTGAAAACAAGTCTGCTGTGATATGGTCATCTCCTGAAAACAGATTAAACACAGGATTGTCAATTTGCCCTTGGGCGCCGTTAATACTGCCGAAGGTTCCATCTATCTGCTGCAACAGGCGTACATCCCGGCTATCCTCTATATCAAAGGTCTCTTGTTTGAATTCCAGTCGATTATTATTACCCCAGGCCAGAATGCCATCATATTGGATAGCGCTGTATGTATTGCAAATTAAGTCTCCCAGGCTTATGGCACTTGTCTGATTTACAACAACCCCATACCAGTAATCGGTAAAGTTGTTTGCTTTTATATTATATCCGGAAGCGCCTAACAGGTAAGCGCCGACTAACCCCGTTGAAAAATCGTTGTTGCCGATGACCAGGCGTGGCGCACTGCGTGTCACTACGCCGTAGCTCAATTCATCCAGTGAATTGCCATTGGCAGATACATCTGGGTCGCCGATCAGCAGATTGTAAGGCATCATAGCGCCCGGCGTGTAATTGGCTTCTATGCCGACCGGACTATTGCTCAGCGTACATTTTTGAATTGTTGCCGAAAAATCAATACCCGTAATGCAGACCTGTTCCGAAGCCCGAAAGGTGCTGGTATTTATGCCGATGTCATCGCTGTCCCAAATGGACAAACCCACGGTGTTTTCATCGAAGAAACACTTGTAGAAATAACTGCGATTGGGATAAGGATTGGCCGGATTGGCAATACTGGGGTGGGGGAATTTCTGGATTCCCACTCCTTTGCCGTTGGCAAAAAAAGTCACCGGGCCATCTTCGTCATTGCCTTCGGCATAAATGATGCCGCCCCAATGCAGACCCCAGTTTGCGCCGCCGCCATAAGGCTGCCAGTAAGGCCCCTGCGATTCGGTAGAAAGGGCGATAACCGCTTTGGATAAAATAGAGCCGTTGTTGATGTATACCACGCCGTGTTCATTGTTACTTGCGGGATAGGTTCCTCCGGTAATGCCCGAATTACCCGAAGGATGCGCCAGGGCGCCGTTGCCCCATACTTCAATACCCCCCCAGCGACCGGTATCGCAACCCGAGGTGAGCGTGCTTTCGTTGATAATATCCAGCCTGGCGCCGCGCTCTACAAATATTTTGCATCCTTTGCCGATCAGCAAAGTGGCGCCATCCACAATCAGTCGCGATCCCGCCCGAATAATGAGATGGTTGCCCAATACGGTAGTCGCATCCCAGGTTTGTTCGCCGTTAATAAAGAGAAAATCCGCATCGTCGCAATCACAGGCTTGTTCTGCTACGATGGTCATACAGGATTCATCCATACACCCTTTGCTGTCGAGAATGGTGAGGCAAACCTCGTAAGTTCCCGCCTCATCGTATGTATGCGTCGGATTTTGAAGGGTGGAGTAATCGCCGTCGCCAAAATCCCAGCACCAGCTTTCTACGGTAACGCCGCCGGCTTCGACCGTGACATCCTCAAAATCGTAACTCAAGCTGCTTTGCAGGCTGGTCTGGAATGAGGCCTGCAGATCGGAGTAGGTACACAGACTGATGCTGAAATTGTCCAGCAGCAGGAAATAAGTATTGGCAGCCTCATCATAAGAAATCGGAAAAACTACCAATTGGTCAGCCGTGCTGTTGTCGGGTACTTGAAAAGTAATATCTACCAGCGTCCAGGCGCCATAACTTTCGAAAGATGCTGAATAAACAAGGTCGCCGGGAGAAAGGGATAAACACAAACCCAGGTCGCTGGTGGTCGGCGCATTAGTCAAGCCGGAAGTGAAATAAACATTTAGCTCCAGCGGACTATCATACGGATAGGGTGAAACGGTAGAAGCGTAAAATTGGAAGCGATAGCTTAACCCAGGTATCAGGTCTATTTCCTGTACAATGGCTTCATGACGACATACTTCCGCTACCGGATCATTAAAAGCGGCGCACAGCGCAAAGTAATCGCCTTGTTGTGGTGTGACAGTTGAAGAGCCTGAACTGCTAAATTCCTCAAAGATAGTTGGGGATTGACTAGCGGCAAACCAGTTATCGACGCAACCATAAGCAAAGGCGTCAAGCGGGGCGGTACAGGGGTAATCCCCCGATTCAAAGCTGCCGTTGACTAAGACAGGTGAAGGCGGCAGGCACTGTGCGAGCAGGGTTTCAGGTCTCAAAGCGGTAAGATTAAGCAGTATAACAATTAAAATACAACAGGGGGGGGGGGGTAAAACCCCGGGTGGAAAGCATACAATCAAGGTTTTTCATGGCAATACAATTTTAAGCTGCCTCCTGTCAAGGAAGACAACTTGATGAAAAGGGTTGAAATAATATAGCGCGCTGAGTAGTTAACTACGGTCTTTCCGGAACGACTATCGCAATGTAATATATTTACAAGACAAACGCAAGCCGCAATATTGTTAAAGTCAGGAGTTTATTCTTAGCGCCTTCATACTTTACATCTCAAATAAAAAAACGGCTTCGGCTCACTTTATCTTTCACCACAGGTTTCAGTCTTTCCGCGGCGGTAAGCAGCATAGCCTCGTCGGTAGGGAAGGGTAGGGGGCGGTTGCCCAGTCGCTGCGTTGTTTCCTTGCTCAGTGCCCGTTTATCGCCGGTAAAAGTTGATGCATAGTTTTCAAACAGCGCATCGGCAGCGATAGGTTGGCTGTCGAGTAATTCGCGGCTGTGTGTGTCGTAGAAGTCGATTTTTCCGGCCACCGTAGCGGCTTTAAATTGGTAAGTTTCGAAGACGCGGGCGCGAATCAGCACTTTTTTGGGTACTTTGATGTCATTGCCCAGGCTGTCTTTCATCACATTGCCCCGGCTGTCGAGTACATATTCAAAGCCTTCTTCAATTTCTTTGACTTCCTCAAATTCGCGTTCTTTGACCAGTGCCGGTTGAACCTGGATATTGGTAATACGCATCATGACATGATAGTCGATGGACGTTGAGCTGTTTTTGCGGTTGTAATAAACGGTCCACTCGGTATTAAGATCTTTGACGCCCATGCTGGTGACAATTTCCTCGAAATCGCTGGGAAGCACTACCGGCGCTTCGTTTTCTATGGTGAGTAAAACGCGGACAGTGCCCAGGCTGCGGGCTTCCTGCATCAGGTCGCGGCGGTCTTTATAATCCTGAAAATACTCGGTGATTTTGCCGAATTCGTTATAAGCCGCGCGTGCTGACGACTTGCTGCCCCGTCTGCCTTCTTCCAGCAGTTGTTTGCCGCGGTCGTAGTGGTGGGCTGCGGCATTTTCCCGGGCTTCCCGTTCCAGGTCGTTGGTGCGCACAAATCGGAATTCCGCTTTGACGCCGTTTTCATCCACCAGTGGCAATAAGGGGCTGATAAGATCTTGGCGTCGGCGAATACGCTGGTAAATATCGTTGATGCGGGCCCAGTTTTCCGGGCGGTTTTCGCTTTTGAGCCGGTCAGCCTCTTTCATGTCGCGCTCTGTAGCACGGGTAAAGGCTTCCTCTAATGCCTGTACGTGCTCGGCCTTTTTCTTCTTCTTGCCGGCCAGTTTGGAGACCATCATGGAAATGGCGTCGTCGTATTGGCCGGTGTCAATCAGTTTTTGCGGTGATGAACAAGCGCCCAGCAATGCAATGCATACAATAATGGCGGTCTTCGCTCCAATGCCCAGGTGTTTGATGGTATTCATGGTGTTTTTCGTTTTCTGTTCTCTGTTCTCTGTTCTCTATTTGTTTATAGGTTTAT
>JRYG01015581.1_pt1 | contig 16040 bp, 10 predicted proteins | sample 235341 | NCBI WGS metagenome assembly JRYG01 (sample SAMN03074218, study PRJNA261478) | activated sludge metagenome | biome: Wastewater Treatment Plant; feature: Wastewater; material: Activated sludge; isolation source: activated biomass of a wastewater treatment plant treating hydrocarbon... ... | reverse complement strand
AAGGTGCGAGAAGGGCTCCCAACAGGGGCGGGTCGCCCTGCAGGTGCGTCGTCGCCGAGGGTGACAGGTCGTTGATCGAGTCCCTGAGTACGCCACGTGCGCGAAACATCCGCAAAGTCACGGCGGTCAGGCCGCCAATCGTGAAGAGCGCAAGGCCGACGACCAGCCATGCCCCTGGGGAATCGACGTCACCTGACGCAAAGGTGACCCCGGTAACCAGCAGCAAAATCAATGCGAACCAGTGGGGCTGCTCGTTCACGACGATGCCGGTCCAGAAGGAGGCAACCCGCACGAGCGGGTTGCGGGGCACCGGAATCAGCTGGAGCAGAACAAAAAGGCCGACCAGTAGTACGAGGATCAGGAGGCCGAAGGGCACCGGCCCACCCTATTGGGGAGCAATTGCCGGCAACCGCGACTGAGCGCACCCGGACACCAAGCCCGGCTCCGGGCTCGAACCGGAAACCTCCTGTTTACAAGAGGCTAGATGGTGGTTTTTGATGAGTCCAGTTACAGCGATTTCCCTTGAGAAAGCCAAACTGGTTTCGGTTGTGTCGGCCTGTTTCGGTGTGGGTTGGTACATCGAGTGGTACATCGGCCCCGCCCGGACCGCCGTCTGCGTAACACCTCGAACCCCTGAGACGCCTTCCATTCAGAAAGGAAGGCACCACCATGAAACCGAACAAGCTCCCGCGCGGTTCCCTGGTCATCTACGAAACGAAAACCGGAGAGCCACGTTACCGGGCAAAGTGGCGGGATCGCGACGGACGGCAATGCGCGCCCGCCATCGGTCCTGCCTGGCTGGTCAAGAAAGATGGTCTGTGGGATACCCGCCCTGGCCGACTCCAGCTCGGATACTTCGACCAACAAGCCGCCTATCTCCGCATGGCCGAGCTGATCGCAGAACACGATCACGAGCTTGAACTAGAAGCAAGCCAGCCACCACTTTCGTTCGACGAGCTGGCCGCTGCCTGGATCGACTACCTATCTCGCGGTGGACGGGCCAAACCGTCAACGCTCAAGGACTACCGGCTTCTCCTCGTCTACCCCCGTTCATCCATCCGAGGCAGACTCGAACGGAAAGCGCGGATCATGGAACGGTTCGCCGGACGCGACGCCGTCGCGATCACCACGGACGAAATCGCCGAGTTCCTCAACGAACTCGTGATCGAAGGCTTGTCGCCCCGCAATGTCAACAAGCACCGTGCGGTCTTGCACGCGATCTACGCCTTCGGCATGAAACCCGGCTCCTTCAAGCTTCCAACGAACCCGGTGACCGGCACGGAAAAGCAACGTCACGGTGGCGAAGCGGCCATCGACACGTTCTCTGCCGCTGAGCTGGCCGCGATCGAGCGCGTCGCCCTGGCCGGCGAGCATCGAGCACAGCCCGATGACTTCTATGGTCCAGGCGTCTTCGTCGAATGGCGGCGACTCAACCAGCAGGACGCCGCGATCATCATCGTCGCCGCACACACCGGGCTCAGACAAGGAGAGCTCCGTGCGCTTCGCTGGCGCCACGTTGACCTGGAAGGTCAACGTGTGACCGTCGAGGCAGCGATCTCCGATGGTGAAGTCTCCACAACCAAGAGCCGCCGTATCCGAACCGTTCCCTTGACCGATACGGCTTGCCGCCAACTGAAGCGCGTGGCCTCCCGGTCGCACTTCCTCGAACCCGAGGACTTCGTCTTCTGCGGAGGCGCTGGAGGCATCCTCGACGCGTCCGCCCTTCGCAGGCGATTCCGTCGAGTTCAACAAGAAGCCGGTCTCAGAGTCCGTCGCTTCCACGACCTCCGTCATACCTTCGGCTCGGTCGCCGTCCGGCGATTCGACCCGGTCACAGTCCAAACCCTGATGGGCCATTCCAGCCTGACCACAACCGAGCGATACCTCCACAGCCGACCCCGCACCGACGACGCCGCAAAGCTCGGTGAAGCCTTCGAATCTGATCTATAGACCAAGAAGGTCTAAGCAGCAGAAATTGGCGCTCTTAGCCTACGAAGCAGCCACCACGTTCTCAACAGGTATGTCTAGCTGGGCAGCGATTGGCGTGTACAAGTCGATTCCCTGCTCCGATGACTTCAGCGAAACGATCAACGCGTACCTCACGGGAAGGTCGGCGCGATCCTTTCGACGATTGTTCTTCCACCAACCACCGACTGGGTAGACGGCAACAACTCCGGCCTCGGCGAGGTCAGCGCCAGATCCCTCCCAGATGTCTTGGTGGAGTGATCCGAGGTTTCGTTGATTCGGACCGACCAACCATCGATCGCTCACCGACGAGGACCGCCCGCCCGAGCCATTGTCTTCTTCTCGCTGCGCGTCTTGGTTCACACGCCTTACAAACTGATCGATCGTCTCGGTCGAAGATTTGAGGTCAAATCGCAGGCCGTGGCTGGCGTAGCTGTAGCGTTGGCGCCAGCCACGGCGCGACGCGGTCGGTTCGATGAAATAAGACAGCGTGATTCGAAGAGTCACATCGTTCTCCGCAAGGCCACGAAGAGTGTCAACGGGCCAAGGTAGCTGGTGAAGTCGGAACTGCCGCGAACGATGCTCTTCGTCGAATGGCGTGAACGTGTCCTGCGTAACGGTCGTGACTGCTTGGCGTGTCGATTCGAGGACCGCACCTTCGGTTGGGACTCCCCACCCGTATCGGCGGAGTAATTTGAGACGAGCGGTTTTCGATGATGCACCGTCAACCTCGGCACGCATCGCGGGTGTCCACTCGGCGCCGTGGACCAGCAAGCCGCGCACAGTCTCAGGCCAGTAGGACGGATAGCGGGCCAGCGTAAGGGCAGCGAGTCTGGCTGCCTGAGCCGTGGCTGCGCTGGTGGCGTTGGCTGATCCGAGGGCAAGGTCGTCACGGTTATCGGTGGTGCGAACCGAAAGAAGCGGATGATCGGAGACGAAATCCCGAACTCCGTCTGTCAAGACGTTCCCGCCCTCCATGCAGAGATCAGGCTTGAGAGGCCATGTTCTGTCGCTAAACAGGACCGATGTGCGGCTGTGCGGAGATATGTCCCCCGCGATGCCCAGGGGAGACCATCCGTCGAAACTCGGATCCGATGGCGTATCCGCCATTTCGGTGTGGGCTCCAACCGTGAGGGCGTTCCAAGCCTGGGCGGGATCTTCGATCGCCTCCAGATCGCAGGCATCCCGATAGTCGGTCTGGGGCTCGTGGTTTCTGATGTTTCCAGCCGAGATCACGAATAGCCTGGAGGCATCAGGGTCCGGCGTGCCCAGCAGCTCGATCCCCTCATCTGACCGACCGATAGCAACACCGGCCGCCAGGGCATCAACCGAAGCTGACCACAGGGTCGGTTGACCGGGGCTATCGGGTTCCGTTGTCACCGCCATCGAGAAGACGCGGCGGCGATCGACGGTGGCTTCGGGCATAGCGGTGGCTTGCGCCGTGACCAGACCATAGGCCCGCGGATCGTGGCCCGGACCTCCGTCAGGAAGAATCTTGACTGACTCGATCCGATGTCGGAGCTCGACGGGCATGCTTCCCAAGAGCAGATCGTCCAGCGGCCCGAAGAGCGACAGACCCGCCATCGGAGTCCCATGGTTTTGCAGGTCGGCTCCAATTTCGTCCACCACCGAGTGGACGTCACCTTCAGCTAGAGATTCCCTGATCAGAGAATGGGTGCGGCGCACGCCCGTGTCTAGATGACAAACCGCCGGCGCGTTGAAATCGGGTGTCGCGGCGATGCGGGAAAGAAGGTCCTCGGTCAGCTCACCCTGATCGTCGCGATCGAAGTCCTCGATGGTGTCCGCGAACTCAGGTCGACGGATCTCCGCGACTGGAACTCGCGAAAAAGGAAGCGGCTGAAGATCGCTCCAGCGGGCTTGGACCCATGCCACCGTACGGTCCCCCAACTTCAGGGTGCGATTTGCAACCGGCAGTTCACGATTCTCGGCGAACTTGCGCAACTGCTCTACACCATCGTTGGCCGAACGCAACCACAGTTCCCACCAAGTGCGACCGTGCGCTGGTGGCGTACCGGACGACTGCCAGAGATCCGCCAGCACCGCACCTCGGATCCGCGAGATATTCGCCACCAGCTCACGGTTGTAGGGGTTTCCCGCATCGGTGGTCTTGTCGACAAACTGCTCGAACAGCCGCAGGAAACGTCCGCGGTACTCGTCGCTTACCCAGACCATCGCTTTCTCGGGACTTTCGTCCGTGGGAGGCATGACCGACAAAAGGAGCCACTCAGGCCGCTTCTCCCGGTGCCGGGTGAGCCTCTGAAGTGAATCCACCTTCAACGGGTAGGTGGCATCAGCGCCTTCAAGGACAACGATGACTCCCAGCGACCGCAGCTCATCGTCGGTCAGGGGCGCTTCATCGCGGGTTCTCTGCTGCTCGTCTATCGACTCAGCGAGCTCTCCCAACCGGGCTGCTCCGTGCGCGCGGCGTTCGACGTCGCGGATCTTGGGATTGCCACGACCTGGTCGGCGGAACTCCTCCGACCTCGCGGCGGTGCGCACAAGCAGATGAGCGAAGACTTCCCCTTGTTCAGGCAACCTCAGTCGTCCCGCGAGCAATCAGGGCGGCACTCACGTCCGCGTTCGTGACGTGCTCATCGCCACGCATTAGTGCCATCTTGGCTGCGGTCTCACTCGCTTTGACCAGATCGGCGTGGCTGAGACCGGCGACCTTCTTGCCAACGCTTTGCCAACGCAGCCCCTTCGCGAGCGGCCCCAGCCTGGCTTTCATCACCGCCACCGCCTCTTCTCGGTTAGGCAGGTCATAGGTAATGACCATGTCGAAGCGTCGAAATAGTGCATGGTCGAGGATTTTCCTGTGATTGGTTGCCGCCACGACGATACTTTCTGGACTGGCCTGCTCGAGGAAGACCAGAAACGAGTTCAGGATACGGCGGGCTTCGCCAACGTCGTTGCCTGTTCGGTCACCCCCCAGGGCGTCGAACTCATCAAACAGGTAGACGGCGCGCTGTTGGGCCACCGCGTCGAAGACGATCCTAAGTTTGGACGCGGTTTCACCAAGAAACTTGCTCAGCAAGCTTTCCAACCTCACGGTCAGAAGCGGCAGTGACAGTTCATGCGCAAGAACCGAGGCAGTCATCGTCTTGCCAGTGCCAGGTGGACCTTCCAATAGAAGCCGGTGGATCGGCGCATATCCACGTTCGATGAGCCGCTGGCGCTGACGCTGCTCATCGAGCACCTGGCGGATCTGTCCCAATACCGTCTCTGGCGCGACGAGATCCTTGAAGCCAACTTCCGGAAACGAGGCGCTGACGAGGTCAGCCAGATCGCCGCGCGGCTGAGCGATTGACGTCACGCCTCCACTCACAGGCTTTTGCCGTGAGGCGTCGATCGTCCGTTTCAGATCATCGGCAAGCCGATTGTGCCCCTTTCGAGCAGCCTGAGCGGCAACTTGCATCGCAACTGCATAGAAGGAGTCATCGTCTCCTTCTGCGTGGCTCCTAACCAGTGCCTTCAGTTGGTCTCCAGAACCCGCCACAGCCCTACTGTCCCTTCGCTTGCGATCGCCGGTGTCTAAACCTTGACGATACCTGTCCGCGAGGTCGCCACAAGGCCTTCGCGGGCAGATTTCTTCCAGGCCGATCGCAAGCGCGCACTGCGCGGGGGATCGCCGTCGGCATGCATCCCCTTGCGGGGATGTGGGTCACCCTCCCTCGTTGACCTCCTGCCATTTTGGCGCCTGCGCCGCTGCCGTCAACCCCTTCGGGGTTCCCCTCGCTTGCGCTCGGTGACAGCAGACGGCTTCGGCACGACATGGCATCCAGTTCAACGAGGGAACCGCGTGCCGCGAACAGATCGTGATTGCCCGGTCCCTAAGAGGAAACACCAGCCCAAGGAGGCTCACCATGAAGGACATCAACAACACCACCATCACCGGAAGGCTCGCCAGCAACATCGAGTTGAAGCGCACCCCGAACGGCACCGCCTACACCGAGTTCCGGGTCGCCGTCAACGACCGAGTGAAAGGCGAGGACGGCAGCTACGCGGACCGTCCGAACTTCGTTCCGGTCAAGGTCTGGCAGGGCCAGGCCGAAGCCTGCGCCAAGAGCCTCGTCAAGGGTCAGGCGGTCACGGTCACCGGCAGGCTCCGGCAGGAAAGCTGGGGAACCGAGGACGAGCGACGCTCGCGGCTTTATGTCGTAGCCGAGCACGTGGTCTTCGGGACCAAGCCGAAAGGCACCGGCGACCCGGAGCCGGTCGAGGCGACCGCTAGCGAGTAGCCGTCGGGCGAAGCGGCCCGGCCCTGACGGGCCGGGCCATCTTCGCCTTGGCGACGCGCACACACGCGCCGCTCGGCAACCCGCTCGGAGGTATCACGAGCAGGCCGCTTGCCAACGAACCTAACACCACGTTCCGGCAGCAGCGCGACCTCACCCCGACCTTCCCGTCCCGCTTTGGCCTTGGCTCGGTTCGACTCCGGGCGCGGGACTTGACCTCTCACAGATCGAAACCAACAAAGGGTGCACACACACCCGGAAACGAGGTACATCATGGAAGCAGCAACCACACCAACCGCGAAGTTGGCCGACTTGGTGATCGACCCGGGCGCGAATCCGCGCGGACCGATCACCCCGGAGAGCGTCGAAGGGCTGGCCGAGAGCATGAAGGCGCAAGGCGTCCTCGAGCCTTTGCTGGTCGAGCAGACCGATGACGGTCTCAGGCTGATCGCCGGCTACCGTCGCGCGGCCGCGGCCAAGCAGGCCGGCCTCAACGAGGTTCCGGTGCATGTTTGCCCGGTGGACAACCGCGAGAGCGCGGCGTACACCGAAAACGAGCAGCGCGAGGACATGACCCCTATGGCCCGGGCACGGTCGCTAAAAAGACAGCTTGCGCACTTCGGAACGCAGAAGGCACTCGCCGCCGAGGTCGGCATCTCACCCAAGGCAGTGAGTCAGCTGATCGCCATGACCCGGCTGCCCGACGAGGTGCAGCATGAAGTTCTGGCCTGCCACCAGTTCGGCCCGGCCACGGCAGCGGCGATCTTGCCGGTCGCCAAGATCACCGCAGGTAAGGCGGTCGCGCTCGCGCTCGTCAAGAAGGCGGTTAGGTCCGGCGAGTGGGAGCGGGCCTTGCGGACCGAGATGCCATACGCGCTCGACACGCTCGCGGACGGGATCGCTCGCGGCTCGACCGAATTGCCCGACGAGGCAACGGTGAACCGGATGCACGGCATCGAACTCGAACGGCTCGGTCTCGACGACACCGAGCGAAAGGATTGGATCGACCGGATCACTGAACTGGACGAGTCCGGCGTGTTCGTTTCTGGGATCAGGACCTACCACGGAGGGGCGACGTTCTCGCTGGACTCGGATGCGACCGACCGCCTACGGGCAGCCGGTGCCCTGTTCGAGATTGAGGTCGATCACGGCGGATGGTCGCGAACCCACGAGTGGGTGTTCGATCTGCCGCTGCTTCGCACCGAGGTCGAGGTGCTGATCGAAGCCCAGGAGAAACAGGTCAAGAAAAAGTTGGCCACGCAGAAGAAAACCAAGGCCAACACCAAGGCGACAGATGCCGAAGGCGAGTCCGGCAAGCCCGAACAGTCCGAAGGTCAGCGGAAGGCCGCCGAACGTAAGGCCGCGAAGAGCGCCGCTCGGTCAAGGAACGGCGCTATCGGCCAAGCGCTCTCACGCCGAGCGAAGCGCGCGCCCGGTAAGAGGCGTGTCCTCGACGTGGTGCGGGTGATGGCCCACGCGACGGTGCTCGCCGACGACGAGTTGGCGGCTGCCGGACTCCGGCTGACCGACCCGGCGCTCTCCGAGGTCGAGGTCACGACGACCAAGACCGGGAAGCGCCGCGAGAAAGTCACCTACGTCGATCCCGACGAGGCGACGGCGTACCTGCTTAGGCAGATCGACTCGGCCTCCACGACCGAGCAGATCGTCCAAGCGGTCTCCAATGCCCTGATCGCCGCCCACCTGACCGACGAGGCCGAGCTTCCGCAGGCCAAGCGAGTCAAGAGCAGAACGCTCGGTGGGGAGGTGCTGCCGTCCTGCCTCGATAGCGCCGCCAGGGAGCTTCTGGTCAAGGAAGAGGCGCAGATCGTCAAGGCGATCGACAACGGAAAGGAGGACACCGGCAACTAACCAGCCGCCCCCGACCGGTCTGCCCCGGTTCGACTCCGGGGCGGGGGCGTTTCACCGGCAAGCCACATGGAAGCGGTCTGCCCTCAGTTCCAACCTCCGGCCAGTGTGGCCGATCACAGATCGGCGGGTGGCCTCCGAGTCGGAACTGAGGAACAGACCACAAACCATCGCCTCGGTTCCGGAAAGCCAGCACCCCAGGTGCCGAACCCGAGGAGAACACGATGGACCGCAACCAGCACGACCGATACTCCGACCTCACCGACGCGATTCTCAACGAGATGCGCGACGCCAACCCCGACGAATGGCAGCCCGGCTGGGTCACCCGCACCAAGGGCGGCAGGCCGATCAACGCCACCACCTCCAAGCGATACCGAGGCGGCAACGTGCTGCAACTCTGGCTCGCCGCCGCCGCAAACGGCTACCCGACCAACGAGTGGGCCGGTTACGGACAATGGAAGAACATCGACGCGCAGGTCCGCAAAGGCGAGAAAAGCACCCTCGTCAGGTACGTCGGCAAGAAGGACGTCGAGGACGACACCGCGCAGGACGGCAAGCGCACCCGGATCACGGTCGGTTGGCAGCGAGTCTTCAACGCCAGCCAGGTCGATGGATACGAGCCGGACAAGATCGAGTTTCCCGACGTGGCGGAGATCGAAAAGACCGCCGAGGACTTCCTCGAAACGACCGGCGCGGACATCCGACACGGAGGCGACCGGGCACTCTGGAATCGGGTCGAGGACTACATTGCGATCCCGGACCGGGAGCAGTTCATCTCCACCGACTGCTACTACGCGACGACGTTCCACGAGCTGACCCACTGGACCGGGGCAGCGCACCGGCTCGACCGGGACATGGAAGGCCGGTTCGGTGGCCGGCGCTACGCGGCCGAAGAACTCGTCGCGGAGCTGGGTGCCCACTTCCTAGCCGCCGAGTTCGACATCGAAGCCACCACAACCAAAGACACCGCCCGCTATCTCAGCCACTGGATCGAGCTGCTCGAGAACGACAACAAGGCGATCTTCACCGCAGCGTCCCTCGCCGCAGACGCCGTTGACTACACCATGAACCTCGCCCTCGCCTACTGAAGGCGAGGACGAGCAGCGGCAGCTACTGGCCCGCGCGGGCCAGTAGCTCTGACGCCTTCAGCCCAAGCCCTTTGGCGAACAGGAGCAGGCTGTCGTGGCTTATGTTCCGCTCACCTCGCTCGGTGCTGCCGACGTAGTTCTTGTGAAGACCTGACTTCTGGGACAAGTCTTCTTGACTTAATCCTTGCCGTTCTCGTTCGGCCCTGATCGCGCGGCCTAACGCTAGGTGGTCGCGGTCTGCGGTCGAGGGCACCACGGAAGCATGCTGGTTCCTGACCCCAAAGTCCACACACGATCAGGTGTCATCTGATAGTGTGTTCAATACGCGAGCATCCCAAGGAGGCGACATGCCAGCAGACGAGAACCGCCAGCCGATCTTCGACGGCGACGAGCGCACAACCCCGGGTGAGTCGCTGGAGTACGCGGTTGCCGAGATCAAGGAAATCCTTTACTTGGCGGAAAGCGCCTGGAGTGGAATCGAGATCGCGGCGGCGGAGATCCTGGCCGAGGAGCACGGCATCGACCCAGACCGGACGTTCTGGGCTTCTTCAGCGATTGCCCTCAGCCCGCAGGGACTTGCTTGGATCGACGAGGAAGAAGAGATCGCGGACCTCGACTCGCCACCGGACCGTTCCGAGGGCTGGAAGCTCGACCCGAAGTACCGCAACCGGATCCGCTATTGGTGGGGAGAGAAGTGGGATCTGCTGGTCCTCGGTGACCCCGAGAACATCTTCGCCTACAAGAAGATCGCGGCTGGTCTGGAAGCAGACCCGCCGAACCCGCCACGGGTAAAGCCCGCGCTGGCTGACTGACTTTCGACGCTCCCGGCGGGCGGCAGCGTCGGCTCGCTGCGCTCGCGTGTGGATGGGTGCTCAACTTCCCCCTAGCCTTAACGTTTCATCCGCCAGGGTCACTCGATCGCAGACTGAGCTACACCTTCGGCAGCTGACCAAGTCCCGACTCGCAGGAGTCCAAAGACAGGTCGATCTCGCGGCTCCGAGCGACCCTTAATCGACTCCCCGAAGCTCTCTCCAGCACCGGCCCCACACCCATCCACACAGTATCACCGAACATACGTTCAGCTGACGAGAACGTTACGGCCCGCACCTTCCACCGCCCTTTAGGGCGTGCTCTCCATCGGAAAACTCGCGGCAGGCCAGGAGGCCTATTACCTCGGGAAAGTCGCCGAGGGAATCGAGGACTACTACGTCGGCGGCGGCGAAGCAGAAGGCCGCTGGACCGGCTCGGGCGCCGCCACCCTCGGCCTTGAAGGCAAGGTCTCAAGCGATCAGTTGCAGGCGATGCTCGCCGCGAGGAACCCGGCCACCGGCCAGCTGCTGCAGGACCGCGAGCAGACGATGAGCGGACCAGGATTCGACCTCACCTTCTCCGCCCCGAAATCGGTTTCGTTGCTCTGGGCCTTTGGTGATGAGCAGGTTCGCTCACAGGTAGTCGCCGCCCATGAGACCGCCGTCGACCAGGCACTCGGTCACCTGGAGAGAGACGCCACGCTCGCTCGCCGTGGCGCCGGTGGCGGCACCTTCCTGCCGGCCCCGAACCTGATCGGCGCGGCCTACCGTCACCGGACCTCCCGGGCCGGTGATCCACAGCTCCACACCCACGTTCTGGTGTCCAAGCTGGTGAAGGCGAGCGATGGCAGGTGGACTTGTCTGCACAGCCCGAGCCTCTATTCCAACGCGAAGACCGCCGGCTTTCTCTACCAGGCAGAGCTACGCGACCAGCTGACCCGGAGCCTTGGCGTCAAGTGGGGTGAGGTTCACCGAGGCTCGGCCACGGTTGAAGGGATCGAGGAAGTAGCCGAGGCGACTTTCTCCAGGCGACGGTCAGCGATCGAGGCTGCCCAAGCGACGTCCGGGACCGGCAGTAGGGCGTCGTGGCAGTCGTCCGTTCTGGAGACCCGGAAGGCCAAGCAGACCGATCTTGAACGCGGCGAGCTGGAAGCCGAATGGTTCGAACGAGGCGCCACGATCGGACTGACCCGCGAGACGATCGGGCAGCTCACCGGCCCGGGTCGCGACGCCCCGGCCCGACTCGCCGACACCGCCGAGTTGACCGGCACGGTGACGGGCGGTGCGTCGCATTTTCAGCGGCGCGACGTGATCCAGACGCTTTGCGAAATGGTCCCAGATGGCGCCCCGGTCACAGAGGTTGAGGTGGCCGCGGATCGTTTCCTCGAAGGCGAGCAGATCGTTCGGATCGGTGAGGTCGCGTGGGGTTCGATCTACACCACCGGCGAGGTGCTTGAGATGGAACGCCGGTTCCTCGACGCGGCCGCCGACGGCGCCGACGCCGATCGGGGCCTCGTTAGCCCGAGCCGGACTGATGCGATCCTCAGCTCGCGGCGACTCGACCGTAGAGCCGAAGCGGCCGAGGCTGATCCCGAGCTTCGCCCGGTCATCGCCCAGCAACGCCAGATGGTCGAAGCTCTCACCCAAGGGGGCGAGGCTATCGCCGCGGTCGCCGGTGTGGCCGGGTCCGGCAAGACCTACGCCCTGGCTGCCACCCACGAGGCATGGAGCGCGGAGGGTCACCCTGTCTATGGGGCATGCGCGAGCTGGCAGGCAGCCGACGTACTGACCGCTGCGACGGGCATCCCAACCAAGAGCATCGCCTCCCGCCTCGTTGAATGGGACGAAGCGGCAACCCGGGGACACAACGCCCTACCGCTCGGGACCGTCCTGGTTGTTGATGAAGCGGGCATGGTCGAGACCCACGATCTGATTCGCCTCCAACACCATGTCGAGCAGGCCCGGGGGAAGCTCGTGCTTGTCGGTGACTACGACCAGCTCCAGGCGGTTGGGCCCGGCGGCCTTTTTCGCGCGACCTACGAACGCCACGGTGTTGCCTCGCTGCCCCATTCCCGTCGTCAGGAGCAGCCAGTCGACAGGCACATCATCGACCTGATCTCGACCGGTCACGGCACCGAAGCGCTCGATCTCCTTCGCGCGACCAACGGGGTCGTGGTCGCCAATAACGGAACGGAGAGAGACCAGGCGCTCGTTGCCGACTGGTGGGACTCCTACTCCCAGGGAAACGATGCGGTGATGATCGCCCAAACCAACAACTCGGTCAGTGAGCTGAACAAGATGGCCCGCGCGCTCATGGCCGAGACAGGCAGCCTCGGCACCGAAACCGTCGAAGCGGCAGGCAACAGGTACGCGACAGGTGATCTCGTCGTTACCCGAGTCAACGACCACCACGCGGGAGTCAGGAATCTCCAACGCTGGCAAGTAGCCGAGATCGACCAGGAGGCGAGAGAGCTACGGCTTCGCTCGCTCGACCGCCCCCGGGAAGCGACGATCGGCGCGGCCTACCTCGACACACCGACCCGGCACGATCGCCCCTCACTACAGCACGGCTACGCCGTTACCGGACATGTCGCGCAGGGAACGACCCGCGCCACCGTGTTCGCGCAGGCCGAGGCGGGCATCTATCGGCAGTGGGCGGCGACCGCGCTGTCGAGAGCACGACAGGAGATGCGGCTGTACGGGGTAGTCGGAGAGGAACCAATCGACCTCGAATCCGGCCCCACCCACGACCGCATTGGCTGGGACGACCTGGCCGCATCGCTTTCGCGCGACGCAGCCGAGACGTCCGCAGCGGACGAAGGTGTCAGGGCCGAACTGGCCCGTCTGGACGAAACTCGCCTCGCCGGAAGACTCCGCAGCCTCGACAAAACCGACCAGCAGGTAACCGCCGACCAGGCAACACAGGATCGCCTAACTCGCCGATTGGCTGACACCGAGGGCGAACTCCGCGACCTGCGGACCGAAGCCAAGCAGGCGCCCGCCCCGCTCCGCCACTCCTTTGCCGAGCGTGAGACCGCGGCCCGCGAGAGAGTCGAGAACGCGCGGGCCGACCTGGACGAGTTTGAGCCACAAAACTCGCCGACTCAGCAGGCCGAGCGGAAAGCCGAGCGAGTGTTAATAGAGCGAGAGCTCCGAGCACGCCGGCAAACAAGGGTTACCGCCGACCGGATTCAGGCGCCCGAGTACGTCGTCGACGCGCTCGGCCCTGCACCGACGCAGCCGCTCGCCCGGGCGAAGTGGATCGAAGGCGTGGACGAGATCGAACGTCACCGCCAGCTCTATGGCATCTCCGACCGAGCGTCGGCGCTCGGCCGTGAACCGCGTGATTCGATTCGCCGCTCCCGGTGGCAGACCCTCAACCAGAACCTCACCGGCCGACAGAAAGAGATCACCCGCCTCGAAAACCCGACAGGCACCAGTCGAGGACTTGAGCAGACCCGCCCCGCCGCCCCGCAAGCCCAATCGACAATCGAGATTCCCGCTGGACCCTGAACCGGACAGCAGCCAGACCGATGAACCCGCACAACCAGACGTTGATATGGCCCCCGCCGTCTGCGAGGATCGATAGAGCGGATCGACACGACCGACCAAGAGGGTGTACGAGCCTATGGAGAGGAGATCCGGGTGGACACCAACCAAAAGCGCCGACCATCGCCAGCCACCGCCATCGCCCTGCTGGCCCTGTTCATAGCCCTGGGCGGCTCGGCCTATGCGATCAACAAAATCGGGACGAACCAGATCAAGAACGGTGCGGTCACCAAGCCGAAGCTCGCGAAGAACGTCAAGCGCCTGCTCAACCAGAAAGCTAGGCCCGGGCCGCGAGGCGAGCGGGGACCACGAGGACTCCAGGGCGCGACCGGACCCGCCGGTGCGACCGGACCGCAGGGCCTTACGGGCGCCCCTGGACTTATTGACCCCAACCGCCTCTACGAGAAAACAGCATCCAGAACCGGGTCCGGAGCCATAACAGTCACCTGCGACCCAGGCGATTGGGTGATCACCGGCTGGGTCTGGGGCTCCAACGTCGTTGCGGTCGGATCAATGGGACCCCAAAACGCCAGGAGAGAATGGCGAGCCGACATCATTCTCGGCAATGAGGCAATGACCGGATCGGTCACCGCCACCTGCTACGACGCATAACAGGCTCATACACGGGAGATTTAGGACGGTCTCCAGGATCTCCATACGGAAGATCCGCTGGCCAGGGTGGCGGATCGGACCGGCTTGGCGGGTCTTTCCGCGATGCGTGAGCGCCGTTCGGCACATGATCCGGACCGGGTGATCCGGGATCTCGCGGTGACACTCGCCGCGGGTGGTGAGCCGCTCACCGACCTTGGCGGACTCCGTGGTCAGGAAGCCCTGTTCGGCCGGGTGGCTTTGGATTCGACCGCGTTTCCGGTGGTTGAGAAGTCAGCCGAGATCCGGAACGGCTCGGAGCCATCTGGCATGCCCGGGCGGTTGCTCGCGAACGGGTTTGGGATCAGGGCACGCGTCCTAGCCGAGTCACGATCGATATCGACGCAACCTTGGTGAACTTCAATTCGGAGAACGAAGGAGTCGCCGGGAACGTCAAAGGCGGATATGGGTTTAACCCCATGCTTGCACTTTTTCGATGAAACTACGTAGGCTGCCGCAGCGGTACTCCGGTTCGGAACCGCTGGCGCGAACACGGCGGTTGATCAGATCCAGGTAGCCGAGACCACTCTCGGCCAGGACGCAGACCGGCCCGAGGTCTCGCTCCGGGCCGATTTTCACGAGTTGCTACAACCGCAAACGACCCACAGCTCACTCGAAGACCGGTCACCGACCAACCGTGTTCACTACGCTCGTGGGCAGGACATAGTCGCCTTGACACGAAAGGGGGAGGACGCTACGTTGTCAGTGACAGGCGCAACGACGATGACCAGAGTGGTTCGGCGGTCTCGGAGCGTATTCGAATTGGTGCTCGTAGGAGTCCGGGCGCGCCGACATCTCGGTCATAACCATATTCGAGGGGGATTATGCTCCGCATCAAGAACTTGGGCAAATTTGAAGCCAAAAAGCGATCTGCTTTCCTCATTATTTTGTTTGTAATTTCTGGCTTTTGGATCACGCATGCCCAAGGTGACGATTTTGGAACTTGTACAGGTAACGTTGGCTGTCGCGCTGACAATCTTGAACATACATATTGTTTCGGTGCCACCTTGAACGGCGATGGATTTCAAACTGCCTCAGGTTATGCTATGACCAACCTGGTTGCTCAGACGAACTTTATAAAAACGTACATGGCGAGTTGCAGTGGAAACACCGATGTTGTGTTTAAACGTGATGACTCGATTGGTCCCTCCGCGTTCACGCAATGTCTAGACTTTGTAAATGGGACAAATAGGTGTAACCGCGCAAGAGTTGTTTTCGACGGTGATTTTCTCAACAATTGGGGCATGGACAACAAGAAATCTACGGCTTGCCACGAGGTGGGTCATACCGGTGGATTGGCGCACGGTGCCACGAATGACTGCATGACGAATGCAACTCCCTCCTCAAATATACATTATAACGGCCACCACATAGCTCACCTCAACCAGAATGGATGATGCGAATGTTGCCAAAGAAACTCTCCACCATCTGGCTTTCGGTTTTCACAGGCATGGTTGTCCTGTCCGGTTGTGGGGGCGATACGGAGTCCGCAACCAACTCGCCTGCCCCTTCCACTGGTATCGCGGCCAAGTATGAAGAATCAGAAGGTCCGGCGGAATTGGCGCGAAAATCAGCGGTCGTTGTTCGTGGCAGTACACGCACTCCTCATGAGGGAAGGATCAGGGGTGAGTCTCGAAACGACTGGGGCGCAGCGATAACAGTGGTTGTGCCAGTGACCATCGAGTCGGTAGAGGCAGGAGAGCTCGCGCCGCTTGTCGATGACACCCTGTATCTTGAAATGAATGCCCCGCAAGAGGAGGCTGGCCGTGAGGATCGCGAGGTATTTAAGAAAGCCTTGACAGACCGAGCCGGCATCTTTTATCTCACTCGAGCACCGGAGAAAGCGTCTCGCTACGTCC
>JRYG01003544.1_pt1 | contig 16040 bp, 11 predicted proteins | sample 235341 | NCBI WGS metagenome assembly JRYG01 (sample SAMN03074218, study PRJNA261478) | activated sludge metagenome | biome: Wastewater Treatment Plant; feature: Wastewater; material: Activated sludge; isolation source: activated biomass of a wastewater treatment plant treating hydrocarbon... ... | reverse complement strand
GAAGGTGGACATGCCGTAGAAGGAGAGGGAGGTCACTAGGAACTTGAGGATGGGGTCGTCCCGCAGTTTGCTCCAGGCGCCGGAGAGAGTCATGATGCCGTTGATCATGCCGCCCCAGGAGGGCGCCAGCAGGATCAGGGAGAAGACCATGCCGATGGACTGGGTCCAGTCGGGCAGGGCGGTGTAGTGCAGGTGATGGGGGCCGGCCCACATGTAGGTGAAGATCAGGGCCCAGAAATGCACGATGGACAAGCGGTAGGAATACACCGGACGCCCGGCCTGCTTGGGCACGAAGTAGTACATCATGCCGAGGAAGCCGGCGGTGAGGAAGAAGCCCACGGCGTTGTGGCCGTACCACCACTGGATCATGGCGTCCTGGGCGCCGGCATAGACCGAGTAGGACTTGGTCAGGGACACCGGCACGGCCATGCTATTGACGATGTGCAGCAGCGCCACCGCCAGGATGAAGCCGCCGTAGAACCAGTTGGCCACGTAGATGTGGGAAACCGTGCGCCGGGCGACGGTGCCGAAGAAGACGACGGCGTAGGACACCCAGACCAGGGCGATGAGGATGTCGATGGGCCATTCCAGCTCGGCGTATTCCTTGCCGCTGGTCATGCCCAGGGGCAGGGTGACGGCCGCCAGCACGATGACCAGTTGCCAGCCCCAGAAGGTGAAGGGAATGAGAGGGCCTCCCCACAGCCGCGTATGGCAGGTGCGCTGCACCACGTAGTAGGAGGTGGCGAAGAGGGCGCTGCCGCCGAAGGCGAAGATGACGGCGTTGGTATGCAGCGGCCGCAGGCGCCCGAAGTGGAAGTAGGGGCCGACATTGAGTTCCGGCCACACCAGTTGGGCGGCGATGACGACGCCCACCAGCATGCCGACGATGCCCCAGATGACCGTCATCACCGCGAACTGGCGGACGACCTTGTCGTTGTAGGTGCTTGAAGTTACAGACATGAACCATCCTCTTGTTATCAATGGAAACCTTCCTGTCCGGGGAGGCGCAAAAAAATTCCGACGCCTGCCGTCGGAACGACTTCCCGGGTGCCTCTGTTGGGGGAGGCTTTTTTTGCCACGTCATTGGTCCGGGGCAAACGCAAATAGTTCAACGCCGGGCGAAAAAACCCTGGTGGCATGGGGCACCCATTTGGTGCGCGGGCGTGGCAGGCCTGCCTGCCGGTGGTGCGGCCATGGCCTGGTGATTCTGCGGAGAATCGGAAAAACAGGGGCTTGGCCCTTGGTTCGCCTCTTGCTATAAGGCAGGGAATCCCATCCCCCGGAGCACGCCGTGTCCATCCACGTCGCCCTGAACCACGTCACCCACTACAATTACGACCGCCTCATCAACCTCGGCCCCCAGGTCATCCGCCTGCGGCCTTGCCCCCATTCCCGTACCCGCATCCTTGCCTACTCGCTGAAGATCGGCCCGGAGAAGCACTTCATCAACTGGCAGCAGGATCCCCAGGGCAACTACCTGGCCCGCCTGGTCTTCCCGGAAAAGACCCGGGAATTCCGCATCGAGGTGGACCTGGTGGCCGAAATGTCGGTCATCAATCCCTTCGATTTCTTCCTGGAGCCCCACGCCGAACACTTTCCCTTCGCCTACGAGGCCTGGCAGCGTCACGAGCTGACGCCCTACCTGTACACCCTGCCGGCGACGCCGCTGTTCCAGGAATACCTCGACGCCATCCCCCGGGAAAAGGCCCGCAGCGTCGATTTCCTGGTGGCCCTGAACGCCCGCCTGCAGCAGGACATCGCCTACACCATCCGCATGGAGCCCGGCGTGCAGACGCCGGAGGAGACGCTGTCCAGGAAATCCGGCTCCTGCCGCGATTCCGCCTGGCTGCTGGTGCAGCTCCTGCGCCACCTGGGGCTGGCGGCGCGCTTCGTTTCCGGCTACCTGGTCCAGCTTACTCCCGACGTCAAATCCCTCGATGGCCCCTCCGGCCCCGAGGCCGACTTCACCGACCTCCACGCCTGGGCCGAGGTCTACCTGCCCGGCGCCGGCTGGATCGGCCTCGACCCCACCTCCGGCCTCTTCGCCGGCGAGGGGCACATCCCCCTCGCCTGCACGCCGGAGCCGGCCTCCGCCGCCCCGGTCGCCGGCGCCCTCGACGAATGCGAGACCGAATTCGCCCATCACATGCAGGTCACCCGCATCTGGGAAGCCCCCCGGGTCACCAAGCCCTACACGGACGAACAGTGGGCCGCCATCGAGGCGCTGGGCCACCGCATCGACGGCGAGTTCAAGGCCAGCGACGTGCGCCTCACCCAGGGCGGCGAACCCACCTTCGTCGCCGTGGACGACCCCGACGGCGCCGAGTGGAACACCGATGCCCTGGGCCCCACCAAGCGCCTCCTGGCCGCCGACCTCTTCCACCGCCTGCGGGAAAAGTACGGCGCCAATGGCTTCATGCACTTCGGCCAGGGCAAGTGGTATCCCGGCGAGCAACTGCCCCGCTGGAGCCTCAACTGCTACTGGCGCAAGGACGGCCAGCCCCTGTGGGGCAATCCCGCCCTCTACGCCGACGAGAAGAAGGACTACGGCGTCACCGATGTCCAGTCCCTCGCCTTTCTCGCCAGGGTCGCCCAGAACCTGGGCCTCGACCCGCAACACGTCTTCCCCGCCTTCGAGGATGTCTTCTACTACCTGTGGCGGGAGCGGCGGCTGCCGGGCAATGTCGATCCCTTCGATTCCCGGCTGGACGACCCCCTGGAGCGGGCGCGCCTGACGAAGGTGTTCTCCCAGGGCCTGACCCACACCGTCGGCCACGTCTTCCCGGTGATGAAGGACGTCGCCGGCCAGTGGCAGACCGGCCCCTGGTTCCTGCGTTCCGAGCGCTGCTACCTGTTCCCCGGCGATTCCGCCATGGGCTGGCGCCTGCCCCTGGATTCCCAGCCCTGGGTGGCGAAGGCCGACTACCCCTATCAGCATCCCCTCGATCCCTCCCTGGTGCCGGCGCCGCTGAAGTCCTACGCCGAGATCCGCCGGCAGTTTGCCGAGGTGGTGGAAGCCGCCCGGGCCCGCGAGGCCAACCTCCGGGGCCAGGGCAAGGCAGCCGCCCCCGATAGCGTGCCCGGCTTCAAGCAATCCGCCTCCTGGATCACGCGCCTGGCCATGTGCGCCGAGCCCCGGGATGGGCGGCTCTACGTCTTCATGCCTCCCACCGGCAGCCTGGACGACTACCTGGAACTGGTCGCCGCCTGTGAGCGGGCCGCCGAGGCCATGAACCTGCCGGTCATCTTCGAAGGCTATACTCCCCCCGCCGACCCGCGGCTGTCCCACTTCAGCGTCACCCCCGACCCCGGCGTCATCGAGGTCAACGTCCACCCGGCCGGCTCCTGGGACCAGCTGGTGGACCAGACCACCCACCTCTACGATTTTTTTTTTATTGATAGGGTGACCACCGAGAAATTCATGCTCGACGGCCGCCACACCGGCACCGGCGGCGGCAACCACTTCGTCCTCGGCGGCGCCACCCCCGGCGACTCCCCCTTCCTGCGCCGGCCGGACCTGCTGAGGAGCCTGATCGCCTACTGGCACAACCACCCCAGCCTCTCCTACCTGTTCTCCGGCCTCTTCATCGGCCCCACCAGCCAGGCGCCGCGGGTGGACGAAGCGCGGAACGACAGCCTCTACGAGATGGAGATCGCCTTCAAGGAGGTTCCCGAACCAGGGAGTCATGTTCAGCCCTGGCTCGTCGACCGCATCTTCCGCAACCTTCTCGTCGACGTCACCGGCAACACCCACCGCGCCGAGTTCTGCATCGACAAGCTCTACTCCCCGGACGGCCCCGCCGGCCGCCACGGCCTGCTGGAGCTGCGGGCCTTCGAGATGCCGCCCCACGCCCGCATGTCGCTTGCCCAGCAGCTCCTCCTGCGCGGCCTCGTCGCCCGCTTCTGGGCGCAACCCTACGACCCGCCCCGGCTGGCCCGCTGGGGCACCGAGCTGCACGACCGCTTCATGCTGCCCCATTTCGTCGAACAGGACTTCCGCGATGTGGTCGAGGAAATGCAGCAGTCCGGTTTCGCCTTCCAGCCGGAATGGTTCGCCCCCCACTTCGAATTCCGCTTTCCCAAGTACGGCGATTTCGCGGCCAAGGGCATCGATTTCGAGCTGCGCCACGCCCTCGAGCCCTGGCATGTCATGGGCGAGGAGGGCAACGCCGGCACCACCGTGCGTTTCGTCGATTCCTCGGTGGAACGGGTCCAGGTCAAGGTCGCCGGCATGGCGCCGGACCGTTACGTCCTCACCTGCAACGGCCGCGCCGTACCCCTGCAGCCCACCGGCACCCACGGCGAATTCGTCGCCGGCGTGCGCTATCGGGCGTGGCAGCCGGCCTCCTGCCTGCACCCCACCATCGGCGTCCACGGCCCCCTGGTCTTCGACTTGGTGGATACCTGGATGCGCCGCTCCCTGGGGGGCTGCCAGTACCACGTCGCCCACCCCGGCGGCCGCAGCTTCGAGACTTTCCCGGTCAATGCCTTCGAAGCCGAAAGCCGGCGCCTGGCCCGCTTCTTCCGCTTCGGCCACACGCCGGGGCGCCTCGACGCGGCCCCGCCCGAGGTCAGCGCCGAGCACCCGTTTACGCTAGACTTGAGACGATTCTGAGTTTACCTGCAACCCTAGAGGCCAGGACCATGCACCCCTTTGATCGCATTACCGTCAATCCTCAGGTACTGAACGGGCAGCCCACTATCCGCGGGATGCGCCTGACGGTCCGCCGCGTGGTCGAGGCGGTTGCCCTTTACCCCGACCGTGGCGAATTGCTGCGTGAGTATCCGGAGCTGGATGCCGAGGACGTTCGCCAGGCCCTGGATTTTGCTGCCTGCAACCTCGATGACAGCGTGATGTCCCTGGCAGCGTGAACCGCTTCCTGCTTGACCAGGGGTTACCCCGTTCGGCTGCCGAGATTCTGCGGGGCAGGGGCTGGGTCGCGGAACATGTCGGGGAGCGGGGCATGTTCTGCGCCGCGGACACGGAAATCCTCGATCCGGCCCGGCAGGGGGGGCTGGTGATCGTTACCCTCGATGCCGATTTTCATGCCTGGCTGGCTGTCAATCATGCGGCCGGCCCGTTGGTGATCCGCTTACGGCGGGAAAGCCTCAAGGGACCTGAACTGGCTGATCTGTTGGAGAGCGTCCTGGGCCGAGTCAGCGAGGCGTTGGCGAGCGGGGCGCTGGTCACCACTGACGAGCGCACGATCCGCGTCAAACATCTTCCCATCACTTCCGCGGCCTGAAACGGCCCATTCTCAGCCGCCCAGCATTCCATGGCCCGCACCCTGCTCGCCATCTACCCCCGCAATGCCCACCGTTTCGACGAGATGTTGACGGCGGCTGGCGCGGTGCGGCCGCATTGGCGGCGCTTCTTCATCCACCTGGACGCGGTGGCGCCGGAAGAGATGCACCGGCGCCTCAATTTCGTGGACCGGCGCATCCAGGAAAACGGCGTCACCTACAACGTCTATGCCGAGCCGGACGGCGCCGACCGGCCCTGGTCCCTGGACCCTCTGCCGCTCATCCTGGCCGCCGACGAGTGGAAGCAGATCGCCGCGGCGGTGGCCCAGCGGGCCGAACTCCTCAACGCCACCCTGGCCGATCTCTATGGCGAGCAGCGCCTGCTTTCCGAGGGCTTGCTGCCGCCGGCCCTGGTCTACGGCCAGCACGGCTACTTGTGGCCCTGTCGCGGCATCCAGCCGCCGGGGGGCACCTGGCTGCACCTCTACGCCGTCGACCTGGCCCGCTCGCCGGACGGGCGCTGGTGGGTGATCGCCGACCGTACCCAGGCACCCTCCGGGGCCGGTTACGCCCTGGAAAACCGGCTGGTCATCTCCCGGGTTTTTCCGGAACTCTTCCGGGATCTCCACGTCCAGCACCTGGCGGATTTCTTCCGGGCCCTGCAGGATTCCCTCACCGCCCTGGCGCCCCTGGACCCCGGCGAGCAGCCCCACGTGGTGCTGCTCACCCCCGGCCCCTACAACGAAACCTACTTCGAGCACGCCTACCTGGCCCGCTACCTGGGCTTCCCCCTGGTGGAGGGGCAGGACCTGACAGTGCGGGGCGACACGGTCTTCCTCAAGACCCTCAAGGGCCTCAAGCGGGTGCATGTCATCCTGCGCCGCCAGGACGACAGCTTCTGCGATCCCCTGGAGCTGCGGGGCGACTCGGCCCTGGGCATTCCCGGGCTGGTGAACGCCGTGCGCGCGCGCCGGGTGGCCATGGCCAACGCCCTGGGCAGCGGCATTCTCGGCTCCGGCGCCCTCATGGGCTTCCTGCCGGGCATCTGCGAACGGCTCCTCGGCGAGCGCCTGGCCATGCCCTCGGTGGCCACCTGGTGGTGCGGCGAGCAGGCGGCCCGGGAATACGTGCTGGAAAACCTGGACGACCTGGTCATCAAGCCTGCCTATCCCACCCAGCACTTCGACCCCATGTTCGGCCGGGAACTGAAAGGGGAGGCCCGGGAGGAGATGCTGCGCCGCATCGAGGCGCGGCCCCACGCCTATGTCGCCCAGGAACTGGTCAATCTCTCCCAGGCGCCCATCTGGAGCCGCGCCCACGAGCGCCGCCTGCTGGCCCGGGCGGTGGGCCTGCGGGTCTATGCGGCGGCCACGCCGGACGGCTACGTGGTCATGCCCGGCGGGCTGGCCCGGGTGGCCAGCGCCGCCAACGCCATGATCATCTCCATGCAGCGGGGCGGGTCGTCGAAGGATGCCTGGGTGCTCACCGACGGCCAGGTCAGCGACTTCAGCCTGCTCAAGCCCTCCCTCGGCGTCGGCGACCTGGTGCGCAGCGGCGCCAACCTGTCGTCGCGGGTGGTGGAAAACCTTTTCTGGCTGGGCCGCTACGCCGAGCGCTTCGACGCCACGGCGCGCATGCTGCGGGTGGTCCTCTCCCGCGTGGTGGACGCCGGCGGGGCGGTGACCCCGGCCCTCAAGGCGGCCATGGAGCTGGCCGAAAAGCTGGGCATGGTGCCCACGGCGGAAGAGGAAGAAGCCGCCGGCAACCACTCCGAACACCGCCTGCTGGAGGCCATCTACGACCCGGACCAGCCGGGCAGCCTGGCCGCCGGCATCCGCAGCCTGATGTGGTCCGCCACCCACGTGCGGGAGCGCCTCTCCCAGGATCACTGGCATTCCCTCAACAGCCTGCAGCGGGATCTGCAGGGGGCGCTCAAGCGCCACCCCTCCCTGCCCGACGCCACCGGCTTCCTCGACCGGGTGCTGCTGGTGTCCTCGTCGCTGACCGGCTTCGCCATGGACAACATGACCCGGGACGACGGCTGGCGCTTCCTCATCGTCGGCCGCCGCATCGAGCGCCTCGATTTCCTCGCCTCCGCCATCGGCCACTTCCTGCGCCTGCCTTCGGCCCGGGCGGCGGGCACCCTGGAATGGCTGCTGGAGCTGCTCGACTCCATCATCACCTTCCGCTCCCGCTACTCGCGGCCGCCGGAGCTGTTGCCGGTGCTCGACCTGGTGGTCTTCGACGACAGCAACCCCCACGCCGTCATCCTGCAGATCGACGTCCTCCAGCGCTACCTGGAGCGCATGGAGCGCGAACTCGGCGGCGTCCCCGACAACGCCCTGCCGGAGGTGCGCCGCCGCCTTGAGGCCACCGCCCTCGAACGCTTTGCCGGCGTGGAGTTCCACAACCTGCGGGATTGCTCCCCCTGCGCGGATCTGGCGGATACCCTGATGGCCGTGGCGACGGCCATCCGCGAGCTCTCGGACCGCCTGGCCATGCGCTTCTTCACCCACGTCGGCGACGTCAGCCGGCAGACCCTGGCCCTCTGACCGGCGCTGCCCCATGGCCCGCTACCACATCCTCCACGAAACCCGCTACGACTACGGCAGCGCGGTCTCCCTGTCGCAGCAGCAACTGCACCTGTCGCCCCGCATCGTGCCCTGGCAGTACGTGGCCGAGCACCACCTGGCTGTGGAGCCCCAGCCCTCCTGGCAGCGCTACGGCCGGGACGCCTTCGGCAACCCCGTGGTGTGGCTGGCTTTCGACGGCCCCCACGACTGCCTGCACGTGCGCTCGGAAATGACCATCGAGGTGCTGCCCCATCTCCCCGCCCACCCCCTGGCGGAGAGCCCCCCCTGGGAGACGGTGCGCGAGCGCCTGGCCTACAGCGCCACGCCGCTGCCGCCGGAGGACCTGGAAGCCGCCTGCTACCTCTTCGAATCCCCTTTCGTCCGCGTCAAGCACGAGTTCGCCGCCTTCGCCGCCCCCTGCTTCCCGCCCGGGGCGCCCCTGCTCGCCGGCACCCGCGACCTGATGGCGAAGATTTTCGAGGAATTCGAGTTCGACCCCGAAGCCACCACCGTCTCCACCCCCGTGCTGGAGGTGCTGGAACAGCGGCGCGGCGTCTGCCAGGACTTCGCCCACCTGATGATCGCCTGCCTGCGCTCCCTCGGTCTTGCCGCCCGCTACGCCAGCGGCTACCTGCTCACCCATCCGCCGCCGGGCCGGCCACGGCTGGTGGGGGCCGACGCCTCCCACGCCTGGGTCTCCGTCTATTGCCCGGGCGCCGAAGGGGAGTGGGTCGATTTCGACCCCACCAACAACCTGCTCCCCGACACCGAGCACATCACCATGGCCATCGGCCGCGACTTCGGCGACGTCTCGCCCCTGCGCGGCGTCATCCTGGGCGGCGGCAGCCACGAGCCGGAGGTGGCGGTGACCGTCACCCCCCTCGAGGCGCCGGCCCCCGCGCCCGGACCGGATGCCTGTGGCGGCTGAGGCACCCCGGGTCGCGGTGGTCGGCGGCGGGCCGGCCGGGCTCATGGCGGCGGAGGTGCTGGCCGCCGGCGGCGCCTGCGTCCACCTCTACGACGCCATGCCCTCGGTGGGCCGCAAATTCCTCATGGCCGGCAAGGGCGGCATGAACATCACCCACGCCGAGGCGGCGGAAACCTTCCTCGCCCGCTACGGCCCGCGGCGGGAGACGGTCGCCCCCTGGCTCGCCGCCTTCCCGCCGCAAGCCCTGCGGGAATGGATGCAAGGCCTGGGCATCGCCAGCTTCGTCGGCACTTCGGGCCGGGTCTTTCCCGAAGGGATGAAGGCCGCTCCCCTGCTGCGGGCCTGGCTGCACCGGCTGCGTTCCACCGGCGTCGCCTTCCACGTGCGCCACCGCTGGCTGGGCTGGGACGGCGCCGGGGCGCTCCGCTTCGCCGCCCCGGCCGGGGAGGTGGCGGTACCGGCGGCCGCCACCGTCCTCGCCCTGGGCGGCGGCAGTTGGGCCAAGCTCGGCTCCGACGGCGCCTGGGTGCCGCTGCTGGCGGCGCAGGGTATAGCCGTCGCCCCCCTGCGGCCGGCCAACTGCGGTTTCGACGTGGCCTGGAGCGAGCATTTCCGTACCCGCTTCGCCGGCGAGCCGGTGAAGCCCGTCATCGCCAGCTTCGGCGGTGTTAGCCGCCAGGGGGAATTCAACGTCACCGCCCACGGCCTCGAGGGCGGGTTGATCTACGCCTTTTCCGCCGCCCTGCGCGACGCCCTGGCGGCGGGAGCGCCAGCCGTCCTGTACCTGGACCTGGCGCCGGGGCGTTCCCGGGAACGGCTCCAGGCCGAACTGGCCAAACCCCGGGGCCGCGATTCCCTGGCCAACCACCTGCGCCGCCGGGCCGGCATCGCCGGCGTCAAGGCCGGCCTCCTGCGGGAATGCGCCGGCGGCGCCAGGCTCGACGATCCGGCGGCCCTGGCCGGGCTCATCAAGGCCCTGCCACTGGCCGTGGCGGCGCCCCGGCCCCTGGACGAAGCCATCAGCACCGCCGGCGGCGTGGCCTTCGCCGAAGTGGACGCCGGCCTCATGCTGCGCCGTCGCCCCGGCACCTTCTGCACCGGCGAAATGCTCGACTGGGAGGCCCCCACCGGCGGCTACCTCCTCACCGCCTGCCTGGCCGGCGGGCGCGTGGCGGGGCAGGCCGCCCTGGCCTGGCTGCGGGAAGAAGGCGTCGGGAAATTCTGATAGGATTCTTGCCAGTCATTCTGGTGTGCGAGGGGGAGCCATGGCAGAAAACTGCCTGCTGGTAGTCGATGACGAACCCATCAGCCTGGAAAGCCTGGTCGAGAACCTGAGGGACGAAGGCTATGTCGTCGTCGCCGCGGCCACCGGCGCCGCCGCCTGGGCCGAGATCGGGGCCGACCCCGGCCGCTTCGACGCCATCGTCCTCGACCGCATGCTGCCGGACATGGACGGCATCGACATCCTCCGCCGCCTCAAGGGGCAGCCCGGCATGCCCTACGTGCCGGTCATCATGCAGACCGGCATGGCCGCCGACGCCGACGTGGCCGACGGCGTCCGGGCCGGCGCCTACTACTACCTGACCAAGCCCTTTTCCGCCGACACCCTGCTCGCCATCGTCGGCGCCGCCCTCAAGGATGCCCGCGAACACCGGGAGCTGGCCGGCGCCGTCCGCGGGGCGGACATTTCGCTGGCCTGCCTGCGGGAAGCCACCTTCGCCTTCCGCACCCCCGAAGAAGCCCGGGAGCTGGCCACCCGCGCCGCCGGCATGGCGCCGGACCCCGGCCGCGTCGTGCTGGGGCTCTCGGAACTGCTCATCAACGCCATCGAACACGGCAACCTGGCCATCGGCTACGCCGAAAAGACCCGCCTCCTGGAAGAAAACCGCCTGGCCGATGAAATCGCCCGCCGCCTGGCCGCCCCCGAACAACAGGGCCGTTACGCCGAACTGCGGGTGTGGCGGGGCGACGGCGAACTCTGCTACCGGGTGCGCGACCAGGGCACCGGCTTCGACTGGCTGCCCTACCTGGAAATGAGCTCCGACCGCGCCTTCGACACCCACGGCCGCGGCATCGCCCTCTCCCGCATGCTCAGCTTCGACCGCCTGGAATACCAGGGCTGCGGCAACGAGGTGCTGGCGCAGGTGCGGGTCTAGAAACAATACCGTTCAGATAAGCGTCGCCTGCCCCCATCACCGTTCGGGCTGAGCTTGTCGAAGCCCTGTGCCGCGCGGGCTGCCCTTCGACAGGCCCAGGGCGAACGGCTAAACCAAACAGTATCGGGTCTGGAAACGGTCGACCCCGGGCATTCCGCCCTTCGGCAGACGGAGGGCGCCCGCGGCAGGGCGCCGGTTTGCCGGCTTGCCGTGCCTACCGCTCCCGCCCCGCCTCGTGCCAGGCCTTCTTCACCGGCGAGAGCAGGTACTCCAGCACCGTCCGGTCCCCCAGGTGGATTTCGGCGTTGGCCTGCATGCCGGCGGTCAGCGGAAAGCGCTCCCCGTCGACGGTGAGCGCCATGGCATCCAGCGCCACCAGGGCCTTGTAGCGTAACGGCCGGGGAGGCTTGGCCGCCTCCTTCTGGCCGGCGTCGGTGTCCGCCGCATCGGCGCTCACGTGCGCCACCCGCCCTTCCACCATGCCGTATTTCTGGAAGGGGAAGGCGGCGAACTTGAGCTTCACCGTCTGGTCCTTGCGCACGAAACCGATATCCTCGTTGCTCACCCAGACCTCCGCCTGCAGGGTTTCATCCTTCGGCACCAGAGTGAGGAGCACGGTGCCCGGCTGCACCACCGTGCCGGCGGTGTGGGTGGCGAGATCCTTGACCACGCTGTCCTGGGGCGCCTTCAGTTCCAGCAGCGCCTGCTTGTGGGCCTGCTTGGCCATTTCCTGGGCGAGCCGCTCCGCCTGGCCCTGCAATTCGTTGCGTTCGGCGTGGAGCTTGCGGCGGTAATCCGCCTCGATCTGGGCCAAGGCCTTTTCCGATTGGGCGATGCTCGCCCGGGCAGCGGCGATGACGTGGGCCTGGGTCTGCGCCTCCTGTTCCTTTTCCAGGCGCTCCCGTTTCTTGTCGCTAGCCATCAGGGGGCCGGCAAAACCGTCCCGGGCCAGCTTCTCGAATGCCTTGTCCTGCTCCCGGTAGTGGGGCAGGGCGGCTTCCAGCTTTTCCTTCACCTGCTGGGCGGCCGCCAGTTCCTGGCGGGCCTTGGTGAGGCGGGCCCGTTCCTCCGCCAGATCGGCTTCCAGGGCGGCGCGGTTGGCCCGGTACTGGGCTTCCACCTCGCCCGCCAGCGCCGGCGGGTCGCCGGCATCGCGGGCGAAGGGCCGGCCGGCGAGTTCGGCGTCGATGCGGCGCAGCGACAGTCGCTTGCGCTCGGCATCGGCGGCCAGGGCCCGGGTATCCGCCTCGGCGGCGATGGCGTCCATGCGCATGAGCACCTGTCCGGTGCGGACGACCTCGCCCTCCTTGACCAGGATGTCCCTGACGATGCCGGCCTCCGCCGGCTGGACGATCTTGACGTAGCTGTGGGGGACGAGCTTGCCCTCGGCCACGGCGACGATATCCAGGCGCCCCAGGACGGACCAGAGCAGCAGGACGGCGAGAAATACCAGGAGCGCCCACAGCACCTTACGGCCGAGGGGGTTGGGGGGTGCCTCCTGCAGGCGCAGGAGGGGCGGGGAGAAGTCGAGGGGGTCGGCCTTCGCCATCGGGAAGCGAACGTCCATGGGGCGTCAAACCTTTCGGATGGGGCCGGGGTACTGCGCCACCGACGAATCGGCGGTCAACAGCATGATCCCTTCCACCGCGGCCTGGGCCACCAGGATGCGGTCGAAGGGATCCTTGTGCAAAGGCGGCAGGTCTTCTACCGCCACCGCATGTTCGCCGGCAATCGGAATCTCGCCGTAACCGTTGTCCCGCAGGCCTCGGCGCAGGACCCGGGCATCGACCTGGAAGTCGTCGCGGCCCAGCCCCCGTTTAATGGCGATCTCCCACAGGCTGGCCGCGCTGAAAAAAAGTTCGTTCTCCGGGGAGGCGATCAGCTCCCGCGCCTCCCCGGAGAGACGTTCAGGCATGCCGGCGGCCCAGAGCAGCAGATGCGTATCGAGTAGCAGCTTCATTCGCCACCCGCGAAAAGCCGCTCGATTTCCGCCCGGCCCATGGTGTCGAAATCCTCCGGCACCGTAAACGCCATGAAACCCAGCCGCCTTGCCTGGCCGGGCTCTGGCGCATCGAGGGGAACCACCTTGACCATCGGCTTGCCGGCTTTGGCAATCACGAACGATTCACCCTTTGCCGCCTGCTCGATGAGCCGGGACAAATGGGTCTTGGCTTCATGAACGTTGAAGGTTTGCATGGTCGGCTCCAATAAACTAAGTTTAGTTAGTTTAGTCATGTCGGTGCTTGGTGACAATCCATTCACCCGCCTACGTCAGCCGAACCAAGCCCGTCTGCAGGCTGGCCAGCGAACTCAAGGTCTGCGCGCCGGTCCCCAGGTTGGCATCGGCCAGCACCGCCAGGGCGGGCGTGACCCCGATCCCGGTCAGGGTGCCGTTCCTGCCGTACTGGTAGGCCAGGTCGCCGCCGATGGCCGCGCTGTCCGATCCGCCCAGGTTGTTGCTGGCCAAGGCATTGCTGAGCGCCCAGCTCGTCAAGCCGCTGTTGGCGGCACGGGCGGCGTCGAAGGCACTGGCCAGGCCGGTGAAGTTGAAGTTCTCCACCTTCTGGTTGAGCAGCGGGTCGCTCCCGCCCTGGACGAAGCCGGCCATGGCCTCCGCCATCACCTGCAGCTTGGTCACCGGCTTGGAAGGCGTTCCGGCGTACCAATCCTTGAAGGTGATCTGGTCGCTGGCGCCAATCTTGAGCACCAGGTCGTTGGCCGATTTGGTAAACACCAGGTCGCCATAGGCGATGCCGCCGCCCAGGGAAAGGGTGTCGCTACCGGTGCCGCCGGCGGCAAAGGTATCCTGGCCATCGCCCTTGTTGAAGAGGATGACGTCGTTGCCGGCGCCGGCGCCCAGCGTGTCGTTGCCGGTGCCGCCCAGGTAAACCTCGGCCGCGCTGCCGCCCGTGAGGCTGTCAGCCCCGGCACCGCCGTTGAACAGCGCCGTACCGGTGCCATCGACGATATTGTCGTTGCCATCGCAGCCTTGCAGGATATCGCTGCCGGCGTTGCCCTCCAGGTAGTCGTCGCCGGCGCCGCCGTCGAGGATATCGTTGCCGGCATTGCCCCGGATGTCGTCGTTGCCGTCGCCGCCGAACATGCGATCGGTGTTGTTGCCGCCGCGCATGGTGTCGCTGCCGGCCAGGCCGTACATCGCGTCCGGGCCGCCGTCGCGGCCGACGATGGGTCCGTCGTTGCCAGCCGTGCCGGTGACGGTGATCTCCTGAGCCAGCAGCGTGGTGCGATCCCAGACGGTGCCATCGCCGAATTCCAGGATATCGATCTGGCGGCTGCCGTCGTAGAAGAAATCGTTGAGGCGGATCGAATCCCCCGTGTTGTTCACGGTGATCGTCAGATGGTTGTCGTACCACCCCTTGCTCAACGTCACCTCGTTGAGATTGATTCCCGCCAGGCGCAGCGTCTCGGTACGGGTGCCCAGGGCTTCGTTGATCGCCACGCTGTCATGGCCGCCGCCCCGGCTGAAGACGTAGGTGTCGCTGCCGGCGTTGCCCTCCAGGTAGTCGTCGCCGGCGCCGCCGTCGAGGATATCGTTGCCGGCATTGCCCCGGATGTCGTCGTTGCCGCCTGCACCGAAAACCGTATCGTTGCCCCCTTGTCCATTCAGTCTGTCTCCGACACTGGTACCCAGGCAGAGATCCGATCGATCGGTGGTCACTTCGAAGAATTCGGCACCCGCCTCCGCACGAATAGCAGCCCATTGGCCATCCGCCTCGGCCTGTGCTATCCACTGATCCAGCGCCGCGATCCCGTCCCATCCGAGGCTGATGAGGCCCGCCCCCGCATAGTGGACAATCTCTAGCCGATCGATGATCGCGTTGTGCCTGTCGATTACGTATTGGGCGTTCAGATCCCCTTCCAGTACGGAAAAGTTAACTTCAATGCCGGATTCGTCGATCGTCAAATTGACTTCGTCTAGATACGGCTTCAGTCGCGTCTGCAGTACCAAGCCCTCATAGACGCTCTGTTTTAGTTCGGCGTAGCTTTGCTCCAATAGATTGAGCTGTGCGTCACTGATGCTGACAAAGACCGTACGGCTGGTCATATAGCCTTCGGGATTGCTCGGATTCGGCTGTTGATAGTTGCCCACGACGATTTGCTGACCAGTTCCGGTGGTGACCTTGTTGTCCCCCCACGGTGACGAACCCCATGCCATTGAACCGTTCGAGCACGCTCAGCAGATATTCGAGCCGTTCCTGCTTGACCTGCATGGCGGCGAGATGGGCGATCTGTTCCGGGCTGGCCATGCCGCCGTTGAGGTTCGACGTATTGGGGATGTAGCCCAGCCCCTCCTCCCAGCTCATGCCCTCCGGCAGGTAGATGAGGGTATAGCCCTTGGCGGTGGCCGCATCCTGGGAAAGGGTGAAGCTGCTGGTGCCGGCCCAGTGGTCGATCACGTCATCCAACTGGTCCATGAGCTGGGCGCGGGTCTGCAGCCCGGCCTCCATGAGGCCCTGCACGCGGGCGGCGAAGCCGCTGTCCTGGCTGGCGGCTTCCTGCAGGTCGCGCACGGCGCCGCTGCCCTGCATGTCGGGGAGCGCTGCGGCGGCGTCGGTGAGGGGAACGGCGGTGCCGAATTCCCGGTAGAAGGGGTTGTCGGCGAGGTTGAGCGCCCCGGCGGTGGCGGTGGTGCCGTCGCTCTTCACATAGGTGCCGGCGAACTGCAGGGTATTGCCGCCGGCGAGCCCCTGCCCGGCGGCGGTGGCGGCGAGGTTGATGGCGGAGACGCCTTGTTCGGCGAGGGTTTTCAGTTCCCCGGCCTGGCTGAGGCCATCCTGGTTCAGGTCCTGCCAGAGGCGGACCTGGGTGTAGGCGGCGTCGGCGGCGTTGAAGACACCGTCCTGGTTGGCGTCGAGGTCGGCGAGGGCGGCGAAGCCGTTGGCGCCGGTGTGCCCGTCGGCGAGCACCGTATCGACGCCGAAGAGTTCGGCGCCCCTGTCGATGGTGCCGTCGCCGTTCCTGTCCAGCACCAGGAGGGCATCGTCGGCCTTGACCCAGCCGGTGCCGGTCCGGGTGCCGTCGCCGTCGTGGTCGAAGAGGACGACGTTGGAACCGGTGGCGCCGACGGTTTCGATGCCGTCGCCGTCGAGGTCGAGGGCCAGGGGGTCGCGGGGTGGG
>JRYG01004669.1_pt1 | contig 16098 bp, 14 predicted proteins | sample 235341 | NCBI WGS metagenome assembly JRYG01 (sample SAMN03074218, study PRJNA261478) | activated sludge metagenome | biome: Wastewater Treatment Plant; feature: Wastewater; material: Activated sludge; isolation source: activated biomass of a wastewater treatment plant treating hydrocarbon... ... | reverse complement strand
GAGCGGGCCATGCCCGCGACCCCCATCGCCCGCGACCACCGCTCGCGCCCATGGGACGCTCCTACATCGAGAGGTCGCCCTCTGTAGGAGCGGGCCATGCCCGCGACCCCCAGCGCCGCACCACCCCAAACTCCCCCGCCCATGAAAAAACTCTTCCTCGTCGCCGGCGCCCGCCCCAACTTCATGAAGATCGCCCCCATCGCCCGGGCGCTGGACGGGCACCGCGCGCACTTCGACTACCGCATCGTCCACACCGGCCAGCACTACGACCGCGAAATGAGCGAGGTCTTCTTCGAGGAACTGGAAATCCCCGCCCCGCACCACCACCTGGGCGCGGGCACCGGCACCCACGCCCAGCAAACCGCCCGCATCATGCTCGCCTTCGAAGAGCTGTGCCTGCGCGAGCGCCCCGACCTCGTCATGGTCGTCGGCGACGTCAACTCCACGCTCGCCTGCTCCATCGTCGCCAAGAAGCTGCACATCGAAGTCGCCCACGTCGAAGCGGGCCTGCGCAGCGGCGACATGACCATGCCGGAGGAAGTGAACCGCATCGTCACCGACTCCATCACCGACCACTTCTTTGTCACCGAGCAGAGCGGCGTGGACAACCTCCTGCGCGAGGGCAAGCCCAAGGAGCGCATCCAGTTCGTCGGCCACGTCATGATCGACAACCTGTTCCACCAGGTGCGCCAGGCGATGGTCAGTTAGTCGGTTAATCGTATGGGCTTCATGGGAGCAGTTGCGGGCTGGGCAATGCCGCTCGTTCGCTGGATGGCGTGTGCGCTGCTTTGTTTGCCCATTGCTGCCCTGGCGAACATCGATCTAGTCAAAGGCCGGTCGAGTAAGCACTGTATCTACCACGCTCCCGATGCCCCTTCTTCCGTTCGGTTGGCTGCTGAGGAGTTGAAGCAATACGTCGCCAAAGCCACTGGAGTTGTCCTAGCGGTGCTGAATCGCGCTTCGCCTCCGGCCTGTCCGCTCATCAGCCTTGGAGAAAATGCTGCAACGCGCGCTGCGGGTTTCGGGCTGAACGCGCTTTCGTTGGAGGGTTATCTCATCGCGACGCGCGGCGATAACCTCTACATCGTGGGGCCAGATACACCGGATGGCCAACGGACCAAGCAGGGCGGGGTCAGCACGGGCACGCTCAATGGTGTCTACACATTTCTTGAGGATTACGTTGGCGTGCGCTGGCTTATGCCGGGCGAGATCGGTGAACACGTTCCGAACCGTGATCGGATCGTTGTACCGGACCTAAATCGCACGGACGCACCTGCTTTCGCATCCCGGCGCCTGGAATACGTACAGAATGACCACCCGTTGGTAAAGGAGTGGTTGCGCCGACAAAAGCAGGGCTATTCGCTTTATCTTCGGCACGGCCATAGTTGGTCCTATGTCATTCCGGCGAGCGCATACGAACAGCATCCGGACTGGTTTCCGATGCTGAACGGCGTCCGTCCGCCACCCGTCGGCGATCGATACAAACTCGAAACGACAAACCCCGGGCTGGTGCAAGCATTCGCCGAAAAGATCATCGACGAGTTCAACAAGCGCCCAGAGATTTACACAACATCGATCTCGCCAACCGACAGCGGCGACTGGAGCGCCAGCCCTGAGAGCAAGATTCTCTACGACAAGGATTTCCAAGGCCAGAAATCGGTGACGCCGCTCGTTCTCGATTTCTATTCGAAGGTTGCGCGCACGGTTGGACGCGTCGCACCAGATCGGAAGGTGTGCGGCTACATTTACTCGGACTACCTGTATCCACCATCCAGTGGCGTGCCGAGACTGGAGTCAAACCTCTGCCTGGTACTGGCACCGCACATCAGCTACGGATACGGACTATATCGGCCATCCTCGCGAGCCGACTGGGAACAACTGATGCGCGTGTGGCCGCGCGCGGCGGGCGTGCTGGCGTATTACGATCTGCCCGTAAGCTTCGTTCAATCGGTAGGGGCACCGAACCCGCCAGGTATTGATCTATTGAAATTCATTTATCCCCAAGTGGCCTCCGCTGGCGTCCAGGGTGTCTATATCTATGGAGTTGGGGCTTGGGGACATGGCGCAATAACCAACTATCTCTTGGCCAAGCTCAATTGGAATCCGCGGGCCGATGTCGGCGCACTCGCACGAGATTTTCTTCGAACTGCCTACGGTAACGAGGCGGCGCCACACATGCAGCAGCTCTACACGGTGCTGGACGAAGCCACGCGCGCTCACTTCGAATCAACCGCAGAGAAGGACCACGTGCTGACGCGCAAGATACTTCAGGGGATATATGTTCCGCAATTGGAACGAATCGAGACCTTGTACTCCGACGCGCTCGCGGCCCAAAGCACGGCCGTGGAGAAAGCGCGACTAAGGTTGTTTCAGATAAATCTTCATGGGTTCCATCGCTATCTTCAAAACGAGGGACTTGTCAGCAAGCAGCGGGAATCTGTTTTCTCACGGGACGTTTCGACCGAACTGCTCCTGAGCCCCACCGGGAAACCGTACGACGTTAGTTTTGCGGTTTCACCAATCGATAAGAGATCCATTGCCATCAATCCAGTCACAGCACAGCGGGCGCCCGGCGCGGTTACCCAACCGAGGCCGGTTTCGCCGTACCTGTTGCGGGGCAAGGTGCGCGCTGTGCTTTTTGCAGAACACGACGGTGAAGCTTCGATCAAGCTTACCAGGCTTACTACGCGCGGCGATCAGGTCAGATGTTATCTTCATGACGCGAAGGGGAAACTGCTCGTGGAGAGCATCATGGTTGACGGGGAGACGCTCCGCTTTAACGCCAGGCAAGGGCACGTGTATTACCTCCATGTACTGGCCGACGGCGCCAGCTTTGGCCTCGAAGTCAAAGGCGCAGCATATGCACTGGACAGTCGCATACAGGAGAAGGGCCTTCACTTCCTGGCCGACTACACGCCTGTCTATTTCCATGTCCCAGGGGGATTCGGCGAGTTTGCCGTGACCCTCAGTGGCTGGAGGTCGGACGGTCTCAACGCTGCTGCCGATATCATCGCGCCTGACGGCCGCATTGCGGGAACGGTGGACCTCCGCAAGAGCTTGGCGCAACGGGCGAAGCTCGTTGGGGATGCCAGAGGAGGGCTTTGGACCGTCTTGCTTCGCAAACCAAATCTTGTGGGGGGCGATGACTTGTGGGTGTCAGTGGATGAGCGCTTGTCGCCATGGCTCGTTCTAGATCCGAAAGATCCTGTCCTCGTGGAGTACCGAAAGTGACCCTTAGCGCTCCAAACAGATCATCTTCCGACAGCCGCTTTCCAGCGTGCACCAGTCCAGTCGAAACAAGCTGACAATGCGTGCGCTTTCTTCCTTGGCGGCCCGGGTGCGCGCCGCACATCCCGACCACCATGCCATCGCCAAGGGGATGGCATGGGTGGCGGCATTCGTGTTCCTCGGAAAACTCGCGGGGGCCGCCAAGGAAATGGCGATCGCTTACCGGTATGGCGTCAGCGCGGAAGTGGATGCCTACCTGTTCGTGTTTAACCTGGTTAGTTGGCCAGTTGGTGTTTGGTTTGGCGTGCTTTCGGTCGTGCTTGTGCCTTTGGCGACCGGTATCCGGCGGGGCGCCGCGGAGGGGCTTCCCCGTTTCAGAGCTGAGTTGCTCGGTCTCACCCTCTTGCTGGGCGGCACCCTTACTTGGCTACTGTGGTCTGGCGTGTCGTTGCTGTTGCGGACTTCCTGGACCGGGCTGCCAGACGCTACCGCAGCTATTGCCGCAGACATGACGCCGGCACTTGCATGGCTCGCGACGATCGGGGTGGTCATCAGCCTCCTTTCGGCTTGGACGCTGGCGGCTGGTCGGCATCTCAACACCTTGCTAGAGGGTGTACCGGCCTTCGTATTATTGCTTGCTGTGCTCGCGTTGCCAGGCGGAGTTGAACCGCTTGTCTGGGGCACTCTCGGCGGGTTTGCCCTACATTTGATTTGTCTTGCCATTCCTCTGGTGCAACGAAGCGAGATTGATGCGCCTCGCTTCTCAAGACTCTCCCCTCACTGGCCAGCCTTCTGGCAAGGCTTTGGCGTGATGCTACTGGGTCAGGCGTTGATGAGCCTGATCAATGTCATTGATCAATTCTTCGCCGCAAGTCTGGGGAACGGTGCGATCGCGACCCTTGGTTATGCGAATCGCGTTATTGCACTCATCCTTGGCATTGGTGCAACGGCGGTCAGTCGCGCTACGCTGCCGGTGTTCTCCCACGCAAATGCGTCGGACGGAGCGCAAGCACATCGTGTTGCTACGCACTGGGCGAGGTTGCTATTCCTCTTGGGTTTTCTAAGTACGTTTGTAGGCTGGTGGCTGGCACCGTCGGCCATAGCGCTGCTGTTCGAGCGGGGGGCATTTTCAGCGGCCGACACGCAAGCGGTGGCGGAGGTCTTTCGATACGGATTGGCGCAGATACCGTTCTATTTCGCCGGTCTGGTTTTGGTCAGCTACATATCGAGCCGGCGGTACTACGCATTGCTACTGTGGTCGGGCGTACTAGCTGTTGCTATCAAGACAGGCGCAAACGCGGTGCTGATTCCCGCGTACGGCATTTCGGGAGTGATGCTGGCTTGGGCTGTTGCTTATGCGGTAAACGCGCTGTTCTTCTGGATGATGCTGGAGCATTCCAAATGGGCCCAATGACGCCGAAGGAGTACTGGGACACGACTTTCACGGCTCGAAAGGAGAACACGTCGCTGGAAATCGGTTGGCGCAACCGGACTAATCTTCAAATCGCTAGGAAGTTTGACGAAATCGGACTGTCTGGAAAATCAATGCTTGAGATCGGGGCTGGCGACTCAAGCTGGTTGCCATACCTAGCGGGTAAGTATCCGGAATGCCGAGTCGCAGGCCTCGACTATTCTGAAGTAGGCTGCGTGAGAGTTGCACGAAAGCTATCCGACAGGGGTCTGTCCGAGCGCGTTCATGTCTATAACGAAAATATGTTCGCTAGCGAGAGCGCGCTCCATGGGATATTCGACGTCGTATTCAGTTACGGTGTTGTCGAGCACTTCACTGACCTACCGGCGGCACTTGTGGCGAAGCGGAGGTACGCATCAGACAATGGCCTGCTCTTCACAGTCATTCCGAACATGGCCGGTGTTATTGGACACCTTACAAAGAAATACAATCGCCATATTTATGACATTCACAATCCACATGACTGGGAGTCGTTTAGCGCTGGGCATAGGGATGCCGGCCTACATGTTCTCGATGGAGGATACCTCGGGTCCACTAATTTCGGAGTACTGTCCAGTTGCTTTGAGAAGCAGGATGGCTTTCCATGGCATACATACGTCTTCTTGACAAGGTTGTCGAAGGGCATTTGGCTAATCGAGACCATGTTTGGCGATCTCCCGACAAGTCGGACATTTTCACCATACATTTATGCGATTAGTCGACCACTACGATGAGGCTTTTGTTGTTCATTTACTCACTCTCCCTCGGTGGTGCCGAGCGTGTGACGGCAAACTTGGCTAACCACTGGGCGGCGAAGGGATGGCAGGTGACGGTCGTAACCTTGGCGCCACGAAATCGCGACTTCTACGAACTTCATCCCGCTGTTGCGCGAGTGGCACTGGACCTGGCACGCGATAGTGGCAATTGGCTAGTCGCCCTTTGTAACAACCTTCGGCGAGTGTACTACCTGCGCCGTACGCTAATGCATATCAAGCCGCACGTTGCGGTGGCGATGATGAGCACCGCTAACGTGCTCATGGCCATCTCTGCGTGGCGACTGCCCATGGTGCGCGCCATAGGGGCGGAGCGAACAGTTCCCTGCAGGTTGCGCGCGCGCAGCGAGTGGGGCGGTCTGCGAAGACTTACGTACAGCTTGTTGACCGCGGTAGTTGCACTTACCCAGGAGAGCGCCACGTGGCTTGTGTCGAACACGGGCGCTAAGAACGTCGTTGTCATTCCCAATGCCGCCACTTGGCCTCTCCCCGTGCTCCCGCCGCGACTTGTGCCGGATTCATACTGTCCGGCTGGGCGCAATGTCTTGTTGGCGGTGGGGCGGCTAGAGCAGGTTAAGGGGTTTGATTTGTTGATCAAGTCCTTTGCCGAGCTAGCGGACAGGTATCCAAGCTGGGATCTCGTCATCTTAGGCGAGGGCCCGATGCGTTCAGCGCTGGAAGCACTCGTGCAGACCGCGGGAGTAGGAGACCGGGTGGTCTTGCCAGGCCGAGCAGGGAACGTGGGCGAATGGTATGAGCGAGGTGATCTCTACGTCATGAGTTCCCGTTTCGAGGGTTTCCCGAATACGCTGGCGGAGGCCATGGCCCACGGCATGCCGGCTGTGAGCTTCGACTGCGATACCGGCCCGCGCGACCTTATACGCCACGAGGTCGATGGGCTACTCGTGTCCCCAGGCGATGTCGCCGCGTTGACAGCAGCGCTGGATCGACTAATGGGCAGTGCAGATCTGCGTCAGCGCTTCGCCGAGCGCGCAATGGAGGCCAGAAACCGATTCTCGATGGATAGGATCACCGGCATGTGGGAAGAGTTGTTTGCAGAGGTCATGCGTGCACGCGCGTGAATCGTGGCTCGGTGGGGCCTATCGGAGGATATACGATGGGTTGTGTGGCTACCACCCTAATCGTCGGCCATGGCACTTCCAATGGTCCGCCACTTACTACCTGAACCGGCACCTTCGGCAGGTGCTGTCGCCCTTGGGTGGCATAGTTCTCGATGTTGGTTGTAGAGACAAGCCGTATCGCGGTTGGTTTGGTGCGGTAACAGAGTATGTCGGGCTTGACGCGGTAGCAGGCGCATCGACTGACGTGATTGTAATGCCGGATGAGCTTTGGCCCTTACCGAATGAGCATTTCGACGTGCTCCTGTCCACTCAAGTGCTCGAATACGTCGAGCATCCGGACTTCATGCTGGCAGAGATGAGTCGGGTATTGAAGCCTGGTGGCGTGGTAGTGATGTCATTTCCCTTCCTATACAACGAGCATGGCGAGCACGACATGCAACGCTTTACAGCACACCGCGCCGTATCGCTATTTCCGGACTTCGAAGTCGTTCGGCTTGAACGACAGGGCGGTATCGGTTCAACCTTAGCTATTCTCTCCCTGAATTGGGCGGAACAGACCATGAACCGCAGATTCTTCACGCGCATTCTGAAATCGCTATTGCTGCCAGTTTGGTTGGCAGTCTCGGTTATCTTCAACTTTGTTGGTTTGCTGATTGATCGCATCGACCGTACCGGCAGTTTCTACAGCAACGTATTGCTGGTGGTGAGGAAGCGGTCTTGACCCTACAATGTGCCGCGATTGAGCTCGATACATGATTAATCGCCTTCACGCCCAATTCCACCGCCCCGAGAACGGTTGGGACCCAGTGCCCAGCGCATATGCGCGGAACTATGCTGGCAACGAGTGGCATGGCGTCAATGAGGCTCTGCTCGAGGAACTCGATTGTTGGGTGGGCGGGCTTTCGGGCAAACGTGTTCTCGATCTTGGGGGCGGCCCAGGTCAGTATTCGATAGCTTTCGCGTTGCGGGGTGCTGATGTCACGTGGTATGACGTCTCGGGTAACTACAGGGCGATCGCCGAGGAGAAGGCGCGAGAACACGCTGTAGTTGTAACGTTTGTGCTCGGATACCTCGACGAAGCCCCCGCACACCTTTTCGACCTATTCGATCTTGTCTTTTGTCGGATTTGCTGGAACTACAGCTTTAGCGATCGCTCGTTTGCGGACGTGGTGTTTTCTTTGGTGCGGCCAGGTGGCGTGGGATATGTAGACACAAACCATTCAGAATGCAATCGCTTTGAGCTGTCTGCGTCTGCCCGTTTTCGCGCTTGGTTGAATGACCATTTCGCCGTCAAGATCGGCCATCCCTTTCCGCCACACGGCCGATTGGCAAGACTGTTCATGCAAAAAGACATAGAGCGTTTCCTCGTCGACTATAGATCAAGACGGAATGACCGACTCGTGTTTGTGAGACGTTCGAACGATAGTTGAGGTCTCGATTGATGAGCGCTCATTACATTGTTCGTTTCGATGACATTTGTCCGAGCATGAATTGGACAAACTGGGACCGTATCGAGACGATCCTAACGCTACACGACGTCAGGCCAATTCTTGCTGTGGTGCCCGACAACTTAGATCCTAAGCTTTCAGTTGATACACCCCGCGCCGACTTCTGGGAGCGTGTCCGCAATTGGCAGGCGCAAGGCTGGACCATTGCCCTGCACGGCTATCAGCACCTTTACGTAACCAACGACCCCGGCTTGGTGGGAATCAACTCGTACAGTGAGTTCGCTGGTCTGCCCTATGTGATTCAAAGGGAAAAGATCGAGCGAGGGCTTTCGATTCTCGTCCGAGAAGGTATTCGCGCCGATGCATGGATCGCCCCAGCGCATTCCTTTGATGCGACTACAGTTCGTGTTCTCGTGGAATGCGGCGTCAAGGTGATTAGCGACGGCTTTTTCTGGCGCCCAGTTTCACGCATGGGGGCAGTCTGGATTCCCCAACAGTTCTGGCATTTCCGACCTATGCCATTTGGTCTCTGGACAGTCTGCTTTCACCACAACAACATGTCGGAGAGAGATATTGGCAAACTTGAATCCGATATTTCCAAGTATAGGAACGCGATCGTCGCGCTCGATACGATCACCAAAAAAGGTTGCGTTGCTCCGCATGGAGCATTCGACGCCCTGTTTTCTATTTGTTGGCTCGCCAAACTGACACGCAAGAAACGGTCTCGATAATGACGGATCGTCGCCAGCATGTCCTGTTCTTGATTCCAACCCTCACGGGAGGCGGGGCAGAGCGGGTGGTGGTCACCTTGATTCGTCACCTCAATCGTCTTAGGTTCCGCTTGGCATTGGCCGTGGTTGATACGCGTGACGCCGCATTCCTCGATGATGTGCCACAGGATGTGGAGTTCGTCGATTTGCGCTGCGCGCGCGTGCGCTACGCCCTGCCAAGAATCGCCCGGTTAATTTGGAACATGCGACCAGACGTCGTGTTCTCAACTTTAGGGCATCTCAACCTAGCATTGGCGATGATGCGCGCCATTTTGCCAGGAGACGTGCGCTATGTTGCACGGGAGACAACACTGGTCACCGAGGGCTTGCGGGCGTACAGAACGGCTAGCTGGTGGCGTTGGGCGTACCGCCGCTATTACTCTCGATTTGATCGGGTGGTGTGCCAGTCGCGAAGCATGCGTGATGACCTTATTGTCAATTTTGCGCTGCCACACGGGAAGGCCGTGGTTGTACACAACCCTATCGATATTCGGCGCGTTGACCGACTGGCGGCAGAGCCGATCGCCAACGGACATCATCGTTCGGAGAACGAGTCTGCGATCATTCATCTGGTCGCTGCCGGGCGCTTTAAGCTGGAGAAGGGGTTTGACCTGCTGATAAGTGCCTTGGCACTTTGTCGCGATCCGCGCTTGCAACTCACGATAATGGGGGACGGACCGTTACGCGCGACGTTGGAGCGACTAGCCCACGAGAAAGGTGTGGCGGACCAAGTGAGAATTGTGGGTTTCCAGAGAAATCCGTTCCCGTTCTTCGCCCACGCGGATGCTTTCGTCCTCAGTTCCCGATACGAGGGTTTCCCCAATGTGGTCTTAGAAGCCTTGGCCTGCGGTACGCCTGTCATAGCTACCCCCGCAGCTGGGGGCGTGAGGGAGATACTGGATGGAGTGCATGGTTGCCTGATCGCTGAGAGTATTTCGCCGGAAGCGCTTGCTGCGGCACTAGGTTCTTGGGTCGAGGGGGCTCGGCCCCGGATTGACCGGGAAGTAGTGAGACCCTATCAGCTTGAGCGAATAGTCGCGCAATACGAAAAGGTCCTCGCGGAATGAAGCTCGTGCTGATCATAACCGGCCTCAATACTGGCGGTGCGGAGACCATGCTTCTCAAGCTTTTGGAGCGGCTAGATACCCGGTTCTCCGCTCACGTAATCTCGCTTACTTCACTGGGCGTTCTCGGTGCGCGGATTGCGGCACTGGGCGTTCCTGTGGACGCGCTAGGTATGCGAAAGGGTATTCAGAGTTCCAGGGCGTTCATGCGGCTAGTTCGAAGACTCAGAGCGTTGAAACCCGACGTCGTCCAAACGTTCATGTATCACGCCGATCTGTTGGGTGGCCTGGCGGCGCGGTTGGTCGCGGTACCGCGGGTCGCGTGGGGGATACGCAACAGCGGCCTCGCTTTAGATAGGATGAGCCGTACCACGCGCTGGACTGTTAGGGTGTGTGCGCAGCTCTCCCGGCACATTCCCGATCGACTCGTGTTTTGTTCGCATCCTGCCCGCGATAGACATGTGGAGTTGGGGTACGACGCCTCCCGTGCACTGGTGATCGACAACGGTTTCGATCTTGACCGCTTTAGGCCGGATGCCGAAGCCCGCGTAGGTATTCGCCGAGAGCTTGGCATTTCCATCGATGCGCCGCTTGTGGGCATGATTGCGCGGCTCGACCCACAGAAGAACCACCACGGCTTCTTCCAGGCAGCCGGGCAGTTACATCGGCGCATGCCTCATGCCCACTATCTTCTGGCGGGCAGCGGGATCGATCTAGGCAATGCCGATCTGCGCCGTTGGATCGAGCGCGAAGAACTCACATCGGTCGTGCATCTTCTCGGGCCGCGGGAGGATATACCGAGACTCCTCGCGGCGCTGGACATTTGCACTCTGTCATCGTGGGGAGAGTCGTTTCCTAACGTCTTGGGCGAGGCAATGGCTTGCGGCGTGCCGTGCGTGGCCACGGATGTTGGCGCGTCACGCTATATCGTTGGTCAGACAGGTCAGGTAGTGGCGCCGGGCGACATGACAGGACTCGCACGCGCATGGGAGAGATTACTCCGGGTACCTGGCCCAGAGCAGTTGGTGCTTAGCCAGCAAGCACGGGATCGTGTGGCCACGCATTTTGAGATCGGTATGGTGGTAAAGCAGTACGAGTCACTCTATGACGAATTGGCCATGAACACATTTGAGCAACAAGAACGTGCGCAACCGTATGCCGAGAATGAGTGACGTCAGAGCGGCAGTACCGTGGTGGCTACGTGTTGCCGCAAAGATCGTGCTGGCTCGGCTTCCTTTGCCATATGCCTTTTGGAAGCGGATGCGCGTATTCGAGCATGGAAACATGAACAAACCAGATGAGGCGCTTGCGACGTTTCTGGAGCATGCGCAAACAGCTGGTGTTCTCGATTCGGAGGGTAGCGGACTGCGACTGCGCGCAAAGAGGGGTGGCTTTGTAGTCTGTGAGATAGGGCCGGGGGATTCTGTCTCGACCGCCGTCATTGCAAAGTCGCTTGGAGCGTCGCGCACTTGGCTGGTGGACGCTGGCTTTTTTGCCACAACGAATATGCGCGCTTACACCGCGCTCATCGACTATCTGCGGAATCAAGGAATAGACATACAGAGTCCGACGGTTCCGCAACGCCTTAGTGAGTTACTGGAGTGGTGTGGGGGCAATTACCTAACTAACGGGGTGCAGTCGCTAGAAGAGATCCCTACCGATTCGGTCGATTTCTGCTTCTCGAATGCAGTTCTTGAGCATGTGCCCAAGGACGATTTACCTGTACTGGCAACTGAAAGCTTCAGAGTGCTCAACCCCGGTGGGATTGCAGTTCACAGAGTGGATCTGAAGGATCACCTCGGTGGCGCGCTAAACAATCTCAGGTTTCCAGAAGTAACATGGGAGAGCCAATTGTTTCGCCGGTCGGGTTTCTATACTAATCGGACTCGCTTCCGGAAACTGGTTGCGCTGTTTGAGAAGGCCGGTTTCGAGTGCCGAGCGCCACGCATTGTGCGCTGGGATTTTCTTCCAACGCCAAGAGGGAAGATGGCGCAAGACTTTGCACGCCTGGCGGATGAGGACCTGCTGGTGAGCGGCTGTGACCTCGTGCTTGTCAAGAGAGGTAACTCGTAGTGTGCGGTATCGCGGGCTTCTGGGATGCTGGCGGCGTTCGCATTGAAATCGCCACGTCAGTCGCGCGGAAGATGGCGGCGCAAATTGCACACCGCGGTCCAGACGATGCTGGGGTTTGGGTGGACGGCCCTGCTGGCATTGCTTTCGCGCACCGCCGCTTGGCCATTCTCGATCTTTCCCCGGCCGGGCACCAGCCTATGGTATCGGCATGCGGGCGGTATGTCTTGGTCTTTAATGGGGAGATTTACAATCATCTGGAATTGCGCGCCGCGCTGGACGAAGTGCATTGGCGCGGGCATTCCGATACTGAAACGCTGCTTTCTGCAATCGTCGTCTGGGGGGTGGAGGCGACACTTAAACGATGCGTCGGCATGTTTTCCTTTGCGATGTGGGATCGCGCGACACGTGCCCTCACATTGGCGCGTGACCGGCTGGGTGAGAAGCCCCTTTACTATGGCTGGCAAGGCGAAACATTTCTGTTTGGGTCAGAGTTGAAGGCACTCCGAGCGCATCCCGGCTTTCGTGGGGACATTGACCGAGACTCGCTGGCGCTTTTTTTGCGCCATAACTACATTCCAGCTCCGTATTCAATATATGTGGGCATCCACAAACTGTCACCGGGAACGTATCTCACACTGAAGTCAGGCGAGCGCAAGACAGTCGCCGTAGCTTATTGGTCAGTCCGGGAGGTGGCGGAATCTGGGCAGCGCGATCCATTCCGGGGTGGCGAAATCGAAGCGCGGGAAGAACTTGAGCGCTTGCTTCGCCAGTCTGTCGCAGGGCAGATGATTGCGGATGTGCCGCTAGGGGCGTTCCTATCTGGCGGATTGGACTCCTCCACAGTGGTGGCGCTGATGCAGGCGCAGTCGTCGCGTCCGGTGGAAACCTTTACTATTGGGTTTCATGAGGAGGGCTACAACGAGGCCGAACATGCCCGCGCTGTGGCGGCGCATCTGGGCACGGAGCATAAAGAGTTGTACGTAACACCCGAGCAGGCGATGGCGGTGATCCCGAAACTGCCCGTGCTTTATGACGAGCCATTCGCGGATTCATCGCAGATTCCCACCTTTCTTGTGTCGGAACTTGCGCGGCAGCACGTCAAGGTAAGTCTCTCTGGCGATGGCGGGGACGAACTCTTCTGTGGCTATAGTCGGTACTTCTTCGGGGCCCGCATTTGGCATTACATTGGCTGGGTGCCGTATCCCATGCGGGCGGCGTTGTCGGGCGTGCTGACAACTCTCTCTCCATCGGCGTGGGATAATGTCTTTCGCCAGCTTGCGGCCTTCATTCCTGCCTTCAGACGGAACGCCAATCAAGGCGACAAGTTGCACAAGTTGGCAGAGATACTTGCGGCGGAGACAGCGGAGGAAATGTATCGCGGGCTGCTTTCCGACTGGAATCGGCCAGAAGACGTTGTCAATGGCGGTGCCGAACTCCCAACGGTACTAACCGATGATGCCCATCGCGCAATTCTTACCAAGTTCGCAAGTCGAATGATGTATTTGGATCAGATTTCTTACCTGCCCGACGAAATCCTCGTCAAGGTAGATCGTGCAGCTATGGGGGTGTCGCTGGAGACGCGCGTGCCATTTCTGGATCATCGTGTAGTCGAGTTCGCCTGGAGGCTTCCGCTCCCTATGAAAGTTCGCGACGGGCAGGGCAAGTGGCTCTTGCGGCAGGTTCTGTATCGTCATGTGCCGCAAGTATTGATTGACAGACCCAAGATGGGCTTTGGCGTGCCAATAGATGCATGGCTGCGCGGGCCTCTCAAGGACTGGGCGGAGATCTTTCTAGATGAGGCGCGTCTAAAGCGTGAAGGTTTCTTTAATCCCGCGCCGATCCGTAGTATGTGGGCGGAGCACGTCTCCGGGCGACGTAAGTGGTCGAATCAGCTGTGGGACGTACTCATGTTTCAGGCGTGGCATGAAGCTACCCAGATCTCTTGCAACCGAGCGGAATTGGATGTCCATTCGCGACGAGTTGGCTTAGGAAGCACGTAGCGAGCTGTGGGAACAGGCGTCGAAGGAAGCAATTGCGAGCACAGCCAACTTGCGCCGAGGCGTAGCGTACCCGATAGGCGAGTGCGCAAGTGGGGCACTGCGTTTGCGTCGCTGGGCGCCTTTCTCCTCGCCTTGAACCTGTTTGGCTTCTGGATGGCGCCCGTTGGGAACCAACCCATTGGCCTCGTGCAGGTCCCCGGATACGAGTTTCGGCGTTTGACGCCGCAACAAGCGCGCAGTGCGTTCAAGGATCTCAAGATCAAATCGTCGGTCTTGTCGCAGCGGGATCGCGCCGCCAGACTCCATCAACTCATCAGCGATTCGTTTCTCCATACCGATCGCTTTGAGCTCCGTGTGGCAGACAACTGGCTGCAGTGGGCCGCAGGTGTGTTGTATCGTCCGGCTTGGGACCCCCAAGATGGGGATGTACTTTGGCGGCGGGGAGGTGGGCTATGTCACCAGGCCGCCGCTCTGTATGTCAGCAAGGCCCGGGAACTCGGCTTGCAAGCGCGGCTTGTTGGATTGCGGGGGCACGTCGTTGCGGAGGTGCTAACCGAATTGGGTTGGAACGTCGTGGACCCTGACATGAAGGTGTACTGGGACAGGCCTCTTGAGGACTTCGGTAGCCGCCTTTCGCAGAAGGAGATTGAAGCCGTAATTGCGTCGGTTGGACACGGCCCGCTCGCAGCACGACATTTCGCACAGATCTATGCTAGCGCCGAGGACAACCACCGAATTGAATTCCCTTCCGCCCCGAGACGATACGCCGCCGAACGGATTGCGGGCTGGCTTAAATGGATCATTCCGGTAACTCTAGTCTTGGTGCCGTTGAATGCATCCCGGAAACATCGGCGTTTGGGCGACGGGAGACGGTAGCGTAGCTATGCTCCAAGGCTTTGTCGTACTCAACGTTGCTCTCTATTACTCGTACGCATACCAATTCTTGTGGGGCAAGGTTGGCATACCCATCAAGCCCGTGATGTGGTACGGATTTACGTTGTCCGTCGGTATGTTCCTTTACTTGATCAAGCGGCGCCAGATCGTTCTTGACACGATCACTATGCATTTCATCGCATGGGCCTTCGCGTTGTTCTTCTATGCGGGCTTGTCTAGCATCTTGGTCAGCGGCGGCACGCCGGAGGGGGTACAGGCGGTGATCGCCCTCGGCGAGGTGCTGGCGCTCGCAGTGGTCTTCAGTCTCTTGTTTGGGTACCGCAACACACAGCGCGTTGCCGCCTACGCTGTCCTAATCGCCGTAGTCTGCGGCGTACTGATCAATTGTCTCGACTTTGCGACGAAAGGCTCCCTTGGTCTAAGTTCAGTGCCCGGACGCGCCGCGGGCTTTTATGAGAATTCCAACATGTCTGGCAAGTACTTGGTTTTCGGCATGGGTCTGTCCGTGGGGGTCGTCCCCAAGCGATGGCGTTGGCTCTATTGCCTCCTTGTGGCGACGGGCGTGTTCGTAACATTCAGCCGTTCTTCGATGATGATGTGGGCACTGACGGTTGTCCTCGTGGCATGGTTTGGTGGCTTTTTGTTTTCTCGGGCGTTGAGCTTGGGATTGATCGGCGCGCTGCTTGTCGTGCTTGGCACGACGTTGGTGGCTGGGGAGTGGGGTGATCATGTGCGCCAATTTGGACTCGGGGAGTATCTGGACAAGAACACGTCTGCGCGAATCAGCAGTGGATTCGTTGGTCAGGGTGACTATTCGAGTCACGAGCGCGCGCTGGTGGCCGAGATGGGGCTTGAGCGATTTCTTCAGGCCCCGTTTCTTGGCCTGGGCATTGGTGCAACAAGGACATGGGAGTTTGGCGTCTCGACGCACAATCAGTACCTTCAGGTGGGCGCAGAGCTCGGCGCCGTAGGACTGGCTTTTCTTCTTGCGCTCATCTGGTTGTTGTGGCGCACGGCTACCGCACCGGGGCGGGTCACCGCCCTTCTCTATGCGTTTTCTTGCGTATTCACTCACAATAACCTTGATAGTCCAGCGATGGCCATCGTCTGGGCACTTGCCGTTACGCTCGGCGCAAAGGCAGCAGGCGTAGTCGTAAGTACGTCACCGTTGGCCCGACCGCATGGTCGGCGAGAGCAACGACACACAACACCACACGCATGAGGATGTGGATCGGTGAAGATACTTTTATTTGCCAATACAGAGTGGTATCTCTACAACTTTCGGCTCGCTTTGTTAAACATAGCGTCTTAAATAA
>JRYG01010448.1_pt1 | contig 16108 bp, 16 predicted proteins | sample 235341 | NCBI WGS metagenome assembly JRYG01 (sample SAMN03074218, study PRJNA261478) | activated sludge metagenome | biome: Wastewater Treatment Plant; feature: Wastewater; material: Activated sludge; isolation source: activated biomass of a wastewater treatment plant treating hydrocarbon... ... | reverse complement strand
AAAAGGTTTTATACGCATACTCATCCAGTGTCATCCCCGTAATTTCCTCCACAATTTTTCCCAGGAAAATAAAATCATTATCACTGTAAACATACTTCTTTGGCCCAACCGGGCTCATTAATATGCGCAGCATCATAGTGTCCTGCCAGTCGTTGCGGAGATAAATATTCTCAGCCACTCTTACCCCATATCCTTTTTGTGGTTTAGTTGAATATATAGCCGGATTGGGGGCGCCGGCGGAGTCAATTGTTTCTTTGTAAAAGGCAATAAACGGAACCAGTCCTGCCTGATGCAATAGAATATCATCAATCCTCAAATCTTCCTTGTTGCTGTTTTTAACCCAGGGCAGGTAATCTTTCAGCTTCTTATCCAGTTTTATCTTTCCTTCCTCATATAATTTCATGACTGAAACAGTGGTGGCAGAAATTTTAGTTACCGATGCCAGGTCAAAAATGCTTTCAGGACTCATTGCCGGAGAAGCCGGATCGTATTCATAATTACCAAAAGCTTTGTGATAAATGATTTCACCTTTATGTGCTGCCAGCACCACGCAACCGGGATAGGCTTTTTTAGCGATGCCATCCAGTGCAATTGAATCTACCTTCGTTAAAGCAGCTTTGATTTCATCCTTCGTTGGCGNNACCCTGCAACATATCTGCTGCTGCGGCTTGGGTTATGGAATCATCCTGATAACATGCCAGCAGCGTCCATGCATCACAAAAATTTTTTACAGCCAGTACGTTTCCGAAACTCACCGTAATGGTTTTAATAAAATTCAGTTTTTTATACAGATCAATGGCCGTTGCACTGATTCCAAAATTGTCCATCGGCTTATTGGAATAGTTATGTATGCCCACCACAATAGCATCATACTTCCCATCCCGGGGCACCTGTTTCAGTATTTCAGCAGCTTTGTCCTTGTTATCTTTATAAGAAAAGGTAAAAACATCTGCTCCTAAATCTTTTTGCTGGCTTTTGGCTAGTTCGCCTGTTTCATTCTGCCCGATGGCTATATAAGCCAGTTTTCCGGTTTTGGTCATTCCCGGAATTCCTGAATCGAATAATGGGATAGTTGCATAATCATTTCGTGAGGCTTTGAACTTTGCTTCGCTTAGCAGGGTAATACCGGCAGCCGCAGCTTCATAACGCAACGCATCCGTTTTTGCATTCAGGTCAGCAAGAAGATTGTTGGTATCAATTACCTGTTCACGGTTCAGTCCCAGGTTATACTTGGAAGCAAGTACTTTCCTTGTTTTGGAATAAATGTCCTCCCATGTTAGTTTTTTATCGGCAATTGCCTTTTTCACGGCTTCAATAGTACCGGGGACACTGGCCGGCAGGCAAAGCATATCATTGCCTGCAATAATGGCTTCCACGGCAATGGTGCCGCCGGGAAAAAATTTAGCCACCCCTTTCATCTCCAGCGCATCGGTAAAACTAAGGCCCTGGTACCCCATTTCTTCCCGCATCAGCCTGGTGACATTATTTTTGGAAATTGAAGTGGCCCTGTTGGCAGTATTATCAATAGCAGGTATATATAAATGGGCAATCATTACACTTCCAACACCGGCATCAAAAATGGCACGAAAAGGAACCAGCTCCATGGAGTCAAGTTGCTGCTTGCTCTTGTTAATCACCGGCAGATCATAATGTGAATCCACATCCACATCACCATGACCGGGAAAGTGCTTGGCACAGGCCATAATGCCCGCATCCTGCATACCTTTCATTATCGCCACGCCATATCTTGATACTTTGTCTTTATCTTCTCCAAAAGAACGATAACCAATCACCGGGTTGTTTGGGTTGTTGTTGATATCAACCACCGGCGCATAGTTTACATGCACTCCTAAGCGTTTACACTGTTCGCCTATGGCAAGTCCGGTACGGTATATCAAATTTTCATCGCTTATTGCGCCCAGGGTAAGCTGGTAAGGAAAACGAGTAACACTATCGAGCCGCATACCCAACCCCCATTCGCCATCAATAGTCACCATCAGCGGGGTTTTGGCTATTCGCTGGTAATAGTTGGTAAGATTAGCCTGCCGCACAGGGCCGCCCTGAAAAAAACATAAAGCCCCGACATTATACTTACTGATGTCTTCTGCTACTTTGGTCACATGGTCGGCGCCCAGGTTTGAATGTGCCCTTATCACCATTAACTGGGCAATACGTTCGTCATCACTAAGTGAGTTAAATACACTATCCACCCATTGCTCCCGGGTAAGATTACTTTTGTATTGAGCTGAAAGTGTGCCCGGTAATAAAAAACAAATGAATGATAACGATCTGAGCAGCTTCATGGCAACATGATTAGTTGTGTAAATTGGATAACCCGTCTGCCGACAGGCTGATAAAATTACCCCTTTTGATGCAATGCATTTGCCGAAAGTTGCTTAAAAATGAATTGGTTATTTTTGGCGTCTAATATTGATTTTGTGCCTGATAAGATTACTTTACTCCCCGATAATATTGCCAACCAGATTGCTGCCGGCGAAGTAATTCAGCGGCCTGCCAGCGCCGTAAAGGAATTGCTGGAAAATGCGGTGGATGCAGGTGCAAAAGAAATCAAACTCATCATAATTGACGCCGGCAAATCGCTGGTGCAGGTAATTGACAACGGCAGCGGCATGAGTGAGACAGATGCAAGAATGTGTTTTGAACGCCATGCCACCTCTAAAATTTCCAGTATTGAAGACCTGTTTCATATCCGCACCATGGGTTTCCGCGGTGAAGCGCTGGCCTCCATTGCTGCTGTGGCACAGGTAGAACTCAAAACCAAAAGAGCAGAGGATGAAACAGGTGTATATATTGAAGTGGAGAACAGTGTGGTAAAAAAACAGGAACCAGTGGCTGCACCGAATGGTACCAGCATTGCCATGAAGAACCTGTTTTTTAATGTACCTGCCCGCAGAAATTTTTTGAAAAGCAATGCTGCCGAGATGCGGCACATTGTGGATGAGTTTACAAGAGTGGCTTTGTCTTTCCCCGAAATACAGTTTACCCTTAAAGCCAATAACCAGCAGTTATTTCACCTGGAAGCAGGAAGCCTGAAACAACGCATAGTGCAACTACTGGGGAATAATTATAACGCAAAGCTTGTAACGGTAAAAGAAGAAACCGATTACATGAACATTTATGGCTTTGCAGGCAAACCGGAAACTGCCCGGAAAACCCGGGGCGATCAGTACTTTTTTGTCAATAACCGGTTTATTAAAAGCCCGTACCTGAATCATGCCGTGATGAGCGCCTACCAGGAAATGATCCCGGCAGACAGTTTTCCGATGTATGTATTGTTTATTGACCTTGATCCTGCCCGTGTAGATGTAAATGTGCACCCAACCAAGCAGGAAATAAAGTTTGAAGATGAAAAAATTGTTTATGCGTTTGTTCAGGCAGCAGTAAAGCATGCACTGGCCCGGTTCAGCGTAACCCCCACACTTGATTTTGACCTGGATGCTTCCATTCAGCAACTGCCATCCATTCAGCAACCTTTTACTGAAAAGAAACAGGAAGCAGTGGCTTCAACTTCTATCTTCAAAGGGTTTACCCAAAAACACCAGGCGCATTTTATAGAGAAAAATGACAAAAGTGAGCTTAAGAACTGGAAAGAATTTTATGGGCCCAATGCACAAGGAACAAGTGACATGATACAAGTGAATCCTGATAGCACAGAGACTATTCACTATTCACCATTCAGTATTCACCAGGATGCTGAATTAACCCAACTGCTGAACACATATATTGTTTCTCCTTCAAAAAACGGTTTCCTCCTTATTCACCAGCAGGCGGCGCATGAACGAGTGTTATATGAGCAACTGAAGGCAGCGGGTAAAGACAAACCCGTACCCACACAGCGCAGCATGTTTCCTTCCACGCTTGAACTGGCACCCGCTGATGCAGCCGTAATGACAGAAATCATCAGCGATCTTGAATACCTGGGCTATATTATCGAACCATTTGGGAAAAACACTTTTGTTATACAGGGCACACCAGCCGATGTACAAACCGGGAATGAAAAACATATTATTGATGTATTGCTGGAGCAGTACAAGCATTTTAGTCCCGAAGTAAAATTTTCAAAGAGGGAAAAACTTATTCGTTCGCTGGCAAGGCAGCAATCCGTAAAGACGTGGATGAAACTTACGGATAAAGAAATGCGGCAGCTAGTGCATGACCTTTTTGCCTGCGAACAACCAAACGTAACACCAGATGGCAACCCTGTTTTCCTGGAGTTTAAGCATGAGCAACTCGAAAAAATGTTTGGTCGTTAAGGTTTTCACATCAAGACGCTAAGATGAATACGTAAGTCGCAAAGAGAGCTTGAAACTTTGCTTAAAAAATTAATAGCGGTTTCTTAGTCCCTGCAGGAATTTTTCAACAGCCCTTCTTACATCTGTAGCGCTTGCCTGGTGGTTATTAACCAATGCAGAAAAGATCAGCAGCTTTCCTTTTTTAGTATAAAGAAAACCGCTTAAGGCTACTACACCGCTGAGAGTTCCTGTTTTGGCATAGAAATAACCGCTGTCGGCTTTGTAATAACTGCTGATGGTGCCCTCCCCGCCTGTTGGAAAAATTTCTTTGATTCGCTCCACCGGGAACTCCTTNNTGCGGCAGGTCTTTAAAATCGGTTTTAAGAATGGTATCAATAATTTTTGCATCATTCATCACCCCCAGCAATTCATTGCTCACCATCAGCAGCGATTGCTCGGCAAAAAAATTATCGCTGCGGTGCATCATGGGTTTGAGGAGGGAATCGGTGGGTTGGGAGTAAATGCTATTCCACTTGTTAATTGTAATGTATGTTATATCTGCGTCTTCCCCCTCCCATAAATATTTATTATTACCATCTTCTACAGCATACCTCAATCCTTTTCCAAGTGTGTCTTTCAAAAATCCAAGAGTTGTTGAAGACTGATTTGTTACAAACGGAATGCTTGTACTTGAAAAAGCATTATTTGAATTCTTTATTATGAACCAGTTGTCAGCAATACTTCTTTCAATTTCAAATTTTGGCGATAACGACCTGGCATTTTCAACCGAAACCCATGGGCTGTTTGTATTTATCAATGAATCAAAATATCTGCTTTGTGTTTTTACCAATTGTCCGATTTTTAATTTACCCGGTGTCAGAGATGTATCACGATAAACTCTCTTTGCAGAATCATTTAAACGGGCTCTAATGATATTACCAAAAACCGGAAAAACATTCCGCTCAGCCATATATGCTGCATCATAATCGTTCCAACTCCACCCGCTTCCCCATCTTTCTACTTGAGACTTATCAATGCAAAAACCAATTTTCTGTTTCTGTTTAGAAACAGATTTTAGAAAATTGAATCCGGGGTGTTCCGTATAATCGAAATGCAGGAAAGTAGGATCACCTGTTGGCTTTATAACAATTACATTATCCTTAAACCATTTTTCTTCAGGAATGCCATACCGCAACCCCACCAAACTATCCCCCAAATATTTCATCGCAGCATAGCAGGTTGGTATCTTGGTATTGCTGGCGGGTACAAAATATTTATCGCCCTGATAATTGTACCAGTATTTTCCGGTGGCGGGCTCATAGATGCTGATGCCCACATGGGCAGCCAGCAGGGCTTTATTATTTAATACATCGGCCTGGGCAGCTTTGGAGATTTGTTTTTGAACAGAGCAGGAAGAAAAAACTATGATGAATATTAAATGATGAATATTGAATGAGAACAGTTTTTTATGAGAAAGCTTCTTCATTTTACTTTGTTTGTCTTAAACATTCAAAATTCATCATACAACATAATAATATCATCCCCTCTCCTGTGCCCTTAGCCACCGCTCTGGTATTTCGTTGCTGCTGGCGAGCAGGTAATCCTTATAGCTGCAGGCGATAAACCGTTTATCGGGCAGCTGCATCCACCAGCGGCCGGTTTTTTTGCTTTGGATAAAAACTGTTTCCACTTCAGCAAAAGCCATGTGGTATTCGTTAAATGAGTCCTTTTCATCAAGCGCTGCTTCTCTTCTGCCGCGGCTGCGGCCATCGAGTATATACCACAACATATGGCTGATCTGTTTGGCCGTTAGTTCATCTTTATCATGCTGCACATCGTACCCGTAAATACCAATGGTGCTAATGTTGGGACTCATACCGGCATATCGCATCAGCACACAGGCTTCTTCACCGTTGAATCCGTTGGGCGAAGCCGTTGTTGCAGGAGCATATGCATAAGCGATGGCGGTCATATCAAAACTCAGCATATGGCTGTTGCGGATAACCGGTTCCATTTCATCAATGCTTTCTTTTACATGGCCCACCCGGTAACAATCAAAGCGGAGATTGTCCAGTGTTTCCAGCATACGGGGATGCACATAATAACTCTGAAAACCGATATGATTGTAATGCCGGATGAAATTGGGTGAGCCCGTCAGCATTTCCATCAGGAAGTTCTCATGCCGGAAAGGCGATTCAAGGTTCAGGTCAATCAGAGCATCCACGCAACTGGCCTCAATGAGTTTTTTAGCATCAGCATATGCCTNNATAGGAGTCGGTGAAAAGGGAGCCTGCTTTAATATTTCCCGCATCGGCTATTTTAATATCCTGGTGCCAGTAATATAAGTTGTAAAAATGCCGGCGGATAATGTCCGGAGCATTGCTATGTCCATGTATCAGACCGCTGCCCCGCTGCTCTCCACAGCCCACAATCACTATCTGCGCTTCATCCAGGTCCGGAAACTCATTATGAAAAACAGCAATTGATTTTCCCAGTTGACCCTCCTTATATCCTTCATCATGGGATATTTCGTGGAGATCAACCGGGTCAAGAAAATCGGAAATATTTAGATGGTCTGACATAAGATACAAAGCTAAGAGTTTGAAAGTGGAATATAAGACACAACCTATATCCCCCTTTGGGAATGTATCTGATAGAAAAATATTGAACCACATAGACATAGAGTCCACATAGTTGACACATAGCTATGTGAATTTCTATGTTTCTATTGTGTCTATGTGGTTCAAAAGCATTATAACAGAAAAAATTCAATCCCTATAACAGTCAACTGAGGTACTACCCTTCTTTTCCTCCCCTCATTCCTTTCTTCTCTTAGCTTATCTTTGCAGACTTATGGAACAACTGCTGAACAAAATTGAAGCATATAAGAGTGAAGTGGAAACGGCTTCGGCTGCTGATGCCAAAGTGGTGGAGGCATTCCGCATCAAATGGCTGGGCACAAAAGGTATTGTGAAGGAGATTATGGGCGAGATGAAAAATGTGGCACCGGAAAACAAAAAGCAAGCCGGCCAGATCCTTAATGACTTTAAAGTTTTTGTTGAAAATAAATATGTTGAACTGAAACAATCAGCAGCCGGTAACCCGGATACTGGTAATAAAAAGATTGACGTTACACTGCCGGGAGATGAGTTGCCCCTTGGCTCCCGTCACCCGGTAACACTGATGCGCAACAGGATTGTTTCCATTTTTCAGCGGCTGGGATTTGCCGTTGCCGAAGGCCCGGAAATAGAAGATGACTGGCACAATTTCGGCGCCCTGAATTTACCCGAACATCACCCCGCAAGAGATATGCAGGATACTTTTTACATTCAGCAAAACCCTGCATTATTACTGCGCACTCATACCAGTAATGTACAGATCCGGGAAATGGAAAAAGGTGTTTTGCCCATCCGGGGTATTTATCCCGGAAGGGTTTATCGTAATGAAACCATAAGTGCAAGAAGTCACTGTTTCTTTCACCAGGTGGAGGGTCTTTATATTGATGAGCATGTATCCTTTGCTGATTTGAAGCAAACATTATACTTCTTTGTAAAAGAAATGTATGGCAAAGATGTGAAGGTTCGTTTCCGTCCTTCTTATTTCCCCTTTACAGAGCCAAGCGCTGAAATGGATGTAAGCTGTTTCATCTGTGGCGGTGAAGGCTGCAGTGTATGTAAAAAAACAGGATGGGTAGAAATACTGGGATGCGGCATGGTACATCCGAATGTTTTATCCAACTGCAATATTGACCCCAATAAATACACCGGCTTTGCTTTTGGGATGGGGATAGAAAGGCCTGCCATGATGAAGTATGGCATCAATGATATCCGCCTGTTCAGCGAGAATGATGTACGGTTTCTGAAGCAGTTTACTTCAGCTATCTGATAACCGGGGCTTTTCTTTTCAAAAAATATTTCATGCCCAGTTCCACACTGCTGTAGCTGAAATCATGAACTCCCTGCTGCAAACGGAGCAGCAGGCTGGAGTTCTTCCACCTTTTTTCCAGGTGTGACCGGAACACCAGCGGCTTGTCGCCACTGTTGCGGAGATATCCCAGATAGCCTGCGCCATAAACCTGGATACGCCAGTTGCCCTTGTTCCATTCAAGTCCGCTGCCGAAAAGCAACGCATCATTCTGATGGTGCTGGTCACTGTATTGCTGCCACACATAAAATCCGGCCATACCTACCCATTTTAATTGAGGGGTCAGCGGTTTGCCAATTGAAAGATCAATGTAGTAACCCATATTATCAGTGAACCTGGCCGTTTCCAAATCTGATGAAGAAGGATAGCGAAACCCGATACGGAGGGCAAGCTGAATCATTTTTTCCCATTTTCTTATAAGGCGCACATTGGTATTCAGTATCACATCGCCTTTAGCTATATTGTCGTAATAGTGGGTGTAATAAACATGTCTTTCCTTTTTTAAAGCGTCACTCATTTTGTAAAACTCCACCGGTACATAAGCTATATCAATCGAAACGACATCTTTAACTACACAGTAGTTGCCGTATAAGGCAATATTCTGCACTTTGTCCCCCTTCATAAAATGAAAATGACCGGTCGCACCAATATAGGAAATGCTGTCAATGCTCCCGTTGCTGATAAATGGCACAGGCAGTGCATTAGGGCCCATGTATTTTGCAGTTGTCTTTATATATTTCGACCAGTGTCTGACACCTTCCCAGTTCACGGTTTGTGCCCAATCCTGCAGTGTCTGACATTCGGTTTTTTTCTCCTTAATATTTTATAGCAACAGCAGCATGCATTTTGCCGGAATCATCATAAGCGATAAAAGTACCCTTTCTCAGTTAAAGAAAAAAAGGCTGCCTTGTAAAAGCAGCCTTTGAAAATACAGAGTGATTTTTTAGCCCCTGGCTCTTGGCTGGTAAAATGCCAATACAAGCGAAGTGGCTATGGTAATCCATAAACCAATACCATACCCTTTTCCCAGGGTTTTAATAATATCTCCAAAATCAGCGCCCTTAAGCATAGGATTAATGAGCACCATAAATAATACGGTTAATAGCGGTAGTATGCAAAGAATGCCCCTGCCCAAAATGTAGTTTTCATTATTAAGGGCGCCAATTAAAAGCAATACTCCGGAAAGCGGAATCAATAACATGACGTATTTTTCCCAGCCCCCGCCTGGTGCTTTAACGGAATCAAATCCGCTGACATTTATACCCATAAAACTAAAATAAGGCAAAAAGAATCCGGCTATCAGCAGGACTCCCAAAATGATAGTGAGCATTTTCCTGTCCATGTTGGTTGGTTTTGTGGTGAATAAATTATGTTTTAAGGCTTACTCAGCCTTTGCTTGCCGACAATCTTTTGTAACAGAAAAAAGCCGCCGCCAGGAACGCTATAACAGCTATATAGAACCACGGAGTAAAATCAACCGTGATATTGATTTTATCGCCCAGCTCTTTCCCGAAATTTTCAATCCCTTTACTGATACTATCATCGGATTTGCTGCCGGTTGAGGGCATATCGAGTTTTACTTTTTTCTTTACATCCAGCATCATACCAATGAGGGCTCCGGCTGAAGCTATGCCAGTTACCATAGCACTACCAATCGCAGCCTTTGCATTAGTAAATGACAACAATAATCCCAATACACCCAGACCCAATGCCACCATAGCATAAAGATTGGGATCTTTCTTATCGTTTTTTGTAGTGGTCCTTGTAATGTTTTTATCTGTCTTGTCTGTTTTAAAGTCATTAAAAAGCGAGTTGCCTGAATTTTTATTCTTCATTTTGAATCCGGTGGCCAGTTGTATGCCGCTAACTGTTTGCAACGACATATCATTGCATTTGATGTCAATAAAAGGCATAAAAAACAGTAATACTGCAACGACAAATGCTACCGAAGAAGGAATCTTTGTTCCGAATAAACCAGGAGCAGGGGTTGCAGTTACAGGTGATGCAGCAGGCTGGTTAATCTCCATTCCAAAAATTTTGTTTAAGATAAGTGAATCCCTGCAATTAATCATATTTCAGCAGGTAAAGTAATAAACAGTTCAAGTGGAATATCTTTACAGCAATTCATCGGCTATGACTATCAATACTATTTGTGTTTGTGGCGCCGGTACAATGGGCAGCGGAATTGCACAGACTGCAGCTCAGGCCGGCTATTTTACACTATTATATGAATTAAACCCGGCAGTGCTGGAAAAAGCAAAATCAGGTATTGAAAAAAACCTGGCCTTACTGGCAGAAAAAAATAAAATAACTGTAGAAGAAAAAGACAGCATAATTGGAAGGATACAGTTTACGGATGATCTGCAATCTTGCCTGGTGGATATATTCATTGAAGCAATCATCGAAAAACCGGAAGCCAAGATCAGCTTATTCAACCAGCTGGCAGAGATCAATCACAGTGAATGTATTTTTGCCAGCAACACATCCTCATTATCCATTACAAAAATTGCAAATCAGGTACAACGGCCCGAAAGAGTAATTGGCATGCATTTTTTCAACCCCGCAACTATTATGAAGCTGGTAGAAGTGGTGAGTACTCCTTATACTAATTCAACCACGGTTGCTGCAGTTACAGAACTGGCAAAAGCTATGGGTAAAGTACCGGTTCATTGTAAGGATGCCCCCGGTTTCATTGTAAACAGGGTAGCAAGACCCTATTATATTGAAGCATTGCGCATGGCAGAAGAGGGAGCAGCCATTGCACAAGTTGACAAGCTGATGGAAGCCACCGGCTTTAAACTCGGCCCCTACCGCCTGATGGACCTGATAGGCAACGATGTTAATTATGCTGTAAGCTGCTCGGTGTACGAACAGCTGAACAAACCGGAAAGGCTCAGACCTTCACCGCTGCAGGAGCAAAAAGTAAAAGATGGAAAACTTGGCAAGAAAAGCGGGGCAGGCTATTACAACTATTAAACAAATCATGATATGATCTTAGTTACCGGCGGTACTGGTTTTCTTGGCGCCTATATTATTAAAGAACTAATTGAAAAGGGTTACAAGGTCAGGGCCATCCGCCGTTCTGCAAAACTGCCTGCTTTTATTTCTGAAGAGATACTGAATAAAGCAGAATGGGTGGAAGGCGATGTGCTGGATGTGCTGTCGCTGCAGGATGCCATGCAGGGTGTTGAAAAAGTGATACACTCGGCCGCCATCGTTTCCTTTCTGAAAAAAGAAAGAAAACAGCTTTACCAGGTAAATGTGGAAGGAACTGCCAACGTGGTAAATATGGCGTTGGAGAGTAACGTAAAAAAACTGGTACACATCAGCTCAGTTGCAGCGCTGGGAAGAACCGCAGAAGGAGGGCATGTTAACGAGGAAAAAAAATGGGTGGAAAGCAAAGTGAACACCCATTATGCCAAAAGCAAATACAAGGCAGAGCTGGAAGTGTGGCGGGGTATAAGCGAAGGGCTTGATGCGGTGATTCTGAACCCAAGTACCATACTAGGATACGGCGACTGGAATACGGGCAGTTGTGCAATTTTCAAAAATATTTTTAAGGGTTTTAAATGGTTCACCCCGGGCATTAATGGTTTTGTGGATGTGGAAGATGTGGCAAAGATTACTGTAATGATGATGGAAAGTGATATTTCAGAACAACGGTTTATAGTAAACGGTGATACATGGCCATTTAAAAAACTGCAGGAAACCATTGCAGATCATTTCGGGAAAAAAAGACCGGTAAAAGAAGCCACTCCCTTTTTGCTGGGTATAGCCTGGCGGATGGAAAAATGGAAATCCATATTTACCGGGAAAAAACCATTGCTTACAAGGGAAAGTGCCCGTGTGGCCGTAAGCAAAACATGGTTTGAAAATGAAAAATTGCTGAAAACATTTCCGGGTTTCTCCTTTACCCCGCTGGATGAAACCATACGAAAAGCCTGTGAAAATATACCTTTCCCGGGCCCGATAATTGCAACCATTCATTTTTCACCAGTATCTTTATCCGCAATCAACCTCTATGCAAAATATCCGATTTACATTCCTGCTTTTATTATCTGCAATAACCTTTTCTGCGCAGTCACAATTTGTGGTATCAGGTATTGTGCTTGACTCGGCCACCCGTGAACCCCTTGCCGCAGCTTCTGTATTTTGTCAGAATACCACATTGGGTACTGCCACAAATAAGCAGGGAGAGTTCTCACTTAGCCTGAAATCCGGCGGATACGACCTGATATTCAGCTATACCGGCTACCAGACACAAACCATCCGTATTTCTGAAAATAATAAGCTGGAGGTACTGATGGTGAAAGAAGAAAAAAGCATGGGGGAAGTAGTGCTGCGGAATACTTATGAAGTAACTGACGGTCTGGCTAAATATGGAGATTTTTTTCTCGAATATTTTATTGGTTCCACCCCCAACGCAGCCAGGTGCACCATTTTAAATCCGGAGTCGCTGAAATTTTATTTTTATAAAAGAACTAACCGGCTGAAAGTGCTGGCTACGGAACCGGTTAAAATAGCCAACCATGCACTGGGATACAATCTTTATTACCGGCTTGATTCATTTGTTTATTATTATAATAACAATATCAGCCTTTACAGGGGTTACTGCCTGTTTGCTGAAATGGAAGGAAACGACAGCCTGAAAGCAGAATGGGCAAAAGCAAGAAAAAAAACATACGAGGGCTCCAAACTTCATTTCATGCGCAGCTATTACGATAGTACTGTGGTAGAAGATGGCTGGATTGTTGATTTGCTGGATGAAAAGAACGATAAAAAATTCAATAAGGTATTAAATGTGTATGATACGGCATACTATAATGTCATTACACATTTAACAGACAGCATCGGAGCAGACAGTACCACATACCAGGTAGTAAGCGGACCTGCTGAAGTAGAAATTTATTTTCCCCGGAAAATAAGCATAACCTATACCAAAAAAAGCCCTGAAAAAGAATATCTGAAAAAAATGAACCTGCCGAAAGGAGTACCCTACCAAATATCCTACATTGACTTAAGAGATGCGGTTGCCATTATGGAAAATGGGTATTACTACGACCAGAAGGATTGGGTAAATCAGGGGTACTGGAGCTGGAAAAACCTGGCAGATTTACTGCCTTATGATTACTGGCCTGATTGATGATTATTTTTTCCCCATCACTTTCTCCCACAATTGCGGAATTCTTTTTATCCAGACCAGTTCTTTTAATTTCCCCCTTGCTTCTTCAGCAGGCGATCCAAAATATATCCTTCCGCCTTCCAGCGAACCGCTGACTCCACTTTGGGCATTAATAATAGCATCTTTACCGATGGTAAGTGTTTTGCTAACGCCAACTTGCCCCCATAATATTACATTATCTTCAATCGTAGTAGCACCGGCAATACCCACCTGCCCGGCAAACAGGCAATTCTTTCCCACTACCGTATCATGACCAATATGTACCAAGTTGTCCATTTTTGTTCCTGCACCAATAATTGTATCGGCGCTTACACCACGGTCAATTGTACAGTTAGCGCCAATCTCTGCTGCATCTTCAATCACCACACGGCCGCAACTGATCATCTTTTTATAATGGACAGGCCGGTTGGTTTTCTTATTATAATAGAATGCATCGCTGCCGATAACTGTACCGGCCTGAATGATGACATCATCGCCAATAATGCAATAATCCAGTATCACCACATTGGGATGTATAATACAGTTCCGGCCAATCCGAACATGATTGCCAATGTATACATTCGGCATAATAACCGTTCCTTCACCTACCACAGCAGTGTCGCTTATCATTTTCATTGAAGGCTTAAACGGCCTGTAATGATTCACAATTTTCAGGTAAGCTTCAAACGGATCGTCCACCACCAGGAGTGTTTTTCCCTCCGGGAAATCCATTTCTTTATTGATTATAATAAAAGTGGCGGCTGAGTTAATACAGGTATCATAGTACCTGGGGTGATCCACAAATGCAAGATCACCCTTCTCCACTTTGTGAATTTCATTAATACCGGTAACATCAGCACTTTTATTTCCTATTAATCTGGCCCCTATCATTTGGGCAATGGTGGTCACCGGAACAGGTTGTTCAAATCGCATACAGCAGATTTTTTTATCTTATAATGACAAGTACAGCCGCAAAGGTAGCCACCGCATTATTTGACATAACAGCCAAAATGCAGGTTACATGACTGATTCCTTGCTCTGCAAAAAAAAGTTTTTTGTATAATAATCCGGGTATGGTTCACTAACAGAATCTCATCTGTTTTGACAACTGAATTCCAAATAGAAAATCACACATTGAAATACTCTACATCATGTAAAAAATCAATCCCTTGAAACAAAGGCCTGGCAAGCATTTCATCAATTCCTAAAAAATGATAAATCAACAAATACATAAAATACAAGTATGCAACTATTGAATTCAACCACAGTATATACTTCATTCTATGCTGCTTTATCCACAGCAATCCATAAAATGTTAATAAAATATTTTGGAAATATTTTTTTGTTAAACAAAATTATTTCTAATATTGTGTCGGGAAATTTATTTCCCGGTACTTACTAACCCATCCATATAAATGTCCCCCTGGTAATTCCGGGGGGATTTTTTTATTCATTATTCTAAAAAACCAAATAAGAATATCGTTCATCAGCCTGTAACATCCGGAACAGATACTGTACCTGCAACAATCTTTAATTACAGTTACCTTTACNNAATCAATGACCGGTTTTGGAAGAGCCGAAAAAAATGTAGGCAACAAAACATTCCTGGCCGATATAAAATCACTTAACGGAAAACAATTCGACCTGCAACTAAAACTGCCGTCAATTTTAAAACCATACGAATTTGACATCCGCCGGATTCTCTCTGAAAAACTCGGACGTGGTACGGTGGATTGCACCATCAGCCTGAAAGATACCGGCAATGCAAAACCAGTTACCATTAATACCGACCTTGCAAAAGCCTACTATCAGCCACTGGCTGAACTTTCTGCAGCGCTTAACCTTGACCCTTCCCACATACTGAGCACCCTTGTAAAACTGCCCGAGGTGATAACACCCAGCAGCGATACCCTGAGTGATGCCGAATGGGCTGATTTTCAAAATGTATTACTATCCGCCATAGATGACCTAAACCAGCACCGGCTGGAAGAAGGAAGGGCGCTGGAAGAAGACCTTATTAACCGTATCAATAACATACTGAAACATCAGGATGAAGTAATAAAACTGGAACCCCAGCGCCAGCAAAAGATACGGGAAGGAATCACCAAACTGCTGGAGGAAAACGTAGGTAAAGAAAACTATGACAGTAACCGGCTTGAACAGGAACTGATTTATTACATCGAAAAAATTGATATAAGCGAAGAACAGGTAAGGCTAAAAAACCATTGCGAGTATTTTATCTCACTGCTTAACGAACCCGGTGACTCCAAAGGAAAAAAATTGTCTTTTGTACTCCAGGAAATTGGAAGAGAGATTAACACCACCGGTTCCAAGGCCTATGATGCCACTATTCAGAAATGTGTGGTGATGATGAAAGATGAACTGGAAAAAGCAAAGGAACAGGTACTGAATGTATTGTAGGAAAGCAAGATTCAGTACCCAAGACTTACATGCCGGACATATCTTTGTAATATGAACCGCTTAAAACGACTTCACTTGTGCCTTATATGCTGTACCCTGTACCTTTTTTCCTGCCAGACCATTGACCTCTATGAAAAAACGGTAACCATTCCTGGTCATAAATGGAGCAGCAGCTTTAAACCCACCTTTAAGTTCACTATAAAGGATACGGCTGTTCCTTACCAGTTGTATATCACCCTGCGCCACCGCGACAGGTATAATTACAATAATATTTATATCAAACTCACCACTCAGCAGCCCGGACAGGACAGCACCCGGTCGGCCCGCTATGACCTGAAACTGGGTTCTG
>JRYG01014480.1_pt1 | contig 16110 bp, 16 predicted proteins | sample 235341 | NCBI WGS metagenome assembly JRYG01 (sample SAMN03074218, study PRJNA261478) | activated sludge metagenome | biome: Wastewater Treatment Plant; feature: Wastewater; material: Activated sludge; isolation source: activated biomass of a wastewater treatment plant treating hydrocarbon... ... | reverse complement strand
CGTGAACAGCTTGCCGCCGACCTGAAAGCTGTGTTCGGCGACCGACTCGCGGATGCGCTCGGCCAGCGCCGGCGGATCGGTCGGCGAATTGGCGGGCACGTAAATGGTGAACACCCCACTGGCGAAATGAGCGGCGATATCCTCGAGAGCCAGCATTTCCTTGAACAGGCTGGCGACCTCGATCATGAACTGCTCGACGGCCTCGAAACCCATGGTGTACCGAATGGCGGCGTAATCCGTGAGCAGAACGTACAACACGGCGCCATCGTGATCGATTTCCAGGGTTTCAAGAAAGAAACGCCGGGTATACAGTCCGGTGGTGTCGTCGTACTTGAGCAGATTCTCGAGTTGCTGGTTGTAGGCGCTCTTCTCCGGAGTGGCGTCCCGCACGATGATCTGGGTGCAGGGCTCGTCGTTCATCCGGGTCGGCGCGCATTCCAGCAGGATCGGGAAGGTTGACCCGTTGCTGCGCACCCCGACCAGTTCGACCGGTTCGACCGCCTTGCCGGAACGAATACTGCGACGCAACACGCTTTTCAGCGCATCCCGGTAAGTCGGCGGCACCATGTGGACCAGCTGGATGTTGGCCAGCTCCTCCTTGCGCTCGTAACCGAACAGGTGCAGGTAAGCCGGATTGGCATAGGCATGGACGCCTTCGTGAATGTAGGCGATGGCCTCCTGGATGTTTTCCAGCAGTGCCTGGGCGCGGTTCTCGCTCTCCTTGAAGCGGGTCTCGAAGGACTGGCCGCGCTTGCGCGCCTGCAGATGGCGCAACTCCTTGCGCACCACCGCCACCAGATGATCGGCGTCGTCCAGGTAGAAGTAGTCGTCCGCGCCCTGCTCCAGCAGACCGGCTGGCTTGTGCCGCTGGCGGTAGTCGTCGTCCACCACGACGATGATCGGAATGTCCTGACCCGCTTCGGCGACCATCAGTCGCACTTCGGCGATGGTGGGCAGATCGTCGGCCAGCCGCAGCAGGATCAAATCCAGTATGTTGTAATCAATCGCGTTGCGGGCTTCGTCGGCCTGCTCGGTCTGGATCAGGTCGAGTTGATAACCATCATTACGGAGGGTCTTCGCGATATGTTCGATATCGGGTATCGAGCGATCCACGATAAGCAGATTGATGACGGAAGGATCAGACACGCGTTCCCATACCTCTGCTGATGATGGCCAGGTTCCCGGTCGAAAGCGGGCTCTAACGGGCTCTAACGGCAACGCTCACCCTACCGGGATCTTGGCTGGTTGCCCTGGCTGTTCCCGCACCAACCGGGGCACCAGATAGCCTGGCAGCCGCTGACGGAGTTGTTCCATGATAGCCGATGCCTCGCTTTCGTTCACCTCGAAATGGGCCGCGCCGCAGACCCGGTCGAGCAGGTGCAGATAGTAGGGCAGGACGCGGCCGGCGAACAAAACCTCGCTCAGCTCCGCCAGCGTCGCCGCCGCGTCGTTGACTCCGCGCAGCAGCACCGACTGGTTCAACAGGGTCACGCCGGCATTCGCCAGCCGCGCCAGCGCCGCGCGCACGGTGTCGTCGATCTCCCGCGGGTGGTTGGCGTGAACCACCAGCACCGATTGCAGCCGGGTCCGGGCGAACAAATCCAACAAGCCGTCGTCGACCCGTTCGGGCAGAACGATGGGTTGCCGGCTGTGGATGCGCAGCCGCTTTAGATGGGGAACGCGGTCCAGTTCCGCCAACAGCAACCCCAATCGTTGGTCGGACAGGGACAGCGGATCGCCGCCGCTCAGAATCACCTCGCGGATACTGGCGTCACCGGCCAGATAGGCCAGCGCCGACCGCCACTGACCCACGCCGGCATGGGCCTCGGCATAGGGGAACTCCCGACGGAAGCAGTAGCGGCAATGCACCGCGCAGGCGCCGGTGACGATCAGCAGCGCTCGGCCGTGGTATTTGTGCAGCACGCCCGGCGCCGCCTGCGCGGCCCCGTCGCCCACCGGGTCGGTCACGAAACCCGGCGCCGGCGCCAATTCCGCCGCCAGCGGCAATACCTGCCGCAATAGCGGGTCGTGCGGATCGCCCTTGCGCATCCGCGCCACGAAACCGCGCGGCGCCCGCAGCGGAAACCGGGCCGCCGCCAGCCGCGCGGCTGGCAACAGAGCGGGATCGAGCTCCAGTTCCCGCAATAACTCGGCTGGATCGCTGATCGCCCGCGCCAGTTCCCGTTGCCAGCGCGGAGCCTGACGCGAAATCGCCTTTACCGTTATCATATTTCGCTTTTCAGCCTAACCACTTTAATCGAAGGCGGACGCCGCATGGCAACGTATAGTACCAACGAATTCAAGAGCGGACTGAAGATCATGCTGGATGGCGATCCCTACGCCATCGTCGAGAACGAGTTCGTCAAACCCGGCAAGGGCCAGGCGTTCAACCGGGTCAAGGTGCGCAACCTGAAGACCGGGCGGGTGATCGAACGCACCTTCAAGTCGGGCGATACCGTGGAAGGCGCCGACGTGGTCGATGTGGAGTTGCAATACCTCTACAACGACGGCGAATACTGGCATTTCATGGACCCGCAGAGCTACGAGCAACTCACCGCCGATGCCGCCGCCGTGGGCGATGCCGCCAAGTGGCTGAAGGAAGAGGCGATCTGTCAGGTGACGCTGTGGAACGGCGTTCCCTTGAGCGTGGCGCCGCCCAACTTCGTGATCATGACCATCGTGGAGACCGATCCCGGCCTGCGCGGCGATACCTCGGGCGGCGGTGGCAAGCCGGCCACCCTGGAAACCGGGGCGGTGGTCCGGGTGCCGCTGTTCGTGCAGAGCGGCGAGGTCATCAAGGTGGACACCCGCACCGGCGAGTACGTTTCCCGCGTCAAGGAATAAGGCGTCGCGATCAATCCGTGAGCTCTTCTTCCTGGCGACCCGGCGCCGAGCTGGCCACCCTGCGCCTGCGGGCCGAACTGCTGGCGCGCGTCCGGGCCTTCTTCGCGGCGCGCGGGGTGCTGGAGGTGGAGACACCGGCGCTGTCGGCGGCGGCGATCACCGATCCCCATCTGGCCAGTTTCAGCACGGTCTATTCGGGGCCGGGACCGCGACACGGTCGGACGCTGTACCTGCACACTTCGCCGGAATTTCCGATGAAGCGACTGCTGGCGGCGGGCAGCGGCTGCATCTACCAGATCGCGCGGGTGTTCCGCGACGGCGAGGCGGGCCGCCGCCACAATCCCGAATTCACCCTGCTGGAGTGGTATCGGGTCGGTTTCGACCATCATCGGCTGATGGACGAGGTGGCGGAACTGGTGACGGCGTTGCTGGCCGGGCGGCTGGCGCTGGCCGAACCGGAGCGGTTGAGCTACCGCGAGCTATTCCAACGCCATCTGGATCTGGATCCCCATCGGGCCGGCGTGGCGGAATTGGCGGCGTGCGCGAAGCGATTCGAGCTTCCGATTCCGCCGCGGATGCCGGCGGACGAGGCCGACCCCTGGCTGGATTTGTTGCTGACGCATTGGATCGAACCACGCCTGGAACGAGGACGGCTGACCTTCGTGTACGACTATCCGGTCTCGCAGGCGGCGCTGGCGCGGCTGCGGCCCGCTGATCCGCCGGTGGGCGAACGCTTCGAGTTGTACGTGGGCGACGTCGAACTGGCCAACGGTTTTCACGAACTGGGCGACGCGGACGAACAGCGTCGCCGGTTCGAGGGGGAAAACGCGGCGCGGCGGGCGCTGGGACTGCCCGTCATGCCGGTGGACGAACATTTGCTGGCCGCGTTGGCAGCCGGTCTGCCCGCCTGCGCCGGCGTGGCGCTGGGTTTCGACCGGCTGGTGATGCTGGCGGCGGGGAAGGCCGCACTTGACGAGGTCATCGCGTTTCCGCTCGATCAGGCTTGATCGAAGCGCTTTTCATCAGTCCCTTTCCGACTTATGCCGTCGCTTCGCTCAGTCGTAGGCTTCCATCACACCCAGGTACTCTCCGGTTTGCGGATCGAACAGGTCGATGATCCGCGATGGAGTCTTTGCGGACTTTGCGGGAAAACCAGCGCTCATTCGGCCTGTTGCCGTCGCGGACCAACTGCCGGAGCCCCGGCACGTACCTCCGGAACCCGTCGATTCGATCAGATCGTAGGTACCGCTGGCCGTGGTTTGACTCGAAAAACCGCCATCGATCCGAGTACCGCTGGACGTACCCGTCGAAAATCGCATCTGGCTTATGGTGGTGCTCCCCGTCAAGTAGAGATTCACCGCGGAGTAAGCACAACCGGTAACGGGCACTTCGCCCAGAATCAAGGCCACCGGCGAACCGTTGGGAGCGCGCAGGGAACTCCCGCTCGACGTGATCTGGGTTCCGCCAGCGGCCACGTAGAATTGGATGATGGAACCGAACCAGACGCCTGACGCTGGCGCACCGCCACCGCCACCACCGCCACCACCGCCGTCAGTCTGTTTGTACGCACAGAAACCTATTCCTTCGTATCTAAAACCCGGATTGTTGATGACGGCGTCTCTTTCCGACTCATAGATGGTGTAGAAATGAACGCCGGCGTTGAGGTTGGCGAAACGATAAACCGGCGATGTTCCGGCCGGGCAGGATTGGGCGAAACCATTCGCCGACGCGAGGAAACTCAGTGCAAGGACGATCCAGCCAAGTTTGAAATTGAGACATGGGTATGGCTTCATGGCACTCTCCCTAACGGCACTAAGCTACGATTGTGAATCGTTTGAAACTTTGTCACTTTGATGGTTTATCGACAAGGTTTTCGCCACATTCAGGCAATTTCCCGAAATCAACCCGTGTACGACATGGACCAGAAATTGCCACAATAATTATATGACTATAATGTCATAATTTAATTAAGTATCTTGTAGTACGGGAATCGTGGTTTTTCCTGATCGGCGGCAGAACATGCAAGATAACCGTAGGACTTTCAAATGATTTTCATGCTGTTGTCTGTCCCAGCCGCCGTCCCATCCTCACCGCCATCCCCGCTTGCAAGCCGGGTTCCCAGCATACCGCTCCCGGGCCGAACAGCAGGATCACCGTGGAGCCCATGTTGAAACGGCCCAGCTCCGCGCCCTTGTCGAGCCGCACCGCACCCTCGCCGTTCGGTGGATAGCTCCACTGCCGGATGATCTTGCCGAGCGGCGGGGTGATCGTTCCGGCCCAGACCGTCTCGATAGACGCGACGTTGATCGCGCCGACCAGCACCAGCGCCATCGGCCCCGCCGGCGTGGCGAACAGCGCCGCCACCCGCTCGTTGCGGGCGAACAGTTCCGACACCATCCGTGTGGTCAGGGGCGAGACGCTGAACAGTTTGCCCGGCACGTGAATCATTTCCCGCAATCGGCCAGCCAGCGGCATGTGAATGCGGTGGTAATCGCGCGGCGACAGATAGAGGGTGGCGAAGGCGCCGTTCCGAAACGGTCGCGCCCGTTCGGGATCACCGCCCAACAGCGCCGTCAACGAAAAATCCCGCCCCTTGGCCTGCACCAGCGTATCGGCATCGGCCAGCCCGATCCGGCTGACCGTCCCATCCACCGGACAGCACACCACCCGGTCGCCGGGTGCCACCGGCCGGGCTTCCGGCTTGAGCGCCCGAGTGAAAAAGGCGTTGAAATCCCGGTAGGCGCGCGGGTCCGGTTCCAGCGCCTCGCTCAGATCGACCCGGAAGTGCCGGGCGAAGCCCCGGATCAGCGCATCCTTGAACCAGGGCGTCCGCACCCGCGCCAGTCGATACGTCAGCCGGGTCAACACGCGCTGTGGCAACAGGTATTGCGGCAGGTTGCGCAGATGGTCGCCCAGGGTCGCGGGCGCGTCGACGGCGGTCGGGTCGGACATGGCGCGTTCGCTAACAGTCGTGGTTGCTGAGAGGGAGATCGGCGCGGATTCGTCAGGGCGCGGCCGTGGCGCGGATCTTCAGGAAATCCGCCGCCAGCCGCTCGGGATTTTGTGGCGGAGTGAAGATGGCGCGCACCCGACCGTCCGGGTCGATCAGGGTAATGGTGGAGGTGTGATCCACCGTATAGTTGTCGGAATTCCCGGTATCGGCGCCGCGCTGATAAAACACGTGCAGCGGCTTGGCCAGGCGGTTCAACTCCTCGGGGGCGCCCGTCACCCCCTGAAACCCGGGATTGAAATAGGTCACGTACTCTCGCAGCCGTTGCGGCGTGTCGCGTTGCGGATCCACCGACACCAGCACGTAGGCCGTGTCCCCGCCGGCACCCTGGCCGGCCAGCAGCTTTTGCAGGCGGTTCAATTCGACCAGCGTGAGCGGACAGACATCCGGGCAATAGCTGTAGCCGAAATAGAGAAAGGTCCACCTGCCGCGGAAATCGGCGCGGGTGAAGGGCCGCCCGCTGTGATGGATCAGTTGAAATTCGGGCAGCGGCGCGGCTTCGGGCAGATAGATGCCGGCGATGTCCGGCGGCGGGGCGGGGCGACGCAGCAGCCATTCGCTCAGACCCCACCCCAAGCCCAGCGCCAGTCCCCCGGCCAACAATGCCACGACCATCGTCACCCGACGCTTCACGAAAGTTTCACCTCGCTTTTCCATGACTTCCCGGCGTGGCGGACCGAAATCCCGCCTCGATTGGATTGACCACCATGCCAGCATATCCGGCCCGTTGTCGAAACGGTAGAATTTCGACGTTGATTCAGCGGAGAACCCATCATGGCCACCCAGATCGATCCCGGCGATCCCGCCCTGCAACCGCTGCACATACCCGCGCTGCCCCTGGCCGGCAAAAAAGCGCTGGTGGTCGGCGTCGCCAACAAGGATTCCATCGCCTACGGCTGCGCCCGCGCCTTCCGGGCGTTCGGCGCCGAGGTGGCGATGACCTATCTGAACGAGAAAACCCGCGCGTATACCCAGGTGCTGGCGGACGCCCTGCGCGTCCCTCCCGAACTCTACCGGCCCTGCGACGTGCGCGAACCCGGCCAACTGGAAGCGGTGTTCGAGGCTATCGAACAGCACTGGGGCAAGCTGCACATTTTGCTGCATTCGATTGCCTTCAGCCCCCGGGAAGACCTGCATGGCCGGGTGACCGACTGCTCGCTGCCCGGATTTCTGTCCACCATGGAAATCTCGGTCTGGTCGCTGATCCGCATGACCCATCTGGCCGAACCGCTGCTGGCCAGGGAAGGCGGCGGCGTGTTCACCCTCAGTTACTTCGGTGGCGAGAAAGTGGTGCCCCACTACGGCATCATGGGTACGGCCAAGGCGGCGCTGGAAACCGCCGCCAAATATCTGGCCGCCGAACTGGGACCGAAGAACATTCGCGTCAACATCATCTCGCCGGGACCGGTCATGACCCGCGCCGCCTCCGGTATCGACCGCTTCGACGAGTTGCTGGAACGCACCAAGGAACGCGCTCCGACCCATTCGCTGGTCACGCCCGATCAGGTCGGCCTGGCCACCGCCGGCCTGGCCTGTGATTTCGCCCGGATCGTCACCGGCGAGGTGCTGTACATGGACGGCGGTTACAACATCATGGGCGGCTGAACCCTCTTGCTCCCCTCTCTCGACCGGGAGAGCGTGTTTTTATCACGAATCCGATCCCCGATGACCAGCCACGACGACGTTTTACCCCATCTGCATACGATCCGCGACCTCATCCGCTGGGGCGCCAGCCGCATGAGCGAGGCCGGCCTGCATTTCGGCCACGGCACCGACAACGCCATCGACGAAGCCGCCGCGCTGGTGCTGCACGCGCTGCACCTGCCGCCGGATTTGCACGCCGAGTATTTTCAGTCGCGGCTGACGCCGCCCGAAAAACAGGCGGCGCTCCGTTTGCTGGAACGCCGCATCGTCGAGCGCAAGCCAGCCGCGTATCTGACCCGGCGTGCCTGGTTCATGGGTCTGCCGTTCTATGTGGACGAACGAGTGCTGGTCCCGCGTTCGCCGCTGGCGGAACTGATCGAACGGCACTTCGCGCCGTGGCTGCCGGACAGCCGCGTGGTCGGCGATATTCTGGATCTGGGAACCGGCAGCGGCTGCATCGGCATCGCCTGCGCCTATGCCTTCCCGGACGCGCGGGTGGATTTGGCGGACATCTCCGCCGACGCGCTGGAGGTGGCGCGGCGCAACGTCGCCGAACACGGGCTGGAAGATCAGGTCGAGGTCATTCAGTCCGATCTGTTCTCGGCGCTGAAGGGCCGCCGCTACGACCTGATCATCAGCAATCCACCCTACGTCGGTCTGAAAGAGTTGGATACGCTGCCCGCCGAATATCGCCACGAACCGCGGCTGGGGTTGGCCGCCGGCGCGGAAGGGCTGGACGTGGTGGTGGAAATTCTGCGGCAGGCCGCCGATTACCTGAAGCGCGACGGGCTGCTGATCGTCGAGGTCGGCAACGCGCAATACGCCCTGTGCGAAGCGTTTCCCGATATACCGTTCACCTGGCTGGAATTCGAGCGCGGTGGGCAGGGCGTATTCCTGCTGAACACCGCGCAACTCCGCCAGTGGCGAGAGTGAGGCCATGAACAGCGCCATCGTTTTCGATTCCGCCTTGATTCGCAAATATGACAAGGCCGGTCCCCGTTACACCTCGTATCCAACCGCCGTGCAGTTTCACGACGGCTTCGACGAGGCCGCATACCGGAAAGAGGCTCTGGCCAGCAACGTCGCCGGCAGGCCGTTGTCGCTGTATGTCCACATCCCGTTCTGCGACACGGTCTGCTTCTACTGCGCCTGCAACAAGATCGTCACCAGGAACCGCCGCCACGCCGCACCCTATCTCGATCATCTGTATCGGGAAATCGCCTTGCAGGGCGCGCTGTTCGACCGGAGCCGCCCGGTCGCGCAGCTGCATTGGGGCGGCGGCACGCCCACCTTCATCAGCGCCGACGAAATGCGCGAACTGATGCGGATCACCGGCGAGCATTTCCAGTTGCTCGACGACGACAGCGGCGAGTATTCCATCGAGGTGGACCCGCGCGAGACCGACGATGGCACCATCGCCCTGCTGCGCGAACTGGGTTTCAACCGGCTGAGTCTGGGCGTGCAGGATTTCGATCCCGAGGTGCAAAAAGCGGTCAACCGCATCCAGTCGCGGGAAATCACGCTCGAAGTCATGGACGCCGCCCGGCGCGAGGGCTTCAAATCCATCAGCGTGGATTTGATCTACGGCCTGCCCTTGCAAAGCGTCGCCAGCTTCGCGCGCACCGTGGACGAGATCGTCGCCCAGAGTCCCGACCGGATTTCGGTGTTCAACTACGCCCATCTGCCGGACCTGTTCAAGACCCAGCGCCAGATCGACGCCAGCGCGCTGCCGCCACCGGCGGTGAAGCTGGAGATTCTCGAAACCGTGATCGAGCGACTGACCCACGCGGGCTACGTCTACATCGGCATGGATCATTTCGCCAAGCCCGACGACGAGCTGGCGCGGGCGCAGCAGGCCGGCACCCTGTACCGCAATTTCCAGGGCTACAGCACCCACGCCGATTGCGATCTGATCGGCTTGGGCGCGACCTCCATCGGCATGGTCGGCGACAGCTACAGCCAGAACCTGAAGGGGCTGGAGGAGTATTACGCGCGCATCGACGCCGACCGGCTCGCGGTGTTCCGGGGTGTGCGGCTGGACGCCGACGACCGGCTGCGACGGGCGGTGATCACGATGCTGATTTGCAACTTCGTCCTGGATTTCGCAGCCGTCGAACGCCAGTACGGCGTCCGTTTCCGGGATTACTTTGCGGTGGAACTGGCGGAGTTGGCCGACATGCAGGCGGACGGATTGCTGGCGCTGTCCGAGACCGGGATTCGCGTGCTGCCGCCCGGTCGATTGCTGATTCGCAATATCTGCATGGCGTTCGACCGGTATTTGAGGGAGCAGAAGCAGCAGCGGTTTTCCAAGGTCATTTGAATGGAGAAGATAAACATTTTTGTGTATTCTTGATCCATGAACAGTAACCAGTTCAAAGCCTGGCTCCACCGGCAGGGTTGCACGTTCGAGACCAAACCGGGTGGCTCCGGCCATTTGATCGTGCGCCTGGGGAACCGGAAATCCGATTTACCCATGCATGGCGGCGGTAAACAGTTGGGGACTGGATTGATGAACAAGATCAAAAAGGATCTGGGGCTGAAATAGGAGGTAACCATGTTGATCTATCCCGTTGAATTGACTCCTGATGATAATGGCACGCTGCTGGTGACATTTCCGGACATTCCAGAAGCAGTGACGTTCGGCGAGGACCAAGCCGAAGCGCTGCTGATGGCCGAGGATGCGCTGCTGGTCATGCTCTCAGCTTACATGGACGACCGCCAGCCGATCCCCGAACCCTCTCCCCTGAACGGCCGACCCGGCGTGGCGCTGAAGGTCGCTGCCGCCGGCAAGGTGGCGCTGCACAACGCCATGCTGGCGGCGGGCAAGCGCAAGGCCGACCTGGCGCGGATGCTCAATCTGGCGCCCACTCTCGTGGACCGGCTGCTGTCGCTGCACCACAAAAGCCGCATCGAGCAGATCGAAACCGCGCTGGCGGTCCTGGGCAAGCGGCTGGTCGTCGAGGTGCGCGAGGCCGCTTGAGAAGCGGCGACTGCTCGATTCCGTATTGCGGTCGAACGGGCATTGCTGGCAAATTTCGCTCGCTATAATCATTGATTCGTAATCCACCCTACCGAGGAGAATGCATCGCATGAACCGATTCAACCGTAACACCCTGAGCGCCGCCGTCGGCGCGGCCATCCTGAGTCTGGGTGGATTGGCGCACGCCGATACCATCAAGATCGCCGTAGCCGGTCCGATCACCGGTCCGGTCGCCCAGTACGGCGACATGCAGATGAGCGGCGCCAAAATGGCGGTCGAACAGATCAACGCCAAGGGCGGCGTCAACGGCAAGAAGCTGGAAGCGGTCATCATGGACGATGCGTGCGAACCCAAGCAGGCGGTCGCCGTCGCCAACCAGATCGTCAATCAGAAGATCAAGTATGTGGTGGGCCACCTGTGCTCCGGTTCCACGCAGCCCGCTTCCAAGCTGTACGAGGAGGAAGGCATTCTGATGATCACGCCGGCGGCCACCAACCCCGCCATCACCCAGCAGGGCTACAAGATGGTGTTCCGCACCATCGGCACCGACGACCAGCAGGGGCCGACCGCCGGCAAGTACATCGCCGGGACGGTCAAGCCCAAGAAACTGGCGATCATCCACGACAAGCAGCAGTACGGCGAAGGCATCGCCAAGGAAGTCGACAAGACCGTCAAGGCCGCTGGCATCAAGCCGGTGCTGTTCGAGGGCATCAACAAGGGCCAGACCGATTTCTCCGCCCTGATCACCAAGATGAAGAAGGAAGGGGTGGATTTCGTCTACTACGGCGGCTATCACCCGGAACTGGGCCTGCTGCTGCGGCAGTCGCGCGAACAGGGCTTCGACGCCAGGTACATGGGGCCGGAAGGCGTGGGCAACAAGGACATCAGCGCCATCGCCGGGCCGGCGTCGGAAGGTCTGCTGGTGACCTTGCCTGCCGACTTCAGCGCCGATCCCGCCAACGCCGACCTGGTCAAGGCGTTCAAGGACAAGAATCAGGATCCCACCGGACCGTTCGTGATGCCGGCCTACGCCGGGGTGCAGATCATCACCGACGCCATCAAGGGCGCCAAGACCGAGGACGCGGTCAAGCTGGCCGACTACATCCGCAAGAACAGCTTTCAGACGCCCATCGGCAAGGTGGCCTTCAGGGACAACGGCGACCTGAAGGAATTCCAGTTCGTCGTCTTCACCTGGCACGCCGACGCTACCAAGACGCCAGCCCAGTAGCGAATCCGGGGCAAGTGGAGAGTGGAAAATGGTCAATCATTCACCGCTCTCCATTCTCCACGCTCCCTTCTTACTTACCCGCCCTCGGATAAGGCCCTCATGTCCGGTTTCTCCCCCCTCGAATTCATCCAGCAGATCATCAACGGCCTGACCCTGGGCAGCATCTACGCCCTGATCGCCATCGGTTACACCATGGTGTACGGCATCATCGGCATGATCAATTTCGCTCACGGCGAGATTTACATGATCGGCGCCTATGTCGGCCTGCTGGTGATCACCGCGCTGGGACTGTTCGGCGTGGACAGCATCTCGGCGATTCTGTTGGCGACCCTGGCCATCAGCATCCTGGTCACCGGCTCCTACGGCTGGACCGTGGAGCGGCTGGCCTACCGGCCCTTGCGCGGCAGTCCCCGGCTGGTGCCGCTGATCTCCGCCATCGGCGTCTCGATCTTTCTGCAAAACTACGTGCAGCTCGGCCAGGGCGCCCGCGACGTGTCGATGCAGCCGGTGCTGACCGGCGGCTGGCGTTTCGGGCCGGAGGACGGTTTCCAGGTTTATCTGTCCTACATGCAGGTGCTGATCGCGGTCGTCACCGTGGTGTTCATGACTGGACTGACCCTGTTCATCTCGCGCTCGCGGATGGGTCGGGCCTGCCGGGCCTGTTCCGAGGATCGGGCCATGGCCAATCTGCTGGGTATCGACACCGACCGGGTGATCGCCCTCACCTTCGTGCTCGGTGCGACGCTGGCGGCGGTGGCCGGGGTGCTGGTCAGCATGTACTACGGTCTGGTCAACCCCTTCATCGGCTTCATCGCCGGGCTGAAGGCGTTCACGGCGGCGGTGCTGGGCGGGATCGGCAGCATCCCCGGTGCGATGCTGGGCGGGGTGGTGCTGGGTCTGGCGGAAAGTTTCGCCTCGGCCTATCTGCAAACCGAGTACAAGGACGTGGTGGCCTTCGCTCTGTTGATCCTGGTGTTGCTGGTGCGCCCCACCGGCCTGCTGGGCCGCCCGGACGTGGAGAAGGTGTAAATTCATGCGCCGCGCCCTGTCCGAAGCCTTGCTGGCGGCGGTATTGACCGCCGTGTTGCTCACCCCGATTTTCGGCCTGCGCATCCAGGTGGATGGGGTCAATGTCTCGCTCAACCGCAACCCCACGCCGGTGATCGTCGCGGTCGTGGCGATCTTGCTGCTGCGGTTGTTTCGCCAACCGCTCCAGCAAACCTGGACCAGGCTGCGCATCCCGGAATCCTGGCGCGAAAACGCGCTTACCGCCGCCCTGCGCCATGCGGGAACCCAACCGCGCTATCGACTGACGCTGTGGATCTTGTTGCTGGCCGCGGCGGTGATCTGGCCGTTCACCGCCTCGCGCGGCGCGGTGGACGTAATGACGCTGGCGTTGATCTACGTCATGCTGGGGCTGGGGCTGAACATCGTGGTCGGTTTCGCCGGCCTGCTGGTGCTGGGCTACGCCGCGTTCTACGCGGTCGGCGCCTACACTTATGCGTTTATGGCCCAGCACTACGGTCTGTCGTTCTGGCTGTGCCTGCCGGTCGCGGGCGCGCTGGCGGCGCTGACCGGGTTTCTGCTCGGCCTGCCGGTATTGCGGCTGCGTGGCGATTATCTGGCCATCGTCACGTTGGGCTTCGGCGAAATCACCCGCCTGCTGCTCAACAACCTGAATTTTCTCACCGGTGGCCCCGACGGCATCGGCGGCATTCCGCGCCCGACCCTCTTTGGACTGGAATTCAGCCGCCGGGCCCGCGAGGGCGGTGCGACCTTCCATGACTTTTTCGGCCTCGATTACAGCGGCGACCATGGCGTGATCTTCATGTATCTGCTGGGGCTGGCGCTGGTGCTGCTGATCCTGTTCGTGATCAACCGTCTGTTGCGGATGCCGCTGGGTCGGGCCTGGGAGGCGCTGCGCGAGGACGAAATCGCCTGCCGCTCGCTGGGGCTGAGTCCAACCACCATCAAACTGTCGGCGCTGACCCTGAGCGCCGCCTTCGCCGGACTGGCCGGGGCCTTCTTCGCCGCCCGCCAGGGCCACATCAACCCCGAGTCGTTCACCTTCATCGAATCGGCGATGGTGCTGGCCATCGTCGTGCTGGGCGGCATGGGCTCGCAGTTGGGCGTGATGCTGGCCGCCATCGCGATTACCGTCCTGCCGGAACTGGCGCGCGAGTTCGACGAATACCGGATGCTGGCCTTCGGTCTGGTGATGGTGTTGATGATGATCTGGCGACCGCAGGGCCTGATTCCCGCTGCCCGGCCCCGGCTGGAACTGCCGGAACATTCGCAGGCCGCGCCGCGATGAGTCTCGCACCGAGCCAGATCCCCGCCATCGAACCGGCAAACCGCCCGCTGCTGGACGTTCGGAATCTGAGTATGCGTTTCGGCGGCCTGCTGGCGGTGGACAAGGTCAATTTCGAGGTCCGCCGCGACCAGATTTTCGCCATCATCGGCCCCAACGGCGCCGGCAAGACCACCGTGTTCAACTGCGTCGGCGGCTTCTACCGACCCACGACCGGCACGGTGGCGCTGGACGGTCAGCCACTCCATCACCTGTCCAGTCACCGCATCGCCCGGCTGGGCCTGGTGCGCACCTTCCAGAACGTGCGGCTGTTCAAGACCATGACCGTGGTCGAGAACCTGCTGATCTCGCAACACGTCCAGTTGGAAACCCGGCTGCTGCCCGGGCTGTTCAAGACCCCGAAATACCGCCGCGCCGAGGCCGAGGCGTTGGATCGGGCGGTGTTCTGGCTGGAAAAAGTCGGCCTGCTGGCCGTAGCCAACCGCGAGGCCGGCAATCTGGCCTACGGCCAGCAGCGGCGGCTGGAAATCGCCCGCTGCATGATCACTCATCCCAAACTGCTGATGCTGGACGAACCGGCGGCGGGTCTGAACCCGCAGGAAACCCGCGACCTGGACCGGCTGATCAACGAACTGCGCGCCGAGCACGGCGTGGCGGTGCTGTTGATCGAGCACGACATGAGCCTGGTGATGGGCATTTCCGACGAGATCCTGGTCATGGAATACGGCCGGCCCATCGCGATGGGCGATCCCGCCGCCATTCGCCGCGACCCGCGCGTCATCAAGGCGTATCTGGGAGAAGAGTGATGATGCTGAAGCTGGAGAACGTCCACACCTGCTATGGCCAGATCGAGGCGCTCAAGGGCGTGTCGCTGGACGTGCATCCCGGCGAAATCGTCACCCTGATCGGGGCCAACGGCGCGGGCAAGAGCACCTTGCTGATGACGATCTGCGGCTCGCCGCACGCCAGCAGGGGCGCGGTCACGTTCGAGGGGCAGGACATCACCCGCAAGCCAACCCACGTCATCATGCAATGCGGGCTGGCGCTGGTGCCGGAGGGACGGCGCATCTTCCCCGGCCTGACGGTGCGAGAAAACTTGCAGATGGGCGGCTTCTTCGCCGACAAGGCGCGGCTGGAAACCGATCTGGAGCGGGTATTCGCCCTGTTTCCGCGCCTGAAGGAGCGCCGCAACCAGCGCGGCGGCACCCTGTCCGGCGGGGAGCAACAGATGCTGGCCATCGGTCGCGGGCTGATGAGCCGGCCCAACCTGCTGCTGCTGGACGAACCGTCGCTGGGGCTGGCGCCGATCATCATCGCCCAGATTTTCCAGATCCTGAAGGAAATCCGCGAGGAAGGCGTGACCATCTTCCTGGTGGAGCAAAACGCCCACCGCGCCCTGCAACTAGCCGACCGGGGTTACGTGCTGGAAAACGGCCGCATCGTGCTCGCCGACACCGGCGCGAATTTGCTGGCCAACGACGAAGTGCGCAAGGCGTATCTGGGCGGTTGAGCACACCGCCGATCACTTCAAAGCTTCGTTGCCGAGATCGACCTAGAGCGCGGCTACCTCTCCATCCGAGCGAGCCATCTGGAAACCGCCCAGTATGGTTGCTCAGATGCATTTCCACTCGCTTAAAAGTAACTTTTATAATACATTTATTGCTATATAATGCATTCTGCATCAGATTTGTCATATTTTTCTGGTTGATCTAGTTTTTGTATTTGGCAGACACATCATGAATATGATGAGTTGGCTTACAAAATTTCTCTTTGCCCACACCCGCCAAACCGTACCGGATGGTCGTCCGCTGTATGCGTACAAAATGAAGGACGCCAAATACGCGGAGCTGAAAAACCTATCCCGCCAACTGATTCTCCTAGATCGGAACGGCAGGCAGGCACCGCAGATTGGCCCAATTTTTTGCCTGTACGCCGCCGAAACCTTTCGTCGGGAACACGCGAAAGGTTCCTGGACTTGGGAAACTGTCTTCCGTCCGCTGGGTGTGGATGCGCCATCCCATAAGCAAATCGCTGACTGGGTGGAGAAGGGCCTGAAGTGGTGGAGACGCCCCCTGTTGCGGGGCAAGGACGGC
>JRYG01003469.1_pt1 | contig 16144 bp, 11 predicted proteins | sample 235341 | NCBI WGS metagenome assembly JRYG01 (sample SAMN03074218, study PRJNA261478) | activated sludge metagenome | biome: Wastewater Treatment Plant; feature: Wastewater; material: Activated sludge; isolation source: activated biomass of a wastewater treatment plant treating hydrocarbon... ... | reverse complement strand
ACCATCACTACATGCGTCCAGACACCAGGCGTCAGGGTGTTGCCATCGCCGCTATCCATATCGGAAATGCCATTGACGTTGTTGGTAGTCCAGACGGGCTTGCCGTGTGCCGGCAGCGATATTTTCCAGCGTTCCTGCCAGCCACCCAATGAAAGCAGGAATACTTCGCCATTGCCGGGCAGGCTGTTGGGCTTAACCCAAAAGCTGACGGTCGTAAAGGCCGAGTTAAGGTGAGAACTGCCGGGCGCGGTTACTTCCGAGTCGACCCCGTCGCACAACAAGGCGCTTTTGCCATAGCCGAAGCGGTCAGTGGTCAATGCGGCCGTGTATGTATCGGCGTGATTACCGTAGTCAGACTGATCAAGGCCGTTACCGCTGAACGAATAATCAGCTACAGCGCCAAAGGGAATGTTAGGCGCCGTGTTTTGGGCATTGAATAATGCCGTTACCTGCGCGTCGTTGAGGGCTACGTCAAATATCATTACTTCGTCGAGTATCCCGTTGAAGTAGTTGCCATTGTCGATAGGGTTGTAGCCGATGCCCAGCGGATAGGTCGTGGCATCAAGCGCGCCGTTTACATTTTTTTCGTTGACTTTGACGCCGTCGAAGTAAATGATGTTTTTCGAACCGTCGTGAACCATAACTACATGTACCCAAGCGCCGATAGGCAGGGTATTGCCGTCACCCGAGTCCATATCGCTGCAACAAGCGCCGTTGGCGTGGGTGGTGAATACGGGTTTGCCGTGCGAGGGCAAAGAGATTTTCCAACGTTCCTGCCAGCCGCCGAACGAAAGCAAGTATACTTCGCCCTGGCCGGGATAAGCCGATACGTTTACCCAAAAACTGATCGTGGCGTTGGCCGAGTTGAGGTGGGCGGCATTCGGCGCTCGAACAGCACCCTGCACACCATCAAAATACATAGCGTTGTTGGAAAGGCCAAAACGGTCCTGGGCAAGCGTTGCGCCATTGACCGCCGCATTATTGGCAAAAGCAGAGCCGTCTTTTGCACTGCCAGAAAAGGCATAATGCGCCACAGGCGTCTGCGCATGTAAACCTATTGCCGTCAACCAACAGCTTAGGCTAAAGACTAACAAACGTAATAGCTGCTTCATCAGTTATGTTCAATTTATTATTAGAAAATGGGTTCCTTTTCAAATTTTCACAAATCGTCCCTGATACCGCCCTTGTCCGCTAAAGCCGACAATGGTATACAAGCCGGGCGGGTAATTGCTTATATCCAGTGTTGCGATATTTCCTCCGCTGTGCCGCGTTTCTTTTACCAGGCGACCGGCGAGGTCAAAAACCAATAAGACTGCGCTCCCTTCCGGCACTGCTATAGCGACTGTTTCAGACGCAGGATTGGGATGTATCGACAATGACAGTAGATTATCGCCGGGTTCATTTGTGGCGGTTGTGCTGACGCTGTAGAGAGAATCTACCGCCTCGGGTGTAAGCGCGTAATCGTAAATCTTTACTTCGTCAATTACTCCTTTAAAGTTGTACGTCGTCTCTCCAGGTAGCATTTGCCCCATCAAAAAGGGCAGCGTAGTAGTTCGAATATTGCCGCTTAATGTCTTGTAGTTGTGCAACTCCCCGTCAATATACATAGCCAGCAGGGCGCCGTCGTAGGTTACCGCTACGTGGTAAAAGCTGTCGGTTTGCAGTGGGAAGGTAGCGTCGAGGTCGGCGATGCCGTTAAGCGAATTTACAGTCCAGCGAAGCCGCCTGTCAGGGGTAATCGATAGTTTCCAACGGTTTTGCCAACTGCCGTGAGAGAGCAGGAAGGTTTCCCTGTCGGGCAAGTCGTTGGCGCGAAACCAACAACTGACGGTAATACCGCTCTGGAAGTTGAGAATGGGGTTGTTGGGCACGGCAATGTGCTGTGCTCCGCCGTTGAAATAATAAGCGCTCTGCGGATTGCCCAACCGGTCAGCCGTAAGGATAGCGCCGTTGGGGGCGCCGTGCAGGTTGTTGCCGCTTACATCGTTGGCGTTACCGCTAAAGGGATAATCGGCGATGATGTCGCCCGCAGTAGCGTTGAAAATTTTGACCAACAAATTGGTAGAAGCCTGGGCCTGTAACCCCTGATCGTCGGCAACTGTAACGGTTACCTGATAAATGCCTTGCGACAAAGGGGCCGTCCAGCTTACATTACTTCCCGATCCTGTGATATTGCCGCCCGAGGCAGCCCAGGTGTAATCTAACGGATCGCCGTTGGCGTCGGCAGCCAGGCAGGCGAGCTGCAGGGTTCCCCCAGGTGCAACATACGCCGGCGACTTTTGGATAGCTGAAATCTGTGGGGCTACATTGATTTCCTCCACAATCGGCAATGCCAATATGGCCGTGTCGCGGTTCCCTTCCTGATCGGTGACAATACACTGAATACCGATATTGCCAGGCGAATCCGGCGCAGCGAAACTAACCGCCGCTTCCGATCCCGTGATATTACCCGATGAAGCGCTCCACTGATAGGTAAACTGATCGGAATCAGCGTCGGTAACGGTGCAATACAAGGCCGTCGTTTGGCCCGCTTCGACGGGGTTGGCGGCTGCGCCGAGGCCTTTAATCCGGGGCGGCCGGGAAAAAGGCTGAGCGCTCTGCCGGTAATCAACAACTACTCCGTCTACCAGCATTTTATTTTGCTCGTATGTGATTTCACCGTTGGCCGGACAAACGACCACCAGGATAGCCCGGTTGGCGGGAATATTCAAGTTGACCGTGCCGGAAGCATCCTCCAGTAAAAAGTCTTCTGTAAGCGCATCGTAGATGTCAGCCGGCCCGTTTTCTACTACAAATTCAACCGATTTAACAGTATTATACGAGTTGTAAATCAAATAACTCGGATAGGCCTCATCGCCGAAGAAATCTGTTTTTAATAAATTGATTTTTAAAATTTTATCAACATTGGTTTTTTCAATCAAAGCCCCCAGATAACCGATAGAAGAGGTGCCGTACAAGGCGAGGTTGGTAGCCGCCCAGCCGCCGTTAACGGCGTCGCCGGTGGAGTAAGGCGAGAAGCCCTGCCATACCTGGCGCATAGATTCGTAGCCGATAACGCGATCGGGGTCGTGAACCGCCGACCAGGCCGAGGCATCTTGCATATTAGGGGGTAAAAATCCATGGTAAAACAAGCGGGTTGCATTGGCCAGGTTGAGCACCCACTTGCCAATGGCACGGGCAAAGCGCTTGTCGTAACGCACCATGGGCGCCAATGCCGCGGCCTGTTGTACGCCGTTGAGTTGGAAAGCATAGTCGTTGCCGGCGTCATTGGCTTCGCCAACCAGCCCCGACACGTCGAAGCCGCCCCAAGTACCCACAATCGTACCCCAGCCCCGCAGCGGGCCTCTGTCAAACGACCAGTTGACCATTTTTTCGACGTCATAATTGGTTCCCAATTCTGCATTCATCCTGGCTGCGGTGAGGGCGCCGTAGGGTAACTGAAGCTCATAGGAGGGGTTGGTCGTCCAGTTATTGAGAAATTCGATCGACCATTCAGCGCCTTTGAGGTAATCGGGGTTGCCGGTTGTTTTCCAGGCGTTGTAGAGCAGCCAGGCAAAAGCGCCGGCAGCCTCGGGTTCGGGTACGCCGTTGGCGTTGGGGGTCATGGTGCTGAACCGCCATGCCCGGTAGTTCATGTAGGCAGGCGACCAGGGGGCCTCACTACCGCCCATGGCCCTGACAGCCGTCAACATGCGATCGGCAACCGTAGTAAACTGCCAGTCGGCCTCGCCACCCCAATCGGGATACAAGTCATACAATTGGTAGAAAAAAACATTGGGCATCATGTCGTACCACCAGTCGTTACCGCTGGTAGTAGCAGGAGCATTCAGGTATAAATTTTCGCCGTTGTTCTTATTAAAAAAATCCTGCGCCATGAGCACCCAGTTGCGACCGAACTGATTGCTTTTATCCGCTCCTGCCAGCGAAGCGCCCACCAATGAGGGCATTACATTAATGGCCTCGTTGCCGAAAGGCGAGTTGGTTCCAACATAGGTATGCATCCGAAAAGTCTGCATTTGGGGATAATTGACACCGGTCGGATTCATAAATACCAGTGGCAGGTACTGCCCGGTTTGCTGAAGGTCATAGACAAACGAGTCGTATTTTAAAGCCACCTGCTTCCAGTCCCGCACATTATATGGCGCCGGCTGGTTGGGCATAAGCTCAACTCGGGGAATAGCAATTTGCCCCGGTTGCGCCCATAACGGCAACAGGCTTACCAGCAATTGGCAAAATATTAAAATAGCAAATTGTCGCATATCAAATCTATTAGTATCCCGGATTTTGCACCAAAGAGGTGTTTAAGTCCAATTCAGTTTGCGGTAGCGGAAACAATTCGTGTTTATTCTCCTGAAATCCAGGCAGAAGCACAGGCGCCAGCCCCCATCGCACCAGATCGAAGAAGCGATGTAATTCAAAGCCAAGTTCTACCCGGCGTTCGTGGCGAATGGCGTCGCGCATTTCCTGCTGGTTGGTTGTTGTCACTTGCGGCAGCGCAGTTGCAGGATCGGCGGCCTGTGCGCGGGCCCGGGCGCGCACGCGTTCGAGGGGGACCTGGGCTTCAGCAACCCTGGCCAATTCATTGAGCGCCTCCGCCTCCCAAAGTAGAACTTCGGCAAAGCGAATGGCCGTGTAGTTGATGTCGCCGTCAGCAGGCTGGGTCACTTCTGAAGTATCTTGCAGGTATTTGCGGGGGCTGTAGCGCGTTGAGGAAAATGAATTTTTGTAAATCGAACCAAAGTATTCTTCATCGCGCATAGCAATGGTGAACCGGCGGCGGGGGTCGCCGTCTTCAAAGGCGTTGACAAAGTCTTCTGTGACTTCTGCAAAGCCGTAGCCGTTGAGCTTTTTTGACATCCACCACTGGTTGAGGAAGTTGCCTACGCCTAGTTCGAGGTTGGCGTGCTGTATTTCCCACACGCTTTCGCTGTTGTTCTGGGTCTCTTTTTTGAAATTGTCGCCGTAATCGGCCATGAGATCGTACACTCCCAAAGCTTTGACTTTATTCACGTACTCCAGTACCTGCTCCCATTTTTTTTCATACAAATAGGCCTTGGCGGCAAGGGCATAAGCAGCGCCTTTCGTAGCCCTGCCAATATCGGAGGCGGAATGAGTTACAGGCAACAACTGAGCGGCTTCTTCGCAATCCGATTCAATTTGGGCAAATACTACAGCCTTGGGCGTACGCGGAATTTTGAGTTGATCGGGCGGCGCTATTTGTGTAAAAAGCGGCACGTCGCCGAATACCTGTACTAACAGGAAATAATAATAAGAGCGCAGAAACAAAGCTTCTCCTCTGATCTGATTGCGACGCACTTCGGGCATATCAACTTTGGGCAAATTGTCGAGCACCAAATTGCATTGCGTGATACCCTCGTATTGCACTTTCCAAAACGAATTAAATTCTTCTGTGCGGGGCGTATAAGTAAAAGCGTCCATTTCTACCAGTCCAGGGCGCGAACCGTCGCCGCCGGTGATAGCCTCATCGGAGGTTATTTCGGCGAAAGCCCAATAAAAGTTGGAATTGTCGTTGTTGAATAGCAAGGGCTGGTAGGCTGCGTTAAGCGCCTGTATGGCGTCGGCTTCCGACTGAAAGAAAGACCCTGCGTCAAAGGTGGCAATGGGCTCTTTGTCGAGAATACCCTGGCAGGACGTGAGCGCCAGGAGGGCTAAAACGAGGAGATGGATGGTCTTTTTCATATATAGCAGCTTTCCTGGTGTGGTTTAAAATTCAATTTGAAGCCCCGCAATCCAGCTTCTGGGCGCTGGCACCGTTCCCCAGTCTATACCTACGCTGAGGTCGGACGAAAGCCCCAATCCGCGGGTGTCGTTGGCATTGGCCTGGATTTCGGGGTCCAACCCCGGGTATTTGGTCAGCGTAAAGGCATTCTGAGCGGTTATGTATAGTCTCGCATTACCTACGCCATTCCAGTTGAGCAGGTCTTTGAAATTATACCCCAGCGTAATATTTCGAATGCGCATATAAGAGCCGTCTTCAAGAAAACGGGTTGAAATGCGGCGGTTGCCGTTGCGGTCGTCGACGCTGACTTTGGGTATGTCTGTATTCGTGTTGGAAGGCGTCCAGCGATTGAGGACTTCATTGTAGGAGTTAAAGCCGCGCAATTGTGTTTCGTAAGCAAAATTGCCGTACAGAAAATATACATCATTGCCCTGAACACCCTGCAACAATGTCGAAAAGTCAAGATTGCCCCAGTTGAAACCTGCCGAAATACCGTAGGTAAAATCAGGGAAAGGACTACCGACATGGCGGCGGTCTTTATCGTCAATTTTGTTGTCGCCGTTGAGGTCTTTGAACTTGACATCGCCAGGTCGGGTAAATTGGGTTTGGAAAGGACTGGCGTCGATTTCTTCTTGTGATTGAAAGATGCCTTCCATTTCCCAGAGGAAAAACGAACCTACCGGCCGGCCCGGTTCAGTTTTTGTGATGGGCCCGTCCGACAGGCCAAAGCCGCCGAGTATAGGTTCACTACCGGCTATTGAAAGCACTTCGTTGCGCACGGCTGCAAAATTGGCGCCGATGTTGTAGTTGAATTTGCCAATTTTATTGCGGTATGACAATCCCAATTCTATACCCTTGTTTTCAACCGAGGCGGCATTCACAAAGGGCGGACGTGTAGAACCGCCGGCCTGCGGCACGGGAACTCGTACCAGGATGTCATCGGTGCGCTTGCGGAACCAATCGGCGGTAAGGGTCAGCTTATCTTGCCACAAACCGATGTCTATACCAGCGTTGATCTGGGTACTCGTTTCCCACTTTACGTTGCTGTTGCCCGTTTCGAGTATGCTGGCGCCAGTAACGATCTGATCGCCGAATACGTATACAAAATCACCGGTGCTGACAAGAGAACTGTAGGGATAAATACCGATTTCCTGGTTGCCCAACTGTCCCCAGCTACCCCTGATTTTTAATGTGGATATGAAGTTGACATCTTGAAAAAACGGTTCATTAGACACATTCCAGGCCAATGACACCGATGGGAAAGTACCCCAGCGGTTGTTTTTGCCAAAACGAGAAGAACCATCACGCCGAACCGCAACGCTGAGTATGTAACGGCTTTGGTAGGAATACCCCAACTGCCCAAACCACGACAACAGGGCCCATTCGGTAGCAATCCCTGAAGCATTGACGTCGCCAAGCTCTACCGGTATACTGGCATCAATATAGCGGAACAAAGGATCGGTACGCCGGAAGTTGGTGGCCGAAGCGCCGAGATAGTCGGTATGGTTCTGAATGGCTTCCATGCCTGCCAACGCAGTAAGACGGTGGCCGCCAAAGTTGCGCTCGAAGTCGATGGTATTGTTCCAAATGAGGGTTTGATTAAATACCCGGCCTTCATTGAGCGAGGTGGGGTCGTATACAGCAGCAGAAAGGCGTTTTTTGAAAAGTTTTTCGCGATCAAACAGTAAATCGCCGCCGAGTGTACTCCGCACTTTAAGCCCGTCAAAAAGCGATAATTCGGCAAATACATTGCCGAAAACGCGGTAACGTTTAATCGTCCAATCGGTGTTTTCCACAAAAACGAGGGGATTGGCATTGCCATCGCCAAATAATACGGGATCGCCCAAATCTGAAGTAACATTGATATAGCGACCATCGGGGTACCTGTCGGGAAACACCGGAGCGGCAATAAGCGTATAGCGCACCCCGCTGAGCTCGTTCCCGGGGCCGAAGCCATCACCTGATCCATTGATCACTTGGCGATCCGTATGGGCAAAAACCATATTGCTGCCCACCCGGAAGCGCTTGCTGCCAATTTCGCCGTTGAAGCGCACCTGGTATTTGTCAAACCCCTGACCTTTGAATATGCCGTCTTGCGTAAGGTATTCACCCGAAATATAAAAGCTGCTCGACTCAGCGCCCCCCCTTGCCGACAGCGAATAGCGCTGCATCGGGGCGGGGTTAAACATGATGTCCAACCAATCATTATCAGGCAGGGTATCGAGTATAGCGGGATCGTAAGTGGGTAATTGATTGGCTGCACTGCGCAAAAGATTTGCATTGGTGATGGCCTCGTTGCGAATCATAAGGTATTCATCGGCATTTAGCAATTCGGGCAGATTGACGGGTTGCTGAACACCGCCGTAAGCTTCAAAAGTAAACACCGGCGGGCCCGATTTTCCGCGCTTGGTAGTGATGAGCACAACGCCGTTGGCAGCCCGCGAGCCGTATATAGCCGCTGCTGCCGCATCTTTAAGTACTTCAATAGATTCAATATCAGTGAGCGAAAACATGTTGAGACCACCGGTAGTGGGCACGCCGTCAATTACATAAAGTGGGTTATTATTGCCCAAAGTACCAACACCGCGGATGCGCACCGCAATATCATCGCCAGGCGACCCCGTCACCTGGGTAACCGCTACTCCCGGCGCCTGGCCCTGCAAAGCCTGGTCGATACCCACTACAACCAGTTTTTCTATCTCCTTGGCCTTCACAGATGTGATAGCAGCAGCTACATCGCTTCGTATTTCCCGCCTGTAACCGGTTACAACCACTTCTTGTATCATCTTTGATGCCGGTGATAAAGCAATGGCTATTGTCGCTCTGCCTTGTACTGGCACTTCGAGCGTCTCGTAGCCGATATAACTCACTTCCAGCGTTGCTGCTGCAGAAGAGACAACCAGCAGGAAACTGCCGTCGATTTCAGTGACGGCGCCTTTGGTAGTTCCTTTTTCTGCAATCGTAGCGCCAATTAATGCCTGGCCGTCTTCTGTAGAAGAAACCGTGCCCCTCACAGTAAATGGCTGAGCCGTAGATTTTTGCACAAGCATAAAAAGAAACAGCAAAGCAACAACTGCAAAGCGGTGATATTGCGGGCAGTTCTGGTAGGTATGTAGCATAGCATCCCGGTTTAATTCGCTTTGAGCAAATTTATCAAACGACATAACGCCGAAATAATATAATTAAGTAGATAAATAGTACTTTCGTGAATAGTATAATCAAAACTTATCAGCCTGACTTATCACTTATCAATTGCGCTATGAATATCTACCGCGAGATAACGCCGCTCAAATCGCAAGACGTTTTTGTGGTGTTGGATTCCGTTTGCAACGGATTCGACTACCCCATTCACAATCACCCGGAATACGAACTCAACCTCATAGCCGGTATGTCGGGAACTCGAATTGTGGGCGATTCTACTGCCCGCTACACCGATTGCGACCTGGTATTGCTAGGGCCTTATTTGTACCATAAATGGGATGGCGATCAACACCTGCAGGATAGCGGGCAGCCTTACCGGGTTATTACAATTCAGTTTGCGATGGATTTATTCAGCGGGCAAATGTTTCAGAAAGAGCGCTTCTTCAAAATCCGAAAATTGCTGCGCGATGCAAGCCGGGGTATCAAATTTCACGGCAAAACATTCGAAGAAGCCATGCAAATTATGCTCAGCCTCACGGAGGATAAAGGTTTTTCCAACATCATCGCTTTTTTTCAATTACTGGACCTACTGTCGAATAGCACAGAATCAGGCTTTCTGGCCAGCGAGGGTTTTTCACCGGGCGCCCAGCGCTCGGAGAGCAACCGGATTCAGGTGGCGTATACTTACATTCTCAAACACTTTACCAACCCGGATTTAAAAATCGCCGACGTTTCGGCCCAGGTTCATATGAGCGAGTCGGCTTTTAGCCATTTTTTCCAAAAATACGCATTCCGAAGTTTTACACATTTTTTAATAGACCTCCGAATCGGCCACGCGTGTAAACTGCTACTTGATACCGATGATACGATTGCCCTGATTTGCGCCAAATCGGGTTTCAATAATCTCGCTAATTTTAACCGTTTGTTTAAAAAATACCGCTCATGTACGCCGGTAGAATATCGCAAACGCTACCTCGAAAAAAACGAATTCAACTGGACCAAGCAGGTGACACCCTGGCAGTTTCTGCCCGGCAAAACACAGGTCAATGAGGTAGTACACCCGGTGAAGTATGCTACGCGACTGGTGCATCTTTAGCGCCGTGGGCGCCGAGTTCGGCAATTATATAACCGTCGGGATAGGTTCGGTTTTTCATGTTAGTCATTAGCCGTGGCTTGCGTCGCGCCGGCAAAAGCCTGATCAGGCGGGCGCGTAAGCGCAGGGCGCCTTTTACCAAAGCTTGTAACAACCTGGGCGCGGGCTGCATGCCCACGGCAGATAACAACGCCTCATCGAGCAGTGCGCGCACAAAAGGCGAACCTATCCAATACAGGCTTTTTGGCAAAAACCATGACAACATGAGGTTGAGCGTTGCAGAAGCTATGATTTTGTTGTCAGGCGAATAGCGAAATTGGGCGGCTTCGTAATCGCGATTGAATTGCTCAAAGGCCTCTAAACTATGGGGAATATCCCTGATGCCCATCCGCCTTCCGAGCTCGCGCCAAAAGTAATAACCGGCCTGTTTTTCCTTTTCGGTATAGGCCCGCCAGCCATATTGATCCATCCAGCGAATGGGCTCGAAAATAAAAGTAGAAAGCGTATAGAGGTATTCGTCGTTGGGAATGGTATACCGCCCGTGTTGTTTGTTCATGCGCGCCAGCGCAGCCTGCCCGCGAACGGTATCATAGCCGCCGCTTTCCAGTATTTCGGCCAGTATAAGCACAGTGTCGTCATACCGCTTTTGCGTACGCTTTACGAATTCACCGGTTTGTACCAGCAACGGCGTGCCTTTGGCTACGCCGAATACCCGAAACAGCGCTAACTCAAGCGAGCGGGTGGTGTCCCACGGAAATTCGTAACAGGTGGTCAAATAGGCAATTTGCTGGCAGTCACGCCGGGGATCCAGGGTTTGAATATAGTCGCGTAGCGCCATCCGCCGGTTTGAACCAATGGCTTCAGCAGCCACGGCTTCCCAGGGAGCAGGCGGGGCTGCGGTGTTTTTCAGTGCGGCTTCGCCAGTTGTCATACGACAATGCGTGTTTGGTTTATCCCAATCTCACCTGAACGGTAGAAATTACTTTTTTCAATGCCTCCTTGACTACTACAGTATCGGGGTGGCGCAGGATGATAAAACCTTCTCCTTCGTATGTAGGGGCTTTGTCCTGGCCGATTTTAGGGATTTTAACATCGGTAAACAGATGGCCGACTTCGCGGTTGACAGCATCAAGCCCGCTCACCGATACCACTTTACCCTGGCCCTGTCCTCTAAGGTAAGCCGCCCCAACAGCATATTGCCTGGCAGGCGGCGTAAATTCGCCGAAGATCATCAACCTGGCCCAGGCAGTGATCGAGTCAAAGTCGTTGGCACGGGAGATCAGGGTTGTGAACTGCGCGCCGGGAGGGCGGGCCGCCACCTCCGAGATGGCGATGGAGCCGTCTTTGCGCCTGAACCACTCCATATGGCTCATCGCCGTTTGCATGCCCAACACCTCAAGCGTGCGAAAAGCGGCACTGCGAATGTCGTCGTATTCGGGGGCTTCAACTTCCCGGGGAAGTACCACTTGCCATTGTATCCAGGGTTCCTGCAATACTTCCAGCGGCGTGGGGTAGTAATTGGAAATGGTGTGAAACTGCGGAAGGCCTTTAAGCGAATAGGTATCAAAAGAGTGTTCACTGCCGGTAATGAACTCTTCAAGCAACAACGGCTTTTCCTCTGCGGGCGGGCTTTGAGACAATACAGCGGCCAATTCGTCAATTGAACGGACTTTGAAAGTAGCCTGCGCGGCAGCGCCGTCGGGCGGCTTTACCACCAGGGGCATTCCCGCTTCTTCCGCAAATCCCAGCGCATCGGCCGCATTTACGGCCAGACAATGCCGGGCACAGGGCAAGCCGGCTTTTCGCAACAAGTTTTTCATCAGCGATTTGTCGCGAAAGTTGCGCATGGTCTCCACGCTCATCCCCTCAATGCCCAAAACCTCCCGTACTTCGGCCACGGGCACCTGTACCTGTTCTACTGCGCCAATAATACGGTGAATACTGCCCTGCCGGGATTGCAGGCTTTTTGCCGCTGATAACAACTGCCCTGCATCAAATACGCTTTCAACGCGCTGAAAAGCAACGATACGCGATTGTAGCGCCGGACTCAGCCACTCCACCGGCTCCTGGCTGATGAGCCCCAGCCTGGCGTCAGGTAACTGTGCCAGTTTTTCGATAAACCGCAACGCATTTTCCGTGTAATTAGGTGCGACGTAGACGACAAATACCATAGCCGATATAATTATAAACCCAATGTATACATCCAGGCCTCCGCCATCAGGTAGTTACCAGCAATGGATGGATGTACGCCGTCGGGACACCAATAGTCAACCGAAGCCCCTACCAGCGCTTCATTAAAGATGGTCTGAAAAGGAATTATGATGGCCTTGTAATCGTCGGAAAGCCCCTTGACAACCTCTTGATATGGTCTGATTCCAACAGATTGCTCTGCCTCGATGGCTGTGCCCCCTTTTACGTAAAATGGCTCTCCCAAGACTAGCCGCACATTGGGAAGCGCTTTTTTTGTTCGGTCCAACAAAGCCCGTAAATCTTCGTTATAGGTTTCTGCCGTGCCCGTGTAGCCGTGCGTAAGGGTATGCCAAAAGTCATTCACGCCGATGAGAATACTTAACAACCCGGGATTGAGTTGCAGGCAGTCTTTGTCCCAACGCTCCGCTAATTGGAATACTTTGTTGCCGCTTACGCCGCGGTTGAAAAACTGGTATTGCTTGTCGGGATTGCGCGCGAGCATGGATGCAGCTATCATATGAACATAACCGTTCCCTAGCGCAGCAGGATGGTTTGCCTCCAACACCTCGCGACTGCGGCCCGCATCGGTAATCGAGTCTCCCTGAAAGAGTATAGTAGCATTTTCTTCCAGGGGTTGAACAACTTGCTGGTGCGGATTGGCCGCCTGAATCAGTTGCGGCAGTTCGGTGGCGATAAATGCAGCAAGAGCGGTTTTTTTGATAAACTGTCTGCGTTCCATATTTTTTTATTTGTTTTCGTACCAATCACCCTCCCGGCTATCATGCTGGGCACTCTGCCCATTGTCAGCCCGGAGTACTATAATTGCTTGTGCAAAAATTAGAATCGGCAATATAATCATGCTTAGCCCAACCAGCCAAGTCGCAGGGTATAAAAACAACAAAATGACCAGCAGCATAAGGGCTGAAAAAATCCAGGAACTGAGTGACAGATAGTGCATAGGCGATACTTTTTAGTGTTTGTGCTTGCAGTACAACCAATTCCAGCATTGTTTGATCAACTAAAATACGAGTTTTTGCTTATATTCGTAGTCAATGTCATGGAATCAACTCATACAGATCGCTTTATTGGGCGCTGAACGGGCGCAGCCCAGCCCCGAATTGTCGAAGGCGCTGGCCGCCCGGGGTATTGATTTGTCGGCGCCGCTTGCCAGGGTAATCCTTGAGGGGGCGGTTGTATGGCGGCAAATTAGCAGGGTGGGGTACCAGCCGCCGCAAAATGTCTATGTTTTGCCTGAGCCTTTTGATGCAACTGCGGAGCGCCCATGCCCACCCCAGGCAGCCCGTACGTTGGGTCGTATCCTGGAAGGCAGTTATGCTCCCGCTCTCGAAGAATGGCTGTTACTGCTGGGCCGCGCCAACTACCACATCCCCCCGGAGTGCCTGCCCCCCTTGTTTGACCGGTGTTTGCAGCAACCGGCACTATGGCCGCAAGTAAGCGATCTCATGGGACCGCGAGGCAGATGGCTGGCGCCGCAAAATACCGCCTGGCAGCCATTTTTTGGCATCCCCGATGTTGATGCCTGGCATTCTTCAAACCTCCGCGACCAACGCCGGGCCGCGTTGGTCTATTTGCGTCAAAATAATCCTGAACGGGCACGACAACTCCTCGAGGCTTCGTGGAGCGAAGAAATTGCCGCCGATCGCGTTGTTTTTCTAAAAACCCTGGAAATGGGAATATCTCCTGACGACGAGCCTTTTCTGGAATCTTGCCTCGATGACGGCCGCAAAGAAGTCCGACAGGTCGCCTCTACTTTGCTGGCTGCATTACCAGATTCGGCTCTATCACAACAACTCTGGAAATACGGTAAGGACTGGCTGGAGTTATCCCCCGCTGGAAAGATCAAAATAAAAACTCCCTCCCGGCTACCTGATTCGCTGATACGCGCGGGCATCGGCCCGGAGAGCGGCAAAGGCGCCGATTGGCTGCGACAACTAGTGTCCCGTTTAACGCCCCAACATTGGGAGGCACACTTCGGCATACCGCCGGAAACCTTTTATTCGCGATTGTCGCCTGAACTGGCAGAGGCAATCGAAGAAGCCGTGGCGGGCCATCGCAATACCAAATGGGCCACGGCTATTATGGCCCACTGGTTGAAAGATAACAACCCCCAGTTTAAAATGACGACAACTAAAAGTCGCTTACTATCGCTAGTCCCTCACGCCGATTTCAGCCGGCTTGCCTTTGAAGCGGTGAAAGAAGCAGGAGCGCCCCTCCCGGAACGCTCCCCGATTTTTCTATTGCTCACCCACCCCGGCCATTTTTGGGATGACAAGCTGACCGCCGCCGTGATTACCGGATTTCAACAACTTATAGCTTCTTCAAAAAGCTACGGCTGGCGCCTCTGGCATTACAAGCAATTGCTATCGTCGGCAGCCTATGCCTGCAGGCCTTCCTTGTATGACGCGCTGCAAAAAGGCTGGCCGTTTAACTCACCCGTGTGGCACAACTGGCAGGCCGAAGTAGAGCAACTATTGCGCATTGTGGATTTTAGACGGCGGATGCGGGGGGAGATGGAGCAAAATCCTTGAATAAAAAAATCACTTTCCCGCCAATTTCTCCGCAAAATCCCGCAGTACCTTGTCAGCACGGCGTTTGCCAATGCCCATTACCGGGTTCTGCCAGAAATTGTACGAGGCCTCCGTTTTGCCGGTCTCCGCATTGATTACTTCAATATCGAGGTTGGCATAGGCAATTTTGGTAAACGATGCCGCCTGCGTAACCTGGTACCGGATGATGTAGTCAGCGTCTTTTTTATCAAAAATTTGCATCGATACCATCTGGTAATTGTTGATCTGGTAGGTGCTGTCAAATGTGGTAACTACCGATACCCCCGCAGGAATATTCCCGGTAATCCGGTTGTCGGCAATAACAGTGAAGCCGCTGCGGGACAACTGGTGCTCCAGCTTGCCCAGCACCAGGTCGTTGGTGTTGGTCGTGACAACTTTAATGGATCCTTTTTCGTTGAATTCCGGCGATTTGTAGAAAGAGTGGCGCGATACGCTGATACAAGAGGTGGTCAACAGTAAGATAGCCATGGCCGCGATCATTGAGCATTGCGTTTTCATACCGATTGATTTTTAGTAGTAAAATAATGTTATACTATTTCCCCTAAAAATACCGGGTAAAAACGCCAAAAACCGTTATCGACAGGTTAATCTGCCGGTCATGCCGTGTTAATCTTTTTTAAGAAAATACTACGAGAGGAGATTAACAATTGTTAAAAACCTGCATATAGCCCGGGGTTTAATCCCAAAACACTACCTCCACGGCCCTTTATGCGTCAACATGGCAATGCCCAGCGCAATCACAAAAACGCTTACCAGACAAGCGGGTATACCTGCCAACAGACAGGCCAACGGCGGGTGAAAGCGATAGAGCGCAAGTGAAATAGCCACAACTGTTAGCAGTAAAAAAAAACGCCTGCGATTTTTTCCGGCCATGTTGGAGCGCTCTACAAAGGCGAGTTTGTACAGATAGAGCAGGATGAGCGCATCTACGAGGAGGAAGACGATCAAAAAGGTGAGCATACTTCTTTTACTTCATCACCCCCGGCAAATTATCTGCCGAAGTCAATTTTTCGCGTTGAAAAAGCGTGTACTGAAAGCCCGGTAAAATAGCGGCGGCGCCAATGTCGCCCGTTTTATCGAGCGCAACGAAGCCCACCTGGGTATCTCCTTTCTTAACTTCCGGGTATTTGTCGATGATGCGTTGTATGGCGGCCTCACAGGCTTCCTGGGGCGACTTGCCCTGACGCATAAATTCTACGATGAGGAAAGCCCCAAGCGTTTTGAGCACCAGTTCGCCAAGTCCTGTGCCTACAGCGCCGCCTACTTCGTTGTCCACAAACAACCCTGCTCCGATGACGGGCGAATCGCCTACCCGGCCATGCATTTTGTAAGCCATGCCGCTTGTGGTGCAGGCTCCCGATATATTGCCGTTTTTATCGATAGCCAGCAACC
>JRYG01000503.1_pt1 | contig 16195 bp, 13 predicted proteins | sample 235341 | NCBI WGS metagenome assembly JRYG01 (sample SAMN03074218, study PRJNA261478) | activated sludge metagenome | biome: Wastewater Treatment Plant; feature: Wastewater; material: Activated sludge; isolation source: activated biomass of a wastewater treatment plant treating hydrocarbon... ... | reverse complement strand
CTTCGGACTGATCTACGCCGGGGCGCAGAAAAACATGGGGGCTGCCGGCGTGACGCTGGTAGTGGTAAAAAAAGACATGTTGGGGGCCGTACACCGCCACCTGCCCGCCATGCTCGACTACCGGTTGCATATTGAAAACGGTTCGATGTACAACACCCCGCCCGTCTACGCCGTATATATAGCGATGCTTACCATGCGCTGGATCAAGGCCAACGGCGGGCTGCGCCATATGGAGAAGCTCAACCAGGAAAAAGCGAAGTTGTTGTACGATGAAATTGACGCCAACCCCTGTTTTGTGGGCACAACGCGCAAAGAAGACCGCTCTTTGATGAACGCAACTTTCCTCGCGGCAAAACCCGAATGGGAACAACCCTTCCTCGATGCCTGTAAAGCCGCAGGCTGCGTCGACCTGAAAGGACACCGCTCTGTAGGCGGCTTCCGCGCTTCAATTTATAATGCTATGCCGCTCGAAGGCGTACAGGCATTGGTGGGTGTGATGCGGGAGTTTGCCAATAAAGTTGCCGGCTAACCCAACGACTTGATCGTATATCCGTACAGCAATGAAAACCCAGATTTCACAACGCGAGCTTGAAATTGAGGGACAACGCATTCCTGTGACCATTTTCAGGGAGCGCCGGCACAGTATTCGTTTTGCCGTTGGGAAAAGAGCTGTTACACTTCGCTTGCCGGCAATTTTAACAGAAGAAGAACAGGCTGCCCAATGGGAACGATTCAAAGGTTGGATTGCGCAGCAATTGCATCGAAAGCCGGGTTTGCTCGAACAGTTTGCCGTTAAAACCTACCGGGACGGCGATATTTTCTGGGTGGGTAAACGCATGTATGAGTTACGCATTGTTGAAACCGACGGTGCTACGCACAGCGGACGTCTAAAAAACGGCATCATTTATCTGCGCCTGAATACATCGGTTTCGCAGGCAGACCGGCAAAAAGCTACCGAACATTTGCTGAGCCGGGTGGTTGCGGGCGATTTCCAACAGGCTGTCACGCAACGGGTATTGGAACTCAATGCACTGCACTTCAAAACAAACCTGCAAGGTGTTCGGCTGAAGTACAACCACTCCAACTGGGGCAGTTGTTCCGCCAAAGGCAATATCAACCTGTCTACGCGGCTGTTATTCGCCCCCGACGAGGTAATTGATTATGTAATTATTCACGAATTGGCGCACCGCCTTGAGATGAATCATTCGCCGCGTTTCTGGAAGTTAGTGGAAGCGGCTATGCCCGATTATAAGTTGCGAGAGCGGTGGTTAAATGAGAACGGGCATTTGTGCAGGTTTTAGGGAGCAGATATTTGACTTTGGGACTATCAGACTATCAGCGGTATGCGCTGAAAGTCTGATAGTCTCTAAAATTATTCAGCTACAACCTCGAATTCTATTTCGGCGTGCACCTCTTTGTGGAGGGCCAGCATAGCCTTATAGGTGCCGAGGACTTTGACCTCCTCGGGGATAGAAATCTTTCTTCTTTCGATTTCCACGTCGAATTGTTCTTTCAGTGCGTTGGCCAATTGGACGTTGGTAACGCTGCCGAAGATTTTGCCGCTTGTGCCTACTTTAGCGCCGATCGTGAGCTTTTGATCCTTCAATTTATCGGCGATAGCCTGGTATTCTGACAGGCGTTTGGATTCGACGGCCGCTTCGCGGCGCTTGAGGTCTTCCAGAATATTGCGGTTAGCGGCGTTGGCCACGATAGCCAGGCCTTGGGGGATGAGGTAGTTGCGGCCATAGCCGTTGCGCACGGTCACGATCGTGTGCTTATCGCCTACCTTATCGATATCTTGCAAGAGAATAATTTCCATGATGGTCTGCGTTTGATGTTGTCAAAAAGAAAGCTTGAGCAGCCAATTACTTCAACAAGTCGGTTACATAGGGCATCAATGCCAGGTGGCGCGCGCGTTTGATAGCGACAGTCACTTTGCGCTGGTATTTGAGCGAGTTGCCTGTGATACGGCGCGGCAGGATTTTGCCTTGTTCGTTGACAAACTGGATCAAAAAGCTGGGATCCTTGTAGTCGATATATTTGATACCGAAGCGGCGGAAGCGGCAGTATTTCTTGCGCTTTTGGCCGATTTTAGGATTACTTAGGAACTTGATATCGTCTTTAGACGTAGCCATAACGATCTACTTTAAGAGTGAACAATGGAAAGGCGGGAAGGTTATTCTTCTTCCTCGGCCAAAGGCGCTTTTGCAACCGGGGTTTCGGCGGGGGCGGCAGCTGCAGGAGCCGCGGCTACGGGAGCAGCTTCTTTTTTGTCCTGTCTTCTGCTTTTCTTGCCGATAAGACCGTTGCGTTTGTCCTCGTTGTACTTGATACCGTACTTGTCGAGTTTCACTGTAAGGAATCTCATAATGCGCTCATCGCGGCGCAGCGCCAGCTCCATGTTGTCGATAATGCTGCCTGTCGGCGTCTGGAATTCAATGCAAAAATAGACGCCCGAATTGCGCTTGCTGATGGGGAAAGCCAGCGTACGCAGGCCCATTTCATCAATATGCACAATGGTGCAGCCGTTGTTCTTAAGCATATCGACATATGTCTGAGCTGTCGCTTGGATTTCATCGCCAGACAGCACGGGATCGACGATGAACGTTACTTCTAGTTGTTTCATTTATCAGACATATTTTTAAAAAATGAACAAAACGGCTGCAAAGGTAATAAATTATTCAGAATCCGGATGTTCTGTCTGAATTTTTTTCCCTAACCACATTTTCCACCAAAACAGCGGTTTGGCGAGTTGTTCGCGCAGGTTAAAATCGTTGTACATTGCGGAGAGGACGTATCGGATGGCGGGATTGCCGGAGATGATATTAGCCACAATATTGACCAGCGGAGCGTTGGTCATGATTCGCTGGAGGCGGTAGCTCAGTATCATTTCCGAGCCGAGTACGCGGGCCACGCGTTGGTCGTAGGCTTTCATAAATGCGGCGTTAAAATTGCCGGTTTCCAGGCAGGCTTTGGCTTGATCAGCCGCTATAAAACCGCTATAAAAAGCATTGCCGATGCCCTCGCCGGTAAGGGGGTCGACCAGCGAAGCGGCGTCGCCCACCAGCATATAGCGATCGCCGGAGATATTGCGGGGTTTGGAGCCCAGCGGCAGTCCATAGCCCTTCATCTCGCCCACTCGCCTGGCATCTTTGAAGCGATCGCGCAGTGTAGGATACTCGGCCAGCAGTTCATCGAGTGTTTTCGACAGGTTGATACGCCGGCGCTTGACCACGTCGCTGCGAATACCCAGGCCCACATTGGCGTGACCGCCGGGCAGCGGGAACACCCAGAAGTAGCCGGGCAGCAGGGGTTTCAGGAAATGCAGTTCGATGAAATTATCTTCGGAAAAGCCGGATACATTGCTATAGTATGCCCTTATAGCGGCAGCGTAGTGCCGGTCGTCTTTTTCGATACCGGCGTGGCGGCGGCTAAACGTTGAATGGGCGCCGTCGGCTGCGATGAGTAGATCCGCTTCTATTATATTATGGCGTAACTCATCGGCGATGCGCCACCCGTGAGGTAATTGTTCGTAGTGGGCGGCGGCGACGCCTTCCAGGAACTGAACATTGGCGCGAGTTTTCAATTCATTAATAAGGAACTGGTCGAAATCCCAGCGTCGGGCAACATAACCGGGGGCGAGTTTTTCGTTGCGCACGTAATTGGGGTGAAAGGGGATATCGAGCAATTTGCCGTTGGGCGCAACAAAGCGGATGCCCCACACATCCACCTGGGCGCCGGTAGCTTGAAAGCGTTGCAGGATTGCGGGGTCGAGCCGGTTGAGCAGGGTAGTTACTTTTCCGCTGATGGCGTCGCCGCAAACCTTATCGCGGGGGAAAACAGACTTATCGAGCACGATACAGGGGATGCCTTCGTAGCTGAGTTTCAGGGCTGTAGCCACGCCGCCAGGGCCTGCGCCGACGATACAAACCTTTGATTTATAATGATTCATGAACAGGAAAATAAAAAAGAAAGCCTGGCTGAAGGAGTGGATGTTTGTCGTGTTGGAAGGTAGATTGCCAGGCTTTCGTGATGGTGTCGTTCATAGTTGGTGCCCAAATGTACCGCTTTTTTTTATATTTTCAAGCAAAAAATGTAACCTATTTATTTTAAAATCATGTTAAAAAAATAAAAACCGGTTTTTATATCCTTATTATTATTGCGTTTCCGGTGTTCAATAGCTATCTTTGCGACGCTTTTCAAGCTATTATGCCAGATAGCATTTGACTGGAGATGTGCCGGAGCGGTTGATCGGGCTTGACTCGAAATCAAGTGTACTCGCAAGGGTACCGGGGGTTCGAATCCCTCCATCTCCGCAAGTTCGATCCTTTGTAAGTCAAAGTACGTACAAGGGATTTTTTTTTACTAAAAAACGACGCTCATGAATAACACTTATCAGGCTGTAACCCCCGAAGAAGCCGTATCGATTATCGCCTCCGGCGAGCGGGTTTTCATTCATACTGCCGGCGCCTCGCCTCGCGTATTGATCAATGCATTGGCCAACAGGGCTAGCGAGTTGCGCGATGTAGAATTGGTGCATTTGCATACGGAAGCCGAGGCGCCTTTTATATTGCCTGAAAACAGAAAGAGTTTTCGCGTCAACAATTTGTTTGTGGGCGGTAATCTCCGCAAGGCGGTACAAGAGGGCATTGCCGATTACATTCCTGTATTCCTGAGCGAGGTGCCCAACTTGTTCAGGAGGCGCACTTTGCCGCTTGATGCCGCCATGCTGCAGGTATCTCCGCCCGACAAAAACGGTTATTGCACGCTGGGCATATCGGTTGACGCTTCGCTGGCAGCGGCGCAAACGGCCCGCAAGTTGATTGCAGAGCTCAACCCAAATATGCCCCGTACGCACGGCGACGGCGTCATTCATATCAGCAAATTCCACAAGGTGGTGGAAGTAGATTATCCACTGCCTACGATTCCCGAAGTAGCGCCTACCGATATTGAGATGCGTATTGGGCGATTTGTGGCCGAACTGGTTGACGACGGCGCCACCTTGCAAATGGGCATCGGCTCGATACCCAATGCGGCGTTGTTGGCCATGACCAACCACAAAGGACTGGGCATTCACACCGAAATGTTCTCCGACGGCATTCTCGACCTGGTAGAACGCGGCGTGATCACCAATGAGCACAAGGAAAAGCACCGCCATCATATCGTCACGGGTTTTATGCTGGGCACCAAAAAGCTGTACGACTTCGTACATGACAATCCGCTGGTGCGCGTGCTCGACATCGCCTACGTCAATGATACGGCTGTTATTCGCCAAAACCCCAAAGTGACGGCCATCAACAGCGCCATCGAAATTGACATCACGGGGCAGGTATGCGCCGATTCTATCGGTACGCGAATATACTCGGGCGTAGGCGGCCAGATGGACTTCATCAGGGGCGCTTCGTTGTCCGACCGCGGCAAGCCGATCATTGCCCTACCCTCTTCTACCAATTCGGGCGTAAGCCGCATCACCACACTGCTCAACGCAGGCGCGGGCGTGGTCACCACCCGCGCGCACGTACACTACATCGTTACGGAATACGGCATTGCGCACCTGCACGGCAAAAACCTGCGTCAGCGCGCCAAACAACTTATATCTATCGCGCATCCCGACCACCGTGAGCGGTTGGAGAAAGAGGCATTTGAAGTGTGGCGGATATCTATCTAGTGTCCGGCTTTGGAGTCCAATAGCTGTGTTACAATAGCCCTTGAGCCGGTTATTTATGCGAGTATACCCCCGCTTATGCAGGCTTTGCGCGCCTTGCTCTTGAGCGCTGAAGAATCGAAACTCGACTAAATGAACAGACATTATTCAAAATCATTTAGCGTACATTTTATATGAAGAAGTTCTTTTTATTAATGGCATTGGCACTTCCCTTTTTTGCATCGGGGCAAGTAGCACCTGTGAACCATTCGGTGGCGATCAGCTATAAGGGGCCCAACGGAGAAGAAACGGCTACTTTCACGGTATACGGCAATTGCGGCATGTGCAAAACGCGCATCGAAAAGGCAGCCACGGGCGTCAAAGGGGTAAAAAAGGCTACATGGGATGCTGATAAGCAGCAAATTGAGGTAGTCTATAATACGAAGAAAACCTCATTGATAGCCATCCACGAAGCTATCGCGGCAGTGGGGCACGATACAGATCAACGCCGCGCAAAAGACGAAGTGTACAACAACTTGCACGGGTGTTGCAAGTACGAGCGGCAGTAATGAATCAGGTCGTCCCGGGCGCTTGTCGCTTTGGAACGGATTAATTTTTGCTGTACTAACGGTTAGTCGGGGCTTGGACCTTCAAGCGGGTGATTGAGCAGTGTCAAGCCTGTATTTGGACATTTGTCAATTGACTTCGTCGAATCTTCGATTTGGCTGCAAGCAGTACCCCGAAGTGCATTTTTTTGCATACCCCCAACAAATTCCTATCTTGCCACGTGATATAGTTATTCTATCCTGACTATAAAACCATCAAAAAAACGTCATGTTTAACCGGCTACTACTACTTGCTGCACTGATAATTTTCAGCCTTTCCGCTTTGCCGCTTCAGGCCCAGGAAGGCGAGGCTAAAAAAGACGCCAAAACCGACGAAAAAAAGCCGGCCACGGCTTCCAAGCTCAAGCCCTATCGCGAGATCATAACAGCCGAAGCGGTGAGCGACCCAGGGCTGTTTACCGTGCACAAAGTAGGCGCCAAATACTACTTCGAAATACCGAATGCCCTGCTCGAGCGCGAAATACTGGTAGTGAGCCGCATTTCGGGGTATGTGCGCAATCTCAACTTCGGCGGAGCGGGCATGAATTCCCGCCCCCAGCAAGTGATCCGTTGGCAGCTCCACGACGAGACGGTCCTGCTCCGCTCAGTATCGTACAACAGCGTGGCGAGTGAAAACCTGCCCATATACGAGTCGGTGCGCAACAACAACTTCGAGCCGATTATCATGGCTTTTGATATGGCCTGCCACAACGCCGATAGCACGGGGGTGGTATTTGAGGTTACCTCGCTGTTTACCAGTGACGTAGAGATGATAGGCCCGCTTTCGCAACAAGAACGCAAGGACTACGAGATCAAAGGCCTCGACAGCAAACGTTGCCTGGTTTCGTCGATCAGAAGTTTTCCAGAAAACGTAGAAGTCCGCCACGTATTGACGTTTAACGGCTCCAAGTTGCCCGACAACCAGCTCACCGGCGCGCTATCGGTTGAGATGAATCAATCGTTTATCCTGTTGCCGGCTCAGCCCATGCAACCCCGTTATTACGACGCCCGGGTGGGTTATTTTTCGGTTCAACAAACCGACTACGGCCTTGACGAGCAACGCGCCGCCAGCCGCCGTTTTATTACCCGTTGGCGTCTCGAACCCTCCGATGAAGCCGCCTATCGCCGCGGCGAACTGGTGACGCCCAAAAAGCAGATCGTTTATTATATCGATCCGGCTACGCCTGAAAAATGGCGCCCTTACCTCAAACAAGGAGTAGAAGACTGGCAAAAGGCGTTTGAAGCGGTGGGTTTTAAAGATGCAATTATTGCCAAAGATCCGCCCAGTAAAACCGAAGACCCCGACTGGAGCCCTGAGGATGTGCGCTATTCGGTGATCCGCTATATCTCTACGGATATTCAAAATGCAGTGGGCCCCCATGTACACGACCCCCGCACCGGTGAAATCCTGGAAAGCGATATCCTATGGTATCACAACGTGATGAACCTGCTGCGCAACTGGTATTTTGTGCAAACCGCCGCTATTAACCCCAAAGCGCAGCGCGTCAAATTCGACGACGCGGTGATGGGCGAGTTGATTCGCTTTGTGGCGGCCCACGAAGTGGGGCATACCCTGGGCCTGCCGCACAATATGGGCGCCAGTTCGGCCTATCCGGTAGATTCGCTGCGCTCGCCGTCGTTTACCGCCCGCATGGGCACGGCGCCATCTATTATGGACTACGCCCGCTTTAACTATATTGCACAGCCCGGCGACGGCGATGTGGCTCTGATGCCCCAAATCGGCCCCTACGACATCTGGTCGATTACTTACGGCTACAAGTATTTCCCCGGTATTAACTCTAGCGACGCAGAGCGCCCTTTGCTACACCAGATGGTGAAGGAAAAAACCGGCAACCCGCTGTATCGATACGGTCGACAACATTTTCCGGTGGTAGACCCAAGCGCCCAGACCGAAGACCTGGGCGACAACTCGGTGCTGGCCAGCCGCTACGGCCTCGCCAACCTCAAACGCATCGTTCCCAACCTGATTACGTGGACATCGGAAGAGGGCAAGGATTACGAACAACTGCGCGAGCTCTACGGGCAGGTAATTGGGCAGTTCAACCGCTACCTCGGCCACGTGACCGGCAACGTAGGCGGCGTATACGAGTTCCGCAAAACCGCCGACGAGGCTGGCGCTGTGTATTTACCTACGCCGCGCGAGCGACAGTCGGAGGCCGTTGCTTTTTTAAATGAAAATCTGTTCGAAACGCCCACCTGGCTGCTCGACCAAAACATTCTCTCACGCATACAGGAAAGCGGCATTGCCGATCGCATCAAAAACCTTCAAACGCAAACCCTCAACCAATTATATGATTCGCAGCGTTTGCAGCGCATGATCGAAGCTCAGGCTGCACTTGGCGTACAAGCGTATTCCATGTCGACTCTGCTGGAGGAAACCCGCCGGGGTATCTGGAAAGAATTGTCGACCGGCAAAACTATCGACCCCTACCGCCGTAACCTGCAAAGCGCCCACCTGGATGAGCTGATGGAGATGGCATTTCCAAAAACAGGCACAGCCCATGCGGATATTGCGGCGGCAGCCTATGGCGCCCTGAAATTGCTGGAAAAGGAATTGCGTCAGGGTACGGGCAAGCAAAAGGACGAGGTTTCGCGCCGTCACCTCCAGGCAGCCCTTTATAGGCTGAAACGCGCCATGGACAGCGAGGATTGATAGCGATCACTGTTTTTTACTTGTTTAAAAACGCCGAATACATCCATACCAGTTTTTCCTGGGCGCGGATGTAATCGCTCATCAGGGCATTTGTGCCTTCGTCGCCGGCTTCGGCGGCGAGGTCCAATATTTCACGCTGGAGGGTGATAATGGTTTTAAAAGAAGCCAGGATATCCTCCACGGCCTTCATGCCGTTTTCCACTTCATTGCTCTCGGCAATTTTGGCCGCCTTTTTATACTCCGAATACTTGTGGTTGGGGGCGTAACCCAAGGTCAATATCCGCTCGGCTACCTCGTCGATTTTCAGCAGCAAGTCGTTGTACAATTCTTCGAATTTGAGGTGCAACTCAAAAAATTTCTCGCCTTTGATATTCCAGTGATACCCCCGGGTATTCTGATAAAAAATGGAATAGTTGGCCAATAGCACGCCCAGCTTTTCTGCCAGTGCTTTCGATTTTTTGGTATCCAAACCAATGGCATTTAATTTTTTCATGTCTCGTGTTTTTTGCAAAAATACGACCTGTTGATGAGGTCGTATGTGATGTTTGTCATTTACCGCAGGGCGCCCTCGGAAAATTTAGCGATACTGCGGCGGGCCTTTTTAACTAAGGGGTGAAATTTTTTTTCAATAGGCTTGTAATTATTTCCTCATGCTGGTATTAATAGACAAACAAGCGAAACAGACGCTGAAAATTGACTGTGATATTTGCCCCTTGGGCCCCGATACAAACCAAAACAAAAAGTCCGGCTTCAAAACCGCAGGCGCCGCCCCGAAAACCTTGTACACGATAAGGCGCCGGCGGAAAAAAAACGGACAATAATCCCTTGAGCGTTTTTTCTCTCCGGATAATAGCACTTCTACTTATCGCCAACAAACGCGCGATCCCTTATTGTATCCCATTTCTTTCGTTTGCGGCCCGCTGCGGCGGGTTGTCCCATGAACATTCAATTCCCATGTAGACCGCTGTGAATGCGCCTCGAAAGGAAACTTTTGAGGCGCTTTTTTATGTAAATTTGCGCAAAACGCAACACATGCAATTGACGCACCTATACATATACCCCATCAAATCGCTGGGCGGCATACCGCTTCAGGAGGCCGGGCTGACGCCCCGGGGTATGGCTTTCGACCGCCGTTGGATGCTGGTAGACCGGGACGGGCACTTTTTCACTCAGCGTAAATACCCGAAAATGGCCTTGCTAAAAACAGCGCTGACGGAAGACAGGTTATTGGTGACCAGCACGGAACAAAAAGATGCGAGTATTGAAATCCCCCTGCGACAAGCGGCTTTTCCTGGTTATCTGCAAGTACAAGTGTGGGACGACCGCTGTTTGGCCGCCAGGGTGAGCGACGAGGTTGACGAGTGGTTTTCCGACATGCTGGACTTGTCCTGCCACTTAGTATATATGCCCGATACGACGATGCGGCCCACCAACCCCAAATACTCTGATCCCGGCGATATGGTCAGCTTTGCCGACGGCTACCCCTATCTGGTCATTGGCCAGGCTTCGTTCGACGACCTCAATGCCCGGCTTGCTGAACCGGTACCCATGAACCGCTTTCGGCCCAATATTGTCTTTTCAGGAGGGGCGCCTTTTGAAGAAGACCACTGGAAGCGCTTTCGCATCGGCGATACTGTCTTTAGCGGCGCCAAACCCTGCGCCCGCTGTGTGATGACTACCATTGACCAGCAAACTGCCGAACAAGGCAAAGAACCGCTCGCTACGCTGTCAATGTACCGCCGCCGCAGCAACGACGTATTTTTCGGCCTCAATGCGCTGCTTCGCAACGCCGCCCCCAATGCTGTATTAAGAATTGGAGACGAAATAACAGTTGAACATTAAGCGCTGAAACTATGTAACTTGAGCTCGCACCGCCAGGTTTTGGGCATGACCTAAGCTCGGGGGCGAGCTATAATACCGCAAAGCCGGAAAAGTTATGACTATAACTTGACGGTGTGCGGTAGAAAAATCCCCAATCATCCTGCCACTTTGTCAACTCAAAATATGCTAATCACCGAAATATTTTACCCAACAACCCGCGCAGCCTGGCGGGATTGGTTGCAAACCCATCATCGCCACAAGACAGTGGTTTGGGTACAAACCTACAACAAAGCCTCAGGTATCGCTACCATATCCTATGATGAGTTGGTAGAAGAATGCCTTTGTTTTGGCTGGATTGACGGTGCAGTAAAAAAATACGATGAACACAGTAGAGTACAACGCACTACCCCCAGGCGCAAAAAATCTTTTCTTTCGGAACTCAACCGGCAGCGTATCTGGAAACTCCAGCAAAACGGACTCATGACAGCGGCAGGTATCGAACCCCTTGCCGACCAGATCGGCTCCCCTGACGACCCCTGGGAAATTCCCGACTGGATCGCCGCCCGCTTGCAAACAGATCCCGTGGTTTGGGAAAATTTCCAATCTTTTCCCCATTTTTACAAACGTTTAAAAGTAGGCTGGATCACCGAATCCGGCCAATTGCGCGCGGAAGAAATGGAAAAACGGTTGAATTATCTGATCAGGATGACGGCCCAGGGCAAGATGTACGGGACGAGGCCCTTGGAATGATGGTTTAGCAGGTTTATAGGTTTATGCAAAACTGGAATAAGCTCATAAACTCATTAACAAAAAACATGATAAAAGACTTCACAGACGGTTTGAGTTCCTACACGGAGGCCGTACGTATAGTATCTAAATACGGCTTATGGGGATACGTGCTCATCCCCGGATTGATCAGCCTGGCGCTGGGATTCGGCGTATTCCGGGCGGCCTGGGGCTGGTCGGATGACGTAGGCGGTTGGCTGGTATCCATTTACCCATTTGATTGGGGGGAAGACCTGTTGCAGCGAATAGCCAATGTTTTTGGCGGATTATTAATTGCAGCGTTGGGACTGGTGATCTTCAAGCAGGCAGTAATGGCCCTGGCTTCTCCGTTTATGAGTTTTTTATCGGAGACTGTTGAGCGCAAACTTGCCGGCAAACGCGATGTGCCTTTTTCCATAAAAAACATGATCAACGATTTGATCAGGGGGATACGCATATCGCTGCGCAATATCATCAGGGAATTGCTGTTCACCTTTGCCTTGTTCCTGATCGGTTTATTCCCGCTGTTCAGTCCTTTTGCGCCGGTGGCCATCTTCATTGTACAGGCCTATTACGCCGGATTCGGCAACATGGATTTCACCCTCGAACGCTATTGCAACGTACGTCAAAGCGTGCGCTTTGTGCGCAGCTACCGCGCCCTTGCCATAGGCAACGGCGCGGTATTTTTGTTGTTGCTGCTTACCGGGGTCGGTTTTTTCTTTGCCCTGCCGCTGGGCACAGTGGCCGCTACGGTAGAAACGCTACGCAGGCTGCCGGCCAGGCAATGACGCGTTACAGGGATATTTTTTTCAAATTGTCGTCAATAATCCGGTCGATCAAATAAAAATTGGGATCGATACCGGCTTCGTAGGGTTCTTCTTCCACTACAAATGTGAACGTATTCTCCTTTTTGCTGATCAATTCGCGGCGCAAGGCCAGCAATTTGCCCTTATTTTTGCCGGCTGCGGGTTTGCCCATAACGCCTACTTCAATCCAGTCGTTAATGGGCGCAGGAAGCTCGCGGCCTAGTGAATCGGAGCGGAATTTTTCGGCGCTCACCTTGATGGTCACTTCGTAAAACCCATCTGCGCGCTTTCGGGCTGTTGCATCGGTAGTGCGATTGCCAAAAAGAGTAATGGTCTCAAACAGATCGGTAATCAGATATTGCAGACTATCAGGTGTTTGCGCGCGGAATTGTTCGACTAGTTCGTACGAAGTCGGATACGGCGGAAGCCGGTAGGCAAAGCTGTCGACCATCGCCCGCAAAGCGGCATTGACCTGTTCTTCGCCGATCATTTCTTTCAAATAATACATCACCGCGCTGCCCTTTCGATAGTGAGCATAGCCCTGCGAGGCATCCACTTCGGCAAGCGGCCTTTCCTTTTGAGTTTCTTGCCCGCGCCCCCTCAGGTAGCGGTCGGATTCGTATTTCAGAAATTTGTAGATCTGGTCTTTGCCGTAGGTTTTTTCCATGACCATCAGCGCCGTGTATTGCGCCATGGTTTCGGATAGCAACGTAGCCCCGGTCATATTAGCGCCTATCACCTGATGCGCCCACCATTGGTGTCCCATTTCGTGTGCGACCACATAAGTCACCATATCGATGTCTTCTTCGTTTTCCAGGTTGGCAATAAAACCTATGCTCTCCGAATAAGGCATAGTGCCGGGATATGCCTGCGCGAAACTGCCGTAACGGGGAAATTCGATGATACGCGCCTGGCGGTGTGTGTAGGGACCGAAATGCTGCGAGGCGTATGACAACGTGTTTTTGACAGAGGCCAGCATTTTGTCGACATTGTGGCGATGCGGCTTGTGATAATAGACTTCTACATCGACGATCTGAAAAGAAACGGGATCGGTCCACTTTTCGCGGGCCACCTCATAGCGGGCGGAAATAAACGAATAAAAATTCGCCGAAGGATGGTCGAGCCGGTAATGGAAGTAACGCCGGCCTGCTTTGGTCCACTCCTTGAGCAGCGACCCCGGCGCTACGGCTATCTGGTCGGGTGAAGTACTGAAAACGGTTTCGACGTTGACCCAGTCAGAATGATTTGACAGGTAGCTGTTCATGCGGTGGGGGCCTGTTTCACGGCTGCGCTCGGGCAAAACACCCTGTTTTTCCGGCAGCTTGTATTTGCGCCGGTCGTTGCGATCGCCGATCTCGCGGTCCGGTTGGTAGCCGATTTGTGGAGATATTTCCCTGTTGTTGAAAAACGAACCGTTGGGAACAATTTGCGTAAACGAAACTTCATTTTCAAAACCTTTGCTTTCGTAGGTCGCTTTAAAGCGAAGGCGCATAGTATCGCCTGGCGCGAGGGCAGGCGACAATTGATAAATAAAATAGTCGAGCTTTTTGTCGCCGTGCAACAATCTGGCCCTATCTATTTCCATATCGAGGGTCATCTCCCGGCCTACCCCCACAATATGCAGGCTGTCAATGGGCCGGTTGTGGCGATTTACCAACAGCATATCTCCCTTTACAAAGAGGTCCCGTTGTTCGGGATACAAGTCGATGTGGTATTTTAGATCCACAATCCTCGGCTGAGGAACATCCCTGTATTTGCGATATTTTTTTTCATAATCGACTTGAAGTTTTTCCGTTTCCTTTTCGCCGAGGTAGGTATTGAGAATTTTAGTATTATAAAAAACAAAAACAGCTACGCCCAGCCACAAACCCAGCGCTGCGAAACTAAACAAGCGGTATTGGCGTCGCCAGACCAACACCGCATTTTGCAGGCGAAAACGCCATGCGGTATCCTGTCCGCGAACCCACCATACGACTGCGACGATAACCAGCAACAGACAAAACAGCACCCAATACGCATTAAACCAGGCTAGTCCGCTGATATAGGGGCCCCAGCCGTTCATATCAGAATAAGTATAATCGGGTGTGCCATTGAATTGCAGCATATTGGAACTAATGCCGAGGGCCCGCAAGGCAAACGCATTGATCACCAACACAACGATAAACACAAAAAATCCGATATACTTATTATTGACCAGGACGTGGACAAACATTGACAGTACCACCAGACAGGCCATGCCGATAAAATCGAGCCCCAGCATTTCTACTGCGTATACCTTCCATTCGTAATTGGTGTAGCCATGCAGGGTTTGAGCCATAGCGCCCACACCGATACAGGTCAATTGTACGGCCAGCAACACGCCCAACACCGCCAGTATTTTGGCTACCAAAGGCGTCCACTGCGGATACGGCAGGGCATTGTATATCTGGTCGAGATTGGCTTCTCGTTCCTTCCATACCAGTTGCCCCGAGTAAATAGTAATAATTGCAATAGTAAACATATACATCGTACCTCTGATGAGATCGATGATATTGTAGGTAACCGGCAACTCGTGGCCGCCATAGCTTTCTGTGGCGTAAGACAGGCTTCCGCTCATATTGGCGATACCCGCCACCAGGATGACAATAAAGGGCGCGCTTTTGATAATACCCAAAAAATCGGTTTTGAATTTGCTCCAAAGCTGAAGCAAGGGGCGTTGCCGCTGAGTTTCGACGCTGATTTGCGGCAGGGGCGTGGCGACGCCGAAAACCGGTTGTAGTCCTGCATCCTCCTGCTGATTGGATTTTTTTCCGGTGCGTTGTTTTTCAGAAAATGAAAACCGCCAGCCGGCAAAAAAAAGAATAAGAAAACCTGCGCCCAGCCACACCAGTCGATTAAGGGCCATCAGGCCGGAGAAGCCCACCGACTGCGTGTTGCGGTCGTCAACGGTCCAGTATTTGGTAGCCAATTCAAAAGGGCTGATGCCGAAAGGATCGGTAAAAACCGCCAGCCACTCGTTGTCAAGGTCTGAAGTCATATTGCCGGCGATGAGATAGCCTACCAGCAACACAATGGCGCCCATAAAAGAGGCAATAGCGCTACGGCTGATGGCCGCAATGGCAAAAATTACCGCTGCCGTAAAGATGGTATTAGGAATCGCAAAAACCAGCAGTCCGTTGAGATGCGCGCTCCAGTAGGTTTCGCCCACGCGCGCGGGGTCGAGCCAGGGCATCATGGCCCCCAGGAGGATGCCGAAAGAAATGCCGAGCGCCGGCAATATGGCCACCGCCACCGCCCCCCAAAAGCGGCCCATGAGGTAGGCGGCTTTTTTCAGTGGGGTAGAAAATACGATCTGGTGGGTATTGTAGGCAAAATCGCGCAAAGCCGCGCCTTGCACAAAAGCCGCAACCATCAGCATCATGAGCAACGACATAACGGCGTAGAAATTCTGCACCACATAAGGCGCATTGCGGCGCACATTGCCGATAGGCCCGCCAATGGTTACATTTTCGCTCGAAACGGCAAAAAACAACATGACGGCAACGAGCAGGAAAAACACATAAACCATCGGCTGGCGAAGCCAGTAGCGGAGTTCGAATTTGAAGATGTTCCAACTCATTTCGTCAGTAATATTTTGCTGAAAAATACGTCTTCCAGATCGGGTTGTTCGGCTACAAAGCCGTCTCCCGGGTCAGATTCGCTATAGATATGGATATAAGGTTTGCCTGCCATCAGCTTGCCGGAGATAACGGAGTAGCGGCTGCTGTATGCTTCCATTTCTATTTTGGCGATAGACTTGGCCCATATTTTTCCGGACAGGGCATCCACGGCGGCGCCGGGAGCGCCGGCATACAGCAGCCTGCCTTTATCGATGATGGCCATATTGGTACACAACTCCATG
>JRYG01002690.1_pt1 | contig 16208 bp, 14 predicted proteins | sample 235341 | NCBI WGS metagenome assembly JRYG01 (sample SAMN03074218, study PRJNA261478) | activated sludge metagenome | biome: Wastewater Treatment Plant; feature: Wastewater; material: Activated sludge; isolation source: activated biomass of a wastewater treatment plant treating hydrocarbon... ... | reverse complement strand
GGCTCGGGCAAGACCACCACCCTCTACGCCGCCCTGTCGGAGGTGGACACCGCCGTCCTCAACGTGATGACGGTGGAAGACCCCATCGAGTACTACCTGGAAGGCATCGGCCAGACCCAGGTCAACGCCCGCATCGACATGACCTTCGCCAAGGCCCTGCGCGCCATCCTGCGGCAGGACCCGGACGTGGTCATGATCGGCGAAATCCGCGACCTGGAAACCGCCCAGATCGCCATCCAGAGCTCGCTCACCGGCCACCTGGTGCTCGCCACCCTGCACACCAACGACGCCGCCAGCTCCGTCACCCGCCTCATCGACATGGGCATCGAGCCCTTCCTGGCCGCCTCCAGCCTGCTCGGCGTCGTCGCCCAGCGCCTGGTGCGCCGCCTGTGTCCGGACTGCAAGCGCCCCGCCACGCCCGACGCCGCCGAGCTGGAACTGATCGCCATCACCCCGCCCCCCACCCAGATCTACCACCCGGTCGGCTGCCCCGCCTGCAACCAGACCGGCTACCGCGGCCGCACCGGCATCTACGAAATGCTGCTCGTGGACGAAGGCCTGCGCGCCCTCATCCACGCCAACGCCAGCGAGCAGGACATCCGCAACCGCGCCCTCGCCCACGGCATGCAACCCCTGCGCCAGGACGGCATGCGCTGGGTCGCCGCCGGCGAAACATCCCTCGAAGAAGTGCTGAGGGTGACGCGGGAGGGGTAGGCGTCGAAGGCATCGCGCCGCGCTGAAAAGCAGAAAGCCGTCGGCTGTGCGACGGCTTTCTGCTTTTCAGGAACCATAACGGATCACACGGTGGTCGCTTCCACCGGGCCACTCACCTCCGACCACTCCCCGTCCGCGTGCCTGCGAATGAAATCCCGCAGCCGGGGGTAGATGGTTTCGCGCCAGCGGCGGCCGCTGAAGATGCCGTAGTGGCCGACGCCGGGCATGACGAAATGCTCGCGCTTGCTGTGGGGCAGGGTGAAGCACATGCGGTGGGCGGCTTCGGTCTGGCCGGGGGCGGAGATGTCGTCCAGGGCGCCTTCGACGGTCATGAGGGCGGTCTGATGCACGGCGGCGGGCTGGACACGGCGGCCAAAGACGCGCAGTTCGCCCCGGGGCAGATCATGGTCCTGGAACACGGCGCGGATGGTTTCCAGGTAGAACTCGGCGGGCAGGTCCATCACCGCGTTGTATTCGTCGTAGAACGTGCGGTGGGCTTCGGCGGAGTCGCCATCGCCTTCCACCAGGTGGTTGTAGAAATCCACATGGGCCTGAAGGTGGCGGTCGGCGTTCATGGAGACGAAGCCCGCATGCTGGAGGAAGCCGGGGTACACCCGCCGCATGTAGCCGGCGTACTTGGTGGGGACGCGGGTCACCACGTGGGTTTCGAACCAGCGCAGGGAGCGGGTCTTGGCGTAGCGGTTGACCTCGGTGGGGTTGACGCGGGTGTCGAGGGGGCCGCCCATGAGCACCATGCTGGCGGGGGTGTCCGGGTCGTCCACCTCGGCCATGAGCGAGACGGCGGCGAGCACCGGTACGGTGGGCTGGCAGACGGCCACCACGTGGGTGCCGGGGCCGAGCCGGCGGAGGAAGTCCCGGACGTAGGCGACGTAGTGGTCGAGGTGGAAATCGCCCCGGGAGAGGGGCACCAGCCGGGCGTCGATCCAGTCGGTGACATAGACCTCGTGGTCGCGGATGAGGGAGCGGACGGTGTCGCGCAGGAGCGTGGCATGGTGGCCGGACATGGGGGCCACGAGCAGGACGGCGGGGTCCTTGCGCCGACAGGCGCGCCGGAAATGCACCAGGCGGCAGAAGGGCTGCTCCATGACCAGGTCCACCCGCACGGGCACGCGCTTGCCGTCCAGGTGGACGGCATCGATCTGCCATTCAGGCTTTTCGTAGCGGCGCACCAAACGGCCCATCAGTTCGGACGAGGCGGCCACCTTTTCGCTGCCCGGGAGGTAGCTCAGCGGGCTGAAAGGGTTGGAGAACAGCATGCGGTTTGTTTCTGCCCACACTCGCAGCGGCTCAGACGCGGCGGCGTTCAACTCATGCATCCGGTAGATCACGGGCACACCTCGTTTTGTAGGAAATTGCCTGACAGCAGTCAGGGCAATATTGAGACAACCCAGAGGCCGCTACTGTAAATTATTGTGCGGCGCAGCGCAGCACGCCTTTTTGCGTGGCGTGCCGCCGGCCTGGTTTGATGCGGGTCAAAGCCATTCCGGTCCTCGCCCTTGAGAGTGATCACTCTCGCGCCTGGCGCACACCGTTGAAGGCCATCATGCCCAACCAGCCCGCCCCGGAATTTCACCCGGTCAGTATCGACAACGCCCTTTCCATCGACCGCCCGGAGCTGGGGGCGGACATTCCCGTCGCCCTGTTCCGCCTGCTGCGGTTGGTGGTCATGGAAGACCTCTTCGGCCGGGGTGCCGGCGCTCCGGCCTACCTGGCGGGCAAACAACTGGGGGGCGCACTCAAGCTGCAGAACCTGGATCAGTTCCTGGAACTGTGCGAAGGCCTCAAGATCGGCCGGGTGTCGGTGAAACACACCGAGGGTGGCGGCGTGCATGTGGACGTGCATGAATGCGTCACCTGCGCCGGCATGACACCGGTGGGCCGTCCCCTGTGCGCCTTCGAGGGTGGGCTGATGGCCGGCGTGCTGGAGAGCATCCATGGCCGCCACGTGCGCGCCCGGGAGGTGACCTGCATCGGTGGCCTGGGCGACGAAACCTGCGGGTTCGACATCACCTTCGATTAGGCGCTGCGCCCCCGGCTGCGCGGCCGCGCAGCGGCGCCCCATCTTCCGCACCGGTTTATTCCGCCCCCGGCGCAGGAGTACGCACGCCCGTTCCGCCGGCCCCGGCTACAATCCCGGCATGACTGCCTTCCGCTACAAAGCCATCGACGCCAAGGGCAAGACCCAGACCGGCGTGCTCGAATCCGATTCTCCCAAGCAGGTGCGGGCCCAGTTGCGGGAACGCAACCTGCTGCCCGTGGCGGTGGAGGCCGTGCACGGCGGCCCCCCCGGCGCGGCGGGCGGCAGCCGGATGGGGAGCGGGCGGGGCAGCATCGGCACCCAGGAACTGGCGCTCATCACCCGCCAGTTCGCGACGCTGCTGCAGGCGGGCCTGACCATCGAGCAGGGGCTCAATGCGCTGATCGAGCAAAGTGAGTCGCCCCGGGCGCGGGAGGTCCTGGCCGGGGTGCGCTCCGAGGTGCTGGGCGGGCACAACCTGGCGGGCGCCTTCCGCCGCTACGGACGGGTGTTTCCCGAGCTCTATCACACCATCGTGCACGCGGGGGAGCAGTCCGGCCAGCTCTCGGCGGTGATGCTCAAGCTGGCGGATTACCTGGAGGCCCGGCAGGCATTGCGCGCCAAGGTGATGCAGGCGCTGATCTACCCGGCCATCGTCACCCTGGTGGCGCTGGCCGTGGTGTTCGGGCTGATGACCTATGTGGTGCCCCAGGTGGTGGAAGTGTTCCAGCAAACGCGCCAGGGCCTGCCGCTGCTCACCCGGGTGCTGATCTCGGTGTCGGACTTCATGCGCGCCACCTGGTGGCTGTGGCTGGCTGTGGCGGTGGCGGGGGGTTGGAGCTTCGCCCTGGCCCTGCGCAAGGAAGCCTTCCGCCTGCGCTGGCACGCCACCCTGCTGCGCATGCCGCTGGTGGGGCGGCTGACGCGCACGCTCAACACCGCCCGCTTCGCCAGCACCCTCTCGATCCTGGCCGGCAGTGGCGTGCCGGTGCTGCAGGCGCTGGAGACGGGCGCCCAGATCGTGAGCATCCTGCCCATGCGCCGGGCCGTGCAGGAAGCCGCCTCGCAGGTGCGCGAGGGCGCCAGCCTGTCGGCGGCCCTCAAGCGGGCCGGGCAGTTCCCGCCGGTGCTGGTGCACCTCATCGCCAGCGGCGAAGCCACCGGGCAGATGGAAAAGACCCTGGACACCGCCGCCCGTCAGCAGGAACTGGAGGTCACCACCCGCCTGGGGGTGCTTACCTCCTTCATCGAGCCGGCGCTCATCGTCGGCATGGGCGGCATCGTGCTCATGATCGTGCTGGCCGTGCTCATGCCGATCATCGAGATGAATCAGCTGGTCAAGTAGGGTGGGCGCGGCCCCGCGCCCTGCCATTGCCCCATCGTTGCGGCCCGCCGTATAGTCGGGCGTTTGGCCCGTCTGCCGGGCCGCCCCCGTCTGCCCCAGGAACACCATGCCCATCGCCCCCCTGCCCGCCTCCGCCCTGCACACCCCCTGCGATCTCGACGCCCTCGAATTCGTCACCACCGCCGATCTGCAACCGCCCCCCGACGGCCTGCCCCAGCCCCGCGCCGAGGAAGCCGTGGAACTGGCCATGGGCCTGCGCCACAGCGGCTACAACCTGTTTGTGATGGGGGAGCCGGGCTCGGGCCGGCACGCCACCGTGCGGCGGATGCTGGAGGCGCGCGCCGCCCGCGCGCCCGGGCCGGACGACTGGTGCTACGTCTACAACTTCACCGAGCCCGGCCAGCCCCGGGCGCTGCGCCTGCCGGCGGGCCGGGGCGAGCGCCTGCGGCGGGACATGCAGCAGTTCATCACCGAGTTGGGCCAGGCCATCGGGGCCGCGTTCGACAGCGACGACTACCGCGCGCGCATCGAATCCATCCAGGAAGCCCACAAACAGCGGGAGGAGCAGGCGCTGCGGGATCTGGGCCAGGCCTCCGGCGAAGAAGGCGTAGCCCTGATCCGCACCCCCCAGGGCTTCGTCTTCGCGCCCATGAAGGGCGAAGAAACCATGGACCCGGAGGCGTTCAAGCAACTGCCGGAGGCGGAAATCGAACGCCTGCGGGAAGCCATGGCCCGCTTCGGCGAGCGTCTGCAGAAGCTGCTGCGCCAGTTTCCCCGGTGGCGGCGGGAGATGCAGGGCGAAATCCGCACCGCCAGCCGGGAAACCATGGCGCTGGTGGTGGATCACCTGGTGGACGAACTGCGCGAGCGCTATGCCGATCTGCCCCAGGTCTGCGAATTCCTCGACCAGGTGCAGCAGGACGCCATCGAGGCCGGGGAATCCCTGCGCGAGCAGGAGCGCACCGAGGGCGACACCAACATCATCGCCATCAGCGGCAATCTCTCCCTCGCCCGCTACCAGGTGAACGTGCTGGTGGACAACAGCGCCTGCCCCGCCGCCCCGGTGGTCTGGGAAGACCACCCCACCTACCCCAATCTGGCCGGGCGGGTGGATCAGCTCGCCCACATGGGCACCCTGATCACCAACTTCACCATGATCCGCAACGGTGCCCTGCACCGGGCCAATGGCGGCTACCTGCTGCTGGACGCCCAGCGGGTGCTCAGCCAGCCCTACGCCTGGGATGGTCTCAAGCGGGCGCTGAAGAACCGGCAGGTACGCATCGAAAGCCTGGGCCAGGTCTTCGGCTATTCCGCCGGGCAGTCCCTGGAGCCGCAGCCCATTCCCCTGGACGTGAAAATCGTGCTCTTTGGCGAACGCGGCATCTACTACCTGCTGCAGGAATACGACCCGGAGTTTGCCGAGCTGTTCAAGGTGGCGGCCGATTTCGACGATGACCTGCCCCGCGGCGGCGACAGCATCCTTGCCTACAGCCGGCTCATTGCCGGGCTGGTGCGTGGCAACGCGCTGCGGCCGCTGGACCGGGCCGCCGTGGGCCGGGTGGTGGAATTCGCCGCGCGCCAGGCGGAAGACGCGGGGCGGCTGTCCACCCGCACCCGTCCCATCGCCGACCTGCTGCGGGAAGCGGATTTCCATGCCGCCCAGGCGGGCCTTGCCCAGACCGGGCGGGAGCAGGTGCAGGCGGCACTGGCCGCGCGGGAGCGCCGAGGCGAACGGGTGAGCCGTGCCTTCCGCCAGGAAATCCTGGACGGCACCCTGCTCATCAGCACCGACGGCGGCCACGTGGGCCAGATCAACGGCCTGGCGGTCACCGAGCTGGGCGACCACAGCTTCGGCCATCCGGTGCGCATCACCGCCACGGCCCGCTTCGGCGAGGGCGAGCTGGTGGACATCGAGCGGGAGACCGAGCTGGGGGGTCCCATCCACGCCAAGGGCGTGATGATTCTTTCCGCCTTCCTTGCCGCCCGCTTTGCCCAGAACCGCCCCCTGTCGCTGGCGGCGAGCATCGTCTTCGAGCAGTCCTACGGCCCGGTGGAAGGGGATTCGGCCTCCCTGGCCGAGTTGTGCGCCCTCATTTCCGCCCTGGCGGACGTCCCCATCCACCAGCATCTGGCGGTCACCGGGTCGGTGAACCAGCATGGGGTGGTGCAAGCCATCGGCGGGGTGAACGAAAAGATCGAGGGCTTTTTCGACCTCTGCCTCGCGCGCGGGCTGGACGGTAGTCAGGGCGTGGTGATCCCCCGCGCCAATGTCCGCCACCTCATGCTGCGGGAAGACGTGGTCGCCGCGGCGGCAGCCGGAAAATTCCGGGTATGGGCGGTGGACACGGTGGACGAGGCGCTGGAAATCCTCACCGGCCTGCCCGCGGGCAAACCCGACAGCAAGGGCCTGGTGGAACCCGGCACGGTGCACGAGCGGGTGAGCACCCGCCTGACCGACCTTTCGTACGCCCGGCAGTCCTTCAACGCCGGCAGCGGCCGTCGCAAGAAGAAGCGGCACGATGAGCTCTGACCCCCCGCAGACAGTGCCCTGCCCCCGGCCGTAGAATCCCGCAATCACTTGCCTGGAATACCCGATGCCCCGCCACGCCACCCTTGCCGCCCTGCTCTCCTGCCTCGCCCTCACCGCCTGCGGGGGCGGCGGCGGAGGGAGCCCGTCCACGTCCGCCAGCACCTCCAGCAGTGGCTCCACCGTGACCGCCACGGGGCTCTACACCCGCCAGCCGGACATCGCCGCCTGCGACCCGGGCCAGCTCGCGGACAGCGAACGCACCAACCTGCTCAACGCCCTCAACAGCCTGCGCGCGCTGCACCGCCTGCCGGCGCTCACCTATGACGCCCTGAGCAACGACGACGTGGCCCGCTCGGCCCTGATCGGCGTCGCCAACGCCACCCTCACCCACACCCCCGCCAAGTCCCTGCTCTGCTACTCCGATGCGGGCTACCGGGGCAGCAGCCAGAGCGATCTCTACCTGTTCGTGGGGAGCGGCGTGGCCGCGCCCGGCACGGTGGACGCCCTGGCCAGCCTGATCCGGGACGAAGGACAGGACAGCCTGGGCCACCGCCGCACCCTGCTCGACCCCTTCCTCAGCCAGACGGCGCTGGGCCGGGTGGATGGCAAGCCGCTCACCGGCAGTAACGCCGAGCTCGCCGCGGCGGTGTCGATCAAGGTGATCGGCTACCCGGACGCCAACCTCAGCCAGACCAGCATCGACTACGTGGCCGTGCCCGAGGGGGACTACCCGGCCCGCTACTTCAACCGCAACAGCCAGCTTTCCTTCACCGTGCTCGCGGACCGGAGTTCGCCCTACAACAACGGCGCCAGCCAGGTGAACCTCTCCGCCGCCACGGTCAGCGTGAGCGACGCCAACGGCAACCCGGTGGCAATCAGCGGCCTGAGCGCGGAATACAGCAACTACGGCGTGCCCAACGTCCTGCGCTGGCGGCTCCCCACGCTGGCCACCGGCACCCGCTACACGGTGCAGATCAGCGGCATCAAGGTCGGCGGCGTCAGCCGGAACACCCAGTACAGCTTCCGGGTGCAATGAACCCGATCACCGCTGTTGACCGCTGATGGCACGCGGGAACGCCCCACGGGCGCTGAACCTTGCCCCGTTGGCCACCGTTGTGGCCGCCAGGCTGGCCGCGATTCCCGGGTTGAAGCACGGCGTGCGCCGGGCCTTGGCCGGCGTGCTGCTGGGCGGCCTGCTCGCCCAGCCTGGCAGCGCTCAGGACGCACGCCTGCCGGACACGGTCGCCCGCGCCCTGCAGCAGGCTCAGGTGCCGCACGCCGCCGTGGCTGTGCTGGTGCAGGAGGCAGACGGCAACCGGCCCGCGCTGCAGCTCAACGCCCGCCAGGCGTTCAACCCGGCCTCGGTGATGAAACTGCTCACCACCTTCGCCGGCCTGGAGATCCTCGGCCCCGCCCATACCTGGAAGACCGAGGCCTACGTGGCGGGCCCGATGGCAGGCGGCACGCTTGCGGGCGATCTGCACCTCAAGGGCAGTGGCGATCCGCGCCTCACCCAGGAGCAGGTGTGGATGCTGCTGCGCCAGTTGCGGGGACGCGGCCTGCGCGAAATCCAGGGCGATCTGGTGCTGGACCGCAGCCGCTTCGACACCCGCGGCCAGGATGACTTCCGCTTCGACGGCCAGGGCCTGCGCCCCTACAACGTGGGGCCGGATGCCCTGCTCACCGCCTTCAAGAGCCTGCGCCTCACCCTCACCCCCGACCCGGCCGGCGGCCGCGTGGCGGTGATCAGCGATCCCCTGCCCAGCAATCTGACCCTGGAAAACCGCCTCACCCTGGGCGACGGCCCCTGCCGGGACCTGCGCCAGATGGTGCGTCCCCAGTTCCACCCGGAGGGCGACGGCGGCCGCCTCGTGCTGGCGGGCTACCTGGCCACCGCCTGTGGCGAACAGAACTGGCAGGTGGCGCCCATGCAGGCCGCCCCATTCACCTACGGGCTGGTGCGCCAGTTGTGGCAGGAGCTGGGCGGCACCCTGGCCGGCACCTGGCGCGACGGGCCGACGCCGGACGGGATGACACCCCTGGCCAGCGTGGAATCCCCGCCGCTGGCGGAACTGATCCGGGACATCAACAAGTGGTCGAACAACGCCATGGCCCGCCAGCTCTTTTTGAGCCTGGGCGCGCGCAACGGGCAACCCGCCGGGGCGCCGGAGGCCGACCGGGCCATCCGCGAGTGGCTGGCCCGGCGCGGCATGAACATGCCGGAACTGGTGCTGGAAAACGGCGCCGGCCTCTCCCGCCTGGAGCGCATCAGCGCCGACAGTCTGGCCCGGCTGCTGGCGGCCGCCTGGCGCAGCCCGCTCATGCCCGAGTACCTGGCCTCGCTCCCCCTGGCGGGGGTCGATGGCACGGCGCGCAAGCGCCTGGCCGCCAGTCCGGTGGCGGGCCGGGCGCGCATCAAGACCGGCACGCTGGACGGCGTGCGCGCGCTGGGCGGCTATGTCCACGACCGGACCGGCAAGGCCTGGATCGTGGTGTTCATGGCCAACCACCCCAACGCCCCCGCCGCTCAGGCCGCCCAGGACGCCCTGCTGGAATGGGTGTTCGAAGGCCCGCGCTGAACCGGCGCCGGGCCGCGACTCAGGGGCAGACCACCGGCAGCGCGGTATCGAGCGCGATGCCCTCGGGGCTTACCCGCGCCCGCCAGGCCATGGCCTCGACCCCGGCGGCCAGCGCCCGCCGCAGTGCCCGGCCGTAGGCGGGGTCGATCTGGTCCGCCGGGCGCACCTCGCGCACGTCTTCCCGCTGCACGCAGAAACACATCACCGCCCGGTTGCCCCGCCCGACCTCGGCCTCCAGTTCCGCCAGATGCCTGGCCCCCCGCGCAGTCACTGCGTCCGGAAACAGGGCCACGCCACCGCGCACCGCAGCGGTCACGTTCTTCACTTCCACATAGCAGGGCGGGCGGGTGTCCGCCTCCAACAGCAGATCGATGCGGCTGCCTTCTCCGTACCGCACCTCGTGCCGGATGCGGGTGTAGCCGGAGAGCGATGGGATGACGCCCCGCTCGATGGCTTCCCGCACCAGGTGATTGCTGCGGCCGGTGTGCAGCCCCACCCGCACGCCGGGTGCGGGCTCCACCAGCTCCCAGGTCCAGGCGCAGCGGCGCCCCGGCCGGACGGCGGGCGAAAGCCACACCGGGCTGCCGGGCTCGGCGCAGCCCAGCATGGAGCCGGTGTTGGGGCAGTGAGCGGTAACGGTGCGGCCGTCCGCCAAGGTTACATCCGCCAGAAAGCGCTGGTAGCGGCGCACCAGCGTGCCCGCCACCAGGGGCGGATCAAAGCGCATGGTCCTGCGTCTCAGGGCGCGATGCCGCGCTGGTCCTTGAGCGCCAGCCAGCCGCGGATCACCCGGTAGGCGATCCACACGCCCACCACGGCAAAGGGTAGCCAGTAGATGACGATGCCGAGGATGGAGACGATAAGCAGCCCGGTCATCAGCAGCGCCACCACGCCCCAGAACACCGCCCACCAGAAGGTGCGGATCTGCCAGGAGAAATGGCTGTCCAGATAGGTGCCGCGCACGTCGCCACGCTTGATGTAGTTGAGGATGACCGCCAGCACCGAGGGCAGGCTGAAGACAAAGCTCCCTACCACGGTGCTGGAGCCCAGGATGCCCATTACGGCGCTGGCCGCGTGCAGGGCATAGATCAGGTGGGTCAGGCGCACCAGCCCTTCGCTGGGCAGGGTGACCACGCTTCCGGTCGAAGCGTTCTGGGACGGGGTCAGATCCATCGGGCGTTCCTTTCTGCGGGCGCCGGCAGGAAGCCGGGCGCGTTCAAGACCAATATGGGGACGCCCCACTATAGCCCAAGGGACGTCCACATCTCATCCACCCGCTGCTTGACCGTCGCGTCCATGACGATGGGTCGCCCCCATTCCCGGTCGGTTTCGCCCGGCCATTTGTTGGTGGCATCGATCCCCATCTTGCTCCCGAGCCCGGCCACGGGCGAAGCGAAGTCCAGGTAGTCGATGGGGGTCTTGTCGGCGATCAGCACGTCCCGGATGGCGTCCACCCGGGTCGTCATGGCCCAGATCACGTCCTTCCAGTCCCGGATGTTCACATCTTCGTCGGTGACGATGATGAACTTGGTGTACATGAACTGGCGCAGGAAGGACCAGATCCCGAACATCACCCGCTTGGCGTGGCCCGGGTACTGCTTGCGGATCGCTACCACGGCCAGCCGGTAGGAGCAGCCTTCCGGCGGCAGGTAGAAATCCACGATTTCCGGATACTGCTTCTGCAGCAGGGGCACGAACACCTCGTTGAGCGCCACGCCCAGCACCGCCGGCTCATCCGGCGGCTTGCCCGTGTAGGTGGAGTGATAAATGGCGTCCCGCCGGCGGGTGATGCGCTCCACGGTGAACACGGGAAAATCCGCCACTTCGTTGTAGTAGCCCGTGTGATCGCCAAAGGGCCCTTCCGGCGCCATGTCCCCCGGGTGGATCACCCCTTCGAGGACGATTTCGGCCGAAGCGGGCACTTGCAGATCAGAGCCCAGGCATTTCACCAACTCGGTCTTGCGCCCCCGCAGCAGCCCCGCGAACTGGTACTCTGAAAGTGTATCGGGCACCGGCGTCACCGCGCCCAGGATGGTAGCCGGATCGGCGCCGATCACCACCGCCACCGGAAACGGCTCGCCCGGATGCGCCTGCTGGTGGTCACGAAAGTCCAGTGCCCCCCCCCGGTGGGCCAGCCAGCGCATGATCAAGCGGTTGCGGCCAATGCGCTGCTGGCGGTAAATGCCCAGGTTCTGCCGCGTCTTTGCCGGCCCCCGGGTCACCACCAGCCCCCAGGTGAGCAGCGGCGCGGCATCCCCCGGCCAGCAGGTCTGGATGGGCAGTTCCGCCAGATCCACGTGGACGCCCTCCTTCACCACCTCCTGGCAGGGGGCGGACGACATCACCTTGGGCGACATGTTGAGCACCTGCTTGAGCACCGGCAGTTTCTCCCAGGCATCCTTCAGGCCCTTGGGCGGCTCCGGTTCCTTCAGGTAGGCCAGCAGGCGTCCCACTTCCCGCAACGCCTGCTGCCAGTCACCGCTCTCGCCCATCCCCAGGGCCACCCGCCGCGGCGTGCCGAAGAGATTGGCCAGCACTGGCATGGCATGGCCGCGGGGGCGCTCGAACAACACCGCCGGCCCCTCCGCCCGCAGCACCCGGTCGCAGATTTCGGTCATTTCCAGACGCGGGTCCACCTCCACGGTCACCCGTTTCAGCTCTCCCATGGATTCCAGTTGGCGGATGAAATCGCGCAGATCGTCGTAGCGCATGGCGGGCGGCGAGGTTGTTGAAGAGGCGCAAAGATGCCCGCGGCGCAGGGAATTTGCAATGTCCGCGGGAAAAAACACCCCCGGCAGGGGGAGGACCACCACCGGGGGGAGAATATGGAATGGGCATCCAGCCCGCTGTCGACCGTGACAGCCACCAAGCACCCATTCACACGGGAGAACAAACCGGGGAGGGCGAGCCCCGCCCCACAAATCAGGGCGTAGTACCCGACCTGGGACTAGACCCGTTCCACGTCGGCTCGCCGCGAGCGGGCGGCCATGCTTCCGGGCACCACCGTCTGCGCCATGTCCCCGGGAAGATGCGGGTTATCGGCCACCACCGCACGCACCTCGACCCGTGCCCGGGGAATGCCCAGGGCCACCAGTTGCTCCGCCACTGCCGCCGCCCGCCGCTGGGCCAGGGCCTGGTTGAGCGCCAGCGACCCCACGGGATCCGCCCGCCCGGTCACCCTCAGGCGCTGGCCAGGCTGGAGGTAGGGCAGCAGCCCACGGAGGGCATCCAGGTCTTTTTCCGCCAGCCGGGCAGCGCCTTGCCCGAAGAACACCACCGTCGCGGACGGAATATCATCGGCCACGGGCCCCGGGGCCGCCGTGCCCCCTCCCGTTGCCGAAGCGCCAACACCAGCGCCCGCGCGCGTCTTCGCCAGCCCGGCAGCCAGGGAAACGGGAGCCGAAGCCATCAGGCCAGACTCCATCCGCCTCGGCGTGACCGCAGGCCCGAGCAAGGTGACCGGCCGCACACCTGCCAGCGTACTGCCCGGCGCCACCGAGGCAGTCCTCTGGGCCCGCTGGGGAACACCCGAGGGCGCCATGGCATGGGCGGGAGCGGTCGCGTGCTGGGCGACCGGCAGACCTGGGCCGGCCTGGGGGTGAAGGGCCGCGTGCCCGCTCAACGCCCCACCAGCGAGCGTGACGCCAGCCCCCACTGTGGCCGCGTGCCGCCAGCGCCCCCGGCGGAAGCGGACCTCCTCGGTCACCACGGGGAACACTTCCTGCGCCGGCATGGTGAGCGGGCGCAGCCCCAGGAAGGTGTGAAGGGTTTCCCGCTTGAGCGGCTGACGGGGACGGGAACACAGGTACTGGGCTGCGCTCTGCGGCGTCAGGTGCAGGGTGGAGGGCACCCGCTCGGTGATGAAGTACAGCTTGCCGTCCAGCGCATCCGAACCCAGGAGGCGGTTGATCAGCAAGGAGGCATCCAGATCCCCCCGGGCACGGGCGATGGACATCCCCGTGTCGTCGAAGATGAGCGGCAGGTAGCCGCCCTCCCGGCGGATGGACTCGATCACCACCACCAGATTGCCGCCCGGCTCCGGGCTGTCCGGCTCACGCCGGGAACCCGCCAGCAACACCCGGTAAACGTTTGGCTCTTCGGCAAGCGTCAGGATGGCGTTTGCCAAAGACGCCGCTCTCGGCATGCCGAGATGACGAAGCGCGTTCATGTTCTGACCCCCACGGAACGCAATAACTGAAAAATTTCGCCACTTCCCTCATCATTTTCGGTCTGGATGCCGTTAGGGGATTGGTGGAAAAGCGCCAGAGATTCCCGTGTCCGACTGTCGCCATTTGGCAACACTCCGGCCGCTCGTCGCAAGTATTTCACAGACGGACGGCGAAAAGCCAGTGCCAAGAAGTTAAAGAAATCCTCACCGGGAGAATCAATCACGGCGGCCCTTGCCAGACCACCTAACTGCTTGAACCAAAAAGAAGGAAATCAGGCCGGAAAAAGTGATCAGTAACTGCCAGGAATGGCAATGTTCTCGTGCAAAACCAGCATGGCTTCGTGGCGGGCCAGTTCGCGGGCCAGGCGTTTGTTCCGCTCCATCAGTTCCCCTTTGCGGGGCTCCGTGGAATCGGGCTTTTCCAGCAGTTTCGCGTTAGCCCGCATTTCGGCGCGGACTTCGTCGATGCGGATGCGGGTCTCGAATATCCGCCGCCCGACACGATAGCCCTTCAGAAACCCGGCCTCCTGCGCGGGTGGGCAAACCTGGTCGTAGCCGCCCCCCGAGCGGCCGACCTCAAGGCCCCGGGCTGGCGTGCAGAAAGCGTTGAGCCCTTCAGCCCGACCCCGGGCATAGGCGGCGCCGTCCGGCTGCGAGCCCCGCTCCGCGCACGCAGCCTTCCCCCCCGACAACGGCCGTGGCGCCCGCCCGGCCAGGCCATCCGCGCGCCCCAGTTCCAGCCAGTCGGTCCGGGGGCATTCCGGGTCCAGGGGCGTGGCGCAGCCGGCCGCGATCGTCAGCACAGCGCCGAGGAGGCAGCAGACGGCGACCGGCACTCGCCGGCTCATGGATGGAGCCAGTAGTCCGCCACCAGGCCGGCAAAGACGGTGGCGCCAAACCAGTTGTTGTGGAGGAAAGCGCGGAAACAGCGATCCCGCTGCCGGCCCCGGATCAGGGTGTAGTGGTAGATCGCAATCCCCGCCGCTCCCGCCAGCCCCAGGTTGAACCACAGCCCGCGGCCAGCCTGGGCCCCCACCACTGCCAGCAGGAGCAGTGTGGCGGCGTAGCACAGCATCACCGCCAGCACGTCGTAGCGCCCGAAGGTGAGCGCCGAGGTCCGGATGCCGATCTTGATGTCGTCATCCCGGTCCACCATGGCGTACTCGGTATCGTAGGCCACCGCCCAGAAAATGTTGGCCAGCAGCAGCAACCAGGCCATGGGCGGGACGTGGAACTGCACGGCGGCAAAGGCCATCGGGATGCCAAAGCCGAAGGCCACGCCCAGATAGGCCTGGGGAATGGCCAGAAAACGCTTGGTGAACGGATAGGAAGCGGCCAGAAACAAGGCCACCACGGAGAGCTGCAATACCAGCCGGTGCAGGGGCAGGATCAGCAGCAAAGCCACCAGCGACAGCACCGCCGCCAGCAGCAGGGCTTCCTTCCCGCTGATCTCCCGGGCCGCCAGGGGGCGGTTGCGGGTGCGCTCCACATGGGGGTCGAAGTCCCGGTCGGCGTAGTCGTTGATCACGCAGCCAGCGGAGCGCATCAGGACCGTGCCCAGCGCGAAGATCCACAGGAGGAAGAAGCTGGGCTGGCCGGCGGACGCCAGCCACAATGCCCAAAGGGTGGGCCAGAGCAGCAGCAGGATGCCGATGGGCTTGTCGAGCCGCATCAGCCGTTCGTAGACATTGAGTCTTTCAACCAGGGTCATGGCAGGGAAAGTATCGAAGGCAAGAAGGCTTCCGTCACCAGCAGGCGGCCGCCCCGGCGACAGAACAAGGAGCGCCGGGCCCACAGTTCGTCGGGCACCTGGTCCAGCCCCGCCCGGGCGGCCGCCCAAAGGGGTGAGGCTGATGCGATGCGCTGGTAACGGAAAGGCAGCCGGCGGATGCCCGGGTCGGTAAAGAGCAGTTCCCCCAGGGGGCGCGCACCCAGGCCGGCGAACATGGGCCAGGCACCCCGCACGTCGTCCCGGGGCAATACGGTGTGGGCGAATACCACGGGCTCACCGCCACACAGCAACAGCACCTGGCGCACCCAGGCCAATTCCCCCCGCCGCAGCCCAAGCACACGGCGCTCGTCCGGCATGGGCAACGCCAGCCGCTGCCCGAGCAAGCGCACGCCAAACCGGGGGCAACGGGCGCGCAGCCGCGCCGTCAGCGAGCCGGTGTGTACCAGCCAGTCCAGGTAGGGCACGACGGAACCCGTCCGCGGCAGGCGGGCCATCCACGGATCGCGGGACAAGACAGTGTTCATGGGAAGAAGACGGGTCACAACCGGGGCCCGGGCAGCGATGATCGTCCACAGGACTCAGCAGCCATGGGGCTCTCCAGCCACCGACAAGCGGCCTGCTGCGGGTTCCGGGATCATACCTTGAGATAGTCCTGCCGGGCACCCAGCCACCGTGCCACGTGCCGGGCCGCCGCCTCCGGGTAGTCCTTCAGCATCCACTCTGCCGCCTCTCGTGCGGGGGCCAGCAGTGCCGCATCGTCCACCAGATCGGCCAGCCGCAGCATGGCCACGCCGCTCTGGCGGGCGCCGAGGAATTCGCCGGGACCGCGCAGTTCCAGATCCTGGCGGGCGATCTCGAAACCATCGCTGCTGGCGTGGATGATGCGCAACCGGGCCCGGGCCGTGTGCGACAGGGGCTGGGCGTAGAGCAGCACGCAGGCGGACTGGGCCGCCCCCCGCCCTACCCGGCCCCGCAACTGGTGCAGTTGCGACAGGCCAAAGCGCTCCGCATGCTCGATCACCATCAGTGAAGCATTGGGCACATCCACGCCCACCTCGATCACCGTGGTCGCCACCAGCAGGTGGATTTCCCCCCGGGCGAA
>JRYG01001641.1_pt1 | contig 16217 bp, 9 predicted proteins | sample 235341 | NCBI WGS metagenome assembly JRYG01 (sample SAMN03074218, study PRJNA261478) | activated sludge metagenome | biome: Wastewater Treatment Plant; feature: Wastewater; material: Activated sludge; isolation source: activated biomass of a wastewater treatment plant treating hydrocarbon... ... | reverse complement strand
AATACTGACTTGATGCGATTCAGTTCCGGCACCCACAAAGCCAGCAGCGGTCGCACACTGCCGACCCCAGGCTTGCCGGCCACCCGGTGAAACGTGAAAGGCACATCGGCCCTGCCGAACTTCTTGATTCGACACAGCTCGAGAAAGGCAAACCTGACCTCCCGGGCGCTCGCCTCCCTGGCGAGATCCACAAGGGCCAGACTGGGCCTGACCAGCTGAATGTGTCCGGTCCTCAGCTTGTCTCCTGGCTCAAACTTCCGTCTAACCACTTTGACTTTCGTGCCGCTCAGCGCAGGTGAGAGTCCCTGGTGTTCTGCTCCGCGATCCCGCTCTGTCGCCACGACGATCTTCCGGGGAAGGACTGTCAATGGTTGAATCGCACCCCAGGCTTCAAGTGCACTTCGGCCTGCAAGAACAGCGGCGGGACCGGCGACCAGAAGTGCTGCTCGCCAGGCCGCTTCCCTGGTTTCGACATCGCGGCCGTAGGAATAGACACCCCGAAGCAACCTGACAAGCCGGTGCTGACGGATCCAGCTTTCGATTCTGGTTCGGTTCAACCCGAGGGCGAGGAGTTCGGACCTCGAGGCAACGTAGAGATGGCTCGCCATGTAATCGAAGAGCAACCGGTGAGGTGGAATCTCCTGTTCCATTCCACAAGCATCAGGAGCAACTGCTCACCTGTGGCGCGACAAGGGTGACGATTCCGCAGCACAAAGGGTGATCCGGTCAGGGGGCGACAGCCGCTGGCAAACCTGGCTCGCTGGAGTTCGAAAGGTCGGCGTCAGTTTCCCGCAGCTATTGCGGGAATCTCCCTTCTCGATCGGGTTCCTGACTTGGTGAAGAAACGCCGTATGGCTCTGGCAAATAAACTGCTGCGGCCATGTTTTCCAAGATCCTGATCGCCAACCGAGGCGAAATCGCTATCCGTGTCGCCCGCGCCTGCAAGGAGATGGGAATCACTTCCGTCGCCGTGTATTCGGAGGCGGATCGGGACGCTCCTCACGTCAAGGCCTGTGACGAGGCTTTCCTGATCGGACCTGCGGTTCCGGCCGAGAGCTACCTCTCGATCGAGAAGATCATCCAGGCCTGCAAGGACAGCGGCGCCGAGGCCGTCCACCCCGGCTACGGCTTCCTCGCCGAGAACTCCGACTTCGCCCGTGCCCTCGACGACGCCGGCATCACCTTCATCGGTCCGCCCGCCTCGGCGATTGACGCGATGGGTTCGAAGACGATGGCCCGCGAGGTGATGGAGAAGGCGGGCGTGCCGATCGTTCCCGGTGCGACCGAGCCGGCCAAGGATCTGGAAGAGGCGCGCAAGCAGGCCGAATCAGCCGGATACCCCGTCGCCTGCAAGGCTGTTGGTGGTGGCGGGGGCAAGGGTTTCCGCGTCGCGATGACCCCGGATGAGCTCCAGGAGGCGTTCGAGGGATCGGCCCGCGAAGGCGAGAAGTTCTTCTCCGACGACCGCGTCTACGTCGAGCGTTACCTCGAGGACCCGCGCCACGTCGAGGTCCAGGTACTCGCCGACAAGCACGGCAACGTGATCTACCTCGCCGAGCGCGACTGCTCGATCCAGCGCCGTCACCAGAAGCTGATCGAGGAAGCCCCCGGACCGCATGTCGACGAGGAGATGCGCGAGCGGATCGGCAAGATCGCGACCGACGCAGCCCGTGCCGTCGGCTACTACTCCGCCGGAACGATCGAGGGCATGCAGGTCGGGGACGAGTACTTCTTCCTCGAGATGAACACCCGGGTCCAGGTCGAGCACTGCGTGACCGAGGAGATCACCGGTGTCGACATCGTCCGCGAGCAGATCAAGATCGCCTACGGCGAGGAACTGAGCCTGAAGCAGGAAGACGTCGAGATCAACGGCTGGGCGATCGAGTGCCGGATCAACGCCGAGAAGGCCCACATGAACTTCGCCCCCTCGCCCGGTCCGATCGACGTGTACGACGAGCCGTCGGGGCCCGGCGTCCGGGTCGACTCCGGCGTCAAAGCCGGCTCTGAGGTGACCCCGATGTACGACCCGATGGTCGCCAAGCTGATCGTCTGGGACAAGGACCGCGAGTCCGCCACCCGCCGGATGCTTCGCGCGCTCGACGAGTACACGATCGAACCTCTCTCGACCCTGATCCCCTTTCACAAGACAATCCTCCGGACCGAGCAGTGGGCCCGAGGCGAAACCTGCAAGGACCTGACCGAAGACAAGAAGTGGCTGAAGACCACCGCTCCCGAGGACACCTCCATCCCGGAGCCGGCAGATGGCGAGGCGGAGAAGGTCGCCCGCGATTACCTGGTCGAGGTTTCCGGCAAGCGCTTTGACGTCAAGGTGATCGGCGAAGCCAGCGGATTCGCGGCAGCCGGCGGCGCGGCACCGGCCGGTGGCCCGAAGCCGAAGCGCGAGAAGCGTGCCGGTGGCGGTGGTGGAGGCGGCGGACCCGTCCTCGCTTCGCCGCTCCAGGGATCCATCTTCAAGCTCGAGGTCGAGGAAGGGGCCGAGGTCAAGGAAGGCGACCTGATCTGCGTCATCGAGGCCATGAAGATGGAGAACGAGATCACCGCCCACAAGGAAGGCAAGGTCACCAAGGTCAGCATTTCTGTTGGCGACGCGGTCGCATCCGGCGACCCCTTGGTCACGATTGAGTAACATTTCGCGGTCGGTCGAGGTCCACCTCAAGGGGGGAGGCGTCGTCCGACCCCGATCAAGAGAGGATCTGTGATGGAAATCTTTGCTTACCTTGACCCCGGAAGCGTCAGCGCCGCGCTTGCTGCCGTGCTGGCCGGAATCGCCGGAATCGGCGCCGCTTTCCGTACCTTCGGCTCGAACCTGAAGAACAAGCTGATGTTCTGGAAGAAGGACGAACCGGCTCCGGAGGCTGCCGCAACGGCGACCCCGGCCGACGCCCCCGAAGACAAGCCCTCAGAACAGTAAGGCCGTGACGGCTGCAGAACCGGGCTCCTTCAGAGACCGTGACAGCCGCGTCGTCGTCACCGACGAGGCGATCTACCGGGCGCTGAGCCCGGAAGGAACCGAAGACTGGGAGGCTTTCTCCGCCAGTCCCCTGCTCGGCCAGCTGACCGCTTCGGGCCAGCTTATCGGCACCCGGGTGGTCGGCACAGAGGTCCTCGGCGACCTGACGGACCTGCTTCCGACGGGCGTGGAGAAAGTCCTCGAGCACGACCGGATTCCGTTCGTTTCGTATCCCTACGAGTGGACCTTCAGCATGCTTCAGGATGCCGCGAAGCTCCAGCTCGAACTGGGGATCGCGGCGATCGATGCCGGACTCACCCTGAAGGACGCGACTCCCTACAACGTCCAGTACCTCGGGTCCAGGCCGACCTTCATCGACATCGGCAGCTTCGAGAAGATCACCGAAGGCGAGCCGTGGATCGCCTACCGGCAGTTCTGCATGCTCTACCTCTACCCGCTGCTGTTTCAGGCCCACAAGGACATCCCCTTCCAGCCGTGGATGCGCGGATCGATCGACGGCATCCAGCCGATCGATGCGATCAAGGTCTTCTCGCTGCGGGACCGCCTGCGCCGCGGCGTCTTCCTCCACACCTCCCTTCACGCGAGACTCGACCGACGCGCCAACAAGTCGGGCCCCGGCAGCGCCGAGGCGAACAAACAGACCCGACAGGTGAAGCCGAAGCAGATCCAGGCCCAGCTGCAGTCGATGCACCGGCTCATCTCGAAGCTGAAGTGGAAGGCCGGCGAGACCTCCTGGAGCGGTTACCGCCAGTCAAACACCTACTCGGATGACGACGACCGGCGCAAGCAGTCCTTCGTGGCCGAGGTGGCAGCCGAAGAACGACCCGCCCTGACCTGGGACATGGGCTGCAACGACGGCGCCTACTCCCGCATCGCGGCCGAAAACTCAGAACGGGTTGTCGCCTTCGACTTCGACCACGCAACCGTCGAGGCGCTCTACCGCTCGCTGAAGGAAGAGGGCAACACCCGGATCCTGCCGCTGGTCTCGAACCTTGCCGACCCCTCGCCGGCGCTCGGCTGGCGGGGACTCGAGCGCAAGACCCTGGTCGACCGCGGTGCCCCCGACCTGATGCTGGCCCTGGCGCTGATCCATCACGTCTCGATCAGCGCGAACATCCCGATCGCCGATTTCCTCCAGTGGGCCCGTGACATGGGCACCACCCTGCTGATCGAGTTCCCGAAGCGGACCGACCCGATGGTGCGCGCGCTGCTCGCCAACAAGCACGATGGTGCGAACCCCGACTATGAAGAGGGGAACTTCGAGCGGGAGCTCGAAAAGCGCTTCACGGTCGAGCGCCGGGAAGAGCTGCCGTCCGGCGACCGCATCCTCTTCCTGGCCAAGCCTAGGTAGGAGTTTGGACCGGCCGGGCGAAAGTTCGGAGGTGGTTGAACCCAGGAAGGGATTCGCCGCGATCTTCGATCGGCCGGCGCCGGACCGGCGTCAGCTGCTGCTTGGCGGCGGTCACCTTGCCGCGCTCTGGGCGCTCGCCTTCGTCCAGCCACTGCTCGCGACCTGCTCGGTAACAACCCGGACTTCTTCGTCGCCAGGGGCAACACCACCGGTGACATCCTGATCCTGGCGATCGGGTTCACGGTGCTCCCCCCGCTGGCCCTCCTGGCACTCGAGTGGCTCGTCTCGAGGCTCTCGAGGTCCGCCTACTACGGACTGCATTTCACGCTCCTGGCCCTGATCTCCACCTTCTTCTTCACCCAGGTGGTTTCCGATCTCTTCACCGCCCGCTCGGCGATCATCCTGCTGTTTTCCCTCGGCCTCGGAGCGCTGCTGGCCTGGATGATCTTCCGGTTCGTCTTCGTCAAGAATCTGATGGACATCCTGATCATCGCTCCGATCGTGATCGTCCTGATGTTCGTCTTCAACTCGAAGACGAGCGACCTGATCTTCCCCGAGGAGGGGGAATTCACCCTCTCCGCGGATTCGGGCCGGGACGTGCCAGTGATCCTGATGATCTTTGACGAACTGGGCACCGCCAACCTCATGATCTCGAAGCAGGCGATCGCCGCCAACCGCTTCCCGAATTTCGCCCGGCTGGCCCGGACGAGTACCTGGTACCCGAACCACTCGACCACCGCCTTCTTTACTCCGCATGCGGTTCCGGGAATCCTGACCGGGATCAACGCCCCGGCCGAGACGCTGCCGACCTGGCAGGAGCAGCCGCTCAACATCTTCAGCCAGCTCGGCCGGGGCCGCGACCTCCACGTGCTCGAGCCCGTCACCGCGCTCTGTCCGGGCGATGTCTGCCCTGACCAGACGCCGGCGGAAGGTCAGCTCTCGCGGCTCGAAGCCCTCTACTCGGACCTCAAGTACGTCGAGGGCAAACTCGTCCTGCCACCCGGGCTGGCCGACAAGCTGCCGGACGTGAGCTCGAACTTCGAGGGCTTCGGCGGAGGAGACGAATCGGTGGAGCTCGGCAAGCGCAAGATCAAGCGCGGAAACCTGGCGGTCAAGGCCGAAGCCGAGTCGGACCCGGAGCTCTACGAACAGTTCATCCGCAATTCCCCGGTCAGCGACCGCAGCCTGACCGTGATGCATGTGCACCTGCCCCATCAGGTCTGGAAGTACGACCTTCGAGGTGACCAGTACAACGAGTCGCCGATAACGCAGCTTTCGCGCAGCACCAATGACTGGATGGTCAACTCGAACGGAATCACTGTCGCGCAATCCCGGATGTACGTCCAGACCGGTTACGCGGACAACGTGCTCGGACAGCTGCGACGCAGGCTCGAGGCAACCGGCCTCTGGGACAGGGCGATCGTGGTGGTCACTGCCGACCACGGCATCTCCTTCGAGGGGCGGGGCGTGCCGCAGCGCCAGGCCGACAAGCGGGCAATGGGCGAAGTGGCCAACCCACCCTTATTCATCAAGTCCCCGGGTCAGACGGAGGGTGTGGTCTCCCCCACTCACAGCATGACTCTTGACATCGTGCCGACGATCGCCCGTGCGGTCGGGGTCGGGGACCTTTACGAAACCGATGGCGTGCCGCTTCAGGGACCGGTCCCTCGCCGGGACGTCACCGTCACCGACCCCAGGGGCAACCTGTACACGGTCGGACTGGCCGAGATGGTCCGGCAGCGAAACGCCGCGATCGCCCGCGCCAACCAGAGAATGGGAACCGGGGGCTTCTACACGCTCGGTCCTGCGCCGGACCTGATCGGCCGGCGGGTCAAGCCGGTCCCCGCCGGAACCGACGAAGTTCTGCTCGACGAACCGGACCTCGGCAAGGCCTACGACCCGGGTGAAGACCTGATCCCGATGTTCATCACCGGCACCTGGAATGGAACGGTCCCGGTCGCCCCGAGGAAGGCTCCAGTCTTTGCAATCGCCGTGAACGGGACCGTCCAGGCAACCGCCCGCCCGTTCTCCTTCGATGGAGCAGTTCGCTGGGGCGGGCTCGTGAACCCGGCTTCCCTGCGACAGGGGAAGAACAGGATCGGCATCTACCGCCTCGCGGGCAATCGTCTGATCCCCATCGGCGCCAACTACTGAGACTTGCCTGCCGGGCCGTCACCACATGCAGCCCCTCCCAACCATTCTTGGTCAAGCGTGGGAGGGGCGGGTGCAGATTGGAGGACCGGCGAAGGCCGGGCCGACTGCAGTTAAGCCGGCGGCTGGGGCCAGGGCGGGGCCCAGTTCCTGCAGCTCTGCCCCTTGCAGCCCCTGAGTTCCTCAAGCTGCCGGTCGAGGTAGCGCAACACCACCCGGTAACGGGGATCACCTGCCCGGTTCTCGAGTTCGGCCGGATCCTGGCGTAACACGTAAAGCTCCCGCTCGCCGTTCTCGTAGCGGACGTACTTGTAGGGCCCAAGCCGGATCCCGACGTAGTTCTGCTCGGGACTGCGAACCGAGGCATGTGCGTCCTTGCGGGTTCCGGCGGGTTCGGTGGCGGGGAGGGTTTCCTCCGGATAATCGCCGGGGATCAGCCTCGTTATCTGCTGGTAGCTGGAAAGGAGGATCGGCCGGCGGGAGCGGCGGTCCGGGTCGATCCAGAATGGCTTCATCGAGCGACCATCGATGGTCAGGGCGGCCCGGGCATCGGCCAGACGGACGATGGTCGGAGCGACATCCTGGTTGGCGACCGGCTCGAAGCTGCGGGTGCCGGGTCTTATCCCCGGGCCCCGGATCACGAAGGGGACCCGCAACGCAGGTTCATACGGCAGGAGCTTGCCCCGGCTGATCCGGTGCTGCCCGGTGAAGAAGCCGTTGTCCGAAGTGAAGATCACATAGGTGTTGGCGAGGCGCCCGGTTTCACGAAGGGCCTTGACGATCCGGCCGACCCCCTCATCCACCGCCCTGAGGGCCTCGACCGATTTCCGGAATTCGGCGTCGATCTGGTTGATCTCGTTCCCGGTCATGGGTGGGGCGGCGTTCCTGAGGAAGCGCGGCTTGTCCGAGATGTCACGCTCGTTGAAGCCGGGAGGCCTGGGACCCGGGGTGCGGAGCGCTGTGTCGTAATGGCGGGGCGCCGGCTCCGGACCGATCGGGGGCCGCGAGTCCCCGTGTGGCGTGTGGTAATCGATCTGCATGAAGAAGGGCTCGGGGCCCGCTTCCCGGATCGCCTCCTCAGCCTGCGCCGACATCGAGTCCGTGTGGTAGTGGCAGACCTCCAGTCCGAGCCAGGGGCAGCCGTCAGGATCGCGACCGCCGCTCAGGTCGTAGTAAGGCCACCCGAGCCGCGGCGTGATTTCACCGTCAATGTTTTGCCGGTAGCCGTAGAACTCGCGGGTGGAGTTGTCGGTGGCATCGGTCACCCACCGGTCCCATCCCGGCGGCACGATCGTTTCAGCCGGACCGTCGGGCCCGCCGTAGTAGTTCATGAACTTGCCGAAGTGGAGGGTCTCGTATCCCGCCCGCTGAAGCCAGACGGGCAGGTTCTCGTACATGATCGGGTTGGTCTGCCAGGCCTGCCATCCGCCTCTCGGCCCGCTGATCCTGATCACCCCGTGGTTCTGGGCGTACCGGCCGCTGAGCAAGGTGGCCCGCGAGGGCGCACAGAGCGGAAACGGCGTCGTGTACTGGCTGAAGGTAATCCCCTTGTCCCGCAGCAGGGCCATGGTCCGGGGCATCACCTGCCGCCAGTTGTCGTAGAGATCGCGAAAGCGGCGGTCAAATTCGTTCAGCGGCTGATCGTCGGTCTGGATCACGACGAAGCTCGGCTTGGTCGCAGCGTTCGCCCCGGTCGCGAGCAGGCCAGCTGCCGCCCATGCAACCGTTAGGCCGGCGAGCAATGCGGCGGCGCGAAGGCGCCAATTGGTTTTCCGGATCAGGAACAAACGGCTGGGAGTTGAAACCCGCTTCACAGCGGCGAGTTTCCCCCAAAAACAATAGGATCGCCGACCGATGTCTGACCGGGCGGAGAGTGCCGTACCGCTTAAGGCGCCGTCCATCGTCATGGGCGGCCTGCATCTTGCCGCCCTCTGGGCCCTCGCGATCCTCCAGCCACTGCTGAACCTGCTGGGCAACAATCCGGATTTCTTCGTCGCTCGCGACAACACGCCCGGTCAGATCATCCTCTTCGTCCTGCTGCTGGCCTTTCTGCCCCCGCTGGTCGCGACCCTGATCGAAAGCCTGGTCAACCTGCTGAGCAGCAAAGCCCGCTGGATCCTTCACCTCGGTCTTTGTGCCGTGCTCTTCGCAGCATTCTCGGTCCAGATCCTCAAGCAGTTCGCCGACGGTCCGGCCTGGCCGATGATCATCCTCGGCTGTGTGCTCGGTGGTCTCCTGACCTGGGCCTATGCCCGGGCCAGCTTCATGAGGTCGATGACCGACATCCTGATCGTGGCCCCGCTCGTGATCCTCGTCTCGTTCTTCTTCTTCAGCGACGCCTCGGAGCTGACAACTTCGCCGGAGAAGGTCTCCGCAAAGCAGGTCACGTCCTCCGAGCCCGCCCCGGTCGTGATGGTGATCTTCGACGAGTTCCCGGCCGGATCGCTGATGACTCCCAGCTGGAAGATCAACCCTCGTCGCTTCCCCAACTTCGCAGAACTTCAGCGGACTTCAACCTGGTACCGCAACACGGCAACCGATGCCTCCTACACGGCCATCGCGGTGCCGTCGATTCTGACCGGAAAGGAAGCCCAACGGGACAGCCTGCCGACCGCGGCCGATCATCCGGATTCGATCTTCACCCTCCTCGGCGGCCAGTGGAAGACCCAGGCGATCGAGCCGATCACCCAGCTCTGCACCGAGGAGATTTGTGGCGAGCGCGAAGACAGCGACAGCATGGGTGAGGCCCTCGGTTCCCTCTACACGGATCTCCGCGCGGTTTCCGCCCACCTGCTGTTGCCGTCCGACATGGGCAGCAGCCTGCCTGACATCTCCCAGAGCTTCGAGGGATTCGGTGGCAGCGAGGTCGACTCGATCGAACGGGGCAGGGCCCGCCAGTGGGTGCATGACCGGCTGACCGAAAGCGGGCCGTCACTTTCAGCAGAAGATGATGTCGCCCAGTTCATCAGCACCCTGCCGGCGACCGGTCAGACCTTCGACTTCGTTCACGTCGAGAAGCCCCACTACCCATGGACCCACTACCCCTCCGGCCTCGAGTACTCCGAGGGAACAGAAGACTTCCGCAACTTCATCACCGACACCGACTGGACCGGAAACACCTACCTGAGCGACCGGGCCCGCCAGGCCCACCTGCTCGAGGTCGGCTACACCGACAACCTGCTGGGCCGGATCATCAGCGCGATCAAGCGGAACGGACGCTGGGACGAAACCCTGTTCGTGGCCACCGCCGATCACGGGGCCGCCTGGACGAAGGACTCCAACCGGCGCGAGGCCGAACCCCGCACCATGGGCCAGATAGGCATGGTGCCGCTGTTCATCAAGGCGCCTGGCCAGTCCGCCGCGAAAGTCGTCGACCGTCCGACCTGCACCACCGAGATCGTGCCCGAGATGGCGAGGATCCTCGGCATCGACCTTCCCTGGGAAGCGGCGACCTGCGATCGCGAGACGATCCGGATCGAGAACGGAAGCGGGCCGCTCACCACCGCCTCCTTCGCCAACACCATCCGGCAGCGCCAGGCCTACATCGACGACCTCGCAAGGCTTTTCGGAGGCGACGGGAGTCCGTGGCTGAGGGCATTCGAGTGGGGCAAGGCCAGTGGACTGATCGGCACGAAAGCGGCAAGTCTGCCCGGCGGCCGGGGTCCGGGTGCCGGGTCAGCGACGCTGCGACCGGAATCTTTCACCCCGGATTTCAACCCCGAGTCAACCCTCAACCCGGTCCTGAGGCAACGCGGAACAGTGACCGGCCTGGAGGCGGGCACTGCTCTTGCGGTCGCGGTAAACGGACGGGTGGCGGCGGTCGGCCAGACGTACGAGGACGACGGCAGGATTCGCTACTCGATCCTGGTCCCCCAGACGGCATTCGAGGAGGGACCCAACCGAATTGCGATCTTCGCGGCAGGGAATGCTCCCGCGACCGGGCCGGCTTCGGCCTCCCTGACCCGACTCTGGCCAATAGCCGACCAATAGACTGGCCGTTCCGTGACTGAAGTCTCCAAGTCCGGGGCCGAGCCCGAATCCGGGTCCGATGCCCGCTTCAAGCGGCCTTCCCTTCTGTTGGGGGGCGCGCATCTGGCTGCGCTCTGGGCGCTCGCCTTTGCTCAGCCGATGCTTGACCTGCTCGGCGAGAACCCCGACTTCTTCGTCGCGCGCGGCAACACTTCCGGCCAGATCATTCTTTACGCCCTGGTCCTGACCTTCGGCCCGCCGCTCCTGGCCCTTGGCCTGGAAGCCCTGGCCCGCCTGGTCAACCGGGACTTCCAGTGGTATCTCCACCTGTTCCTGATGGGCCTGGTCGGCGCCTGCTTCGCGCTCCAGCTGATCAAGAACTATCTGGACTGGCCCGCCGGACTGCTGATCGTCTTTTCGATCCTGCTGTCCCTGGGCGGGGTCACCCTCTATTCGAGGTTCCGCTTCCCGCAGGCCTTCATGGACGTGCTCACTGTCGCCCCGGTCGTCATCCTGATCCTCTTCTTCGGTTTCAGCAGCACCTCCCGGCTGATCCTGCCGCGCGAGCAGCCGGAACCGGTCAACGTGGAGATCAGCAACCCGGCCCCGGTCGTGATGGTGATCTTTGACGAGTTCCCGACCGGGTCGCTGATGACCCCCGCGGGCAAGGTCGACGGCACCCGGTACCCCGCCTTCGCCGAACTCGCTGCGAGCTCGACCTGGTACCGGGATGCGACCGCTGCCGGGGCCTACACGCCGCTCGCCGTGCCGGCCATCTTCTCGGGCGAGAAGCCCGACCACGAGGAGCTGCCGATCGCCTCCGACCACCCCCACAGCGTCTTCACCCTGCTCGGCGGAAGCTACGACCTGAGGGTGATGGAGGCCGCGACCCGGATCTGTCCCGAGGAGCTCTGCCCGGCCGGGGAGAATCCGTCGCAGGACGCCTCGACCTCGGACCTGTTCTCGGATCTCAACGTGGTCTCCCGGTACCTGCTCCTGCCGGACTCGATGACCCGGAACCTGCCCGACATCTCGAACTCCTTCTCGGGATTCACCGAGGCCGACCAGGTCGACACCAACGCCGAGGATGAAACGACGGGCCTCGACGAGGGGTCGATGGACGAAGGGGCGACCGGTACCACGGGGGCGACCGGCGCGACCGGTGAGACCCAGCCCGAGCGAACCGGACAGGGAGCCGCGCGAAAGCTCGGCCGCCTCTTCGCCCTGCAGTCCTCCGCCGACGAGTTCGAGAGGGTCGGCGAGTTCACCGACAAGCTCGCACCCGGCCAGACGAAAACCCTTGACCTGATCCACGTCGAGAAGCCCCATTACCCCTGGCGTCACATCCCCGACGGCCAGCGCTACTCGAACCTGACCGCCGAGTGGTCCGGGCTCCTGCCAAATGACGGGCCCTGGATGGCTCCCCCGGAGATCGTCGACATCGCGATGCAGCGACACCTGCTCGAGGTCGGATACACGGACACCCTGCTCGCCCGGATCATCGATCGCCTCAAGGAAACCGGTCTCTGGAACGAGGCCATGATCGTCGTGACGGCCGACCACGGCGCCGCCTTCCAGTCGAAGATCCCGCGGCGCACGGCTGTGCCGGAGAACATGGGCGGGATCGCCTCGGTCCCCCTCTTCGTGAAGTCTCCCGGGCAGTCCCGGCCCGAAGTGACAGACGAACGGACCTGCGCCACCGACGTCCTGCCGATGGTCGCCGACGAACTCGGCATCGAGTATCCGTGGGAAGTGACACCCTGCGACCCGGACGGGGTCACGGTGGTCAACTCACCGAGCGGGGAAGCGACGGCCTCGATCGACAGCTTGGTCGAGCAGCGCCAGAAGGAGCTGGTCGACCGGATCCAGCGGGTCTTCGGCACGGGCGAGGGCTGGGGCCCCTACTACCGCTTCGGCCCGCACCGTGAACTGATCGGCAAGCGGGTCCGCAACCTCGAGGTGCTGCCGCTGAAGCGCTGGCGCGCCTCCCCCGACGAACGCAACGCGGTGAAGAACTACGACCCGACCGCCCCCACGCTGCGGGGCCTGCTTCAGCGGGGAGTCACCGACCGGATTCCCGAGAAGAGCGTCCTTGCCGTGGCCGTCGAAGGCCGGATCCAGGCGGTCGGCTGGACCTTCAAGGACGGCACCGGGCGTGGGCCCGGCTACTCGATCCTGCTGCCGCCCGAATCTCTGCGTGCCGGCTTCAACCGGGTTGACATCTACCAGGTTCTGGACGGCGGAAAGAAGCTCCGGCTCGTCTACGATGGCTCGAAACCGCTGCCGCCGGAGGTGGTGGCCAAGCAGGACGAGGCCCGGGCAGAGGCGAGGGCCGAACTGGAGTCCGGCGATGGGTCCTGAGACACCGCTGCGGATCGCCGGTCCCGCCGACGTCGCGCCGGTCACCGCCCTGATCGGCGGCTTCCGCGACTTCCTCGAGGACGATTCACCAACCAACGCCGAGATCGAAGCGGCCATGTCAACCCTGCTCCGGGACCGCTCGACCGAATTCCTCCTCGTCGGCGACCCCGAATGCGGTTTCGCCCAGGTCAGGTTCCGTCTGTCCGTCTGGACCGGGGCCGAAGACGCCTGGCTCGAGGATCTCTTCGTCGAGGAATCCGCACGCGGGGAGGGTTACGGCCGGATGCTGGTCGAGGCGTCGGTGGAGCGGGCGAGGGCGCGGGGCTGCGGTCGCATCCAGCTGGACGTGAACGAAGCCAACACCGGTGCGCTGAAGCTCTACGAGAGTTGCGGCTTCCGGCCGATCCACAACCCCCAGAAGTGGGGCGACGCCCCGGACTACTTCTTCACCCGGGAAATCAGCTGACCAGTAGCCCAGACCCGGAAGCGGGTTCGGGGCCACCTGGACCGGCCTGACTTGCAACCGGTCCACCCCGATAATGGTCAGTCCCCGTTTTCCGTGCAGTACGCATGGAAGCTGCGCTTGCGGTGACTGAATGTCTGTCAATCGAGGGGGAGGAGATGGGTCAGTTCGCGGGCCGAGATCTGGGTGTTGCCGGTCAGAAGGCGAACCCGCCCCGCGACACCCGGAGCCCGCAGTGAAGCCAGGACCCCTTCCCAGTCCACGGCTTGCCCTGCTCCCGGTCGGGGGAGAATCACGTTCACGTGGTTTTCGGCGAGGAACTCGCTGCCCTCGGGTATGAGGGCGGCCCTCAACTCTCCACGGCCGACCGCCCCGACCACCCGGTTGACCACGATCGCCGGACCGGAGAGCGGTTTCCGGCCGCCATCGCGGGTGTCGTAGAAGCCCGGCTTGTCCGGTCGGCCCGGCCCGGACCACTCCGGACCCCGGAGACCGCCTCCCCCCGGCCCATCTGGGATCGAATGCGACCAGACCAGCGGAACTCTCCCCGGTCCCGGATCGGCGGAGAGCCGGTTCCGGTTCTCGTTCCAGATCACCTGGCCCGTGGAGGCTTCGAGACCGAGCTCCCAGAGCGTCCGGCGGCCCTCGAACTCGCCCGCCAGCCGGGCCGGTTCCGGGCTGAAGATGACGCGGCGAAATCCGGCCTCGGGAACTTCCCGGCGAAAGGCGAACGGCTCCGGAGCGGAGACCCATTCGCCGATCGGACCCTCCCGCTTCTTGAGAACCAGGAGCTGGACCGCGGTGTTTGCTCCTTCGAAGATGCCCGTCCCCGGGAGAATCGTCAGGTTCACGATCCGGGCCGCCGCGGTCAGGTATTCGCGCAGCCCCTCGAAGTAGGCACCACTGTTCATCGACGGCGGCACGATGTACGCGAGGGTGCCACCCGGACGAAGCTGCTCCAGCCCCACCTGGAAGAACAGCGCGAATATGTTCGGCCGCCCCGAGATCACCGCCGTGAACCGTTCCCTGCGGGCGCCGTCGAGCCTGAGCTGGAAGTAGGGCGGGTTGCCGATCACCAGATCCCACTCTCCGGCGTCCCTGGCCTCCAGCGCGGACCGGACCGAGAGATTCGCCTCGGGGACCAGTCGGCCGGCCGCTTCGAGAACTTCCGGATCGGCATCCCAGCCGCTCGCCCGGATCCCGGGTTCCCGGTCGAGAGCGGCGCGAAGCAACTCACCGGTGCCGACCCCCGGGTCGAGGACCGTCATGCCGGGGACCAGCAAGACCCGATCGAGCAGGGCTTCGGCGACCGGGCGTGGGGTCATGTACTGGCCACGCGACTTGCGCCCGGCCGGGTCGCTGGCCGCAAGCCATTCAGTTGTCACCGTCGACAGCCCGCTGCGCGAACCTGACTCCGGCGCTTTGGGCGGCTTGCTCACGGCCGCGCCATCGTATCTGCCGGGTGCAGAGGCCTCCGTGGCCGCAACTTCCGCCAATGGCAGTGGTCTAAGCTTCCGATTCCGATAATCACGATGAGAAAGGGGAGCGGGTGTCGCGTCTAGCCACGACCGCAGGAGCCCTGTTCGTCTTCGTCCTCGGAGCAGCGTTTGCCCCTGCCGCCCAGGCGAAGAAAATTGCCGCATACCCCAGTCCCAACGTAAGGGTCGCCTCCAACGAGACGACGATCTCCTTCCGGGGCCTCAAGCCCGGATCCCTGGGGCGGCTCATCGTGCGCGGTTCAGCGAGCGGCCGCCATGCGGGTCGCCTCAGAGCCCATTCGGATGGTCGTGGCGTCAGCTTCATTCCAAAACGAACCTTCGCCTTCAAGGAGAAGGTGACCGTGACCCTTCCGCGTCACACATTCTTCGGCGTCAAGCCGGGCAGGCACAGCTATTCGTTCGCGACCGGGCTGCTCAAGCCGAAGGGCTGGCGGGACGAAACCCAGGTGCCGCCCCAGGGAGACACCCCTCCCGAGTGGACCACCTACAAGTCGTTCCCGCTGAAGGTGCCCGGGGTGGACATCAACGTGAACAAGCCCGGGGCTTCGAAAGGCGGCGTTTTCTTCGCCCCGCGGACCAACGGACCGATGATCGTCGACAACACTGGTGAGCTCATCTACTACCGGCCCGGGCTACGCGTGACCGATTTCCGGGCCCAGCGCTACCGCGGCAAGCCCGTACTCACCTGGTGGCGACGTGCCCAGGTCGGCGACTACGTCGAAAGCAGCTACGCGATCGCAAACTCGAGCTACAAGGTGATCAAGCGCTTCGAGGCCGGCAACGGCTACACCAGCGACCCGCACGAGTTCACCATGGCGAGCCGCGACACGGCCTACGTCAACTCCTTCCGCACCGTGGTCATGGACCTCAGCGCCTACGGCGGCCTGAAGAAGACCCCGGTGATGGACAACGTCGCCCAGGAGATCGACCTGCGAACCGGACAGGTGATCTGGGAGTGGCATTCACTCGGCAACATCCGGGTGCCCGAGACCTACATGCCGATCCCGCGCAAGATCACCCGTCCCTTCGACTACTTCCACCTGAACTCGATCGAACGGGACAAGGACGGCAACATGCTGATCTCGGCCCGCCACACCTCGGCTCTCTACAAGGTGAACCGGCTGACAGGCAAGGTCATGTGGCGGATGGGCGGCAAGGAATCCGACTTCCGGCTGGGGAAGGGTTTCCGTTACGCCTACCAGCACGATTTCCGTCGTCACGCCAATGGCACCTACTCGATTTTCGAGAACGGTGCGGCCGGTGGCCCCCTGCCAAACCGGGCGAAGATCTCGAAGGGGTTCATCTTCCGCATCAACGAGAAGAAGAAGTCCGCCACGCTGGTCAGGAAGTACGCCTTCGGCAATCGTCTCTCTCCCAGTCAGGGCAACACGCAGATCCTGCCGAACGGAAACATCTTCGTCGGCTGGGGCT
>JRYG01008169.1_pt1 | contig 16219 bp, 17 predicted proteins | sample 235341 | NCBI WGS metagenome assembly JRYG01 (sample SAMN03074218, study PRJNA261478) | activated sludge metagenome | biome: Wastewater Treatment Plant; feature: Wastewater; material: Activated sludge; isolation source: activated biomass of a wastewater treatment plant treating hydrocarbon... ... | reverse complement strand
ACGGTGCTGACGATGGCCATGATCACCAGCATGGTGAACATGTTCTGGGAGATCACGCCCAGGTCGTAGCCCACGTTGATGACGATGAGCTCCATCAGCGCCCGGGTGTTCATCATGATGCCCAGGGCGTTGGCTTCATGGTGGCTCATTCCGGCGTAGCGCGCCGCGGCGTAGGTGCCGCCAAACTTGCCGAGGGTGGCCAGGAACGCCGTCAGGGCGCACCAGCCCCACAGGGCAAGCGAATCCAGCCCGCCGATGTTGGTGCGCAGGCCCGTGTAGGTGAAGAAGATGGGCAGGAAGAAGACGGTGACGAAGTGGCCGATCCGCTCCTTCCAGGCGGCGATCAGGGCAGGCTCGTCATGCAGCAGCACGCCCATCATGAAGCCGCCGAAGATGGCGAAGATGCCGAGCTGGTAGGTGCCCATGGCGGAGACGAACACGGCCGCCAGCACCACGCCCATCAGGTTGTTGCTAAGGGGTACCCCCGGCTCGGACAAGACGCCCGAGCCGCCCCCCGAGGGAGCCAGGTCGTGCTTGAGGCGGCCCGGGGAACGACTGGCAAGCGCCGCCTTTCCCTGCATCCGCCGCACCACGCGTTTCATCAGCGGCCGGACGATGAACCAGCTCGCCAGCCCGAACAGGGCCACCAGCGCCACCTTGGTGGAAAACCCGCCCAGATCGAAACGGGAGACGGTCAGCGTCGTGACCAGGGCCAGCAGCAGCCAGCCGATCACGTCGTTGATCGCCGCGGCGCTGATGGCGATCACCCCCAGCGGCTTACGGGTGAGATCGAACTCGATCATGATCCGTCCCAGAATGGGCAGGGCGGTGATGCTGAAGGCGGTGGCGATGAACAGGGCGGAAGCGACCCGGTCCGTTCCCGGCGACAGGATCGGCGCAGACCAGAAGCCGAAGCCCAGGCCCAGGGTGAAGGGCAGCACGAGCCCGGCGGCGGACACCCAGGTGACGGCGCGGCGGTTCTGCTTGTCGTTGAGGTGGGAAAAGTCGAACTCCAGCCCGATCTGGAACATGAGCAGGATCAGCCCCACCTGGGACAGCACCTGCATGGGCTCCGGCGGGGCGGAGCGGAACACCAGGGCGAACAGGTCCGGCGCCAGCAGGCCGAAGAGCGACGGCCCCAGCAAGATGCCGATGATGATCTCGCCCACCGCTGCCGACTGGCCGGAGCGCAGGGCCAGCGCGCCGCCCAGCCGCCCCGCCAGCACGATGATGGCCAGTTGCAGCAGGGTGAAGAAGAGGACGGCTTCGCTCTTGTGGACCGCCGAGTTGGCGAGTTGGGACTCAACGCTCATGGGGGTGCGGGTAAGGCGGTTCAGTACATCCCGCCATTGATGGAGATGACCTGACCCGAGATATAGGCCGCCGCCTCGGAAGCAAGAAAGCCCACCAGATCCGCCACTTCCTCCGGCTGGCCGGCCCGCTGCATGGGCACCAGACGCTTGATGGTTTCGGTATCGAAGCGGCCCTCGATCATGCCGGTTTCGATGATGCCCGGCGCCACGGCATTGACCGTCACGCCGCGGCTGGCCAGTTCCTGCGCCAGCGATTTGGTGGCCCCGTGCAACGCGCTTTTGGCTGCGGCGTAATTGACTTGCCCCCGGTTGCCTGCCAGTCCGGCCACCGAGGTGATGTTGATGATCCGCCCCCAGCGGCTGCGCAGCATGGGCAGGGTGAGCGGCTGCGTGACGTTGAAGAAGCCGTTGAGGGAAACGTCGATCACTCCGTCCCAGCGCTCGCCGCTCATGCCCGGGAACACCGCGTCGGCGTGAATGCCGGCATTGTTGACCAGGACCTGGACCGGACCGGTTTCCAGCTCCGTCGCCAGCGCCGCCTGGGTGGCGGCGCGGTCGGTGACATCGAAACACAGGGCACGGGCGCGACCGCCTTCGGCCGCGATGGCCGCCACGACGGCTTCGGCCTTGGGCAGATTGCGGTTGGCGTGCACCAGGACTTCCAGGCCGCTGGCTGCCAGTTTGCGGGCAATGGCGGCGCCAATGCCGCCGCTGGCCCCGGTGACGAGCGCTTTTTTCATGGGGACGTCCCTTCCACGGCGGCGGCATCGAGTACGACAGTCGCGCGGCCTTCCAGCAGGGCTTGTCCCCCGGCGAGCACCTGAAAGCCGTAGAGCACCGTGGTGGCGTCGCCGGAGAGCCGTTGGGCGCGCACATCCAGATCGTCCGCCAGGTGATCGAGCCGATCCACGTGCAGCACCACGGAGCGCACGCTGGCCAGATAGCCTTGCCTGCCGGGTTCCCCAGCCGCCAGCAGCGCGCCGTGGATGGCCATGGCCTGGGCGGCATATTCGATACCGCAGGCGGCGCCCAGACGGCCCGAGGCGCGCAGGGGGTTGTCGGCCTCCCGATGACTGTGGGCGCGGCACTGGATGTGCTCGCTGCTCCAGCCATCCACCGCCGCCAGCAGGCACATGCTGCCCTGGTGGGGAATGCGCGCGGCAATCCAGGCGTGATCTAGCACGGTTGCACCTCCACGCCCAGGCTGAGTGGCGCCAGGTAATCCAGGCTCACCGTCGCGGGCGTCCCCTTGGCCAGGGCAGCCAGCAGGGGCAAGCCGCGCAATGCGGGAATGGCTTGGCGCAATCCGTCCAGCGTGGGGTCGGCGAGGTGGCTGACGGGGCGTTCGGCAAGGCTCGTCTGGATGGCGGCGAGCGACTGCCCGCTCTGCCCGGGGCTGAGCAGCAAGGCAATGGCGCCAGCGTCCGGCACCGGCCGCACCCCATGAATGGGGTCGGGGTATTCGGCGTCGTAGGCGATCAGCAAGGCCGGCGTTTGACTGGTGGCAACCTGAACCATGGCTTCCAGCAGCCCGGCGGCAAAACTCGCATCGTAGGCGCACAGTACCTGGCAGGGCGCCATGGCGCCTGTGGCGATGCCCCAGTAACCGGCGGCGGTGTTGTGCACCGAGTTGTGAAAACGGGTGGGGGAGACTTGGCGGTCTTCGCCGGCCAGTGTCTCGCACAAGGCGTGGCAGTTGTGGCCGTCGCCGCAGCTTGCGGAGAACACGGTAGCCAGCGCGGCCGGGTCCTGCCCGGCATGGCGAGCCGCTTCCAGGCCGGCCGCCAGGGCCAGCTTGACCAGCCGGCTGGCGCGACGCCTTTCGGCCGGGGGCAGCAGCGCCGGGGCGGGCAGGAGGGTGGGCGCGCTGTGCCAGGGGGTGCTGCCATCGAGCACGGGGGCTGCTGCGGGCCAATCGGGAAGCCCCGGGGCCAGCAGGCCGATGCCGTCGACCCAGGCGGTGAGCGGGTGGGCGGTGCTCATGATGGGCGTCCCAAGACGAGGCTGCAGTTGCTGCCGCCGAATCCGAAGGAATTGCTCAGCGCCCGGCGCACGGTTCCGGGCCGGGAAGCGGTCAGGTAGTCGATGGGAATCATCGGGTCCGGGTGCCGGGTGCCGGCGCCGCCCGGCAGCAAGTCGTGGCGCAAGGCCAGGGCGCAGGCCACGGCTTCCACCGCGCCGGCCGCGCCCAGGGTGTGCCCGGTAGCACCCTTGGTGGAGCTGGCGGGGACATGGTTGCCAAACAGGGCAGCCACGGCCTTGCCTTCGGCAGCGTCGTTGCTGGGGGTGGCGGTGCCGTGCAGATTGATGTAATCGATGTCGGCAGCGCAGAGACCGGCGTCCAGTAGCGCCGCCTCCATGGCCATGCGGGCACCCAGACCTTCGGGATGGGGGGCGGACATGTGGTAGGCGTCGCTGGATTCGCCGGCACCAAGGAGCAAGACCGCATCCGCGTCCAGATTGGCCGGGCAGGGCTCAAGCAGTGCGAAGGCGGCGCCTTCTCCGATGGAAATGCCCCGGCGCTCCGCATCGAACGGCTGGCACGGTTGAGGAGACGTGAGCTCGAGGGAGCGGAATCCGTACAGGGTGGTGAGGCACAGGGAGTCCACTCCGCCCACGAGGGCGCAATCCACCACCCCGCAAGCCATCATCCGGGCTGCGGCGGCGAATACCTTGGCGGATGAGGAGCAGGCCGTGGACACGACCACGGCCGGGCCTTCCAGCCCGAAGTATTCGCGGACAAAGCCCGCCACCGAATAGGAATTGTGGGTGGTGGCGTAGCGGTAGCCCGGGGGCAATGCGCCGCTGACGGGGTCGCGCTGGCGATAGGCGATTTCGGTCTCGAGGATGCCGGAGGTGCTGGTGCCCAGCAATAGGGCCACCCGGCGCTTGCCGTAACGGCCGATGGCTGCGCGGACATGCGCCTCGAAGCCGTCTGCCCGCAAGCCGAGGAGCGCCAGCCGGTTGTTGCGGCAATCGTGGCGGGCCAGCGTTTCTGGCAGCCGGATGGCGTCCACGCCGGGTACGGTGCCGATCCAGGTGTCCAGACGGGCGGTTTCAAAATCGCAGGGGGTCAGGCCGCTCCGTCCGGACTCCAGCGCGTCGCGCATGGCCGGGAGCCCTGCCCCGAGGCAGGTGCTGGCGGTGGAATGGGAAAGGAGCAGGGGCTTCACGGGTTGCAAGGCTGGGTGAAGGTGGCGAGTCTAACAGAACGGGAACCGGGGCCTGGATATCTCCGGCCGATGCCTTAATCCGCGGGCAGACGTGCCACCAGCATGGTATTGGCAAAGGGTTTGCCTTCGCTCATGGGAATGGTTTCCACCCGGAAGCCCTGTTGGTCCACAAGTGCGACCCACTCCCGCAGGGAGCGGCAGTAGAGCCGGGGCAACCGATGCCCGCGAACGAAGCAGACGAGCTTGTCCATGCCGTTGCAAACGTGAAAGGGCAGGCCGCCCTCCCGGTCGCCGACCCGGGTGATGAACACCCCTCCCGGCGGCAGGGCCGCCCTCACCCTGCGCAGTATGTCTTCCTGCCCGGGGTAGTCGATGTAGTGGAGTACGTCCAGGATGGTGACCACGTCTGCCTGACCAAAGTCGGTGACACAGATGTCGCCCTGGCGGATGCTCACCCGCGGTGCTTCGGCCGCCAAAGCCATGTTGGCCCGGGCCACGTCTTTCGGCATGAGCTCGAAGCCGCGCAAGCTCTGCACGTGCGGGGGGGGCGGCCAGTTATCCGGCCAGTTGCCCCGCTCGAAGCGGCGCCGGGCCGCGAGCAGCCAGGAGGCAAACACCGCCTGGCCGCAGCCAAGGTCCAGAAAATGGCCGCTTGCCGGGAAGAGGCCCCGCCGCAACAGTTCGCGGAAGATGCAGTCTCCGCCCAGCTTGCCCCGGGCGAAGTGGTAGGCGAAATGGCCGGCCGCGCGGAAGGGCTGGGCGGCCTCGTCCGCCAGGGTTGTGGCAAAGGGGTGGTTCATGATGGATCGCTCTCAAGGGCGGAAGCCAGTGACACCGGGCGCAATCCGCTCGCAGCCATGTGGGCGAGCAGGGCCGGCAGTACCTCCAGGATCAGGGGCTGGCCGTTGGGGGTGCGGGCGGCGTTGCCATCGTGCAGCAACAGGATCTCGCCGGCCGTCAGATGCTGTCCCAGGCGTTGCAGCGCTCGGTCCGGGTCGCCATAGCGGGTGTCGAAAGCGCGACGGGACCAGGTGGCAAGCTGCAAATCCAGTCTCGCCAGCACGGGTTCCAGAAACGGGTTGCGCAAGCCGGCTGTGGGGCGGAAGAAGCGGGGCGGAACGCCCGTGATGTCGGCCAGCGTGGCCTGGCCGTCCGCCACTTCGCGCCGCATCCCCCCTGGCCCAAGCGCGGAGAAGGTCTTGAGGTGGCGCTGGCTGTGGTTCTCCACGGTATGCCCCCGGGCGAAGATTTCCCGCGCCAGGCCGGGGTGGCGCCGGGCTTGCTCGCCAATGCAGAAGAAACTGGCCCGAGCATCGGCCTGGTCCAGCAGATCGAGCACGTGTGGCGTGACCTCCGGGTCCGGCCCATCGTCTATGGTGAGGGCGACTTCACCCCGGGCGGTGGCCGAGGCGGGGAGGTGGGTCAGGTTGGGGCCCAGCCAGCGGCTGCGGGGCCAGAGCCCGGCGGCGGTGAGCGCCGCGTGATTGGCGGCGAGGGCTGCCAAAGCCTGGGGCCACAGACCGGGGGCAGCCGCCAGCGCGAGCCCGGCCCCGGCGTGCAGTGCAATGGTGAGCTTGATGAGGGGCGAGGGGTGCCAGGGTCTGGACATGGTCAGGCTTTCGCCGCAGGCGGGCGCAGCCAGCCCAGCCCCAGGAACCGTCGCCACAATGCCCGCCAGGGTGCCCAATTGTGGTCGCCCGGCACCCGGTGCACAGCGCCCGCGGGCAGGCGGCTGCCGAGCAGGGCCATGGCGGTAGCGAACCGGTCTTCCGCCCCGTAGCCAAGAAACACGGGCAAGGCGGGCGGTTGGCCAAGCCAGTGCCAAATCCGGAATTCTTCGTCCTGGGCCTGCGCTGGCGTCGGCTCCCAGCAACCCGGGCCACCCGCCCCGAGCACGGCGGACACGGTGAGCCGACTCCCCGGGTAGGGGGCGAGCAGGCACAGGCCGCTCACCTCCTCGGGGTACTGGCGGGCGTAGGAGAGGGCGAGCAACCCTCCCAGCGAGATCCCCCCAAGCCACACTTGCTGATAGCCGTGTTCATGGGCTGGCCGGATGAGCTGGTGGCGCAGGGCCGGCAGTGCGGCGCCTCCGGCCAGTTGATCCAGCGTCAGCGCCGGTAGTGCCAGATCCACCGCTGGTGCCGTGGACGCCAGGGTGGACGGGAACCCCGCCTCGGCGAACTGGGCGGGCGTCATGTAGGCGCCGGGCAGTAGAACCACCAGCGCATGGGCACGGGTGGGAGCGCGATGCCAGGTGACGGCCAGTTCCAGCGGCGCCCCGTGGGCGTCCCCCGGAAGAATGGCGGCGGGACGGGAATCGGATTGGGGCGCCGGGGTCATGGCGCTTGCCTGCCCCGGGGTGCGGCCATGGCAGCGGAAATGAGCAGCGCGAGAATGGCGCCCGGCCCCACTGTCACGCCCATGGCATGCAACACCGGTACCTGGGAGAAGGCCAGTACGCCGAAGCCGATCACCGTGGTGATGTTGGCCAGGAGCAGGGAGGCCAGGGTGGAGGGCTCCAGGCTGGCACTGGTGCTTGCCCGATCGAAGAAGAGAGCGTAGTTGGAACCCACGGCCACGATGAGCAGGATGCCCACGAGGTGCAGCAGCGTCATCCGCTCGCCGGCCAGTGCAAGTCCGCCCACCACCAGCAGCACTGCCATCAGCAGGGGCGTGAGCACCCTTAACAGGCGCGGCAGGGAGCGCAGGGTTGCGGCCAGGAGCAGCACGATCACCAGGGCGCCGGCCAGGGAGAGCAGGATCGCCTCGTTCAGGTAGTTGCCGTACAAACGGGTGGATTCGTCCAGGAGGTCCACGAACAGGGTGTCGGCCTGGCCGGCAAGGGCGGTGCGTACGGCGGCAGCGTCGATGTCCTGTGCCTGTCCGTCTGCAAGGGGCGCGCGCAGGGGCAACAGCACGCTCCAGCCAGCGGCCCTTTGCAGGATCAGGGAGTCGCTGGCGAGCGCCAGGGTGCTGCCCGTCAGGGTTTCCCGGTCGAGCAGCGGCTGATGCCGGGCAGCTTCCACGTCGGCCAGGAAGCGCTCGAGCTTGGCCGGCTGCAAGGGCAGCCCGGCCAGTGCGGCGGGCAGGCGGGCCGCCAGCAGTTCGCGGCTGGGCAGGGCCTGCTGGCGTGCCCTTTGGGTGGCCTCGCTGGGCAGGAAGCGGGCGGGGTTTTCGAAGCCGCCGATGACGCGGCTACCCACCAGGGGTTGCAATGCCCGGGCGGCGGTTTCGGCGGCGACCAGCGCGGCATCCTGGCTGGGAGCGCTCACCACCACCAGGTAGCGCAGATCCGGCGCTCCAAGCTCGCTACGCAAGGCGTGGTCCAGCGCCTTGGCTTCCTCTGGCACCGGGCTGAGGCTGGAGAGCCCCGGGTTCCACAGATCGTTGCGATGGGTGAAGACGGCAGCGACGGCGATCAGGCACAAGGCCCCCAGTGCCCAGCGCAGCGCTCCGGCGCGGCCTACCAGAGTGCTGAGGCGATTGCCGATGCCGTCGAGGGGGCGGATGGCCAGATGTGCGGGACACAGGTGGGGCACCACGAAACGGGTGCTGAGTGCCGCAGCCAGCAGTCCTGCGATGGAGTAGAGCCCCAGTTGCGCCAGCCCCGGGAAACCCGAAAAGAGCAGCGCCGAAAAACCGCACACCGAAGTGGCGACGCCCAGCCGGATGGTGGGCCAGAAGCGCTGCATCCACGCCTCGCGCCCCAAGCCCTGGCGCCCGGACTGGACGAAGTAATAGATGGTGTAATCCACCGCCTCGCCGATCAGCGTTGTGCCAAAGCCGATGGTGATGCCATGGACGGCGCCAAAGCCCAGGCTGACCGCCACGATCCCCGCCAGGGCGCCGGTGGCCACCGGCAGGAGCCCCAGGGCCAGCGCCACGGGGGATCGGTAGACGGCCAGCAGCAACATCACCACGCCTGCCGTGCACAACAGCGAGAGGCGGGTGATCTCGCTGCGGATGCGGGCTCGGGCGTCCACCGAGAACACAGGCGAGCCGGACATCAGCACCCGCCCGTCCGTCACCCCCTCGCGCGCGGCCAGTTCGGCAAAAGCCTGGCCGATGGCGGCAAGCGCGGCCTCCTGGGCGTCCGTATCGGAGCCGGCGGCGCGGGTCTGGGCGAGGAGGATGGCGCGCTTGCCGTCCCGCGAGAACCAGACCCCATCGCGGCTGGGTGGCCCGCCGCCTTCGCTCAGGTTGCCCAGCAGTTCCATCAGTTCGCCAGTCGGGTCCCGGCTCAGCAGGCCTTTCACCATCAGTCCGGCGGGGGAGGCGAGCAGATCGATGCTGTTGCCGATGGCTTCCCGCAGTCCGTCCACGCTGAAGCGTTCGGGCCCGACGGCGGGACTCAGCAGATAGCGGTAGCTGAAGAGGATTTCCCGGTCCCGGACCATGGCGGCGGCGTCGCCATTGCGGACGGAACTGAACTGGCTGCTGGCGCGCATGCGCTCGGCCAGGCCCCGGGAGAGGGTGGCACGGGCGGTTTCATCGCCGCCCTCGATGCCGATGAGCAGCATGCGCGAGATGGCCCCGTCCTTGAACTGATCCACCAGCAACTGCTGTTCCGCCGTGGGGCTGCGCGGCATGAACACCGACATGTCCGCCGTGTAGTGGGTGCGCAGGGCAATCAGGCCGCCGGTCACCATGGCCAGCAGCCAGAGCAGGACGGCTGGCGTGAGCACCCGTTTCATGGGTTATCCATGGGCTCGATGGTCATCACCGAGCGGTCTCCGTCCGCGAGCAGATACTCGATGGACTGCACCATCCCCTTGCTGCCGAAGAATGTGATCCGGCTGACCAGGGTGGCGATCTTCTGGTCGCTGGGCAGCAGGGTGAGCGACCAGCGGGCTTCGTTGCCGGTGATGCGCAGGGCGTAGTTGCGTTCCAGCACCGCCCGGTTGCCGGCCAGGGTGCCGCGCACACTCTCCACGAAGGCCTGCGCCTCCGGTTGTTCGGAAAGCCGCAGGGTGTACTTTTGCTTGCCGCGCTCGATGCTGAGGGTATCCCGGTCCAGTACCAGGAGTTCCTGTTTGGGCTGGAGCGTGCGCTTTTCGAGCCGGTCCGGCGCCACGTAGAGCAACTCGCCGGACGAAGCGACGGGTTTGTCCAGCAGCGCGATGTACTTCTTTTCGACAAACCTGGCGCGCCCGCCCTTGTGCTGGGCCAGGGCTCCCATGAGTTGGCCCACGTCGAAGGCCCAGGCGGGCAGGGCGAGGCAGGCGCAGAGGAGAGAGAGCAAGAGTTGTTTCATCAACGGCGGATTCCCTCAGGCGCGGGGAGCAGTGTTCCAGAAATCGAAAAAGTTGAACCAGTTGTACGGGGCCTGCCGGCAGTGATGCTCCAGGCGCGCAGCGTAGGCGTCCTGCGCAGCGAGGATGGCGCTCTCCCGCTGCTTGCGGTCCACCACACTGAAGTCTGCCAAAGGCTCAAAGTGGATGCGGTAGCGGTTTCCGCCCAGGTACAGGCCTGCCATGAAGAGAACCGGCCGGCGCAACATGGCTGCAACCCGGAACGGCCCCAGCGGCAGCGGAGCCGGCCGGCCCAGGAAGGCGCACGCGCGGTGAGGATCATTCCCCAGGCCCCGGTCCGCCAGCATGCCCACCAGTTGCCCGGCTTCCAGCCGTTCCCGGGCCTGCAGCATGGACTCCATCCGCCCCAAAGGGATGATGTCCTGGACAGCGTTGGGGTTGATGGCGGCCAGTGTGGCGTTGATCTTGCGCGCATTCTCCTCGAACATCAGCATGGCTACCTGCCGCTGGGTGGCCTTGCGCCCGAGGGCGCGCATGACCTCGAAGCTTCCGAGGTGGGCTCCGATGAGCAGCACGCCCTGGCCGCCGGAACAGGCGTTGGTGATGTGTTCTTCACCCACGATTTCGATGTCGTAGAGTTCGAAGCGCTCGTTGAGCAGATACACCCGGTCGTGAATGGTGCTGGCGAAGCTGAACACATGGCGAAACTGATCCGCGAGCGTTGGCGCCCTGTCCAGTGCCCGCTGCAGGTAATCCCGGCCCGCCCGGCGTGCCTTGGGCGCGAAAGCCAGGAAATAGGCGGCGATGCCCACCAGCACCACGCGCCCGACCGCGCGGCCGAAGGTGAGCGAAATCCACACCATCAGCCGCAGGATGGCCATGTTGCTGCGCTCCTTGCTGGTGGCCCAGGTGGCGGAAGCAGGCGCGGAACGGTTGCTCGTCGCGGTCATGGCAGCGAAGGGGTCAGCACGCCCGAGGCAACCTTGCGCTCGCCCGCGCGCACGGCAAACTGAAGTCCGCCCCGGGCCCGGGGGCTGAAATCGAAGCTGAGAACTTCGCCGGGGCCCACCGGGCTGAGGAACTTGGCGTTATCCACCGTCCAGCCCCGGGGCGCGGACAGTTGCCGGGCAGCAAACAGGATGGCTTGATCCAGGATCACGACCCCGGGAACGATGGGGCGCCCCGGAAAGTGCCCGGCAAAGGCGGGGTGGTCGTCAGGCACGCGCCACAGGCAGGTCATGTGTCCTCCCGCCTTGTCCGGGGGTGACGGGTGAGGAGGCCTTCGAGCGTTTCCCGCGGGAGCTTGCCGGTGCTGTTGCGGGGCATGGCTTCCAGGAGCACCAGGGGGCGCGGCAGGAAAATGGGGTCGACCCGTTCCCGCAGCCGGGCAAGCAGCTCCCGCGTGCCGAGCCCCGGTGCGACGGCGAAGGCGGCCAGGCGGGTGACGCCACCGCCTGCGTCCAGCTCCGCCGGCATGAAGAAACAGCCGTCGGTCACGCCGGGCAGAGTCAGGAGCTGGTGGTTGAGGAAGGCAAGGGAGGTGCGCTTGCCCGCGATGTTGACGAGATCCGCGGTGCGCCCGTGGAGCAGGAAGGTCTCGGGTCCGGTCATCTCGATCACGTCCGCCAGCGGGATGCGGCCTTCCACGTGGCCCCCGCAGGCGTAGTGGACGTCGCCCTCCCGTTCCAGGCGCACGTTTTCCAGCAATTGCCACGCCCTGCCTGCGGTGGTGCGGCGGCTGGCCAGTTGGCCACTTTCGGTGCAGCCGTAGATTTCCATCACCGGGGTTTGGAGCCGAGATTCCGCCCGGGCTGCGAGTTCCGGAGAGAGCGGGGCCGTAGCGCTCAATACCATGTGCAGCGGTGGAATCGTCACTTCCGCGTCGAGCAGCGTGCGCAGGTGAAAGGGGGTGGTCACCAGCATCCGCGGTGCCGGCACTGAATTCAGCGCCTGGGCAATGTCCAGTGGATAGAAGGGGTGGCCACCGTACACGGCGCATCCGCCAAGCAGTGCCAGCAGGACGCTGGATTCAAGCCCGTAGCTGTGCTGGGCGGGAACGGTGGCCACGATCGCGCAGGATATTTCCGGTAGCTGCAGGCGTCGTGCCTCGGCCAGCCCGTTGCGCACCAGGGCACCCCAGCTCTTGCGCTGGGGCACGGGCTTGCCGGTGGAGCCGGAGGTGAACAGGCACACCGCTTCCTGTTCGGCGGGGATTTCTGGCGGTGGCCAGACCCCGGCCGCCGGGGCCGCATCCACGGGGTAGTCCACCCGCTGCAAGGTGCCGGGTACCGCGGGGCCATCCGTCAGGTAATACACGTCGGGCGCGAATGCCTGTAACTCGGCCACCGTGCTGGCGGTTCGGCTGGCGGGGAGGAGGCTCGTCTTGCCCCGCACCAGCGCTGCCCCCAGCCCGACCATGAAGCGGTAGCGGTCCTGGCAGACGTTGAAAATGTGCCGGCCCCGGGGCAGCAGACTGGCCAGCCGGGCAACGTCCCCCAGGTACCGAGCGGCCGTCACGGGGCCTTCCGGCCCGTGGGCGATGACGGACGCCGGGCTTGGGTGGAGGGTGAGCGGCTGGGCGGACACGGTGTTACTGTCCTTTCGCCATGCCGCAGTCACCCTCGGGCGGCAGCGCCGCAGCTTGCGGGTTGGGGGCCGCGGCATCGCACCGCTGCTGCCGAGACGCCATGCTCAGGCGGAACGCCTGTACCGCCGCCAGCGGGCCCACCTGGTCTTCTGCCGGCAACACCCGCGTGCGTACGATGTGCTCCGCCACGAACATCAGCGCCAGCATCGGCAGCGGCAGGATGTTGGCGAACACCGACCAGGCTTCCACGGGTGCAATGGCAAACAGGATCAGGGACGTGAGCACGGTGAGTGCGAAGAACAGTGCCCAGGCCACGGTAACTTGGCGGGTGTAGCGCAGCACGGCGGGCGTCATGCGCGGATGAACAAATTCGGCAAACAGGGTGCACAGGGGCTTGCGGCCGGCGACCAAGGTTCGCGCGAACAGCAGGGCGAGGGCCCCGTTGACGCCCACGTGCTGAAGGAAGTACATCCAGCTTACATTGCGCTGCAGCAAGGGCCAGATCCAGATCAGCAGCCCCAGCCCCGCGACGGGCAGCAGCCAGCGGGCCAGGACGCTGGAGGACTGACGGGCGAAATCAAAGCCCAGCAGCAACAGCGGCGCCACCGCCAGCAGCACTGCCCAGTGGTCGGCGTGAGGCACCCGCGCACTGGTGTAATGGGCTGCGATGGCGTAGGCAATGACCACACCGCAGAGGGCAAGGCCCTTGAGCAGGGAGTGCCCCGCCAGCTTCATTGGGTGCGGTGGGCTGCGATGTGCTCAACCAGGCTGCGCAGGGAAGAGAAAATGCGCACGTTGTCTTCGCTGTCGGCACGGAGCTGGAATCCATAGCGCTTGGAAACCACAAGCGCGACTTCCAGGATGTCGATGGAGTCAAGGCCCAGGCCCTCGCCATAGAGGGGGGCGTCCGGTTCGATCTCGTCGGGCCCCATGTCCAGATTGAGGGCTTCGACCACGAGGCCGGCGACTTCGGCCAGCAGGGATTCGGTATCCGGTGTAGAGGTTGGATTCATCGCGGGTCAGACTTTCAAGGCAAGCCGCAGTAGCGGTCAGGGGCGTTCAACGGCCCGGAAGGCCAGGACCGCATTGCTGCCCCCAAAGGCGAAGGAATTGGACAGGGCCGCCTGGGCCCCGGTGCCCCGCAGGGCCGTGGTCACGTGCCGTACGCCGTTGCAGGCGGGGTCGGGGTCATCCAGGTGGCCGGTGGGTGGAATGGCATCCTGTTGCAGTGCGAGCACCGAAATCAGGGCTTCGATCGCCCCGGCAGCCCCCATCAGGTGGCCATGCAGCGACTTGGTGGCACTGACGGGCAGGGCTTCGGCAAGCTCACCGAACACCTCGCGCAGGGCTTCCACTTCGATGGGATCGCCCTCCGGCGTCGCGGTGCCGTGCGCGTTGACGTAGCCGACATCACCCGGGGCCAGCCCTCCGTCCTGCAACGCCAGGCGAATGGCTCTCACCTGGCCGTCCTTGTGGGGCCGCACCAGATGGCTGTGATCGCAGGTGGCGCCGTAGCCGGCAAGCTCGGCGAGGATGGGTGCGCCGCGGGCGACGGCATGGTCCCAGTCTTCCAGCACCAGGGCTGCGGCGCCTTCACCCAGTACGAGGCCCGCACGATCCCGGGAGAAGGGGCGGCAGGCCCGGTGCGCGGAGTGTTCATCTCCGGGGGCGAGCACCCGCATGGCTTCCCAGGCGCGAATGACGCCGTAGGAGAGCGTCGCATCACCGCCGCCGGTCAGCATCACCGTGGCCTCGCCTTCACGGATGCGGCGGAAGGCTTCACCGATGGCGGCGGCCGCGGACGAGCAGGCTACCGAATAGGTCAGGCAGGAATTCCCCAGCCCGAGTTGCATGGCAAGATGCGACGCGGCAGCGTTGTTCATGCCGAGCACCACGGAGAGCGGTGACAGTCGCTCCTTGCCGCTCTGCCACATGTCGCGGAAGCCGCGGTCGAAGACCGGCATGCCGCCCACTCCGGTTCCCCAGGCAACCCCGCAGTCCGGCTTTGGCGTCTTGTCTGTGGCCAGGCCCGCATTGCGCCAGGCATCCATGCCGGCCACTGTGGCAAGCTGGCTGAAGCGGTCCATGGTGGCGGTGAGCGCTTTGCCCAGGATGGCCGGGCCGTCGAAACCGTCGCAATGCACGGCAGGCGTGGCGATGGGTTTCGGCGGTTCATGGGAGGCGTACAGGCGAACGCAGGACTCGCCCGCGAGCATGCGCTGGAAGAAGTCGTCCACGTCCCGGCCGAAGGGGCTCACAAGCCCCAGGCCGGTGACCGCCACGCGCCGTCTGGCCATCGATCAGCCGGCTTTGGCCGCGGCGGACTGGGCCTGGAATTGCTCAATCAGGGTGAGCAACTCCGCTACCGTCTTGGGTGTGGCGGTGGCGTCGGTGAGGTCCAGGCCGAGCTTGTCTTCGAACTCGAACAGCAGTTCGAGCAGCATGAGGGAATCAATGCCCAGTTCTTCGAGAGTCGTTTCCGGAAGTACCCGGGTCGGGTCAATATCCATGCGGTCTTTGAGGAACCCGCGAACGATCTCGATAGATTCAGCCATGGCAAGCTCGGAAAACTGAGGTAATGGGCGCAAAAGTGCGCATAAATGTCGAAAACGGAGCGCGGGCGAGTGTATCACACACTTGGTAACGATCTCCGTATGGGGCATCCCCCGTCAGCGCGGGCTGCGGGCGGGTGTCAGCAGCGGCCGTAGCGCCGGCCAGATGGTCTCGACGATGAGCGCCTGGGCGGCGGGCGTAGGGTGAATCGCATCGGCCAGGAAGTATTCCCGTTTGTCGGCGAAGCCCTCCAGCAGGAAAGGTACCAGCGCGGCTTGCTGGAGCGCGGCCACCTCGGCGAAGGCTTTCTGGAACTCTCCGGCATACACGGGGCCCAGGTTGGGCGGAAGGCGCATCCCCACCAGCAGCACCCGGGCGCCGGCCTGGCGGGCGGCGCCCGCCATGGCGTTGAGGTTTTCTTTCATGCTTGCCACGGGCAGGCCCCGCAACCCATCATTGGCGCCCAGCACGATGACTGCCACGCGAGGTTTGTAGCGGCCAAGGGCGGACTCGAACCGGGCGCGGCCGCCCGCGGTGGTTTCGCCGCTGATGCTGGCATTGTGGATGGTCCAGGGAAGTTTTTCCGTTTCCAGCCGCTTGGCCAGCAGACTGGGCCAGGCTTGGTCAGCCCGCATGCCATAACCGGCGGAAAGACTGTCCCCCATGACCAGGATGGTCCCGGGTTCGGCCCTGGCAGTGGCCGTGACAAACAACAAGAGGGCTCCGACAAGGATGGAACGCAGCATGGCGCAAGTGTCCGGTGATCAGGTGATTCAGGTTTCCGGTCTGGGCAAGACGGTGGTGGCGGCCGACGGCGGCGCGGCGCATCTGACGATTCTGCACGACATTTCCTTCGTCGTGCAGCGGGGCGAGGTGGTTGCGGTGATGGGGGCGTCGGGATCGGGCAAGTCCACCCTGCTGGGCCTTCTGGCGGGGCTAGATCTACCCTCCCAGGGCACTGTTCGCCTGGCTGGGCAGGATCTTTTCGCTTTGGACGAGGATGGTCGTGCCCGCTTGCGCGGACAGATGCTGGGTTTTGTCTTCCAGAACTTCCAGTTGCTGCCCGCGCTCACGGCTCTGGAGAACGTCATGCTGCCGCTGGAGTTGGCCGGCAGCCCCGGCGCTCGGGAGGCGGCGTTGTCCTTGCTCGACCGGGTGGGCCTGGGCCAGCGCCTGCATCATTACCCCAAGCATCTTTCAGGTGGCGAACAGCAGCGGGTGGCTCTTGCCCGGGTGCTGGCGATGGAGCCGCAACTGCTGGTGCTGGACGAACCGTTCGCTTTTCTCGACGCCGCGGGCGCCGAGCAGTTGCGCGATCGGCTGCGCCGCCTGCACGCCGCC
>JRYG01002131.1_pt1 | contig 16270 bp, 15 predicted proteins | sample 235341 | NCBI WGS metagenome assembly JRYG01 (sample SAMN03074218, study PRJNA261478) | activated sludge metagenome | biome: Wastewater Treatment Plant; feature: Wastewater; material: Activated sludge; isolation source: activated biomass of a wastewater treatment plant treating hydrocarbon... ... | reverse complement strand
CTGCAACCGCCGGTGGTGGTCGCCGACGAGCCGGTGTCGGCGCTGGACGTGTCGATTCAGGCGCAGGTGTTGAACCTGCTGCTGGAGTTGCAGGATGAGATGGGGGTGGCCTATGTGTTCATTTCCCACGATCTCGGCGTGGTGCGCCACCTCGCCGACGAGGTGCTGGTGATGTATCTGGGCCGGCCGGTCGAGCACGGTCCGCGGGACGCCTTGTTCGAGCATCCCGTTCACCCCTACACCCGCGCCCTGCTGGCGGCCATGCCGCGACTCGACCCGGCCCACCGGCTGGAACGCGCACCCCTGGCCGGCGAATTGCCCTCGCCGCTCGATCCACCCTCCGGCTGCGCCTTTCACACCCGCTGCCCCCTGGCCACCAGCGAATGCCGGCAACTCCGCCCGGAATTGCGCCCGGTGAGCGGCCGGTTGGTAGCCTGCCATCACGCGGAACGGATCGCCGCGGCGTAACGGCGTTCGGCCGCGGGCGCCCTCCCCCGCGCGGGGACGGGGAAGCGACGCTCACCCATGATTTACGACAACCGCTCGAGCACGTTCCGCCGAAAACGCTCCGCTTGACCGGGATCGGGCAGTTCCCGGCTCAAGGCATCCAGGGCGGTGTCCAAGCTACTGACCGAATTCCAAACTTCTTCGCACACGATGACAGCCATGGGTCCGATGAACTCCACCAGTTCCTCCTCCACGATTGCCTTGGCTCTATCGGTCATCCGCACGCTCTTCGGATCGGCTCCTGATGGTGATCGCGCCGGTTTACCCCGGAGCAGCTCCAGGATGTAGTCCGTGGGCGGCATCAGCACCTTGGATGACGACAGATGGCCGTCCGTGAAGCGGGAGGTATTGGCCCGAACGTCCTGATACCGGAGCGACTCCAGAACTTCCAGAGCCTCCAGGCCGTGTTTGTTCTGAAAGATCAGGGCGACGATCTCGCCCTTCTTCAGGACAAACTGAGCCAACTGACTGTTGGAGGTCACGACCAGGAACGTGCCGGTACGCTGCTCCGCGCACAGCTTCTGCAATTCGTCATTTACGAATTTCACGAAGTGGGAAAGTTGCGGTTGAGCCATGTACAACGTCTCCGGAACGCGTTAGCTCTGCGACCGAGGCTGCGATAGTCACAGTCCGGTCAGACCTTCTTGCGCAGCCGTTCGAAAGCCATCCTGATGCTGACCGCCATCCGTTCGATGGCGCGCGCCAAGGCGCCGATCTCGTCGCGGCGCCCGGTGCCGACAATCTTCACCTCGAAGTTGCCACGGCTGATGTTCTCGGCAATGGTCGTCAATCGCCAAATGGGGCTGGCCAACTGCCGGGACAACGCGTAAGCGACGACTACCACCAAAACCAGGGCGCACGCGATCAGGATCAGGGCGTTGCGCCTCGCTTCCAGCAGCGGCGCGAAGGCATCCTCGTAGTCCTGCTGGACGATCAGGGTCCAGCCCAGATGGGTCTTCTGGGTATGGGCGACGATGCGCTTGCCCGCTTCCTCGTAGAAAATCAGCCCCGGCGCCGAATCCTTCGCGCGCAGCGCCGGGTGCTCGCTGAAGTCCTGCAATTGCTGGGTGATGCGCTGCGGCTGGCCATGAGCGATCACCTTGTTTTGCTGGTCCACCAGGATGGCGAAACCGGTCTCGCCGATCCGGGCTCCGACAATCGCCTGGGAGACATCGACCAGCTGCATGGCCAGGGCGATGACGCCTTCGACCCCATCGCCGGCGCCACGGATCGGACCGGCCAGAATCAAGGCCGGCTTCTGGCTGGTTTTGCCGATCACCACTTCCTGCCCGAGCGGCTTGCCCTCCAGCACTTGCCTGAAGTAACTTCGGTCGCCGTAGTACTGGGCGGGATTGTCGTCGCTGCGTCCGACGTTCTGACCGTCGGGGCGGACGGTAAAGACCAGATACGTCCACTCGTAGGCATCCTGGATCGCCTTGAGAATGGGCTTTTGCCGAGCCGCGTCCATCGAGATCATATCGGACAAGGTGGCATTTTCGCGCAGCGCCCGCAAATTCATGTCCACCCATCCATTCACCTTGCCAACCAGCCCGTTCGCGGTCAGCGTCAGGTTCAGGCTGGCATTCTGCCGCCAATCCTGTTCCAGCTGGTAACCGCTGATGTACAGCAATCCCGCGAGGGGAATCAGCGCGACGGCCACCATCGTCAACAGAATCTTGTGAAAGATTTTCAAAGCGAACCCGGATTTTTCCTGCGCCATGACTTGCCTCATGATAAATACGTAATATGGCTTTTTTTGGTCTTTCTATGTGGCAGATGTATTTTAATACCTACAATCAACCGCCGTAACCCCCCTTCCGGGTTCTGGCCGAAAAAAACTTGCGTTCGACTGGCCTCCACCCATTCAAGTGAAGCGCAACGGCTATGCAAATCAAGATTTTTCCTAAAAAATCATGTCGATACGATAATCGACGTCAATCGCGTCGACGGTTGGACCCCAAACGTCCCTCATCCGTAGCGTCCATCTCTCGGAGCCGGCGCGTTGCCGCCCGCGTGGATTGAACTAAGATAAGTGAATTCGCGATTTCTCCGGTAGGTTGAAATGTCCTCATCCATTCCATCCAGCGACGGCACCGAAATCATCGTCGCGGCTGCCCAATCCCAGTTGCGGGTTCAGTTCGAGGCCATCGAATTGCGGGTGATCGCCGGCCCGGACGCGGGCCAGGAACTCAGCCTCGGCCTGCCGTCCGTGCGGATCGGCACCGCCGCCGACAACGACCTGGTGCTGACCGACCGGGCGGTTTCGCGCCGGCACGCCGAAATCCGCATGACCCCGGAGGGGCTGCTGCTGCGCGACCTGGGTTCCACCAACGGCACGTTCATCAACGACGTGCGCATCACCGAGGCTTACGTGCCGGCCAACGCCGAATGCCGGCTCGGCTATTCGCGGCTGTCGATCCGCCAGCACACCGAGGAGCGGAAAGTGGCGGTGCCGCGGCAGGATCATCTGGGCGAGCTGGTCGGGGCCAGCGAACGCATGCGGGAACTGTACGGTCTGATCCGGGCGGTGGCCCCCACCCCGACCACCGTGCACCTGCACGGCGAATCCGGCGCCGGCAAGGAACTGGTGGCCCGCACCCTGCACGCCCTGTCCGGCCGACCGGGACCGCTGGTCGTCTTCGACGCCTCGGTGACCGACCCGGAAATGGTGCGCAACGATCTGTTCGGCCACATCAAGGGCGCGTTCACCGGCGCCACCGGCTCGCGCGAGGGCGCGTTCCGCCAGGCCCACACCGGCTCGCTGTTCATCGACGAGATCGGCGAGCTGCCGCTGGACTTGCAACCGCGTCTGCTGCGGGTGCTGGAAACCCGCGAGGTGACGCCCATCGGCTCCGACCGGCCGCTGCGGGTGGACGTGCGGGTCATCACCGCGACGCACCGCGATCTGGAAACCATGGTCGGCGCCGGGGCCTTCCGCGCCGACCTGTTCTACCGGCTGTCGGTTGTCCCCATCGAAGTGCCGGCGCTGCGCGAAATCCCCGAAGACATTCCGCTCATCGCCCGCCACCTGTGCGAGCGGTTGCAACTGAACTGCCGGATTTCGGAAGCGGCCATGACGGCGTTGCAAAATTACTCCTGGCCCGGCAACGTGCGGGAACTGCGCAACGTGCTGGAACGGGCGGCGGTGATGTGCGGCGAGCGGGAAATTCAGCCCGAGGATCTGCGATTGTCCAAGGAGACGCGCTTGTCCAGGGAAGCGGGCGCGGTTCGAGCGCCGGCACCCACCGCATCCACACCCGCGGCCACGACCGCGACGCCGGCTTCCCCGCCCAGCCAACCGCCACCCGCCGTGAAATCCAGCACCGCCGCCGCCCGCGCCCATCTCAAGGACATGGAACGGCAGATGATTCTGGAATCGCTGGCGCGCAATCAGAACAACAAGGCCGCCGTCGCGCGGGAACTCGGTATTCCCCTGTCGACGTTGAAGCGCCGCCTGAAGGAATATCGGATCAGCGACGAGGATTGATCAAACCGGCGTCTCCCGCGCTTGTTCCGCCTGCCGGGCCAACGCCCAAGCGACGTGTTCCCGCACCAATTCCGCCGGATGCGCCAGCCGCGTCCGCAAGGCGGCGACGATCGCCGACGAGCGCGGCGCGTTGCCCAGGGCCACGGCGAGGTTGCGCAACCAGCGCTCGTGACCGATCCGGCGGATGGCGCTGCCCTCGGTGTGGCGCAGAAACTTCGCCTCGTCCCACGCGAACAGTTCGATCAGGCCCGGCGCGTCCAGTCCATGCCGGGCGCGGAAATCCGGCTCCACCGTCGGGCGCGCGAAGCGGTTCCACGGACACGCCAACTGGCAGTCGTCGCAACCGTAAATCCGGTTGCCGATGGCGCGGCGGAATTCCAGCGGAATCGAGCCATGCAGTTCGATGGTGTGGTAGGAAATGCAGCGGCGGGCGTCCACCCGGTACGGCGCGACGATGGCCTGGGTCGGGCACACCTCCAGGCAGGCGACGCAGCGCCCGCAATGCGCCGTCGCCGGCTGATCGACCGGCAGCGGCAGGTCCACGTACAGCTCGCCCAGGAAAAACCAGGAGCCGGCGCGCCGGTCGAGCAGGTTGCTGTGCTTGCCGATCCAACCCAGGCCCGCTTTCTCGGCCAGCGCCTTTTCCAGCACCGGTGCGCTGTCCACGAACACCCGGTAGCCGAATGGGCCAACGGCGGCGGCGATGCGTTCGGCCAGCCGTTGCAGGCGTCGCCGCAGCACCTTGTGGTAATCCCGCCCCAGCGCGTATCGCGACACGTAACCGAGTTCGGGACGATGCAACACGCCCCAGGGCTCGGCGGTCTCCGGCGGCAGATAGTCCATGCGCGCCGCGATCACCCGAATCGTGCCGGGCAGCAGTTTCGCCGGGCGGCTGCGCCTGACCCCGTGCCGGGCCATGTAAGCCATCCCACCGTGAAACCCCGCCGCCAGCCAGTCGAACAACCGCGCCTCGTGCTCGCGCAGATCGACATCGGCGATGCCGACCTGCTGAAAGCCCAGTTCCCGCCCCCACGTCTTGATGGCGGCGGCGAGTTCGGCGAGTCGGGCGACGGTCAGGGCGGCAGTCATGGCGGCGGCTGGATTTAAGAAAATGACCGGCGTATTGTGCCTTCAACCATCGCGGCGAAGGAGGTTTTCCATGCGTGAACTGCCTGTCGAGCTATACCGCGCCGCCCAGGTGCGGGAACTGGATCGCATCGCTATCGAAGAGCGCGGTATTCCCGGTTATATCCTGATGAGTCGGGCCGGCGAGGCGGCTTTCAACCTGTTGCGCCGGCGCTGGCCGGAGGCCCGCCGGATCGTGGTAATCTGCGGCGGCGGCAACAATGCCGGCGACGGCTACGTGGTGGCGCGGCTGGCCCGCCAGGCCGAACTCGATGTCCAGGCGTTGACGCTCTCCAATCCCGACGATCTGCGCGGCGACGCCCTGACCGCCTGGCGGGATGCCTGCGCCGCCGGAGTTCCGACCACGATCTTCACCGCCGCCGGTTTGAACGGAGCCGATCTCCTGGTGGACGCCATTCTGGGCACCGGCCTGGAGCGGGAGGTCAGCGGCGGCTGGCGGGACGCGATAGAAGCCATGAACGCCCATCCCGCCGACATTCTGGCCATCGACATCCCCTCCGGTCTGCACGCCGATACCGGCGCCGTTCTCGGCGCGGCGATCCGGGCGGCGGCCACGATCACCTTCATCGGCCTCAAGCAGGGCTTGTTCACCGGCCAGGGACCCGCCTGTTGCGGCGAGGTGCATTTCGCCGATCTGAGCGTGCCGCCCGACATCTACCCGGCCATTCATCCGGCCTGCTGGCGCTACGCCGGCGAGGACTTGCCGGCTCTGCTGCCGCCGCGCTGGCGCAGCGCGCACAAGGGTCATTTTGGCCACGTGCTGGTGATCGGCGGTGAACGGGGCCTGGCCGGCGCGGCGCGGATGGCCGGCGAAGCCGCCGCCCGTTGCGGGGCGGGCCTGGTCAGCGTGGCGACTCGCGCCGCCCACGCCGGCTGGCAGGCGACGGCTCGACCGGAACTGATGTTCCACGGCATCGAAACCCCCGCCGAACTCGACCCGCTGTTGAATCGGGCGACGGTCATCGCCATCGGGCCGGGACTGGGGCGCGGCGACTGGGGCCGGGGAATGCTGCAAGCCGCGCTCGCTCGCGACAAACCGCTGGTGCTGGACGCCGACGCGCTGAATCTGCTGGCCATCGATCCGGTTTTCCGCGACAACTGGATTCTGACGCCGCACCCCGGCGAAGCCGCCCGGCTGCTGAAGATGACCCCCGCCGAGATCGAGGCCGACCGCTTCGCCGCCGTCGAAGATGTGGCGCTGCGCTTCGGCGGCGTGGCCGTGCTCAAGGGCGCCGGCTCGCTGATCGCCAGCAAGACGGATGGGTTGGTGGCGCTCTGCGCGACCGGCAATCCGGGCATGGCCAGCGGCGGCATGGGCGACGTGCTGACCGGCGTGATCGCCGCGCTGGTGGCGCAAGGGTTGCCGCTGTTCGCGGCGGCCAAGGCCGGCGTCTACCTGCACGGTCGGGCTGGCGATCTGGCGGTGCGAACCGACGGCGAGCGTGGGCTGCTGGCGACCGATCTGCTGCCCTTCCTGCGGCAACTGGTCAACCCCTGAACCATGCTGGACCGCGCTCTCGACTCCGCTGCCGCCACCGAGGCGCTGGGCGCGCGACTGGCCGGGGCGCTGACGCCCGGCTTCGTCCTCTACCTGCGCGGCGAACTGGGCGCCGGCAAGACCACGCTGGCGCGTGGTCTGCTGCGCGCGCTCGGCCATCGCGGCGCGGTGAAAAGCCCGACCTTCACTCTGGTGGAACCGTATCAACTGGACGGCTGGCGGTTGTTTCACTGGGATTTGTACCGACTGACCGACCCCGAGGAACTGGAATTTCTGGGCCTGCGCGATCAATTGGACGGCGAGGCGGTGCTGCTGATCGAATGGCCGGAACGCGGCCAGGGCGAGTTGCCGGCGGCGGATCTGGACGTGGCGCTCGCCTACGCCGACGCAGGCCGAAGCTGCCGGCTGGAGGCCCGCTCTCCAACCGGCGCGGCCATGCTGGCACGGCTGGCCGGTTAGGTCACGACTCTTCCAGGTCCGCCCACAGCCCACCCAGTTCAAGGGCGATTTCGACGAAGGGTTCGACGGTCACGGCATCCTGCTCCTGAAACAGCCCGATCACCGTCCAACACCCGTCGCGCAGGGCGAACGCCTCCAGGGTATGGACCAGCGGATCCACCAGCCACAGGTAAGGGACGCCGAAACGGGCGTAGACCGGCATCTTGACTACCCGGTCCGTCCGGGCGGTCGATGGCGACAGGATTTCGCAGACCCAATCCGGCACGACCTCGAAGCGATGATCGCGCGGCAGGCGCGGCATCCGCTCCCGCCGCCAGCCGGCCAGATCGGGAACCAGCACTTCGGTGTCGCGGATGAAGTGGATTTCGGGTTCGTCCAGGATCCACCAGCCGCCCGGTCCACCGCGCCCGCGATGATAAGGACCATACAGTTCCCCACCCAATCCCGAACCTGCACCTGTATGAGGGCCGGCCGGGCGCGGCTGGGTATAAAGCCGTCCATCGATGATTTCGCCGGTCAGATTTTCCGGCAACGCTTCGAGTTGCGCGTACAAATCGGGAGACGCTGGAGTCTTCATCACGGCGGACATGGTCTTTCTCTCGCTACGCCACTTTCTTCAATATGCGCCCAGACTGTTCGCCCATGACTCTGATCGGGATGGAGTTCAACCGCGAACAGCGCAAGCTCGTCGGCTTCGAATGGGCGCGGGAAGGATGATTCGGAAGTCGGATAATGCGTTCCAGGACAGCGGCATGACGGCGCGGCTTCACGCCCGACTTTTTTCCCTCTCCTCTTCCAGATGCTTGCAGTCGATGCACAGATCCGCTGTGGGCCGCGCTTCCAGCCGGCGCAGACCGATTTCCACCCCGCAGGCTTCGCAATAACCGTACTCGTCGAGGTTGAGCCGATCCAGCGCCTTGTCGATCTTGTGCAGCAATTTGCGCTCCCGGTCCCGCGCCCGCAGATTGATCGTGAACTCCTCCTCCTGGCTGGCCCGGTCGTTGGGGTCGGGCAGGTTCAGGGGCTCATCCCGCATGGTGCTGACGGCGCGCCGGCCCTCCTCCATGAGTTCCTGTTTCCAGGCCAGCAGAATGGCGCGGAAATGGGCTTTCTGCCGGTCGTTCATGTAGTCCTCGCCCTCTCCCATGCGATAGGGCGCAACTTCCGCAAGCATATCGGTCATCGTTATCCGCCTTCAGTCGTTTCGAGCACTCAAAATAACCAACGCCAAAAATCAAGCACCGGTTGTCGCGCCGGATCGCCGGGTACAACCGACGGTTGCGCATAACACCATAGAACATTCTGGAAGGAAATACCGGCGTCCGCGCGTCGCGCCGTTCCGAACAGCCGTTCAAGCACCGCTCAAACAGCTTCGCAAGGCGTCGGCCAAGCGCCGCAGCAGTTGAAAATAGGCTTCGGGACCCGGCGTCAAGTCCGCTCCCCCCGCGGGATCGAGCACGCCACGGCGGGCATTACCGCCGGCGATGATCGTCTCCACCAGGGCCGGCTGAAATTGCGGCTCGCTGAACACGCAGCGAACCCCGAAATCGCGGACGCGCGCCTGGATTTCCGTCACCCGTTTCGCGCCGGGCCGCCGCTCGGGGTCGAGCACCACCGAACCGACCGCGTTCAGGCCGTAGCGCCGCTCGAAGTATTGATAGGCATCGTGGAACACGAGGTAAGGCTGATTCCTGACCGGCGCCAACTCTGCCGCCAATTGTCGATTCAGTTGATTCAGCCGCTCGACCAGCGCCGCGCCATTGCGCTCGTAATCGACCCGGTGAACGGGATCGACCTCGCCGAGCGCGGCGACGATCCGGCGCACCATGGCGACGGCATTGACCGGGTCCAGCCAGACATGGGCGTCGCGAGCCGTTTCATGGTCGTGGTCGTGCTCCTCGTGCCCGGCGCTCTCTTCATGGCCGTGCCGGTGCGATTCCCAGGCGCCGCCTGCCCGTAGCGGCAGTACCGCGACACCCGGCGCGTCCAGCAACGCCACCGACCGCACTTTGCCCTTGACGTTGTTCAGCGGCTTGACCAGAAAACTCTCCAGCTCCGGCCCGATCCAGAACACGATGTCGGCCTCGTTGATGGCGCGCGCATCCGAGGGCCGCAGGTTGTATTCGTGCGGCGAGGCACCGCCCCGCACCAGCAGCGACGGCTCCCCGACCCCTTGCATCACGCCCGCCACCAGCGAATGCACCGGCTTGATGCTCGCCACGATCCTGGGTTCGGCAAGCACCGCCAGCGGGAACACCGCCAGCGGCAGGAGGAGCAACAGCCCCAGCAGTTTTCGCGGTAATTTCAGGCCCGTCGGCTTGCATGGCATCGCTTGTCCCCTCGGTTATGTTATAGAGTAACAATTGTTATAAGATAACATTTACTATCCTTGGTCAAGCCGGAGCCGCCATGATCCTATCTCCCGATTCCTGTCATCCTCTCTCGTCCGATCCACGGCAGGCGCTGGAGCAGGCGGAAATCCTGTGCCAACGGCGCGGCGTCCGTCTGACCGAATTGCGCCGGCGGGTACTGGAAATCATCTGGAGCAACCCGACCCCGCTGGGCGCCTATGCGATCCTGGACTTGTTGCGCGACGACGGTCGGCAGGGCGGGCCGCCCACGGTCTACCGGGCGCTGGATTTTCTGCTGGAGCAGGGCTTGATCCACCGCCTGGCCTCGTTGAACGTGTTCACCGGCTGCCGCCAACCGGACAGCCGCCACAACGGTCAATTCCTGATCTGCCGGGATTGCGGCCAGGTCGATGAACTGAGCAATCCGGCGGTCGAGGAACTCCTGCGCGCCGAAGCGACCGCCCGCCAGTTCGAGGTACTGGCGCAGATGGTGGAAGTGCTGGGCCGCTGCCCGGATTGCCGGCGGGGAGAGACGCCTTATGCCGGCTGAACCGCTGCTGACGGTCGAGAACGTCAACTTCGCCATTCGCGGCAACCCGATCCTGCTGGATGTCGATCTCCGGGTCATGGCGGGCGAGATCGTCGCCCTGATCGGCCCGAACGGCGCGGGCAAATCCACCCTGGTGCGGATCGTGCTGGGACTGCTCCGCCCGGACAGCGGCCAGGTCCGGCTCAAACCGGAACTGCGAGTCGGTTACATGCCGCAACGGCTGACGGTAGCCGACACCCTGCCGCTGACCGTGCAGCGTTTCGTCACTCTCGGCACGCCAGGCGCCGCGCGAACGGGTGCGGACGGCGCTGACGGAAGTGGGCGCCGCCCATGTGCTGGATGCGCCGGTGCAGGCGATTTCCGGCGGCGAACTGCAACGGGTGCTGCTGGCGCGGGCGCTGTTGCGCGAACCCGATCTGCTGGTGCTGGACGAACCGATCCAGGGCGTGGATTTGAACGGTCAGTACGAATTGTACGATCTGATCAGCGGCCTGCGGCGACAGCGGGGTTGCGGCATCCTGATGGTGTCGCACGAACTGCATCTGGTGATGGCCGCCACCGATCACGTGATCTGCCTGAACCGGCACGTCTGCTGTTCCGGGCATCCCGATCAGGTCGCCCGCGATCCCGCCTATCTGCAACTGTTCGGCATCGAAGGCGTACGCACCCTGGCGATTTATCACCATCATCACAACCATCGCCACGACCTGCACGGCGCCGTGGTGGCGGCGGAGCACGACCGCGATGGATGACTTCCTGCCGCGCGCCCTGCTGGGCGGCGTCGGCGTGGCGCTGACCGCCGGACCGCTCGGCACGTTCATCGTCTGGCGGCGCATGGCCTACTTCGGCGACACCCTGGCGCATTCCGGCCTGCTGGGCGTGGTGCTCGGCACGGTACTGGGCGTCAACCCGGGATTGGGCGTGGTTGCGACCTGCCTGACGGTGGCGCTGGCCCTGGTGGTGCTGCAACGGCAGCACTGGCTGGCCACCGACACGCTGCTGGGCATTCTCGCCCACACCACCCTGTCGCTGGGACTGGTGACGCTGGCCTTTCTGGAAACGGTGCGGGTCGATCTGATCAGCTATCTGTTCGGCGATATTCTGGCGATCGGCGCTATCGATCTTTATTGGATCTGGGGCGGCAATCTGCTGGCGCTGGGCGTGCTGGCGGGACTGTGGCGACCGCTGCTGGCGGCCACCGTGCACGAGGAACTGGCGCGGGTGGAAGGCGTGCCGGTGTTTCCGGTGCGGCTGGCCTTCATGCTGCTGATCGCCATCGTCATCTCGGTGGCGATGAAGGTGGTCGGCATCCTGCTCATCACCTCGCTGCTGATCATTCCGGCGGCAGCGGCGCGGCGCTTCGCCCGCTCGCCCGAAGGCATGGCCCTGCTGGCGAGTCTGTTCGGTTGCGCGGCGATAGGCTTGGGACTGTGGGCCTCGTTGCGCTGGGATACCCCAGCCGGCCCCTCGGTCGTGATGGCCGCCACCACTCTGTTTTTGGTGGGTTCCGTTATTCCCAGCCGGTCGCGGCGCTGACAAGCCAAACATCCCATCCATACCAAGGCGAACCTGTTCCCGCGAGGCGGTTTTCGAGACTTTCCCTTATTTTGCGGCGCGGCATTTTTATTGTGCATTGTGGCAGTTAGCGCGGCCAACTTGCCGGAAACGCCAATTTTCAGCCAATTAGTGTGTTTATTCTAACAATGGTGGTTAATTTGTTGGGCGACGGTGGGTTTTGGGTATCGACTGAGAGGGCAGACCGTTCGATTCTGGATTTAACCTACTATCTGGCAAGGCTTTTCAAATTCGTCACGGGAAAATCACGATCAGGGTTCGGATCGCCCGGAACCGACGGACATGGATCGTTGCCACCGGCATTGATACAGGAGTAGCGAGCGATGACGTACCGACATTTACAAAAACGACTGCGTGAAACGCGCAGGCTGGAAAATACGATGACATTGGCCAGCCAGATCTGGCTGGCGGGACTCGGCGCCCTGGCCCGCGCCCAACAGGAAGGCCGCGCTTTCTTCGACGATCTGGTGCAGTGCGGCGAACTGATGGAGGCCGTCGAGGACGACGGTTTGCGGGAACTCAAGCAGCTGGCACGACGGGTTCTCGCCAGTTCCAACCCGGACCGGACGGATGCGCCCACGCCGGAAGACATTCGGAACCTGGCGGAAGCGATCCAGAATTTCGATCTGCATTTGCCCGAGCTGGAATCGCGTTAAGCCGGCTGGCCGGGCTCAGCCAAAACCAGTAGCTGCAGAGTTTTCGTTTTCCGGCCCGGGCCTTCACCAAGCGTTCCTTGCGCCGGGTGGCGGCTCGGACCCTAAAGCTCCCGCAGCGCCCGCCAGGGCGGCTGGCTCAGCGCCGAGCGCGCGCCGAGCAGCCCGGCCAGCCCCACGCCCAGCACGCCCGCGCCGCCGCCCAGCAGCCAGATCCACGGGTTCCACCGATACGGAAACTCGAACACCTGGGTGGCGAGCACGAAACTCAGCACCGTCGCGGCGGCGGCGGCCAGCACGCCCGCCAACAGGCCCAGGGTGGCGAACTCCGCCAGCAGGCTTTCCCGCACCACCGCCCGCCGCGCGCCCAGCGTGCGCAAGACGGCGCTCTCGAATCGCCGCTCGTCCTGGGTGGCCTGAATCGCGGCGTACAGCACCACCAGCCCCGCCGCCAGCGTGAACAGGAACACGTATTCGACGGCGGCGATCACCCGGTCCATGATCTCGCGGACCTTGTTCATCAGCGCCTCCACGTCCAGCACCGTCACCGACGGGTACTGGCGCACCAGTTCCGCCAGCAGCGGTTTTTGCCCGGACGGCAGATGGAAGCTGGTGATCCAGGTCGCCGGATAGGCGTCCAGCACGCCGGACGGAAACACCACGAAGAAATTGACCCGGAACGAATCCCACTCCACGCCGCGCAGACTGGTCACCCTGGCTTCCAGGTCCTGCCCGGCGATCTGAAAGCGCAGGGTATCGTGCAAGGCGATACCGAGTTCCCGCGCCAACCCCTCCTCCACCGAGGCCACGCCCTGGCCGCGATCCCCGGCGTTCCACCAGCGACCGGTCAGGATGCGGTTGTCCTCCTGCAAGCGGTCGCTCCAGGACAGGTTGAATTCCCGCTCCACCAGCCGCTTGGCGCGCGGATTCTCGTAATCGTCGGGTCCCACCGTGCGATTGTCGATGGCGATCAAACGCCCGCGCACCATCGGGAACAGTTCGACGCTGCTCAAGCCGCGTCCGCGCAGAAATTCCCGGACTCCCGTCACTTCGCCAGGCTGGATATTGATCAGAAAATGATTGGGCGCGTCAGCCGGCAGACTGGCCCGCCAACTGGTCAGCAGATCGGTGCGCACCAGGGTCAGCATCAGCAGCGCCATCAACCCCAGGCCCAGCGCCACCACCTGCACCGCGCTGCCGGGACCGCGCCGGGCGATGTTGGCCAGTCCGAACCGCCAGGCCACGCCGACCTGGCCGCGCAACAGGTTGAGCGACCTGACCAGGCCCAAGGCCGCCAGCGACAGGACGATGATCGTCCCCGCCACCCCGGCGCAGACATACAGCGCCAGCCGCCATTCGCCGGCCTGCCAGATCAGCAGCGCGGCGGTCGCCGCCACGGCGGGACCGTACAAGGCCAACAGACGTGGATCGACCGGACCGAGATCGCGCCGCAACACCCGCAACGGTGGCACTTCCCGCAAGCGCAACAGCGGCGGCAGACCGAAACCGAGCAGGGTGATGAAACCGGTCGCCAGCGCCGGCAAGACGGCTTGCCAGGACGGCGGCGGCAGTTCGGTGCGGCTGATCAGTTGCCCGAGTACACCGCTCAGGCCGTATTGGGCCAGGTAGCCGACCGCCAGGCCGGCCACGCCGGCCAGCACCGCCAACGCCAGCAGTTCCAGCACGAACAGCCGCACGATCAGCGGTTGGGTAGCGCCGACACAGCGCAGAATGGCGACGCTGTCCCAATGCCGGGCGGCGAAGCGGCGAGCGGCGATGGCCACGCCGACTCCGGCCAGGATCACGCTGACCAGCGCCGCCAGGTGCAGAAACCGCTGCGCCCGCTCCAGGGCCAGCCGCAGTTCGGCGCGAGCCTCGCGCACGCCTTGCAGCTTCTCGCCGGCCGCCAGCCGGGTTTGCGCCCAGGTCTTGAACGCTTCGAGCGCCGCCGGTTCGCCGGCCAGCAGCAGGCGGTGCTCGACCCGGCTGCCACGCTGTACCAGTCCGGTTGCGGGAATGTCTTGCAGGTTCAGCAACAGGCGCGGGGCGATGCTGAACAGATCGCCGGCCCGATCCGGTTCGTAGGCCAGGACCTGCTCGATCTGGAACCGGCGGGCGCCCAAATCCACGCTGTCGCCCACGTGCAGGCCGAGCGTTTGCAGCAACCGTTCGTCCAGCCAAACCCGACCCGGACCGGGGATGACGGCGACGGTGCGGGGCGGCGCGAACGGTTGGTCGCTGACCTGAAGGGCACCGCGCAGCGGATAGCCGGGGCCGACCGCCTTGACCTCGGTCAACTGGGTGACATCGCCGGCGACGACCACGCTGCGGAAATTCAGGGTTTCGGCGGTCAGCAATCCCTGTTGTCGCGCCGCTTCCGCCAGCGACGGCTGAATTGGATTTGGTGCGACCACGACCAGATCGGCGCCCAGCAGTTCGCTGGCCTTGCGCTCCATGGCCTGCTGGATGCGGTCGGTGAAAAAGCCGACGGCGGCGACGCTGGCGACGGCGATCAGCAGCGCGACCGCCAATACCCGCAATTCGCCGGCTTGCCAGTCGCGGCGCAGCGCGCGCAGAGCCATGCGGGTCAGTGCGAGCCACTCGTGAACGGGCGCCTTGGCTGAAGACAGGATTTTAGCTGACATGATGCTATCGACCTTCCACCTTGTGCCTTTCGCCTTGCAGCCGGCCATCGTCCAGTTCCAGAATCCGGTCGCAATACGCCGCCAGTTCCGGGTCGTGAGTCACCAGAACCAGGGTCGTGCCCTGCTCGCGATTGAGCGCGAACAGCAGTTCGATGATGCGATGCCCCGTCTTCTGGTCGAGATTGCCGGTCGGTTCGTCGGCGAACAGCACGTCGGGATTGCCGGCGAAGGCGCGGGCGATGGCCACCCGCTGCTGCTCGCCGCCGGACAGTTGCGCCGGGTAGTGCCGGGCGCGGGGCCGCAAACCGACCCGCTCCAGCAACTCCAGCGCCAGCCGACGGGCGTCGGGCTGACCGGCCAGTTCCAGCGGCAACATGACGTTTTCCAGAGCGGTCAGTCCGGTCAACAACTGGAAGGACTGGAACACGAAGCCGACCCGCTGCGCCCGCAGCAGGGCACGGCCATCCTCGTCGAGGCTGCCGAGTTCGGTTCCCGCCAGCCAGATCCGGCCCCGACTCGGCACATCCAAACCGGCCAGCAAACCCAGCAACGTGGATTTGCCGGAACCGGATGCTCCGACCACCGCCACGCTGTCGCCTCTGACGATTCCGAAGCTGATATCGTCGAGGATGACCAGTGGCCCTTCCGGGCTGACCACCTGCTTGCCCAACCGTTCGACCCGCACGATACAGTCGGCGGTCGGGTTGTCCAACGACGGCGCGGCGGTTACGCTTACGCCGCTTCCCACCCCTTGGTCATGATCCACGCGCATTGCCGAATACTCCGATGATGCAGACAAGTTGCTCACGATGGCTTCCGTTATCGATACTGTGGCTGGCGATCCTGTCGAGCTTCCCGGCCCGCGCCGAGACCCCGACGATTCTGGTGCTGGGGGACAGTCTGAGCGCCGCTTACGGCATTCCCGCCGAGCAGGGCTGGGTCGGCCTGCTGCAACGCCGGCTGGCGGAGCGCGGCTTTCCGCATCGGGTGGTCAACGCCAGCATCAGCGGCGACACCACCAGCGGCGGCCTGAGCCGGCTGCCGGCGGCGCTGGAGCGCGAGCGTCCCGCCATCGTCATCCTGGAGCTGGGCGCCAACGACGGGCTGCGCGGCCAGCCGCTGACGACGATAAGCGACAACCTGGCGCGGCTGATCGAGTTATCCCAAAAGACCGGCGCGCGGGTCCTGCTGGCGGAAATGCGGATTCCGCCGAATTATGGCCCTTCGTACACGCAAAAGTTTCAGGCGGCGTTCGGCGAACTGGCGGAACGCTATGACATTCCGCTGATTCCGTTCCTGCTCGAGGGGGTGGCGGGCGATCCGACGCTGATCCAGGACGACGGGCTGCATCCGCGCGCCGAGGCGCAACAGCGGATTCTGGACAACGAGTGGGCGGTGC
>JRYG01000077.1_pt1 | contig 16304 bp, 27 predicted proteins | sample 235341 | NCBI WGS metagenome assembly JRYG01 (sample SAMN03074218, study PRJNA261478) | activated sludge metagenome | biome: Wastewater Treatment Plant; feature: Wastewater; material: Activated sludge; isolation source: activated biomass of a wastewater treatment plant treating hydrocarbon... ... | reverse complement strand
CAGATGGACGGCGCGATCCTCGTGGTCTCCGCTGCTGACGGCGTCATGCCCCAGACCCGCGAGCACATCCTGCTCGCCCGTCAGGTCAACGTGCCGCACGTCGTCGTGTTCCTCAACAAGGTCGACCAGGTCGACGACGAGGAACTCCTCGAGCTGGTCGAAGAAGAGGTCCGTGACCTCCTCAACGAGTACGAGTTCGACGGTGACAACACCCCGATCATCAAGGGTTCGGCAACCATGGCTCTAGACGGCGACGAAGAGATGCAGCAGCGCATCGTCGAGCTCGGCGAGGCCCTCGACTCCTACATTCCGGAGCCGGAGCGTGACCTCGACAAGCCGTTCCTGATGCCGATCGAAGACATCTTCTCGATCACCGGTCGCGGCACCGTCGCCACCGGCCGTATCGAGCAGGGCATCATCAACACGGGTGACGAAGTCGAGATCGTCGGTATTCACGAGAAGACCGAGACCACGACCATCACCGGTGTCGAGATGTTCCGCAAGATCCTCGACGAGGGTCGCGCCGGCGACAACGTCGGTTGTCTGCTCCGCGGCACCAAGCGCGAGGAGATCGAGCGTGGCCAGGTTCTCTGCAAGCCCGGTTCGATCACCCCGCACACCAAGTTCAAGGCCGAGGTCTACTGCCTCAAGAAGGAAGAAGGCGGCCGTCACACGCCGTTCTTCACCGGCTACCGGCCGCAGTTCTACTTCCGGACCACCGACGTGACCGGCGTTGCCAACCTGCCCGAGGGCACGGAGATGGTCATGCCGGGCGACAACGTCGAGATGACGATCGAGCTGATCCAGCCGATCGCCATGGACCAGGGCCTCCGCTTCGCGATTCGCGAAGGTGGCCGCACGGTCGGCTCCGGTGTCGTCTCGGAGATCATCGAGTAACGACCGATTTGCCCGGGGCGGGTCCCGAAGACACAGTCCTTCGGACCCGCCCCGTCTTTACGCCCCCGGGCGGTGAAGTACCAGCAGTAACGGCAGTACCAGCAGTACGAAGCACCAGTAACAGATACGACCTTTGAAGTACCCCGGATTGTCGAACCACGGCACTGGATTCCGCCTCCGGGCGGGAAACTGAGCCGCAGGCGGCGGGGGACCTTGACATCAGCGTGTCAGCCCTTATGGCTGTTCAACGCCAGCAGAAGAAAGTAAGAAGAGAAGCCAAAGTGGCCGCAATTGCCGCACAGAAAATCAGGATCAGGCTCAAGGCCTACGATCACGACGCCATCGATCGCGCTGCCCGCGAGATCGTCGATACGGCCGAGCGCACCGGAGCGACCGTCTCAGGTCCCGTTCCGCTGCCGACCGAGCGCAACATCTACTGCGTCATCCGCTCGCCGTTCAAGGACAAGGACTCCCGGGAGCACTTCGAGATCCGGACCCACAAGCGTCTGATCGACATCAAGCAGCCCACCCCCAAGACCGTCGATTCCCTGCAGCGCCTGGACTCGCTCCCGGCCGGCGTCGACATCGAGATCCGACTGTAGGCAAGCATGTCGGCGATCCTCGGAAAAAAGCTTGGCATGACCCAACTGTTCAGAGAAGACGGTGAGGTCGTGCCCGTAACTGTCATTGAGGCCGGTCCCTGTCCGGTCACCGCAATCCGCCGCGAGGACCGCGACGGCTACTCGGCGATTCAGCTCGCATTCGACGAAGTCAAGGAGTCGAAGCTGAGCAAGGCCGAACTCGGTCACCTGGCCAAGGCTGACGCCGCTCCTTCCCGCGTGCTGGTCGAGTTCCGCGACGTGGAACTCCCTGCCGCTGAAGGCGATGAGGGTGAGGAAGGCGACGGCGAGGTCAAGCTCGGCCAGAAGGTCACCGTCGCCGCTTTCGAAGAGGGCCAGAAGGTCAAGGTTGCCGGCATCACGATCGGCAAGGGCTTCCAGGGCACCGTCAAGCGCCACAACTTCGGCCGCGGTCCCGTCTCTCACGGCTCTCACAACGTCCGCGCCCCGGGCTCGATCGGCGCGTCCGCGTGGCCGGCCCGCGTGTTCAAGGGCATGCGCCTGCCGGGCCAGATGGGCGGCAAGCGCCGTACCCAGCTCGGGCTCGAGATCGCCGGTGTCGACGTCGAGAAGAACCTGCTGATGATCAAGGGCTCCGTTCCCGGCGCCAAGAACTCGATTGTGGAGATTCGAACCAATGGCTAGCGCCAAGGCGCCCGTTCTGGGCAAGACAACCAAAGCCGATCTTCCGGCCGGCCTCTTCGATGAGGCCTTCCATCAGTCCCTGGTCCACGAGACCGCCCGGGCCGACGCCAACGCGCGTCGCCAGGGAACTGCCTCGACCCTGACCCGCGGCGAGGTCTCGATGACCACCGCGAAGGCCTGGCGCCAGAAGGGCACCGGTCGTGCCCGCGTCGGCGCCCTGAGCGTGCCGAACCGCTACGGCGGCGGTGCTGCCTTCGGCCCGAAGCCGCGTCACTACACGGTCAAGGTCAACCGGAAGGCCCGCCGCAAGGCGATGCGCTCCGCACTTTCGGTTCACGCCGAGCGTGGCAGCGTCGCCGTGATCAAGGCCGCCGACTTCGAGACTCCCTCGACCAGGGAGGCAGCCGCGGCCCTGGACAAGTGGGGCGCGAAGCGCTCGACCCTGGTCATCATCCAGGCCGACGAGACCGGCATCCTCAAGAGCTTCCGCAACATCCCCCGGGTCAACGTGCTCGAGGTCGGGGCGACCGGAGTGGTCGACGTGATCGGCGCCGCTTCAATCGCGATCTCGGAAGGCGCCCTCGAGGTGCTGGCGAGTCAGGCGGCCGAGCCGCACCGTGGCTCTTCCGACGACTCAGAAAAGGACGGTGAGTGATGGATCCCCGCAGCGTGATCATCCGTCCGGTCATCTCCGAGAAGGCCTATGCCCTGATCGCGGCCGGCAAGTACACCTTCCGGGTTGACGACCGGGCCCACAAGTTCGAGATCAAGGATGCCGTGGAGAAGGCGTTCGGAGTCGAAGTGGTGAAGGTCCGGACCTCCAGGGTCCGCTCCAAGCCGAAGCGTCGTGGCCTGCATTCAGGACGCAGCCGCTCCTGGAAGAAGGCAATCGTCGAACTCGCCCCCGGCGACACAATCGAGCTGTTCGAAGGCGCAGCGGTCGAGTAAGGGACTGAAGGAACTACCAAGCAATGGCTATTCGCAAGACAAAACCGACAAGCCCCGGGCGCCGCTTCGCGACGTACCAGCTGCGCGAGCAGATCACGGCCACCGAGCCGGAGAAGAGCCTCGTCGAGGGCCTGAAAAAGTCCGGTGGACGCAACTCCAACGGGCGCATCACCTCCCGCCACCGTGGCGGAGGGGCCAAGCGCCGCTACCGGAAGATCGACTTCAAGCGGACCAAGGACGGGATTCCCGCCAAGGTCGCGACCATCGAGTACGACCCGAACCGGTCCGCCTACATCGCACTCCTGCATTACGCGGACGGCGAGAAGAGCTACATCCTCGCCCCCTCGCAGATCGAGGTCGGCAACGTGGTCAGCTCTGGCCCCGGCTCGGACATCCGGCCCGGCAACTGCCTCGCCCTGGGCGAGATGCCGGTCGGTACCGTCGTCCACAACGTCGAGATGAAGGCCGGCCAGGGCGGCAAGCTCGGACGCAGCGCCGGAACTTCAATCCAGCTCGTCGCGAAGGAGGGTGACATGGTCACCCTGCGCCTTCCGTCGTCGGAAATGCGCCTGGTGCGGGCGGAATGCCGCGCGACCATCGGCACCATCTCCAACGCCGAGCATCAGAACGTCAAGATCGGCAAGGCCGGCCGCAACCGTCACAAGGGCAAGCGCCCCCAGACCCGCGGCATCGCCATGAACCCGGTCGACCACCCGCACGGCGGTGGCGAGGCGCACAAGACCCCCGGTGGCCATCCGGTCACGCCGTGGGGCAAGCCCACCCTCGGGTACCGCACCCGCAAGAAGGGCAAGCAGTCCGACCGTTACATCGTGCGCGGCCGTCGTCGCGGAAAGAAGAAGGGTAGGTAGACCGTGGGTAGGTCAACCAAGAAGGGTCCGTACGTGGAAGAGCGGCTGATGAGCCGGATCAACGCCATGAACGAGGCCGGCAACAAGAGCATGGTCAAGACCTGGTCGCGTCGTTCGACGATCTTCCCGGAGATGGTGGGTCACACGATCGCCGTCCACGACGGTCGCAAGCACGTTCCCGTCTTCGTTTCCGAGTCGATGGTCGGTCACAAGCTGGGCGAGTTCGCCCCGACCCGAACCTTCAAGTCACATACCGGCGGTAAGGACTGATGGCCACCAGGACGAAAAAGGATGAAGCCGTGGAGCCCGTGCTGGTCCGCGCTTCCGCCAGGTACGTGCGCGTGTCGCCCCGCAAGGCCCGCCTGATCGCCGATCAGGTTCGTGGCAAGCACATCGACGACGCCCGCTCGCTGCTGCAGTTTTCTCCGCGTTCGGCCGCTGACGACATCGCCAAGGTGATCGAGTCCGCCGCCGCCAATGCCGAGGCCAACCACGAGCTGATCGGTGACGAGATGATCGTTTCCGAGATCCGGGTTGACGAAGGACCCACCCTGAAGCGGTTCCGCCCGCGGGCGATGGGGCGGGCCACCCCGATCCACAAGCGCACCTGCCACATCAGCGTGGCGCTGACCCCGGAAGACGAGGAATAGAAGACTTATGGGACAGAAGATCCATCCCGAAGGCTTCCGCGTCGGCTACATCCACGACTGGAAGTCCAACTGGTTCGCCGACAAGGAATTTTCGGACCTGCTGATGCAGGACCTGGCGATCCGTGACCACATCGAGAACAAGCTTGCTCACGCCGGCCTTTCCGACATCACGATCGAACGCCGCGGCGAAGTCGCCGTTGACATTCACACCGCCCGTCCGGGCATCGTGATCGGCAAGTCGGGCAGCGAGGTAGACGCGCTGCGCCGGGAGCTGCACAAGATCACCGGCCGCCCGGTGAAGGTGAACATCCGCGAGATGAAGCGCCCCGAGCTCGACGCCAAGCTGGTCGCCCAGTCGATCGCCGAGCAGCTCCAGAACCGCGTCGCCTTCCGCCGCGCGATGAAGCGCGCGCTGACCTCCGCGATGCGCTCCGGCGCCAAGGGCGTGAAGGTCCAGGTCTCCGGCCGCCTCGGTGGCGCCGAGATGGCCCGCACCGAGGGTTACTCGGACGGCCGCGTGCCGCTCCACACCCTGCGCGCCGACATCGACTACGGATTTGTCGAGGCCAAGACCGGGACCGGACGCATCGGCGTCAAGTGCTGGATCAACAAGGGCGAGGTCATGCCCGAAGGCTTCGAGTCCTCACGGACCTCGGAAGAGGCTCCGGTAAGCGATCGTCCCGACCGCCGTGGCGGCCGTGGTGACGACCGCAGGGGAGGTCGTCGCTGATGTTGATGCCGAAGCGGGTCAAGCACCGCAAGGTCATGCGTGGCCGCCGCAAGGGCAACTCGAAGGGTGGCACCGCCGTGACCTTCGGCGAGTACGGCCTGAAGTCACTCGAGCGCGGCTGGATCACCAACCGCCAGATCGAGGCCGCCCGTGTTGCGATGACCAGGAAGATGAAGCGTGGCGGCAAGGTCTGGATCAACGTGTTTCCGGACAAGCCTGTCACCAAGAAGCCGGCTGAAACCCGCATGGGCAAGGGCAAGGGCAACCCGGAAGGCTGGGTCGCCGTAGTCAAGCCCGGACGCATCATGTTCGAGGTTTCCGGTGTTCCGGAGGAGCTCGCCCGTGAGGCGATGCGCGTCGCCGGACACAAGCTTCCGCTCAAGACGAAGTTTGTCCAGCGGGAAGGAGCCGAACAGTGAAGGCCTCCGAAGCCCACAGCATGCAGGACGTCGAGCTGGTCGAGAAGCTCAAGGAAGTCCGCGAGGAGGCCTTCAACCTGCGCCTCCGCCACGCGACAGGCGAACTCGAGGACACGGCTGCCCTTGGCCGCGCCAAGAAGGACCTGGCCCGGCTCCTGACCATCGCCAGGCAGCGAAATATCGATCTCGAGCGCGAGTCGAGCCACAAGTAGGGACTTATGTCAGAAGAAGAGAACACAGAAGAAGCGGTTGAAGAGACTCCGGTAGAGGAAGCTCCGGTCGAAGAGGCCGCCGAGGCTCCCGCCGAAGAAGCTGCCGCCGAGGAGGCCCCTGCGGCCGAGGCTGCCGAGGAGACCCCGGCCGAGCCCGATCCGCTGGACGAACTTCCCTGGAAGGAACGCCGCCGCGTCCTCAAGTCACGCGAGTCCGGCGAGCCCGGTCCCGAGCGTTCCGGTGAGGAGCGCCAGGCTGAACGGGACGCCGCCCGCGCCAGGAAGGCCGCCGTTCGCCGTAATCGGCGTGCCGAGATCAAGGCCGCCCGCAAGGGCGACGGAGTGGGCACCCCGCGGGCCGAGAAGACCCGTACCGGCAAGCCCAAGGAGCGACAGGGCAAGGTCGTTTCGAACAAGACCGACAAGACGATCACGGTTCAGATCGACACCGCCCGTCGTCATCCGGTCTACGAGAAGATCGTTCGCCAGACCCACAAGATCCACGCTCACGATGAGCAGAACGAAGCCAACGAAGGCGACGTGGTTCGCGTGATCGAGACCCGCAAGCTGTCCAAGACCAAGCATTGGCGCCTGGTCGAAGTCGTCGAGAAGGCGAGGTAGACGGTGATCCAGCAGGAATCCAGACTCCGCGTGGCCGACAACTCGGGCGCCCGTGAACTCCTCTGCATCCGCGTCAAGGGCGGCTCGCACAGCAAGTACGGTTCGATCGGTGACGTGATCACCGCGACCGTCAAGCAGGCGAGTCCTCAGGGCAACGTCAAGAAGGGCGAGGTCGTCCAGGCCGTGATCGTTCGCACCAAGAAGGAAATCGGCCGTCAGGACGGCACCTACATCGCCTTCGACGAGAACGCCGCGGTGCTGATCGACGCCCAGAACAACCCGCGTGGCACCCGCATCTTCGGGCCGGTCGCCCGCGAGCTGCGCGACCGCAACTTCATGAAGATCATCTCGCTCGCCCCGGAGGTGCTCTGATGCGTATCCGCACCGACGACCAGATCCAGGTGATCAGCGGCAAGGACAAGGGCAAGCAGGGCAAGGTCATCCGGACCAACCCCGAAAAGCAAACCGTGTACGTTGAGAACGTCAACATGATCAAGCGCCACCAGCGCGCCCAGCCTTCGCCTGACGGCCGCGGCCAGGGCAAGGAAGGCGGGATCATCGAGATGGAGGGTCCGATCCACGTTTCCAACGTGGCCCTGGTCGACCCGACCGACAACAAGCCGACCCGGATCGGCATCCGCATCACCGACGAAGGCGTCCGCCAGCGCTACTCGAAGCGCACAGGCGAGGCGATCTAGAGAAGACCATGGAAGCAGCTACGACAACACAGCAGGCAGTTCCGCCGCCCCGGCTCCGAGACACCTACAACGACGAGGTGCTCCCGAAGCTGATGGAGAAATTCGGCTACTCGACTCCGATGCGGGCACCTCGCCTTCAGAAGATCACCCTGAACATGGGTCTCGGCTCGTCCTTCGACACCAAGTCCCGTGAGAAGGCGATCGGCGAGCTCGCCACGATCGCCGGCCAGCAGCCGAACATCCGGATTGCCAAGAAGTCGATCGCATCCTTCAAGCTCCGCGAAGGCATGCCGGTCGGTGCTTCGGTCACCCTCCGCGGTGCCCGGATGTGGGAGTTCCTCGACCGGCTCTGCTCGATCGCGATTCCGCGCATCCGTGACTTCCGTGGCCTCAAGGCGACCAGCTTCGACGGCCGCGGCAACTACTCGATGGGTGTCCGCGAGCAGCTGATCTTCCCCGAGATCGATTACGACACGGTTGACGAGACCCATGGTCTCGACATCACGATCACCACGTCCGCCCCGACGGACTACGAGGCTTTCGAGCTGCTGCTCGGCCTGGGAATGCCCTTCGCACAGGAAGGCCGCCCGGTCCCCGAGGGTGCCGAGAACGCCGATGAGGAATCGGCCGAGGAGGCACCGGTCGCAGAGGCCGAAGCCGCTCCGGCAGAGGCCGATGAAGCAGCAGACGACAACGAGACCCCGGATGAGGAATCCGATTCCGCCGGGGCCGAAGAAACGCAGGAGGACTAGGCCCTTATGGCCAAGACGTCACAGAAGGTGCGCCAGCAGCGCAAGGCGAAGTTTTCGACCCGTGAGTACAACCGGTGCCGCCGGTGTGGACGCCCCCGTGCGTACTACCGGAAGTTCGGCATCTGCCGGATCTGCCTGCGTGAAGCCGCCCATGAGGGCTACATCCCCGGCATGACGAAGTCGAGCTGGTGATCTGATGCTTACCGATCCGCTTTCCGACTACCTGACCCGCATCCGCAACGGCCTCAGCTCCGGCCTGGCCCGCGTCGAGGTGCCGAGCTCGAAGCTGAAGCTCGAGGTCTCCCGCATCCTCACCGAGCAGGGCTACATCTCGGGCTACGAGAAGAGTCCCGCCGAAGTGGGCGAGAAGATCACGGTCGAACTGAAGTACACGAAGGACCACCAGCCGGTGATCACCGGCCTCGAGAGGGTCTCCCGCCCCGGCCGCCGTCGTTACGTCGGCAACGGCGAGGTTCCAAGGGTCCACGGTGGTACCGGCACCGCGATCATCACGACCTCCCACGGTGTGATGACCGGTCACGAAGCGAAGAAGGAAGGCGTTGGCGGCGAGGTGCTCGCCTACGTCTGGTAACCCGAGGAATTCATGAGTCGAATTGGAAAAAAGCCGATTGATCTCCCCGATGGGGTCGAGATCGACATCAAGCCCGGACTGATCAAGGTCAAGGGCCCGAAGGGCGAGCTCTCCCAGGAGATCTCGACCGACATGACCGTGAAGACGGAGAACGGACAGGTCACGGTCGAGCGGCCGACCAACCGGCCAAATCATCGCGCCCTCCACGGACTTACCCGCAGCCTGATCGCGAACATGATCGTCGGAGTCACCGACGGCTACGAGAAGGTGCTCGAGATCCAGGGCGTCGGCTACCGTGCCGCAGCCAAGGGTAAAAACCTTGAGCTGGCCCTCGGTTACTCGCATCCGGTCAGCATTGAAGCCCCCGAAGGGATCGAGTTCGAGCTGCCCCAGCCGACCGAGATCATCGTGCGGGGCATTGACAAGCAGAAGGTCGGCCAGGTCGCGGCCAACATCCGCGAGAGCCGTCCGCCGGAGCCCTACAAGGGCAAGGGCATCCGTTATCGCGGTGAACACGTCCTCAGGAAGGTCGGCAAGCGAGTATGACCGTCATTACCAATCGTCAGCGCAGGCAGCGCCGTCGCTACCGGGTCCGGTCCAAGGTGTCCGGCACCGCCGAGCGGCCCCGTCTGTCGGTGTACCGCTCCAACCGTGGCGTTTTCGCCCAGCTCATCGATGACATCGATGGAAGGACGCTGGCCGCCGCGAACTGGACCGAACCCGAGCTCAAGGAGCTCCGGGGTACCGAGCAGGCGAAGAAGGCCGGCGAACTGCTGGCTGAACGTGCAAAGAAGGCAGGCGTCGAGACTTGTGTCTTCGACCGAAGCGGTTACCGCTACCACGGCAGGGTCAAGGCCCTCGCCGAAGGTGCGAGAGAGGGTGGACTGGAGTTCTAGGACTCCAGTACGGTGAATAGCTCATATGAAGGGAATGGATACAGCCCGCATCGAGATGGTCAGTCCGAAGGGACTCGACCTCCAGGAGCGTGTAATCGAGATCAACCGTGTGGCCAAGGTGGTCAAGGGTGGTCGCCGGTTCTCGTTCACTGCCCTCGTTGCCGTCGGTGACGAAGAATCAGTTGTCGGGATCGGTTACGGCAAGGCCCGCGAGGTTCCGCTCGCGATCCAGAAGGCCGTCGAGAACGCCCGCAAGAACCTGATTCGGATCCCCAAGTACGGGGACACGATCACCCATAAAATTATCGGCCGCTATGGCGCCGGTCACGTCGTGCTGCGCCCGGCCAGCCCGGGAACCGGCGTTATCGCCGGTGGCGGCGTTCGTGCCGTGCTCGAACTCGGCGGCGTCCGCGACATCCTCACCAAGTCGGTCGGCACCCAGAACCCGATCAACCTGGTCAAGGCGACCATGGACGGCATCATCCGTCTGCGGCGTCCCGAAGAAGTGGCCGAGTTGCGGGGTCTGACGATCAGCGAGGTGCTCGGCATCTACCACGACGAAGAGTCCGGAGAGGCCCCGTCCGGCAACGGCAACGGCGCGTCCCCCGAGGCTGACTCCGACGCTGCCAGCGACCAGGAAGCCGCAGCCGAGGCTGTGGCTGAGGGAGGGGCTGAAGCTGCTCCGCCTGCCGACATCGCTGCGGTTGAAGAGAAGGCTGCCGAGGACACGGCCAACACGCCCGCTCCCGAGCCGATCGAGCCAGCTGCTTCCGAGGTAGAGGCCGAAGTGGCCGCTGAAGAAGCCCAGGCCGAAGCCGTAGTTGAACAGGCTGAAGAGGTCCGGGAGACCGAAGCCGGCACAACTGATGAAACGGCTGCAGAGGCAGATGATCGTGCCGTTTCCGAAGCCGCTGAGGAAACCGAGAAGTCCGGGGAGAACAACTCCTGATGGCCAAGCTCTCGATCAAGCAGATTCGTTCAGATATCAACACCAACCCGAGCCAGCGGGGAACCCTTGCTGCCCTGGGTCTGGGCAAGATCGGCCGCACCGTCGAGCGCGATGATTCTCCCCAGCTCCAGGGCCAGCTCAAGGTGGTTTCCCACCTGGTCAAGGTGGAGGAGGCCTGATGGCTGACAAGCAGGAAAGCCGCGAAGAGGAAATCGGCCTTCACAACCTGAGCCCGAAGCCGGGTTCGCGTCGTCCCAAGAAGCGGATCGGCCGGGGACCCGGATCGGGTACCGGCAAGACTTCCGGTCGCGGACACGGCGGCCAGGGACAGCGTTCCGGCAACCGGCGAAAGGTCAACCTCGAAGGCGGCCAGACCCCGATTCACATGCGGATGCGCAAGCTGCGCGGGCCGCACATGAAGAAGTCGATGCCGTTCGAGAACTTCCGGACCGCGACCCAGCCCGTCAACCTCGGCGATCTCGAGGATCGCTTCGAGGCCGGCGCCGAGGTCACTCCGGAGTCGCTCAAGGCGGCCGGACTCGCAACCCGCAAGGATCCGGTCAAGATCCTTGCCCGGGGTGAGATCTCGAAGAAGCTCACCGTGAAGGCGCACGGCTTCTCGGCCGCGGCCAAGGAGAAGATCGAAGCCGCCGGCGGAAGCTGCGAGCTGATCGACTGATGATCGCAACCGTTGCGAAAGCGTTCTCCGTCCCGGAGATCCGCCGGAAGCTTCTTTTTGTAGCGGCCATGCTGGCCCTGTACCGGCTTGGCGCCTACATTCCGGCCCCCGGCATCGACGTCGATGCCGTCAAGCAGCTCGAGGACCAGCTCACCGGATCCAACATCCTTGGATTCCTGAACCTGTTCTCGGGCGGCTCGCTTTCGCGACTGTCCCTCTTCGCCCTGGGCATCATGCCCTACATCACGGCGTCGATCATCCTGCAGCTTCTGACCGTGGTCGTGCCTTCGCTGGAGCGCCTCCAGAAGGAAGGCGAAGTCGGCCAGCAGAAGATCACGCAGTACACGCGTTACCTGACCGTCGGCCTGGCCGCGATGCAGTCTTTCGCCTACGTCTTCCTCTTCAACTCCCTGTCGGCCGGCGGCACCAGCGTCGTCTCCAACATGAACCCCGCCAACGTCTTCCTGATCGTGATCTGCCTCACGGCGGGTACGACCCTGCTGATGTGGATCGGCGAACTGATCACCCAGCGGGGCATCGGCAATGGCATCTCTCTGCTGATCTTCGCCTCGATCGTCTCGGGCGTGTTGCCGGGCATCCAGACCTGGTGGAACAACCCGGACCAGGTCTTCGTGGTCCTGCTTCCGTTCATCATCCTCGGCGTCATCGTGGCGATCGTCTTCGTCCAGGAAGGCCAGCGCCGCATCCCCGTGCAGTACGCGAAGCGCGTGGTCGGCCGCAGGATGACCTCGGGCGGCTCGACCTACCTGCCGCTGCGGGTCAACATGGCCGGCGTAATCCCGGTCATCTTCGCCGCGTCGATCATGGCCCTGCCACCGACCATCGGCCAGTTGATCAACACGCCCCTCTCGCTGGACATCGCCGCCTTCCTGAACCCCGGCGGCTGGGCCTATGTCGTCGGTGAAGTCTTCTTCATCATCATCTTCACCTACTTCTACACGGCGGTCACCTTCAATCCGGTGGACCAGGCCGACAACCTCAAGAAGTACGGCGGGTTCATTCCTGGCGTGCGTCCCGGACGACCGACGGCCGAGTATCTCGACCGCGTGCTCTCCCGCCTGACATTCCCCGGCGCCCTCTACCTGGGTGCTGTTGCGGCATTCCCGACCATCCTCTTCAACAACATCGGTGGCGGGTTCTTCTTCGGCGGTACCTCGATCCTGATCGTCGTGGGCGTTGCCCTCGACACGGTCAAGCAGCTCGAGGCGCAGCTGATGATGCGCAACTACGAAGGCTTCCTCAAGTAGAGGGAGAGGTCTGTCCGTGGCCGAACTGAACCTCATCCTGCTCGGGCCTCCCGGCAGCGGCAAGGGAACCCAGGGCGAGCGTCTCCAGGAGGATCTCGAGTACCCGTACTACGCGACCGGGGACATCCTCCGGGCCGCGGTCAAGGATGGCACCGAGGTCGGAAACGCCGCCAAGGAGTACATGGACCGGGGCGATCTGGTTCCGGACGAGGTGATCATCGGCATCATCGCCGAGCGTCTCGAGTCCGGCGAGGCCGACCACGGCTTCATCCTCGACGGATTCCCCAGGACCGTCGTCCAGGCCGAGGCACTGGACAAGGAACTCGGCGAACTCGGCCGGCAGCTCACGGCGGTGATCCTGGTCGACGTCGACGACGACGAAATCGTCAACCGGCTCTCCGGCCGCCGCGTCTGCCAGGAGAAGGGCCACGTCTACCACGTGGAGTACAACCCGCCCGAAAAGGATGGCGTCTGCGACGTCGACGGTTCCGAGCTTTTCATCCGCGACGACGACAAGCCCGAGGTGGTTCGCCACCGACTGGAGCAGTACCACGAGAAGACCGCCCCGCTGGTCGACTATTACAGGAAGCAGGGTCTCCTGAACACGATCGACGGTGCGGACAATCCGGACCGGGTCGGCGAGAAGATCCGCACCCTCGTCTCGACGCTTCGCCTCGAAGAAGGCAACTAGGTCTCCCAAGCGATGATCATCCGCAAGACGGACGATCAGATCGAGAAGATGGCAGCCGCGGGTGCCGTCCATGCCCGGTGCATGAAGATGCTGACCTCCAAGGTCCGGCCCGGCGTCACGACTGCGGAACTCGACGAGGCGGCGGAGAAGTTCATCCGCTCCCAGGGCGGCGTCCCTACGTTCAAGGGCTTCCGGGGCTTTCCCGGCTCGATCTGCGCTTCACCGAACTCGATGGTGGTTCACGGAATTCCCGGTCCCTACAGGCTGGAGAAGGGCGACATCATCTCGATCGACATCGGGGTCACCCTCGACGGCTGGGTCGCTGACGGCGCCTCGACCATCCCGGTCGGCCAGGTCGACGAGACGACGCAGAAGCTTCTGACCGTGACCAAGGAATCACTCGATCTCGCTGCTGCCCAGATGGTGCCCGGCAACCGGGTCGGCGACATCGGCCACGCCGTCCAGAGTCACGTCGAGGCGGCCGGATTCTCGATCATCCGCACTCTGGTCGGCCACGGCGTGGGGCAGAACATGCACGAGGAGCCCCAGATCCCCAACTACGGCGTTCCCGGACGCGGTCCCGAGATCGAGGAGGGCATGGTCTTCGCGATTGAGCCGATGGTCAACGTCGGTGGCCCTCATGTGTACATGGACGACGACGGCTGGTCGGTCTACTCGGAAGACGGCTCGATGGCCGCCCATTTCGAGTACACGGTCGCCGCAACCGCCGAAGGTCCCCGCATCCTCACCCCCTGGGACCGCTAAGTCCCTCCCGGTGTCGGAATTTCCTCCGAATCCAGCCGCCGGCACCACCCCGCGCTGGCGAACTCCGGCGAGATTGATTTAAATCGCACATGGAGCGATTCATTTCAATGTCGACGGCCGGAGAGTCCGGAGTCAGCGCTTCGAGCAGGCTTCGGACCCTGGCCGGGATCTTCCTGCTATTGTTCCCAAGCGGCCAAAATTGGCCCTTTTTTCACGCCCGGAGTCCGTTTACTGGGACTCCCGGGAGATCTCTTCCAAAGGAATGACTGGACGATGAAGGTCCGAGCCTCGGTAAAACCGATGTGTGAGAAGTGCAAGATTATTCGCCGGCGCGGACGCGTACTGGTGATTTGTGAGAACCCGCGACACAAGCAGAGGCAGGGTTAGATAGATGGCGCGTATCGCCGGGGTCAACATCCCCCTGAACAAGCGGGCCGTGATCGGCCTCACCTACATCTACGGCATCGGGGAATCGACCGCCGCGGACATCCTTGAAGAGGTCGGGATCGACCCCGACACCCAGGTCAAGGACCTGACCGAAGACGAGGTCATCAAGCTTCGTGATGCCGTCGAGACCCGCGAGGTCGAAGGCGACCTTCGTCGCGAGCGTTCACAGAACGTCAAGCGCCTGATGGAGATCGGCTCCTACCGGGGGCTGCGTCACCGCCGTGGCCTGCCCGTCCGGGGCCAGCGCACCAAGACCAACGCCCGGGGCCGCAAGGGTCCGCGCCGCATGAGCGTCGCCGGCAAGAAGAAGCCAGCGAAGTAAGGAGCTAGAGACTTTTCATGGCAGCCAAGAAACCGGCCAAGACCCGCACCCGTCGCCGCGTCCGCAAGAACATTGCGGTCGGCCAGGCCCACATCAAGACGTCCTTCAACAACACCATCGTCACCCTGACCGACCCTGAGGGCAACGTGATCGCCTGGGAGTCGGCCGGCAGCGCCGGCTTCAAGGGCTCGCGCAAGTCGACCCCGTTCGCCGCGCAGGTGACCGCCGACGCCGCCGCCAAGAAGGGCATGGAGCACGGCCTTCAGAAGGTCGAAGTCTTCGCCAAGGGCGCCGGTTCCGGCAAGGACACCGCGGTCCGTTCGCTCCAGGCCGCGGGCCTCGAGGTGACCAGCGTCAAGGACGTGACGCCCCAGGCCCACAACGGCTGCCGCCCCCGCAAGCGCCGTCGCGTCTGATCCAGACGCAGACCAGCCTTCCCCTCCCCCCGCAACAAAAGGATCCAATGAGCACTGATTTCCAGGTACCGACCATCTCTTCCGAGCAGGTTGACGAGAACAAGGGTGTCTTCACCATCGAGCCCCTCGACAAGGGCTTCGGATACACCTTCGGTTCGAGCCTGCGTCGCGTGCTGCTTTCCTCGCTGGCCGGCGCGGCGATCACCAGCGTCCGCATCGAGGGTGTTTCGCATGAGTTCTCGAACGTCGCCGGCGTGAAGGAAGACGTCACCGACATCGTCCTCAACCTCAAGGACCTGGTCGTCCGCATGCACACCGACGCCGATGCGGTCGAGGCCCCGATCGTGGCCACCGGCCCCGGTGACGTGACTGCCGCCGATATCGACCTGCCGGCCGGAGTCGAGATCCTCAACCCCGACGCGCCGATCGCCACCCTCGAGAAGAAGACCCGCCTCGAGATGTACGTGACCATCGGCCGCGGCCGCGGTTACCGTCCGGCCGAGGAGAACAAGGACTCGGACCAGCCGATCGGCGTTATCCCGATCGACTCGATCTTCTCGCCGATCCGTCGCGCTTCCTACACGGTCGAGGCCGCCCGTGTCGGCCAGCGCACCGACTTCGACAAGCTCACCCTCGAGCTCGAGACCGACGGTTCGATCGAGCCGAACACGGCGCTCCGCGAAGCCTCGGAGATCCTGATCAAGAGCCTCGCGATCTTCAGCGACCCGGACCGGGTCGAGGAGCTCACAGCCCGCGAGCCCGTCGTGGCCGAGGGCGTGGCCGTCGTCGAGGGTGCCGCTCCGGCCTCCGGTGGCGAGAACGACATCCTGATCGATGAGCTTGAGCTCAGCGTCCGTTCGTACAACTGCCTCAAGCGCGCCGGCATCGAGACGATCGGCCAGCTGCTGGCCAAGTCCGAGTCCGAGCTCGCTGCGATCCCGAACTTCGGCCAGAAGTCGATCGAAGAGGTCATCGAGAACCTTCAGGGCCGCGGCCATCAGCTGCGCCAGGACTAGCATTACCGAGTAACAGGCAAGGAGAAACGATGCGCCACGCAAAGAAAAGGAACAAGCTGGGCCGTGATTCGGCTCACCGGAAGGCGCTGCTCAGCAATCTCTCGAAGGAGATCATCGAGCACGAGCGCATCAAGACCTCCCAGGCCAAGGCCAAGGCGGCCAAGCCGGAGATCGAGAAGCTGATCACGCTCGGCAAGCGCGG
>JRYG01001761.1_pt1 | contig 16343 bp, 13 predicted proteins | sample 235341 | NCBI WGS metagenome assembly JRYG01 (sample SAMN03074218, study PRJNA261478) | activated sludge metagenome | biome: Wastewater Treatment Plant; feature: Wastewater; material: Activated sludge; isolation source: activated biomass of a wastewater treatment plant treating hydrocarbon... ... | reverse complement strand
ATTCCCGCGACCGGATGGTGGTTCGCCTCAACGGCAGGATCGTGACCGGCTCGCTTCGATCCAGTGGCAGTTCGCTTCAGAGGACCGGCGTGATCTCCGGCCTGAAGAACGGACGCAACTGGATCACCGCCTGGGCCCCGGGTCAGAACCCGGGAAGCCGGCGGTCGCTTTACAACAGCTCGCTTCAGGGTCCCGTCCTTTCGGGACCCCACCAGCAGCCCTTCTACTGCACCACCGAAAAATGGGGTCTCGGTCCCGCCCAGGGATCTAACTGCTTCGCCCCGACCCGGGTCTCCTGGTTCTACCGGGCAAGCGACAACACCTTCAAGCCGCTCCCCGAACCGACCGCCAGGCCCGCCGACATGGTTCAGACCACGACCCGCTCCGGCGAGACCGTGGACTATGTCGTTCGCCTCGAAAAGGGGGTGATCACCCGGGCGGGCTACAGCTTCGCTTCGCTGGCAGCCGGGGGACAACTCGGCAACGGCTGGAACGGACGGTTCTACTACCTCTACGGGGGCGGCTGCTCAGCCGGACACCAGCAGGGCGGCAACGCTCCCGACGTGCTCGACAACAGCGTCCTCTCCCGCGGCTTCGTTGTCCTGACCTCATCACTGAACGTGCTCAACAACTCATGCAACGACGTTCTTTCGGCCGAGACGACTTCGATGGTCAAGGAGCACGCGATCGAGGAGATGGGCAGACCCGACGTCTGGACCGCCGGTGAGGGTGGTTCCGGAGGCTCCGTGCAGATCCAGATGATCGTCCAGAACTACCCCGGCCTGCTCGACGGCATCACCCCGAGCGCGAGTTTTCCGGACAACTCATCGCCGGATTACGCGGACTGCCGGCTGCTCCAGAACTACTTCGACAACACAACCACAGGCCAGAACCTTTCGCAGAGCCAGCGGGCATCGATCACCGGCATGGCGTCGACCGTGAACGGAGGCTGCAACCCGCTTGCGTCGGGAGCGGACGTCGTGAACGCGAGCGAGGGCTGCGACGAGAGCGTGGTCCCGGTCCCGGTGATCTTCGATCCGGTCACCAACCCCGGGGGCGTGCGGTGCACCCTCTGGGACAACATGATCAACATCTACGGGGCCGACCCCCAGACCGGTTACGCGAGGCGGACCTATGACAACACGGGTGTCCAGTACGGACTCCAGTCCTACCTCGACGGCGACATCAACCTGAAGCGTTTCCTCGACCTGAACGAGTTCATCGGGGGGTTCGACGACAACGGCAACCTCCAGCCCGGCCGTTCCGTAGCCGACCAGGAGGCCCTCAACATCGCCTACAGGACCGGCAGGTTCAATACGGGTGCCGGCAACTGGTCCTCGGTTCCGGTGATCGACCGCCGGACCTACCAGGACGTCTCTGCCAATGGAAACGTCCACCAGTACCTGAACACCTACCGTCTCCGGGCTCGCCTGGACCGCTACAACGGCAATCACGACAATCAGGTGATGTTCCGGGCCCAGGGCGGCTCGAGCGTCAGTGCGATGAATGCTGCGGCCCTCGAGATCCTTTCCGCCTGGCTCGACGCGATCGTTTCCGACGATTCGTCCAAGTCCCTGGCCCGGAAGGTCGTGGACAACAAGCCATCGAACGCCGTCGACGCCTGCTGGATCGGCGGCAACCGCGTCGACGGCGTCGCGCAGATCGGCAGCGACAACACCTGCGAGACCACCTACCCGCCCCACTCCCTGCCCACGAACCAGGCCGGCAAGCCACTTGACTCGATTACCGGCAGGTGCACCCTCACCCCGGTGAATCCGGCGGACTACGGTTCGCCCACCCCCGATCAGGTCGCGCGGCTGAACCAGATCTTCCCGAACGGTGTCTGCGACTGGTCACAACCGGGACCGGGAGAAGGTCGCCTGACTTCGAACAACCTGGATCGATCCTTCGGTCCTGGCCAGAACCTGACGACAGCTGGCCGGAGGCTGGGCCTCAGGCTCGACCGGTACCGGGTGAACCGGAGCCGTCGGGGCGCGACCGTCTCGATGACCGCGTCGCTCTCGCCCTGCCCGGCCGTGACCTGGCAGACCATCCGCTTCGAACGCCGTGTGAACCAGGGCAGGAAGCGGGTCTGGAGGACCGTCGGTTCGGGGATGGCCACGGGCAACAGGTGCCAGGCAACGATTCGAATCAATGGGGTGCGCCGGCAGACCGCCCTGCGGGCCCGAGTAGTTTCGATCGACGGCTTCCGGTGGGCCACATCGCCGGTCCGCACGGTCAGGGTCAACCCGGTCTGGCGTCACCGCAGGTAGAACGGGGCGCGGGATATACTGCGCCGACTTCGCGGCTGTAGCTCAGTTGGCTAGAGCGTCTGCTTGCCATGCAGAAGGTCGAGGGTTCGAATCCCTTCAGCCGCTTCCGGGAGATCCTGCGAGGGAACTTCCCATTCGGCGCCTTGGCGGAGTGGCTACGCAGCGGCCTGCAAAGCCGTTTACACCGGTTCGACTCCGGTAGGCGCCTCTTTGCACCGTGCCCTCGGGTCCGTCCCGGAAGGCGACTGTTCAGACCGCGGCGTCGAGGGCCTGGTTGACCAGGGCGTCGGCTTCGGAGTTCTGCTCGCGGCGGACGTGGCTGATTGACCAGTCCGAAAGCCCGGCCAACGCTTCTTTGGCTTCGGCGTGAAGGGGTTTCATGTCCGGGTGCTTGACCTTGTACTGGCCGAGCATCTGCTTGACGACCAGCTCGGAATCACCGCGGATCTCGAGTTCGTCCGCGCCCATCTCGACGGCCAGGTCGATGCCCCGGATCAGTGCCCTGTATTCGGCAACGTTGTTGGTCGCCTCGCCAATGGTCTCGGCCAGATCCGTCAGAACCTCGCCCGCCGGGTCCCTGACAACGACGCCGATGGCCGCCGGCCCGGGATTGCCTCTCGCGCCGCCGTCGACGTTGATGATGAGCTTCATTGAGTGGAACCTACCCGTCCGGGCGGGCAGCCTTCAGGCACGGGGGTGGCTGCCCGCGTAGGCGTCGCGGAGTCGGGCGGCGTCAAGGTGGGTGTACACCTGGGTGGTGGATATGGATGCGTGGCCCAGGAGTTCCTGGATGCTGCGAAGGTCGGCTCCCCCTTCAAGCAGGTGCGTGGCGAACGAGTGCCGGAGGGCGTGGGGCGAGACGCCTCCTGCGGCGGCGGCCTCACGCATCCGGATTGCCAGGCGCCGGGACAGGTCGGAAGCCGAAAGGGGCCTTCCGTTGCGGGAAAGGAACAGCACCCGCTCTCCCGGATCGACAACCAGGCTCGGCCTCGACTTCTCGAGATACAGCTCCACCGCCTTGCGGGCCGGCTCGCCGACCGGGACCAGTCGGTGCTTGGAGCCCTTGCCGAGCACCCGGATCACCTCGTCGTCGAAATCGATCGAATCCACGGTCAGCGTGAGGACCTCCTCGCTGCGCAGCCCGCAGGAGTAGGTCAGTTCGAACATCGCCCTGTCCCTTATCTCCAGCGGGGAACCCGACGGGACCGAATCGAGCAGCGAGGACATCTGCTCGATCGTCAATACCTGCGGCAGCTTTGCCTTGCGCCTCGGCGCGGAGACCAGGTCGGCCGGGTTCTGGGCCACCCGCCCGGTCCTGAGCAGGAAGCCGTAGAAGCCCCGGATCGCGGCCAGCTTTCTGGCAACGGTGGCGGGGGCCCTGCCCGCCGCGGAAAGCGAGGCTGCGTAACGGCGAAGGTCCCGGTGCCCTACGTCACCCGGCTCCTGGCCGGAAGCCGCGGCCCAGTCCCGGAGCTGCCCGAGATCCCGCTCATAGGCCGCGATGCTGCGGGGTGCGGTGCCCGCTGCGATCAGGTCGCGGCGGTGGAGGTCAAGCGCGTCGTTCCAGGTCGGACAGGCCAAGTTCAGCCTCCGTAACCGGTCCGGGGCCTATCCGATGTAGACGGGAGTGCCAACGTCGACCCGGTCGTAGAGGTCGATCACATCATCGACGCTCATGCGGATGCAGCCATGAGAGGCGGCGCTGCCCAGCGAGTAATCCTCCGAGGTTCCATGGAAGCCGACCGAACCGTTGACACCCAGCCAGCGGGCCTTGAGAGGGTTCTCCGGTGAGCCGCCGGGCACCACCTGGCCGGCCATGTCACCGGCCCAGTCCGAATTGGGAACGGTCCAGACCGGGTCCACCTGTTTGGACTGGATCGAGTAGAGGCCGGCGGGAGTCTCGTAGCCTGCGGCACCCACTGCCACCGTGTAAGTCTTGACCAGTTCCAGGTTCTTCCAGAGCTTGACCTGAAAAGTGCTGCGGTCGACCGTGATGTAGGTCGGGTATTGCTCCGCCACCTCGCTGGTGGTGACCGCGGGTTTCGTCACGTTCACCTTGGCGACCAGGGTGCGGGAACCGCGGCCGCTGTCGAGCAGGCCGTGAAGCTGTTCGCTGAGCAGGTTGTCGCGAAGCTTGTATCCGTTCTCGGCCTTGATTACCGAGAGCGATGAGGGACCGGCCGAGACCGACGCATCTACCGGCTCCTTGACGATTCCGTCGGCGACCTCCTTGACGAACCGGTTCACAGACTTCTCGGAGTACGCGACGTTGACCGGGATCGCGGCGTTCACCTCGCCACCGGTGACTTCGCGGATCACCCGGGTGGGCAGTGAACCTTCCCGGCTTTCCTCGAAGGCCCGGTCAATCGCCGCATCCACGTTCGCCCGGATCTTCAGTTCCTTGGCGGGGAGGGTGAAGGTCTCGTTCCGGAACTTGACCTTGACCGGCTTTCGCTGCGGGGCGAGAACCTGGTTCGAAAGCGCATTGGTCGCCTCCTCGCGGGTCATGCCGCTGAGGTCGACGCCCGCGACGGTGACACCGTTGGCGATCGTGTCTTTCTGCGCGCCGTCGTAGGCGTAGGCCGCCACGGCCCCACCGAGGAGTAACACGACGATGGCGATGATCGCTACCTGGGTCTTCCGCCCCACTTCAATCCTGCTCTCTGATCAGCTGAAAAATCCTCTACCGATTGTAGATACAACGACAGTCCGGCATTTCCCTCTCTGGCGAAGAAATTGCCATTGCAGGAAAGGTTCAATCCTGAACTGGTGGCGAGGGGTCGAAGAGGGCCGCGTCCTCCCGGCCCAGATCGCTCCGCGAACGGTCCACGTGGGGGCTGTGCCGCAGGAAGTCCTCAACCGCCGGTTCGTAGCTGTACTTGACCTCGTCACGAGCGGAGACGGGGTCGAGTCGAAGGCGGTCGCGCAGGTGAAGCACGGTTTCCCGCGATGTGTAGCGGAAGTGGAATCCGGTCGCCTTGAAGGCTCGGTTGTCGATTCCCCGACCGAACCTGAGCTGCTTGACCATCTCCGGCGGCAGGGTCAGGCCGATTCGACGATAGGCGGCCATTGCCAGTGAAGTGCCCCAGGGCGGGATCACGGGCAGGGGATGCTTGCCGAGCAGGGAGATGACCTCGGAGAGGGTGAGGACGCCGTCGCCGGCGACGTTGAAGATTCCGGGGAAGTCCCCGACCGTCACGTGTTCGAGCGCGTGCACGACGTCGACTTCGTCCACGAACTGATAGCGGGGATCGAAGCCGGCAATCATCGGTACCGCGGGCAGCGCGAAGAACTGGACGTGTGAGGTGTCCACCTCGGCCCCGAGGACGTTGGCGAACCGCAAGACCGAAACGGTCACATCGGGACGCTGACGACGGAACTCGTCGACCGCGGCCTCGGCCTCGACCACGTCCCTTTCCACCCTCGATTCCGGCTCGTAACGCCGCGACATGTCCTCGGTGAAGTAGGCGGGGTCATCCTGCGCGCAGCCGTACCAGTGAGCCGAGCTCTTGAAGACCAGCTTCCTGACCGGTGTTCCCCCGGCCGCGCATGCCGCGAGGATGTTGAGGGTGCCAATCACGTTGTTCTCGTGGATCGCATCCGGGCGCCGGCCATCGGGCCCCCTTGCCGAGTCGACCATCAGGCGTGAATCGATCACTGTGTCGATGCGGGCTGCCCGGACGATCTTCTCGATCAACCCGTGCTGCACCCCGACCTTGACGTACTCGGTGCGGCTCAACTCCCGAGTCGGCTCATTCGAGTCGACCCCGATGATTGCCTCGATCTCCGGGTTGGACTCGAGGGCGGCGGCCAGCCTGCCTCCCCAGTAAGTCGAGAGGCCGGTGACCAGGACCCGGCGGGCACCTTCGAGGTTGTCGGCCATCGGGCCATTGTGTCAGGCCCGCAACGGGTTCCGCGCGTTGTAGAGTCGCAAGTTGTGACCGAGCAGGCACCCGAGTACGAAGGACTTGTCACAGGGACGGCCCCTCCCGCCCCGGTCCACGACGATTACGGCGTTTCCGACGGCCGCTGGCTGAAGATCAACTGGGCTGAACATCTCAGGCAGGTGACCGTCGACTCCCGGTTGGGAGAGACTCCGGTCAGTTACGTCGAGCTGGGCGAAGGTCCACCGATTCTGCTCGTACACGGACTCGGCGGCAGCTGGCGCAACTGGCTGGAGAACATTCCCTTTCTGTCCGACAGCAACCGGGTGGTGGCGCTCGATCTCCCCGGCTTCGGCCTGAGCCCGATGCCCGAAGAGTCGATTTCGATCGCTGCCTATGGCGATTTCCTTCTTCGCTTCGCCGACGCGGTGGGGCTCGGGCCCGACACCTTCCTGGTCGGCCACTCCATGGGCGGTTTCATCTCGACCGAAGCGGTGACCACCGACACGGACCGCTTTGCCCGCCTGAGCCTCGTATCCGCCGCCGGCATCAGCTTCGCCACGATCAACGGCTTCCGCAAGTCGGCAACCGCGGCGATAGTGAAGATGATCATCCCGATCGCCAGCGCCCGCGGCCACCGCAACCTGGCCCGCAAACGATTGCGGGCCGCGTCCTTCGTGACCGTGATCGCCCATCCAACCCTGATCGGGCCCGAGATCCTCTGGGAGCTGGGCAGTTACGCAACCCTTCACTCACCCGCGTTCTACGAGGCCGCCTATGCGCTGGGCGGCTACGACAACCGCGAAGCGTTGAGCGACATCGAGATACCTACCCAGATCGTGTGGGGCCAGCAGGACCGCCTGGTTCCGGTCGGTGCCGCTTATTCCTACGCCCGCCGGATCAGGGATTCGGAGCTGTCGCTGGTCGACGACTGCGGACACATGGTCCAGATGGAACGGCCGGCCAGGTTCAACAGCGAGATCAGCCGCTTCGCTTCCGAAGCCGGCTGATCCCGCCGCCTGAACCTGACTCCCCCGGGTTCAGGGAAGCTGCTTCTTCAGCTTCGTGATCTGGTTGCTCAGTGACTTGATGCGACGGCGCTCGGCAGCAGCAGTCCTGCGGGCAGCCTTCGCCTTGCGGTTCAAGGCCTGCTTCCTCTTGCCCGTGGCCTTGCGAGCCTGCTTCGACAGCTTCGCCGCCTTCCTCTGGCTGGCGGCCAGGCGTTTCCTCGCCTTGCCCAGCTGTCCGCTCAGCTTCCGGATCTTCGCCTTCGTCTTCGCCACCCTGGCCTGCTCGGCCAGATAGCTGTCGGTCTGCTTCTGGGCGATCTGGATCAGGTTGTTCTCGGCTGCGTTCACTTCGGGAACATGCCAGTTGTTGCCGTCTGCGACTTGAGGAATCGCTATCGGAAGCAGCGGATCGACTTCGGGAGTGAAACTGGCGTTGAGCCAGTGCTTCGTACCCTCTCGCTGGCAGGACGCCTCGAGGCCGTCCGGTGAGGCCCGCCAGAAAGCGACTTCGTTCCCATCCTCGGGCGGGGAGAGCAGGTAGTCCATGTTGATCAACGGAGTGAGGTACTGCTCGCCGCTGAGGACCGCCGGGTCGGTACAGACAACTTCGAACTCGTTGCGATCAGGCCGGGGCAGGTCATATGCCCAGTAGCCGGAACCGAGATCGCCAAACGGCGGGTTGTCCGCCGGAACACCGTTGAACATGGAGTAGGCGATGAGGCAGCCGTACTGGCCGACTTCCGAGCAGGCCGGCACGTTGGCGAACATGCCGCCGACCAGTTCGTTCTTTGGCACGTAGATGTTGGCGCCGGGCAGGATCGCGCCGACCAGCCGCTTGCGGAGGCCCGGGTTCGGATCAATCTCCTCGTCGATCAATCGGGCGAGGGTTGCCGAACCCTGGGAGTGGCCGACGAGAATCACGCCGCGACCGTCGTTGTAGTTGGCGAGATAGTCCTTCCAGCCGGACAGCGCGCTCTGGTAGGCAACTTCGGTGCGTTCGGTGTAGACGCCGGGGCTCGTGTCCTGACGGTACATCGGGGCATAGACGTCGCAGACGCGGGAGAACATGCGGGCCTGCTGCACTACGACCCGCTTGACTTCGGGATCCTTGTCGAGGTTGGCATTGGGAGTGTCCTGCTCGCTGACCGTCGGGTAGACGTAGAAACAGTCCACCGGCGGGTTGTCCGGTCGCGAGAAGCCGATGTTCACAGGCGGCGTGCCCGCGGTCGTGCTGATTGAACCTGCGCAAAGGTCATCGGACTGGCCGGGCTTGCAGATCCATACCGTCTCCTCGGCCTGTGCCTCGGACGGCTGGGCGACGGCCATCAGGCCGACGAACATGGCCAGGCAGGCGAGGGCCAGCCGGGCGTTGCGGGCAGTAACTCTTGACACTTTCAGACTCCTCCCAGAGAGATTGATTCGAGCATCATCCACCATCGCAAACACGGTTGCGTTTGTGTGGGTGCGGTCGACCGGCCTCAGCGGCCTGCGTTGCGGCTTGCGGAACGCTTCTTCGCCGCTTTCTTCGAACGGCTGACTTTCTTGAGGTAGGCCTTCTCCTGCCTGGTCACGACGCTGAACAGGTTGCCCGCCGCATCGTTCACTTCGGTCAGGTGGGTTCCCCAGGTGCGGCCGAGCGGTTCACCGATCCTCGGCCGGGGATCGGACTCGACCGCGACATCCTCGACCCGCAGCCAGCTCGCCCCGCCAGCCTTGCGACAGCTGGCGCGGTAAAGGCCGGGGAAGCTGACCCACGGGGTTCCGTAGCCGGTCAGGTCCGGTAGCAGCGGCCCGTAAACGCCAGGGAAGGGCACTGTTCTGTAGAGCGGCTTCAAAGCTCCGGCGGAGCCGTCCAGACGGGCAGGATTGACGCAAAGAACCTCGTGGGTCTCAGGGCTGAAACCTGATTCGCTCAGGGCACCCCCGACCCGTCCAAACAGGGAATTCTCCGGTGGCGGATCCTTGAGGAAACCCGAGTAGGCAATGACGCAGCCGAGCTGTTCCGCTTTCTGGCAGGCGGGAACCTTCTGGAAGCTGCCGCCGACCGGCTTGCCCTTCGGCACGATCACGTTGCCGCCGATCAGCACGGCCGAGACAAGCCGCTTCCTGAGCTTCGGGTTCCGGTCGAACGTTTCCGAGATGAGCCGCTTGAGGTGGCCGGTGCCCTGGGAGTGGCCGATCAGGACGATCCCCCTGCCCTTGTTGAAGTTCCGCAGATAGCTGTTCCAGGCGGCCCGGACACCCCCGTACGCCTTCTCTGCCACTTCGTTCGTGATGTCCATCCCGAGGATTGCGGCAACCGTGTATTGCGGGTAGATCGGAGCGAACATGCGGCAGCCGGGCGTGAAGCGTGACGCCTGCTGCTCGGCGATCCCGGCGATCTCCGGGTCCTCCGCCAGGGTTGCGTTCGGTCCCGGCTGCCCGCTCACCGTCGGGTACACGTAGAAGCAGTCGATTCTGTTCTTCAGACGGGCAAGGACGCGCGGCGTGGTGGTGCCGGCCTCGCCTGCCGTGGTTACGCGGCTGGTTTCCAGGCTCCGCCGACAGGGATCATCGGCGCGTCCCGGTTTGCACAGCCATTTGAACGGGGGCCCGGCTTCCGCCGCTCCGGCCGGTCCTGCAATGGCGCCGCCGATCAGCAGTACGGCAAGAAAGGAGACTATTCCCGAACCGGTCAGCTTCCTCATGAAAACCCTTTCCCCTGTGGTCACCGGTCTCAGGTGACCGCTCCCTTCGACGCCGAACTGACGCCCGCCGCGTACTTCGCCATCACCCCTCGATCATAGAGCGGAGCGGGCAGTGAGTAACCGGCCAGCCGCTCGTCGATCTGCTCGGTCGTGAGGTCGACCTCGAGCCTGCGTCCGTCTATGTCGACGGTGATCTCGTCTCCGTCGTGAATCGCCCCGATCGGCCCTCCCTTGACCGCTTCCGGCGCGACATGGCCAATCATCAGTCCGCGGGTCGCACCAGAGAAGCGCCCGTCGGTCAGCAGAGCCACGTGCTCGCCGAGGCCTTCGCCGACCAGGGCAGCGGTCACCTGGAGCATCTCGCGCATGCCGGGGCCGCCGGCGGGGCCCTCGTTGCGGATGACGATCACGTCACCCTTCTCGATCTCCTTGCGCTTGACCGCCGCAAAGCAGTCTTCTTCGCGCTCGAAGACCCGGGCCGGACCGACATGGCGGCGGCGCTCGGTACCGGCGACCTTGACCACGGCGCCATCCGGGCAGATGTTGCCCCTGAGGATCGCCAGTCCGCCTTGAGGTTTGAGCGGAGCGTCAACCGGCAGGACGACGTCCTGTCCCGGCTCCTCAACGGCACCCTCCACCTCCTCGCCGATCGTGCGGCCAGTGACCGTTATCTCGTCCTCATGCAGCAGGCCGCCCCGCTTGAGGTTCCTGAGGATGAGCGGCACCCCGCCGGCCCGGTGGAGGTCGGTGGCCACGTACCTGCCGCCCGGCTTGAGGTCTGCAAGGAGCGGCGTCCGGCGGGAAACCTCCTCGAAGACGTCGATGTCAAGCTCGACCCCTGCCTCGTTTGCGACTGCGAGCAGGTGGAGCACCCCGTTGGTTGACCCACCGGAGGCGCAGACCGCAGCAATGGCGTTCTCCAGCGAGCGGCGGGTGATGATGCGGCTGGGACGGAGATCGTCGGCCAGCACCTGGAGGATGAGCTCGCCGATCCTTTCGGCAACTGCCCCTTTCTCATCGTCCTCGGCCGGGACCATCGCCGAGAAGGCCGGCGAAATTCCGAGTGCCTCGAATGCGCAGGCCATGGTGTTCGCTGTGAACTGGCCGCCGCAGGCACCGAAGCCGGGGCTGGCCACGTTCTCGATCTCCGTGAGTTCCTCCTCGGAGATCTTTCCGGCGATGTGTGCACCGACCGCTTCGAATACCTCGAGGATGCTCACGTCCTTGCCCTTGTATTGGCCGGGCTTCACCGATCCTCCGTAGAGCACGATTGAGGGGACGTCGATCCTCGCTACACCCATCACGGCTCCCGGGATGGTCTTGTCGCAGGCGGCGAGCGCGATGATCGCGTCGAACTGGTAGCCGCGGGCCATCAATTCGATCGAGTCGGCAACAACCTCCCGGCTGACCAGGGAAGACTTCATCCCCTGGGTGCCCATGGTGATGCCGTCCGAGACCGCGACCGTGTTGAACTCCATCGGAGTTCCACCCGCGGCCTTCACGCCTTCCTTGACATGCGCGGCCAGGTCCCTCAGGCCGTAGTTGCAGGGCATGGCATCGGTCCAGGTGTTCGCGATGCCGATCGTCGGCTTCTTCAGGTCCTGGTCGCTGTACCCGATGCCCTTCATGTAGGCCCGGGCGGCGGCCCGGTCGGGACCATCGAATACGGCGGCGGATCGCGGACGGGGCAGGTGAGGTGAGGCGTCGTTCCCGGTCATGGCCCAATCTTACGGCCGAAGCCGCCGGGATTACGGCTCTCAGTCGCCTTGTGGTTTCAGGCCCAGAGCATTGACCGGTCCGGGACCGGCACCGATGCCTTCGAGACTTTGGGCTACCGCTCGGGAGGCGACCTCGCGCGCGGCCCGGGCCGCCTCCAGGGGGGTGAATCCACGGGCGATGAACGACGCGAGGGCGGATGAGTGGGTGCAGCCGGATCCGTGGGCAGAACGGCCGGGATGGACCTCGCCTGCAATCTCGACTTCCTGATCGCCGTCGAAGAAGAGATCGATCAGCTCCTGGCTGTGGCCACCGGTGATCAACGCCGCCCCGGCCCCGAGGCCATAGACGGCCCTTGCCAGCTCAACCTGGCCGGCTTGCCCGGCTTCGACTGGCTCGATCCCGGTTATTGCCCTGGCCTCCGGGATGTTCGGGGTGACCACGGTGGCCCTGGGCAGGATCTCGCTGACCAGGGCATCGCGGGCATCCTTCTCGAGCAGTTCGGCACCGCTCTCCGAGACCATCACGGGATCGAGGACGACCGGCACCCCCTCCAGCATGTCCAATCCCCTTGAGACGGTCTCGATGGTGGCCCTGTCCCCCAGCATTCCGATCTTTACCGCGTCGACCCCGATGTCCTCGACGACCGATCTGATCTGGGCGACGATCATCTCCGGGCTCACCGGCTCGATCAGGTCGACCCCGACCGTGTTCTGGGCGGTGATCGCGGTCACCGCGGTCATTCCGTGGGCTCCGCAGGCGGCGAATGCCTTGAGGTCAGCCTGAATTCCGGCTCCGCCTCCGGAATCGGAACCGGCAATCGAAAGCACTCTCGGGATCCGGACTTCACTGGTCACCGGGCGAAGGATAGGTGGCCAGCGATGTTCGCGACCACGTCCCGGTCCGGGTGCCCTTCAGGTAGCCGTCGATCTCAAGCCGGGCGAGTTCGCCGGCCACGTCGGCTGCGTCCCGGCGGACCTGTGCCGCGATCTCGTCGACCGTTCGGGATCCATCCTCGACTGCCTTGAGCAGTGCCCGGCCGGTGGCCGATATCGCAGGACCGAACAGAGGTGCTGTCACGCCCGCCCCCAGCATCCGGTCAAGCACGTCCTGCCCGCCCCGGATCAGGGCCGCCCCGCTGGCGATCAGCTCGTTGGTTCCGGCGGCCGCCCCGGCAGTCACCGGGCCCGGAACCGCCCCCACTTCCCGTCCCGCGTCGCTGGCCATTTCCGCCGTGATCAGCGAACCGGAGCGCCAGGCCGCCTCGACCACCACGGTCATCGACGAGAGCGCAGCCATGATCCGGTTCCGGGCGGGGAAGCTCCATCGCCAGGCATCCGTGCCTGGCGGAACCTCCGAAATGACCAGACCGCGCTCGAGGATCTGTCGGTAAAGCCTCGTGTGGCTGGCCGGGTATGGACGGTCCGGGCCGCAACCGAGAACGGCGACCGTGCTGCCGCTCTCCAGGGCGCCGCGGTGTGCGGCACCGTCGATTCCCAGTGCCATGCCGCTGACCACGTTCAACCCCGCCGCCGCCACTTGCCGCCCGATCGAAGCAGCCACCTCCAGGCCGTACCCGGTGGCCCGGCGTGCGCCGACCACGGTCACCGAGTTGCCCAATTCGAGGTCCGATGTCGAAAGTGCCTTCCCGCGGCAGATCAGCGCCGCCGGAGCGTCAGCCCCGTCCCGCAGCCCCTCCGGGTACTCATCCTCATGGTGGCAGCAGGCCCAGCAGCCCGCTTCGGACAGGGCGCTCCGCATCTCGCCTTCGGTCAGGGCGTCATTCCAGCTGAGGAACTCATCCGCCCGTCTCGACGCCACCGCTTCAACGAGCATTTCTCTCTCCAGGCGGAGCAGCTCCGGCGTCCTGCGGCCCGGCCGGTCGTCGACAACCTGCTGGATCCAGGATCCGAGCCTCGCGATCAGCCAGCTCCGGCGAAGGCAGTCCGGGCATCCGGTCGGCATCCTCAACCTTCCCGCCGCCGGAACTGTATTGCCGCCGCCATGTGTTCCTCGCCGATCGCCGCCGAGCCGGCCAGATCCGCCACGGTCCTTGCCACCCTGAGGATGCGGCCATGTGCCCGGCCGCTCAGTTGCCAGGATCGGTGCGCCTGGGCGAGCAGTCCGGCTGCTGCGGCGGTCACCTTGAAGGACGACACCTCCTGCGGCTCCGCCTCGGCATTGGTCCGTCCCTGGCCAAGGCGACCCGCCATCAACTCGCGCGCGCTCATCACGCGCTCCCTGACCGCAGCAGAGCCTTCACCGGCCGAACCCTCCAGAGCCTCCGAGGAAGGTTGACTGACCGCAACCAGCAGGTCGATGCGATCGACCAGGGCACCGCTGAGGGCTGCGCGGTATCGCCTCGCGGACGCCTCCGAGCAACGACACCGCGGATCGTCCTCCCCGCGTCCGCAAGGACAGGGGTTGGCAGCCGCCACGAGCGTGAAGCGACTCGGCAGGGTCTGGTGTCCCCTCGCCCGGGAGATCGTCACCGAGCCGGTCTCCAGCGGTTCACGCAGGGCTTCGAGTGCCGGTCGGCTGAACTCGCAGAGCTCGTCGAGGAACAGGACGCCCCGGTGGGCGAGCGTTATCTCCCCGGGCCTGGGCGGGCTTCCGCCACCAACCAGGCCTGCCGCCGAAACCGTGTGATGCGGGGCCCTGAACGGCCGCACGGAACTGACCTTCCCGTTGCCGATTCCGCAGGCACTGGCGATCCTGGCAACTTCGAGAATCTCTTCGCCTTCCAGTGGCGGCAACACCGAGGGGAGCCTCCGCGCGGCCAGTGACTTCCCCGCCCCGGGAGGTCCGATCATCAGCAAACCGTGTCCGCCGGCGGCAGCGATCTCGACCGCCTTTCGCAGATGGCCCTGCCCCCGGAGATCGGAGATGTCGGGCAGGTCCGCCACCGGGCTGACTGGTGCGGGCGTTGCCGACAGACCGGGAATCCTCCCTTCCCCGAGACAGCCAAGCTCGGAGAAGTGGCTCACTNNCGATGATCCCCCGTTTGCCGTTCTCCCTTGCCTCCTCCGCCATCGCCAGAGCTCCCCTGACCGGTCGCACCGACCCGTCGAGTGCCAGCTCACCGACCAGCGACCAATCGGCGAGGGGGCTGATCGCCAGTTCGCCTGCCGCACCGAGCAATGCCGTCGCCAGTGCCAGGTCCATCGCCGGTCCTGCCTTACGGAGATCCGCGGGCGCAAGGCTGGCCGTGATCCGCTGCAACGGAAACTCGAATCCGCAATTGACGACTGCGGCCCTCACTCTCTCCCTGGCCTCCCGGACGGCTGCATCGGGCAATCCGACGATCTGAAAGTTCGGCAGCCCCCTGTGGACGTCGACTTCTACGCGGATCATGCGGGCGGCGATGCCGTCGAGAGTGAATGAAGTCGTTTCCGCGAGCATGCGGAAAAGCTAGGAGCGGAACGCTCACGTGTGTTGCGGGGTGTGCAACGAATCTGCAGGGCTCCGCGACTTCCTGAGACGGTCAGTCACCACACCGTGAAGCCTCAGTGAAGGTTGATGCCATTTCGCTGGTTTCAGGTCCGGCCCGCCGTACGGTCACCAGATGGACCACAGGATCCCAATGGGAAAGGCCGCTGAGGAGTACTGCGTGCGACAGCTACGCCGTCAGGGATGGCTGGTCCTCGCCAGGAACTGGCGAATCAGGTCGGGAGAACTGGACATCGTGGCCCTCGACGGCCCGGTCCTGGTCATCGTTGAAGTCAAGGCCCACCGGGTCGGATCAAGGGTCGGACCCACCGCTCCGGTATACGCGGTGGGCCCCTCCAAGCAGCGCCGCATCCGAAGGCTGGCCGGAGCCTGGGTGCAGGCGAATGGCCGAAGAGCCGCGTTCAGCGAGATCCGGTTCGACGTCGTCGGCATCACCTTTGACCGGGACGGAAACATGGCCGGCTACGAGCACCTGACCGACGCGTTCTGACCATTCTGCGCCAGTGGCCTGACGGACGGCTGGTACCGTCCGGCGAGTCGTCCCGTTCAGGCGGCGTAGGCGTCAGAGTCGAACGAAAGCCGATGGATCGGTGACGGACCGAGCAGCCGGATCGCATCCCTGTGGGCGGCCGACGCATACCCTTTGTGACCTTCGAATCCATAGCCCTCGTAGCGGCGTCCCGCCCTCTCCATGCAGCGGTCCCTGGTCACCTTGGCGATCACCGAAGCCGCAGCAACCGCCGCCGAGGTGCTGTCGCCCTTGACCAGCCTGCGGTGCGGCACCCGGCATTCCTTCAGTTCGAACCCGTCCACCATTGTCACCGCCTCCGGCCCCGCGCCAAGCCCCTCGATCGCCCTCGCAAGACACTCGATGTTGCTCACATGGAGCCCGTTTGCATCGATGTACCGGGCGGATCTCATGACTACAACCACCTTCACCGCGCAGCCCAGAACCTCCGGGTAGAGCCTCTCCCGCGCCTTGGCGGTGAGCTTCTTGGAGTCCCCGATTCCGCTCAGGCGACCCCCACCCTGGCTCTCGAGGCAGTCCCGGTCAAGCAGCACCGCTGCGGCGACTATCGGACCGGCCAGGCAACCCCGGCCGGCCTCGTCGGCACCGACAACCAGCGGCGAATCCAGGTTCAGGTCATGCGCGAACAGCGCGCCGGATGCGGCCGACGCACCCTTTCGGCTGACGCGCTTAGAGGCCACCGATGCGATTCGGGGGCCAGTAGGTGGCGAAGGCCTTGCCGATCAGCTGGTCTTCAGGCAGCGGACCCCAGAAGCGACTGTCGTCGCTGTGGCCGCGGTTGTCGCCCATCATGA
>JRYG01006747.1_pt1 | contig 16391 bp, 14 predicted proteins | sample 235341 | NCBI WGS metagenome assembly JRYG01 (sample SAMN03074218, study PRJNA261478) | activated sludge metagenome | biome: Wastewater Treatment Plant; feature: Wastewater; material: Activated sludge; isolation source: activated biomass of a wastewater treatment plant treating hydrocarbon... ... | reverse complement strand
ACAACCTACAACCTACAATAATTTAGAATAAATCTAAATAGCCATTGAACTGCAACAAGGGAAAGGGGTAAATGCTTAATAATTGGAAACGTTTCTATATTTGCCAAGTTTTTTTAATCCGGCTCACACAATTGAAGACAAAACGATGAAAAGCGGGATACACAAGTTGATTTTACCGGCATTAATCATGCTTGCGCAGGTTGCCGAAGCCCAAACGGAAGCGCCGGCGGCGACAAAGAGCGATTCCAATTGGTTTGTATATGGACTGGCGGCCCTGGCGCTGTTGATAGTAATATACATAATCGTTCAGGTTTCTGAAAATCTGATGGCTATTGAAGCCAAGCGGCTGGGCGCTGATAAATCCGGCGCCAATTTTTCACTTTTCCCGCAAATGCGCGAATTGTTCAATGCCAAGCAGCCGGGTTATGTCGGCGGCGAGCCGCTTTTCACGCTGCACAAGGGCTTTGATATCAATCTCGAAGGCGAAGCTGCTCCGCAGATCAACACAAAAGTCAAGGCTAGTACCTATGCCGTATTACCGGCCAACTTCCGCGGCAACTCGCCTATCCCGAAAATGGAGGTAGAAGTTGGCGCCATTGTAAAAGCCGGCGATCCGCTTTTCCACGACAAATCCCAACCTGATATCAAGTATTGCGCTCCGGTTAGCGGCGAGGTGATCGCCATCAATCGCGGCGAAAAACGCGCTATCAAGGAAGTTGTGATATTGGCGGATATGGATATGCAGTACCGCGAGTTCAAAGCGCCCGACCTGGGCAAGTGCACGCGGGAAGAACTGGTGCGTTTTCTGCTCGACAGCGGCGTGTGGCCCATGATACGCCGTCGCCCATTTGATATAATACCTGATCCGACCGAAGTTCCTCGCGATATTTTCATCAGCACTTTTGATACTGCGCCGCTGGCGCCCGATCTCAATTTTGTAGTAGAAGGCAAAGGCGCTGCTTTCCAGAAAGGGCTTGACGTATTAGGGCATCTCACATCAGGCAAAGTCTTCCTGGGCCTCGATGCCCGGGGCGACAATCCGCCATCGGCGGTATTTACCCAAGCCACCGGTGTTGAGAAATATTGGTTCCGCGGCAAACACCCCGCCGGCAATGTTGGTGTTCAAATCCACCACATCAAGCCCATTAACAGTGGCGACAGCGTGTGGGCGATGGGAGTACAGGAAGTAATTACCCTCGGCACTTTATTTACAGAAGGTCGTTTTGACTCCGCCCGCGTAATAGCGCTCACCGGCGCCGAACTGGAGACCCCACAATACGTAAAAACATACCTGGGCGCCAGCATCAGCGACCTGGTAAAGGGCAATCTCAAAGGTAAACACGTACGGATTATCTCCGGCGATGTGCTTACGGGCGAACACAAAGCAGAAAACGGATTTTTGAATTACTGGGACGACCAGGTCACCGTAATCGAAGAAGGCGACTACTATGAGCTGTTCGGCTGGCTTATCCCGGGTTCGCTGCGCCCGTCTTTGTCCAGAACTTATCCCAATTTCCTGATACCTGGCGCCAAATTCAAGGCTGACAGCAATACGCACGGCGAAAAGCGGGCTTTTGTAGTCACCGGTCAATACGAGGAAGTACTGCCGATGGACATTTACCCGCAGCACCTGATGAAAGCCATCCTGGCCGGCAATTTTGAAAAAATGGAAGGCCTGGGCATCCTCGAATTAAGTGAAGAAGATATTGCACTCTGCGAATTTGCGTGTACCTCCAAGCAGCCCTTGCAGCATATTTTGCGCCAGGGGTTGGACATGATGCGCGAGCAGAGCTAATTCATACACACATCCAGTAACCGCTATATTACGATCATGAAAAAAGCGTTACTTCATTTTTTTGAAAGAATAGAACCCGACAAGAAGAAGTCGCCATTGCTGCATACGGCATACGATGCGTTCTTCACGTTTGCGTTCACACCCAAAATCGTCACAACCGGCGGCGTTCACATTCGCGACGGCATAGATCTGAAGCGAACGATGGTTTATGTGGTGTTGGCCCTTCAATTGTGCTATCTGTTTGGCACCTTCAACATCGGCCACCAGCACTTCAGCGCCATTGGCCAATATCCGGGGTTGCTCGAGGGCTTGCACCTCAAATTGGTGTATGGTTTGATCAAAATCCTGCCCATCTTCATCGTTACGCACGTAGTAGGTTTGGGCATTGAATTTTACTATGCATCCCGCAGGGGGCACGGTGTAGAAGAGGGTTTCCTGGTCACCGGCGCCTTGATCCCGTTGTTGATGCCGCCCGATATTCCCATGTGGATATTGGCGCTCTCGGTAGCTTTTGCCGTCATTATCGGCAAAGAGGCTTTCGGAGGCACGGGTATGAACATCGTCAACATCGCATTATTGGCGCGGGTATTCGTGTTTTTTGCCTATCCTACATATATAGCTGGCGATGAAGTATGGGTTTCCGGCTTGGAGAAAGTCAACGGCGTATACCAAACGACGGAATACGGCGGTATCTACCACTTCTTTGACGGCATCTTTAAATCCTGGGGCTGGAGTACGTTTGGTGCGGGCGGAACCCCGGTAACTGACGCCTACACCGGCGCTACGCCAATGGCATTGGGTTATCAGGGCGGATGGGAGAAAATTGTTGCCACATACAGCGCAGGCGATATGTGGTGGGGATTAATACCCGGTTCGATAGGTGAAACCAGCAAGCCGCTCATCATCCTGGGCGCTTTATTCCTGATAGGCACCGGCATTGCCAGTTGGCGCGTCATGTTGGCGGGTGTTTTCGGCGTGGCATTCACAGGTTTGTTGTTTAACGCCTGGGGCATGACCCCCTTCATGAACGTACCCTGGTATTACCACTTCTACATGGGCAGCTTTTTATTTGCCATTGCCTTTATGGCAACCGATCCGGTTACTGCTGCTTCCACCAACATGGGCAAGTGGATATACGGATTTTTCATCGGCGTATTCGGTTTGATCATCCGTGTGATGAACCCCGCCTACCCTGAAGGCTGGATGCTGGCCATATTATTGATGAACGTATTTGCGCCGCTCATCGACCACTATGTGGTAGAAGCCAACATGAAGCGCAGGGCGCGCAGGGCAAAAGCGGCTGCGCAATAATTGTTTAATAAATAAAAACTGACAAGCGTGGGATCTTCTGGCTATATTCTCCGGTTTACGCTGATCATGACAGTTATCACTGCCTTGATACTGGCCGGCATGTTTTATTGGACTGAGCCATACGCTACGCGAAGCGAGGCTGTATTCAACAAACGCGCTATCCTGGCAGCAGTTCGCTCGCAATTGGGCGGCGACAAATTCGACGAACTCAGTGATCAGCAGGTTCTCGACATTTTTGAAAAACAAGTCGAGCAGGTTGTTGTTAACATGAAAGGCGAAATTGTGGACGGGATGCAGGCTGAGAAAGTAAATCTCGCCCAGGAAAAGAAGAAACCCGAAGCTGAACGTCTGCTACCTGTATTTATTTATAATAATCCTGACGACAGCAAGAAGTACTACATCCTGTCTGTTCGGGGCAACGGCCTGTGGGACGAGATTTGGGGCAATATTGCTCTGGAGTCTGATTTGAACACGGTTGCCGGCGCCAGTTTTGACCACAAGGGGGAGACTCCTGGTCTGGGGGCAGAAATCAAAGACAACCCCGCTTTCCCCGCCTCATTCATCAATAAAAAAATCAACAACGAAAAAGGGGAATTTGTCTCCATCGTTGTGCGCAAAGGCGGCGCTCGCGACCCTATGCACGATGTGGATGCCATCACAGGTTCTACCATCACCAGCAACGGGGTAACCGAAATGATCGATAGGGGCCTGAAGTATTACAAACCCTATCTTGACAAGTTAAAAAAGAGCTAAGCAGAACATCCATATCAATCGGCTACCCATAGCGGGCATCCGTATAACTTGATAAAAAAGTAGATTATGGCTGAAAATACGGTAATAAGCGCTCCGGCGGAAAAAGAGCCCTGGTTCGGCAAAAAAGAGCGCAAACTGCTCACCGATCCGCTCAACGACAACAACCCGATCACGGTTCAGGTGTTGGGTATTTGTTCGGCGCTGGCAGTAACCACCCAGGTATACCCGTCGGTGGTCATGGCTATTGCAGTAACCTTCGTTACGGCATTTTCCAATTTGGCTACATCATCCATTCGGCAGTACATACCCAAAGAAGTGCGCATGATTGCCCAATTGGTGATCATTGCCTTGCTGGTAACTATTGTTGAGCTCATTCTCAAGGCGTTTAATTACGCTATTTGGAAACAGCTCTCCGTATTTATCGGACTAATCATCACCAACTGTATCGTAATGGGGCGCCTGGAGGCTTTTGCTATGGCCAACAAACCCTGGCGATCTTTTCTCGATGGCATAGGCAATGGTCTGGGGTACGGTGCGGTATTGATTCTGGTATCAGTGATCAGAGAAATAACGGGCAAAGGCAGCTTGTTTGCCGGCAGTCCTATTGAAATGAAAATCATCGGTCCCAATAGCGCATACATGATCAATACGGCAGCCGAAGGCAGCTGGTTTGGCTGGTATGCCAACAACAACCTGATGGTACTGCCTACTTCGGCCCTTTTGCTGGTTGGCGTCCTGATCTGGATACAACGCGCTTATAATAAGAAGTTGGTGGACATTTCCTAATCTCGTTTTAACGAAACAATCATGGAAGCATTAAACATCTTCATAAAGTCGGCCTTCATCGAGAACATGGTGCTCTCTTATTTTCTGGGCATGTGTTCGTTTCTGGCGGTATCCAAAACCGTAAAAACGGCGGTGGGTTTGGGCGCTGCGGTAATTTTCGTACAGGCGATTACCATCCCTGTCAACTGGCTGATCAATGAATATTTGCTCTTGGATCGCGGCCTTTTTGGTATTGACCTGACTTTCTTGCGCTTTATCCTGTTTATCGCTACCATTGCCGCTATGGTGCAGTTGGTAGAGATGATTGTGGAGCGCTTCTCGCCTTCGCTTTATAATGCGTTGGGGATCTTTTTGCCGCTGATTACGGTAAACTGCGCCATTTTGGGCGGTTCGCTGTTTATGATTTCCCGCGAGTATAATTTCACCAACTCGCTTTCATTTGGTTTTGGCAGCGGTTTCGGCTGGGCCCTGGCTATCGTTGTTATGGCCGCTATTCGCGAAAAAATGGCTTATTCCAATGTGCCGCCTGCTTTGCGCGGCCTGGGTATGGCCTTCATTCTCACGGGCCTGATGGGCATTGCCTTTATGAGCCTGATGGGTATTGACCCCGCGTTGTACATGGGGTTGAAGAAATAATAAATTACTTCACTACAAGTGATCTGCGATATGCTATTAATGTCAATGGTCGGCAATATTCTCCTTTCAATAGGGGTATTTAGCGCGGTAATATCGCTGCTTGCTTTTCTGCTGATTTACGCAAAAAGGAAGCTGGTACCGCAAGGCGACGTAAAAATCGTTATCAACGGCGATGAGGCTAACCCGCTGTTGGTCAAGCCCGGTTCTTCATTGTTGGTGGCACTTTCCGACAAAAATATATTTCTGCCCTCTGCCTGCGGCGGCGGCGGCACTTGCGCCATGTGCGAATGTCATGTTGACGCCGGCGGCGGCGATGTGCTGCCCACCGAGCTCAACCACCTTACGCGCAAGGAAGTGGCCGAACACAAACGCCTGGCCTGCCAGGTGAAAGTGCGCCAGGATATGCACATCCGCGTACCCGAAGAAATCTTCGGTATCAAAAAGTGGGAATGCGAAGTGGTGTCTAACTACAACGTGGCTACCTTCATCAAAGAATTTGTGGTGAAACTGCCCGAAGGCGAGCACCTTGAATTCGAATCGGGCGGCTATGTGCAAATCGATGTGCCCCGCATTACCTGCGATTTCAAAGATATCGATATTACGGCTCACCCGCGTATGGGCAAGAAACCCGACGAGTTCAGGCCTGAGTGGGACAAGTTCAACCTCTGGAACCTTAAAATGGTCAACCCCGAGCCGGAATTCCGCGCCTACTCGATGGCCAACCACCCGGCGGAAGGCAATATCGTGATGCTCAACATCCGTATCGCCACGCCGCCCTGGGATCGCAAAACCAACAACTGGATGGGGGTAAATCCGGGTATCTGTTCTTCGTATGTGTTTACCCGCAAGCCGGGCGACAAGGTGACGATTTCGGGCCCCTACGGCGAATTCTTCATCAAACCCACGAAGAAGGAGATGATTTACATCGGCGGCGGCGCCGGTATGGCTCCGCTTCGTTCGCATATCTTCCACCTGTTCCACACGCTCAAAACGCGCGACCGCAAGGTATCGTATTGGTACGGCGGCCGCTCGGCGCGCGAGTTGTTCTACACGGAAGACTTCACCAATATCGAAAAGGAATTCGACAACTTCTCGTACCACATCGCTTTGTCGGAGCCGCTTCCCGAAGACAACTGGACGGGCCCCGTGGGCTTTATCCACCAGGTAGTACTCGAAAACTATCTGAAAAACCACCCAGAGCCCGAAGAGGTGGAATACTACCTCTGCGGTCCGCCGCTCATGCTCTCGGCCGTCATGAAGATGCTCGACGACCTGGGCGTGCCTCCGGGTAATATTGCGTTTGATGATTTTGGCAGCTAAATAGCCGCTACTATATTGATGAAAGAGAAAGGCCCCTGCACTTGCGGCAGGGGCCTTTCCCTTTTATTGTTTCCACCCTTCAAATTTGGTATACTCGCCGGGATCGTATAATCCGCTTCGGCCCATGTTAAGCTTCAAATATCCTTTAGAGACATCGATATAGACAGTAGCACTACGGGAAGTATAATAATTGGAATCAATGGCTTTAAATTCGTATTTCCCGCTTTCTGAAGGCTCGAATACAAAGGAGTCCCACCAAATATCCCTACCCTGGCTTTTCAGGCTAAACTGTACGTGGTTTTCGTCGATCTGGTAAACGACTACCGTGTCGGCATTGACGTTTACGGTATTCACTACCCACTCGTTGTGCAAACCTTGAATTGAATCCCAGTGGTAAATGCTTTGGTGTTCGACATGGACAGAAGGGCCCACGTATTCGCCCAGTATATCCACTAGCATAGGTTTGTAATCTTCTTTTTTGCAAGCGGAGAAAAAAAGCGAAACCAGCGCCAGTAGGCAGATGAGATTAATTGTGGGTTTCATGGTGAATTGGTTTGTTATCTTATACGTTAGAGATGGCAAAAATATTGGCTGTTATTTTTTCCAGCCTTCGAAAGTGATAGAATCAAAGTCACCGTGTGACACAAGCCGGTAGGAATGAAATCTTAAATATTTGTCTGCGGCACTAATATCAATGAAAATTCCATCTCCTGAAGACTCGGATGGATTAATGATACTGAAGCTATAATCTCCAATTTCGTATGGATTGAAAGGAAATTTCTGACTATAATATGGGGAATAGTAGTCTTGACGATCAAACCTTATACCTAATTGCGTGCCACTGTATCTGAGAACATTTGCCTTGTCATGTAAGACGGTAGTATCAGCAACCCAATGGCCTAAAGAATTGTATTTATGCTCAATAACAGTAGTAGTTCCAATGTATTCGCCGAGTATCCCCTCTCCAGGAAAATATTCATCATCTTTTTCACAAGAAGAAAATAAAAACACAGTCACGGCCAGTAGGCCAAATAATTTGATGTAGGATGGCATGGTTGGTTGTTTTTTCTATTTATACCCAACCTAGACATTCATTACGCCTTGTTAATTAAAAATGAAGAATTAAAAATGAAGAATGTATTTTTTCATTCTTCATTCTTCATTATCTCAAGTGGTACTCCTTCCTCAACTCCTGCTCATTCAGCACCTTCACCTTGCCGCTACTGAGGTCGTACAGCATCGGCACCAGTTTTACTTCGCCAGAGGTGATTTTTTCAGACAATAGGGGTTGATCGTGGCGCAGTTGGTCCACGCCGTGCAGCACATTGGCGGCGATACAGGCGGGCAGGTTTTTGCCAACTTGTTTCACCACTGCTTGTTCTTCCGATTCCTGGGCGATGGCCTCGACCAGATCGGCGATATGGCCGGGGGCTTCGCCGCCTTCAACGAAAGCTTTGACGGCGCCGCATTCGGTGTGGCCGACCACGGCGATCAGTTTGGCGCCGAGGTGTTCTACTGCGTATTCCACGCTGCCCAGCTCGATATCGCTGAGCAGGTTGCCGGCGGTGCGGATGGTGAACAGGTCGCCGATGCCTTCGTCAAACATAATTTCGGGTGATACCCGGCTATCGGAGCAGGTGATGACCACCGCAAAGGGATGTTGGCCCGAGGCGGTTTCTTTCACGCGTGCAGCCGTTTGGTGGGGATGCCATAGGTCGCCGTTCACAAAGCGGGCATTGCCGTCGAGCAGGCGCTGCAGCGGGTCCTGTTTGTCGAGAGCGGCATGGTCTGTAGCTTCGCATCCAATCATCAGCATGGTAGTTATGATTAAAACTATGCCGATTGTCGTGTTTAGGAGTTTCATATTCAAATTTTTAAAAACCTTCTACTTTCTACCTCCCTGTCTCTTCCAAAATGGCATGGGCCCTATCAACAGCCGGGGAGATATGCGGCAGTACGTTTTCACTGCCGACCATTTCTATAATTCCCGATTTGTCGAGTTCTTCGCGTACGTGGGGTTGCACGCCCGATAGTACGATCCTGATTTTGGCGTGTTGCATGCGTTTGAGAAATTCGCGAAGGCTGTTAATACCCGACGCGTCTACCAGTGATACTTTTCGCATGCGCAAAATGAGTACTTTGGGATTGCGTTCTACAACACCCATCGTTTCCTTAAACTTGTGGGCCATGCCGAAAAACAGGGCGCCGTTGATCTCGAATACTTCAATGCCTTTGGCGAGTTTGTATTTGGAAATGGCGAACGGGTCGTCCGATTCTTTGCCTTCTACCTGCGGACCCGTTATTTGCTCGATACCGCTGACTTTTGACATGTTGTACATAAACAGAAATACCGACATCACAATACCCACTTCGATGGCTATCGTGAGGTCGAATACGACGGTAAGGAAAAAAGTGGTAAGCAGTACCGCTATGTCGGAACGGCTGCCCTTGAGCAATGCGCGGAAGGTGTGCCATTCGCTCATATTGTAGGCTACAACTACCAGTATGCCTGCCAGACAGGATAGTGGTATGAGTTGCGCCCATTGGCCGGCAAATAACATGATGAGCAGTAAAACGACGGCGTGGGTCATGCCGGATATAGGGCTGCGCCCGCCGTTTTTGATGTTGGTAGCCGTTCGCGCAATAGCGCCGGTGGCCGGTATGCCGCCGAATATCGAAGAGGCCATGTTGCCGACGCCCTGCGCTACTAACTCCATATTGGAACGGTGACTGCCGCCGGTCATGGCGTCGGCTACCACGGCAGAAAGCAAACTCTCTATGGCGCCCAGCAAAGCAATGGTGAGGGCGGGTTTGAGCAGGTTTTGCAGGGTCTCAAAATCCAGTTGCGGTATTGACGGAGCGGGAATGGTGTTGGGTATATCGCCGAAGCGGGAGGCTATGGTTTCTACAGGCAGGTTGAGCAATTGCACAGCCAGGGTACTCAATATAATCGCGACGAGCGATCCTGGCACTTTGGTCTTAAAACGCGTAAATAACAGCGACAAGGCAATTGTGCCCACTGCTATGGCCACCGCCCAGGGGTTGATGGTTTGGAAATGGGTGAAATAAGCCCACCATTTTTCGTGGAAATGGGTGGGCACGCTGTCCATTTTTAAACCAAAAAAATCTTTGATCTGCGAGGAAAAAATGATGAGCGCTATACCGCTGGTGAAACCCACGATGACCGAATGAGAGATAAATTTGATGACGCTGCCAAAACGAGCCAGCCCCATGATTACCAGCATGATACCCGCCATGAAGGTGGAGATGATAAGCCCATCGAGCCCGTATTGCTGTACGATGCCGTAAACAATGGGCACAAAAGCCCCCGTAGGCCCCCCGATCTGCACCCGGCTGCCGCCTAATACCGAAATTAAAAAACCCGCAATTACAGCCGTCACCAGGCCTTTGTCGGGCGTAACCCCAGAGGCTATGGCAAAAGCGATGGCCAGCGGTAAAGCCACTATACCCACGATGGTACCGGCCGTAAGGTCGGCTTGCAGTTGTTTCCAACTATATCCTTCTTTCAGGACGGAAACCAGTTTCGGTGTAAACATCTTTGTTAAAAGTTTATGAGGGTTNNAAAGTTTTTGAGGGTTTATGAGGGTTTATGAGGGTTGATCACTCCCTCTCTCCCTCCCTCCCTCTCACCCTCCCCGCCCAGCTGTCCGGCGTTGAAACACGGCCACGTACACCAGCCACCCCAGCAGCGTCAGTACAGTGGCCGCCAGCAAAGGCAGACGCACGTCAATGGCGTTGATATAGCCGGCGATCAGCGGGGGTATAATTTGACCCAGCGATTGCATCGACTGGTTGATACCCAATATTTCGCCCTGCCGCTCACTGCCTGCCTGCATCGAAATCACCGACGTCATATTCGGCGAAGAGATGCCCTGGAAAGTAGCGATCAGGGGGTTGATCAGGTAGAACCAGACAGCCTTGTCGGGTATCAATAGCAACCCCAGCGCTATGCCCATTCCTAAAATGCTCACATTGAGCAATTGGGCGGAATGAAAACGCCGCGCCAGTAATCTTACGGTCAATCCTTGGGTGATAGCCAGCCAAATGCCGATCCAGGCATAAAGTTGGCCGATTTTGAGCTCGGTAAATTCAAATTTCTGGATCAGGTATACCGAGAAAAATTGGGTGAAAAACGAAAATCCAAGTGAAAGTAGTAATACAACGGCAAAGATAACCCGAAGGTTGGGTATGGAAAAAGATTTTGCCACGTTTCTAAAGCCGGTGAACAGGCTTAGCCGCGATTCGCGCCGCTGTTGCAGCGTTTCGCCGAATTTGAAGTGAACAAAACCAATGTTCAGCAGGGTGAGCCCTGCCGTGAACCAAAACGGCGTAGCATGGTTGAACCACGACACTACGGCATCATCGGCCAAAACGCCCCCCAAAAACGGCCCCAGGATGAAACCCAGCCCGAAAGCCATGCCTACGAGCCCGAAATTTTTGGTGCGCGATTGTTCATCGCTTACATCGGCAATGGAAGAGAGGATCACCGAAATATTGCCCCCGGTAAAGCCGGGCAACATGCGGCTGAGATAGAGCAGCCAAACGTTTTCCTGGTATATCGCCAAAGCAAACAGGATGTAACCCGCCATCGTGCCCAACAGGGAAATCACCAGCACGGGTTTGCGCCCGTAGCGGTCGGATAAAGCGCCCAACAGCGGCGCCCCGAAAAATTGCATAAAAGGATACGCAGCTACCAACAAACCATAAAGGATAGAACGCCTCGCTTCGCTCACCGAGGGATCGAAAATGGAGGTGGAAGCGTCAAAAAATAAAGCAGGGATAACAGGTATGATGATACCGATGCCCAGCATGTCGATGAAAACGGTGAGAAAAATGGGCAGTATCCTCGAATTATTAGCCGGCGTGGCAGGAGGCGTCATCGTAAAATTGTATTTTTGATAATTCAACGCAAGATACGCAAGAAAAGCACATCAATCATGAAATGGTCGCTCCGCATAGCCCGCCTCGCCGGCATCGATGTTTTTGTTCACTGGACGTTCATGCTGCTGGTCGCCTGGATTTTGCTCACCAACCTCGGCGCCGGCCGTAGCCTGGCCGAAAGCCTGTGGAGCCTGTGGTTTGTGCTGTCGCTGTTTGTATGCGTAGTCTTGCACGAGTTCGGCCACGCGCTTACGGGCCGCCGCTACGGCGTAAAGACAAAAAATATCGTGTTGTTGCCCATCGGCGGGGTAGCCAATATGGAGAAGATGCCCGAAAAACCCATTCAGGAGTTGTGGGTGGCGCTGGCCGGCCCGGCGGTCAATGTGGTGATCGCCGCAATCCTCGGGGCGATATTGCTGACGCAGGGCAAGATGCAACTCCCCGCTGACGCAACCGGCGCTATCAATACCGGTAATTTTCTCTTCAATTTGTTTGTAGTCAATTTATGGCTGGTACTGTTTAATATGATACCCGCTTTTCCGATGGACGGCGGCCGGGTGCTGCGCGCCCTGCTGGCCATGCGCTACGACAAGGTCAAGGCCACGAATATTGCCGCCAAGCTGGGGCAGATACTGGGTATAGGGTTTATTGGACTCGGCTTGTTTTATAATGTCTGGCTGGTTTTTATCGGCATTTTTATTTTTCTCGGGGCCGGCAACGAGGCCAGCTATGAATCCACGCGAGCTGTGTTGTCGCGCTATCGCGTAGCCGATGTGCTGATGCGCCAGTTTACGACCCTGCACGCCTGGGAGCGCCTCGACAAGGCGGTGGCACTGTTGCTAAACGGCCAGGAGAAGGAGTTTTTGGTAGAAGAAGACAACCGCATCATAGGCGTGCTCACTCGCGAGGATATCATCAGGGGGCTCCAGGAATTCGACGCCCAAACGGCAGTGGGCCGCATTGCCAAAGCGGAGGTGGTGCAGCTCAACCCCGAAATGAGCCTCAAAGACGCTTTCGAGCAAATGGCCCGGGCCGGCATCGCCATTAGCCCCGTTTACGAAAACGAAGAACTGGTAGGCGTCGTCAACCAGGAAAATATTATGGAGTTGCTGATGGTGCAGGAGGCGATGGCGGCAAGCCGGTGAGGGGCTGTTTGGTGTTCAGACCACATATTTTTCTATTTTTGCGAATCTTTTCAAAAAGCCTCTTGTTTTTATTCATAATCAAATACAAACGAACTACAGGATGCACCACCTCAGCGAACAAGAAATACTGCGACGCGAGAACCTGCAAAAAATGCGAGAACTGGGCATTGATCCCTATCCGGCGGGATTGTTTAACGTAAATGCCATGGCTGCCGACATCAAAGCCGTCTACGAAGAAGGCGCCGCCGGTTTTGAAAACGTACAACTGGCCGGTCGCCTGATGATGGTGCGCGACATGGGCAAGGCCTGCTTTGCAGAACTCCAGGATTCCAGCGGCCGCATTCAGATTTATGTGCGCCGCGATGACATCTGCCCCGACGAAGACAAAAGTCTTTTTGACGAAGTTTTCAAAAAACTGCTCGACATAGGCGATTATATCGGCATACAAGGTTTTGTATTCCGCACCCGCATGGGGGAAACCACCGTACATGTGCAGCAGCTTACGGTATTGAGCAAGGCCCTGCGGAACTTGCCCATCGTAAAAACCGACGCGGAGGGGCAGGTCCACGACGCCTTTACCGACCCCGAGCAGCGCTACCGTATGCGCTACGTGGACCTCACTGTAAATCCACAGGTCAGAGAAGTTTTTATCAAGCGCAGCCGCATCATCTCGGCGATGCGCCGCTACTTTGACGGGCAGGGCTGGCTGGAAGTCGAAACCCCAATTTTGCAGCCCATTCATGGTGGCGCGTTGGCGCGCCCTTTCAAGACGCACCACAACACCCTCGACATGCCGTTGTACATGCGTATCGCCAACGAGCTATACCTGAAAAGGCTCATCGTCGGCGGTTTTGACGGGGTGTACGAGATCGGGAAGATGTTCCGCAACGAGGGCATGGACCGCACCCACAACCCGGAATTCACCTCCATGGAAATCTACGTTGCCTACAAAGACTACGATTGGATGATGGAAATGGTAGAACAATGCCTGGAATACATTGCCCGCGAGGTCAACGGCGATACCAAAGCCCAGGTAGGCGAGCAAATCATCGAATTTGCCGGGCCATACCGCCGGCTGTCGATGTTTGACGCCATCAAAGAATATACGGGCATCGATATTGCGGAAATGGACGAAGCGCAACTGCGCGAGGTGTGCAAAAAAATGCATATCGATGTGGATGCCAGCATGGGCAAAGGCAAGCTGATCGACGAAATTTTCGGCGAAAAGGTGGAAAAAAACCTTATCCAACCCACTTATATTACCGATTATCCGATAGAAATGACCCCGCTGGCCAAAAAACACCGCAGCAAGCCGGGATTGGTAGAGCGTTTCGAATTGTTTGTCAATGGCAAAGAAATTGCCAACGCCTATTCGGAGCTCAATGACCCTCTCGACCAGCGCGAGCGATTCGAAGAGCAACTCCGGTTGAGCGAGCGCGGCGACCTGGAGGCTATGTCGCTCGACGACGACTTCCTGCGCGCCCTGGAATACGGCATGCCGCCGACTTCCGGACTGGGCATCGGCATTGACCGCCTGACGATGCTGCTGACCAACCAGCAGGCCATCCAGGAGGTGTTGTTCTTCCCGCAAATGCGACCAGAAAAAACATGATATGGCGAATCTGCAACAAAACGGCAAATACGCTGCCAGAAGCATCTGGATTTCTCTGCAATTTTTAGGTGTGTTGTGGGTAGTGCAAACACTCCAATGGCTGCTGCATGCCGAGTGGGGTATTTTCGGTATTTACCCCCGGCAGTTATTTGGATTGCGCGGGGTCATACTGGCGCCGCTGATCCACGACGACTTCAGCCACCTGCTGGCCAATACGCCGCCGTTGTTCGTACTCAGCGCCATGGTGTTGTTTTTCTACCGCCGCGTAGCCGTGCCGGCTATCGTCATGATTTATTTGCTTACAGGATTAGCGGTGTGGACTTTCGCCCGCCCCGTTTTTCACATCGGCGCCAGCGGCGTTGTGTACGGCCTGGTAGCTTTTCTATTCTGGAACGGCATTTTCCGCCGCAATATCCGCGCTATCGCCCTGGCCCTTATCGTGGTGTTCTACTACGGCTCTATGTTTATGGGCATTTTGCCCGGCCAGGAAGGCGTTTCCTGGGAGAGCCACCTGCTCGGCGGTTTGGCCGGTATTTTTACCGCTTTTTGGTTTAAAAACAAATCAGAAAAGGAAGAGACGCGCGAACCTTATTCATGGGAAACAGAAGAACAACTGCCTCCCGGGGCTTTTTTCGACCCCGATACGTTTGAAAAAACAAAAGCGGAGCGCCGCAGGGAAAAGGAAAATCGCGATAACGACGGCTGGTTTACTACGCATACCTGACAACAAAAAAGGCCGCCTCAGTGAATTGAGACGGCCTTTTGTTTTTAAGATGCTTTTACGATGTCGAAATTAAACAATACGACAATCAGCAACAGAATACCGAGAATGATCATGGGAGGTAGTTTTGATATGTGAGGGAATATAGAAATACTTAGTGTTCAATGTCGTTTCGTAACAGAACGTACAGTTCGATTATTTCGGTATGTAGTGCCGGCAAAAAAAAGAACGGATGAGATATTGAGCGGCAATGTACATCAAAAAACCGGTACGTGTCAAGTCCCCTTTTTGCGACGGCAGCAAAAAAGGCAGGAATGGAACAATCAGCATAGGAATCGGAAGCCGGCAGTATTAATTATTTCCGTTAATCTCTTTTTCAATCAGGTAGTGATTGCGGTCGGGGGCGTTGCGCGTAACCAACTCGGCCAGGAACCCCGTGACAAAGAGCTGGGTACCCACGATCAGGGTAAGGATGCCGAAGTAAAACAGCGGGCGATCTGCGATGCCGTATTGTTGGTATACCAGTTTGGCGATACTGAGGTAAAGCAGAATGAGAAAGCCGAAAATAAAAGACAAAGTACCCAGGGTGCCGAAGAAATGCATGGGGCGCTTGCCGAATTTGCCCATAAAGGTGATCGACAGCAAGTCGAGGAAGCCGTTGACAAACCGCTCGAGGCCGAACTTGCTCACGCCATATTTGCGGGCGCGGTGCTCCACCACTTTTTCGCCAATTTTATTAAACCCTGCCCACTTGGCTAGCAGTGGAATGTAGCGGTGCATCTCGCCGTACACTTCAATGCTTTTGATCACTTCGCTGCGGTAGGATTTCAGGCCGCAGTTAAAATCGTGCAACGCAATGCCGCTGATCCAGCGGGTAATAGCGTTGAAAAATTTCGAGGGTAGCGTTTTGGAAAGGGGGTCGTAGCGTTTTTGTTTCCATCCTGATATCAGGTCGTAATGTTCTTCATTAATGAGGCGGTACAATTCCGGAATTTCGTCGGGGCTATCTTGTAAATCGGCATCCATAGTGATCACCACGCGGCCCAGGGCGCTGTGAAAAGCTACATTAAGCGCTGCCGACTTGCCGTAGTTGCGCCTGAATTTGATACCCTTGACATTGGGATTTTCCCGGCTCAGTTTTTCAATAATCTGCCAGGAGTTGTCCTTGCTGCCGTCGTCTACAAAAATAATTTCGTAGCTATACCCGTTGGCATCCATCACCCGGCGAATCCAGGCTTCCAGTTCGGGCAGTGATTCGTCTTCGTTAAACAAGGGGATCACTACTGTAATATCCATGCTTTTTCTATCTGTTAATCAGGCCGGCGACTGCCGCCGACATGATAAATCCGCCGATCAGGCTACGGCAATAAAAGAAAAAAGTTCGCCCGGGGGTTATCGCCAGGTCTTTCA
>JRYG01002455.1_pt1 | contig 16402 bp, 16 predicted proteins | sample 235341 | NCBI WGS metagenome assembly JRYG01 (sample SAMN03074218, study PRJNA261478) | activated sludge metagenome | biome: Wastewater Treatment Plant; feature: Wastewater; material: Activated sludge; isolation source: activated biomass of a wastewater treatment plant treating hydrocarbon... ... | reverse complement strand
CGTCAGCGGTTTAGTTCAACATGAAGTGAACCGCATGATTACATGCCTACATCCAGCCATTTCTTTCCAATAGTGGAAACACCTATCCACAACTGGATATCCATATCTGTCCAGTTCCACCGACTGTGGCCGCGTTTTCCAATCCGCCGGCACCACCGCCGCCGCTGACCCCGCTCCGCCCGCTTGATCCCTCGTACAAACGCGCCCGCTTCAATCACGTGAGCATACGGCCAAGGCGGCACGATGTCCATGGTCTGGCATGTCGTCGCGATGTGTCCTCCGCTACCCGGAAGTACAAGCCACTGCCGGTGTGACGCGCTGCGCGGCCAGTGGCACCGCCGGGCCGGGATGACATTCCGCGGCGGGGTTGGCTACACTGAAAGTGTCGCAGCGTTTGGGCCGCGGCGCCGGCGCCGCCGGGAAGCGGAGGCGGTTCTGATTCCCGCCCCCTTCGAGCCGGAGGCAGCCTTTCGCGGCAATGACGCAACGGATAACGACATCGCACAAGCTCAAACAACGGGAGGCACACGACCATGAGACTGTATCTCGTCCAGCACGGGGAGGCGTTGCCCGAGACGGTCGATCGCGAACGGCGCCTGAGCGAGCGGGGGCGTGCGGACGTGGCGCGCATGGCGGCGTTTCTCGGCGCCGCGGGCGTGCGCGTGGCGCGCGTGTACGAGAGCGGCAAGACGCGCGCCCACGAGACGGCGACGATTCTCGCCGAGAAGATCGCGCCGGGCGTGCCGCCGAAGGCGGTGGCCGGGCTGGCGCCGAGCGATCCGATCGAGCAGACGCTTTCGGAGCTTGCCATCCGCGACGAGGACGTCATGCTCGTGGGCCATTTGCCCTTCATGGGGCGGCTGGCGAGCATGCTGGTGTCCGGGCGCGACGATCCACCGGTGTTCGAGTTCGAACCGGGCACGGTGGTGTGTCTGGAGCGTATCGAGGAGGGCCTGTGGGCGGCGGCTTGGATGCTGCGGCCGGAATTGCTCGGCGAACAGTGAAGCAGTGTTCTTTCGCGCAGCCGCGGCCGCGGGCCCCGTACCCAGCCGAACCGCCCACCCGGTGAGCCATGGCCAGGGTGCGCACACTCACCACTCTGCTCTGGGTCGTGCTCAAGCCCGTGCTGCTGCTCGCGCTGATCGTGGCGGCACTGGCGGTGGCGACCCACCCCTGGGCGATCCCCTTGCCGGGGCGCAACACCCTCAGCGGCACGTGGGTCGGCGAGCTGCGCTCGAGCGCCGGGCCGCGCGCCTGGTTGTTCGTCTCGCTCGAACCGGGCAGCTCGCTCAAGTCGATCACGAGCTACGTGCTGCCCAACCCGCGCTACAACACCCCGCCCAGTGCGCCGCTGGCGGGCATGGCGGCGGTATGCACGCGGCGTGCCGGGCGCATCGATCTCGACCTGCGCGGCTATACCCGCGCCTGGAGCGGCGAGCGGCTGGAACTGTTGCTCACGCCCGTGCGCCAGAGTCCGCCGCAGATGCGCTTCGACATGACCGGTGAATGGAGCGGTGCGACCGTCGAACTGCTCCAGGACGGCAACTCCCTGGCGGAGATTCTCGGCGACCCCGGCGACCGGCCGGGGGAAACCGGGCCGCGCCGGGTGACGGCGACCATGGCCAAGGCCACGCCGGAGCAGTTCCGCAGCGCCTGCGCGTCGCTGCGTTGATGGCAGCGTCATCGGGCCCGCGGCGCAAGTCCACCGTGCCGGTCAGCCGGCTCGGGCGGCTGGTGAGTGTCGGTCTGCTGGCGGGCGAGATCGCGCTGGGCAGCGCAGTCGAGGGGGTGCGGCGGCTGGCCGGCATCCTGCCGGAGCCCGGCACCAATGCCCTGTTCAACGTGCGCAACGCCCGGGCGCTGGCGGAGCGGCTGGCCAAGCTGCGCGGTGCGGCGATGAAGCTGGGCCAGTTGCTGTCGATGGAGAGCGAAGACCTGCTGCCGCCGGAACTGGCGCAGGCCCTGGCGGTGTTGCGTTCAAACGCCTATGCCATGCCGACAGCGCAACTGAAGGGCGTGCTTGGCCGCGAGTACGGCAAGGGCTGGCAGGCGCGCTTCGTCGATTTCGACTTCGAGCCCATCGCCGCCGCCTCCATCGGGCAGGTGCATCGCGCGCGCACGGCCGACGGCCGCGAGCTGGCGCTCAAGGTGCAGTACCCGGGCGTGGCGCGCTCCATCGACAGCGACGTGGACAACGTGGCGGTGCTGCTGCGCCTGCTCAACTTCCTTCCCGTCCAGCTCGACGTCGCCGGGCTGGCGGCGGAAGCGAAACGGCAACTGCGTCAGGAAGCCGACTATCTGCAGGAGGCGCGCTATCAGGAGCGTTACGCGAAGCTCGTGGCAGACGACGCCAAGCTGCTCGTGCCGCGCGTGCACCGGGATCTGACCACCCGGCGCATCCTCGCCCAGGACTATGTCGCCGGCGTTGCACTGGAGGCCCTGGGCGCCGAGGGTGTGCCCCAGGCGCGGCGCGACCGCGTCGGCGCCGTGCTGGAACGGCTGCTGTTCCGCGAGCTGTTCGAGTTCCGGCTGATGCAGACCGACCCCAACCTGGCCAACTATCTTTACGAGCCGCGGCGCCGGCGCGTGCTGCTGCTCGACTTCGGCTCGGTGCGCGAGTTTCCCGCGGCGTTCGTGGCGCGCTACGCGCGCATCACGCGCGCAATTGTCGAGGGCGATCGCGCCGCCGTGCGACGGTATGCCGTCGACATCGGCTACCTGGCGCCCGATGACGGCGGGGATCGGGTCGAGAGCACGCTCGACCTGCTCTTTCTCGTTTGCGAGCCGCTGCGCCATCGCGGCCCCTATGACTTTGGCAAATCCAATCTCGCCTACCGCGCCAGCGAGCTGAGTTTCCTGCCGGCGCTGCGCCGCGGCGAGGTACGCGCGCCGCCGCCGGACACCGTCTTCCTGCACCGCAAGCTGGTCGGCTCCTTCCTTGCCTGCGCCCGCATCCGTGCGCGGGTGGACGTGCGCGCCCTGATCATGCCGTTGCTGGACCGGTATTGAGCACACCTGCGGCCGGACTCAGTTGCGACGCAATGCCTCCTCGCCCGGCCGGCCGGCGAACAGTTTTTGCCACAGCCAGCCGCCGGTTCTGTCGCGCCCGGTGAGCACGTAGTCGAGGACGTTGGCATTCTGCAGCGTCAGGTCGAGCTGGCGCTGGCTGCCGGCGCCGCCGGCGAACAGCAACTGGTCGCCGGCCAACAGGAGCGCCGTCCCGGCGGGCTGCAGGTGCACGCGCTCGTCGCGCAGCAGCAGCAACGGCAGAACAGGCAGGGACTCGTCGCGCGATGTGTTGTCGCGCAGCAGGTCGGCAAGCCGGACGGGCATATCCCTCGTGAGGGCGCGGTGGGCAGCGGCAGCTTCGCCGGCATTCAGGCTCACGCCCCAGATCTCGGGCACACGGTCGTCGCCGAGGGCCTGGAGCTGACGTGCGATGTCCCGGCACCAGGGCTCATCGAGCCCGCGCACCTGCTCCAGAAAGCGGCTCAACAGCGGCGTGGTCAGGATGGCGATGCATTCCTGGGCAATGATGCGACTGGGAACCATGCAGAAGTCCCCTTGGAACGCGTCGAACAGGGCGCCGTTGGCGGCGAGGTTCTGCCGCGTTACGACGAACAACCCAGGGTTGAGTTCCTTGGCCGTGACTGCGATGGACAGGTTGCTCACGTCGTTGTCGCTGCCGGCGACGATACCCGCAGCTTCGCGAACGCCGGCTTCGATCAGCGTTGCCGCCTCGGTGCCCAGGCCGCGCACCCAGCGCGGGCCGCTGACATCGGAGGCCTCGGGGCAGACGACCGTGAGATCGATGCCCGTGGGCGCGAGATGCTTGACGACGGCGCGGCCGAAGCGGCCATAACCGCAGACGACCCAGCGACCCCGCGGCGGGCGGTGCGACTCCGGCAGCTCGGAGCCGGGCAGTCCGGTCAGGATCTCGATAAGACGGAAGCATTCCGGCGCGGCCGCCGCCAGGGCGAGGTACTCGGCAAAGCGCTCGTAGGCATTGATGATGTGGTCGGTGCCGAAGGAAGACATGTTGGCGGCGATGAGCGGGCTGCGCGTGCGGGCGAGGACGGGGACGTCCGGGTTCAGCAGGCGCGTGGCGATCGCGATGCCGAGATTGCTCTCCTCGTCGTTGGTCAGTGCCAGAACGCCGCGGCATTTCGTGTGCTGCAGACCGGCGATGCTCAGCGTCGCGGGCTGGGCAGCATCCGCGGCCAGCGTAGGCGTGTCGGTCTTGAAGTCCTCCAGATCCAGTTCCTGCACCCGCAGCTCGTCCTTCTCCAGAATGACGAACTTGCGATTCAGGCGGTCGAGACTGCGACAGACGAGGCTGCCGGTCTCGCCGCAGCCGCAGACGAGGTAAAAGGGCTCGTGGATCTGACCGACGCGCCGCGCGAAGCGGTTGGCCACGAGGGTGTTCTGGAAACCCTTGTCCTGGAAGAGTGCGAGCAGGGTCAGGATGGAGTACGACCAACCTATGACGGTCATGTAGATGCTGGCCGTGACCCACATACGCTGGGCGTCGGAAAATGCGATCGGGATTTCACCGAAGCCGATGGTGGTGGCGGTGTAGCTGACGAAGTAGAAGGCATGGAAGAAGCTCAGCGGCGGCGCCGGCCGGCCTTCGGCGTCGACACCCGGCACCAGGGTCAGGCCGAGCACCGACACGGCATAGATGGCGACCAGCACGATAAGGGGCGCACGCATGCGCCGCAGGATGATGAAGAAGACGTTGTTCATCGCCCGTGCCTCGCTCAGCGGCGCATCATCACCGTCTCCGCGATGAGTATGACGACCGAGACGACGTTGGCGAAGAGCGCCCCGCCCGACAGCGACACGACGCTGGAAGTGACGTGCACGGTCATGCCCGTGCCTGTCACGTGCTCGGCGATGCCCCAGATGATGGCCGCGGCGATGAGCTGGAGATCCGCCACCAGGCTGGTGGACAGATGCACGGCGCCGATCTGCGTGCGATCTCCGAACTTGAGCACGGTGGCGATCACATTGACGACGATCGCGGCAAATAGCTCGTACACATTGTGCAGTTCAGGGCGGTCGATATCGCCGATGAAGAAGCCGAAATTGAGCGTCGCCGCCAGAACGATGAAGAAACCAAAGATGACTTTTTCGAGATTCATGTCTTCTCCCTGCCGGGCCCCGATGGCCCGGATGTGGCCATAGTTTAGCGCCGCTCCCGCCAGCGAGCGCCGGGGCGGGTGCCGCGCGGGTCCTTCGACACCGGACGGCCTGCCTGCGATAATCGGTGCAACGATGCACCGAACCAACTTCAGGACATGATCGGCACGACCAAGATTTGCGTTTCGCGCCATGGCGAGACCGACTGGAACAACGAGGGCATATTGCAGGGATGGACAGACGTTCCCATCAATGACAACGGCAGGCGCCAGGCACGGGAGCTGGCGGATACGCTCGCCGGCGAACGGCTGTCGCGCATCTACACCAGCCCTCTGCGCCGTGCCGCCGAGACGGCCGAGATCATCGCCGGGCTTTGGCATATGGCGCCGCCGACTGGCCACGAGGGATTGAAGGAGCGCAACTTCGGCACCGTCCAGGGCAGGCCCAAGCGCGAACTGGCCGAGACCAATCCCCATCTGCTGCACGAAATCGTGCGGCGGAACCCGGCCGCCCATTTCGACCAGGGCGAGACGATGAATCACTTCGCCAAACGGGTGCTCGGCGCCATCGGTGACATCGGTCGCGACAATCCCGGCGCGCGCGTGCTGGTCATCACCCACGGCTGGGTGATGGACGTGATCACGCGCCACATCAAGCACCTGCCGCAGACCGCAATCCTCAACATGAAGCGCAAGAACATCGAGTCGGTGTGGCTCGAAGTCGTGCGCGGCGAGGTGATCAAGGAGAGCGATCATGGCTGATCGTGGCGATGGACATGCAGCACTGTGGCGTCGTTGCCCAGTGCTCGTCACCGGCTTAGGCGGCGGCCGGGAGCCGGCGCACCGCGACATTGCGTGGCATTCGATTGCCGGGCGTCGGGCGCGGCCATGAACCTGCGCTTCGTCGAAGCATTCCTCTGGGTCGCGCGCCTGAAGAGCGTGACGCGGGCGGCGGAGAAGCTCTGCCTGACCCAGTCCGCCGTCTCCAGCCGGCTGTCGGCGCTGGAAGAGGAACTGGGCGTGCCGCTCATCGACCGGCGGGAACGCCACTTCCGCCTGACCAGCTCCGGCAGCCGCTTCCTGGTCTATGCCGAACGCCTGCTCGATGTTCAGCGCGAGCTGAAGAACGAGATCGGCACGCCCGAGCCGGAGGCGCTGACGCTGCGCATCGGTGGCATCGAATCGGTGCTGCACACCTGGCTCATTCCGCTGGTGGAGCACCTGCGGCGCACCAAGCCCCACGTCGAGTTCGAGCTGACGGTCGAAATGAGCACCGTCGTCACGGAACAGATTCGCCGCGGCAGCCTGGACCTCGCCTTCGCCGCCATCCCGGCCGGCGGGGAGGGCGTGCGCGTCGAGTCGATGCCGTCCATGGAGATGGTGTTCGTCGGGCGGCGCGCCGATGCCCGCAAGAAGAAGTGGCCCCTAACCGAGATTCTCGAGCGCGACGTGCTCACCTTCCAGCGCGGTTCCCAGCCGCATATCGCGCTCGTGGACTTGATCCGCAAGGCCGGCCTGGAAAGTCGCAAGATCCACACCGTGTCTTCCATCTCCGCGCTGGTGCGGCTGGTGGAATGCGGCTTCGGTTTTGCTACGCTGCCCAATGCGGCGGTGGCCAATCTGGCGCGCAACGCCGACCTTGCCGTGATCGACTGCGACCGGCGGCTTGAGCCGTTGCCCATTCATGCGTCCTACTGGACGTATCCCGGGGCCCCGCAACTGGAGGAGGCGGTACGCGAGGCCATTGCCTTCGTGCGCCAGTATTCGCACGCCTCCCTGGCGCGGCCCGGCGCCGGCGCGCGGGCGGCGGCACGGCGCGCATAGCATCGAAAAAATCGATGCGCTCACCACGAAATTTCCCGTTTGTGTAGCGGCTGGCGCGCGACCATACTGCCTGCGCGACGCATCCAGAGCGTCGCACAGCGCAAGGAGGAGGCGCAATGCAAACAGCCGAGCTCGCAAGTCCGCCGGCGGCGGACCCGTACAGCCTGACAACGGGCGCCGCGGCGCGTCAAGCCATCCGCGCGGGGCGATGGACCTCGCACACCAGTGGACTGGCACCCGGTTACGTGCAGGGCAATGTGGTCATTCTCGTCCGGCGCGATGCCGACGATTTTCTGCGCTTCTGCCAGCGCAATCCTAAACCCTGTCCGCTGCTGGCGGTGTCCGAACCGGGCCAGCCGCTGCTGCCCGATCTTGGTCATGACGTGGACATTCGCACCGACGTGCCCCGCTACCGCGTGTGGCAGTCGGGCGAGCTGATCGCCGAGCCGACCGACATCCGCGAGCGGTGGCGGGACGATTTCGTCACCTTCGTCATCGGCTGCTCATTTTCGTTCGAGCAGGCGCTGATCGATGCCGGCATCCCGCTGCGGCACGTTGCCTGTGGGCGCAACGTTGCCATGTACCGCACGAATGTTCCCACCCGTTCGGCCGGCCGGTTCCACGGACCGCTGGTGGTGTCGATGCGGCCGATGCGCCCGGCCGACGCCATTCGCGCCATCCAGGTGACCTCGGCGTTACCGCGCGTGCATGGCGCGCCGGTGCACATCGGCGACCCGGTGCAGATCGGCATTGCCGATCTGAGTCGCCCCGACTTCGGCGATGCGGTCGACATCCTGCCGGGGGAAATTCCCGTCTATTGGGCCTGCGGCGTCACGCCCCAGGCCGTGGTCATGGAGGCGCGTCCGGAGCTGTGCATCACCCACGCGCCCGGCGCGATGCTCGTCACCGATCTGTTGAACCATCAGTTGGCACACGACTAGGAGGAGAGATGAAGATAGCATTGAACCTGTTCGCGGCGGCCTGTCTCGCCGTGTCCGCCGTCGGCGCCGAGGCGGCCGAGGCCCTGCCCAAGACCCACCTGCGTGTCGTCGGCAGCCTTTCCAACCTGAGCCCGTACAGGGATCACGAACAACCGTTCTGGACCAAGCACGTGCCGGAGCGCTCGGGCGGGGCGATCACCGCCGAGTTGCGCGGCTTCGACCAGATGGGCATGAAGGGGCCGGAGGTGCTGCGGCTGCTCGGCCAGGGAGTGATGGAGTTCGCCGGCGTACCCATGTACTACCTGGCAGCCGACGATCCGGCGATCGAGATGATCGACATCGCCGGACTGCTGCCCGACGTGGAAACGGCGCACAAGGTCACCGAGGCAACGCGGCCGTTCTACGAGAAGCTGCTGCGCGAGAAGTTCAAGGTCGAGTTGATCGGCATCGGCTCGTTCCCGGCGCAGGTGCTCTACTGCAACGGCGAGATCAAGAGCCTGGCGGACATCAAGGGCAAGAAGGTCCGCGTCGGCGGGCGTTCGCAGTCGGAGCTGGTGGCGGCGCTCGGCGGCACGCCGGTGACGATCGCCTTTGGCGAGGTCGTGCCGGCGCTGCAGACGAAGACGGTGGACTGCGGCATCACCGGTTCGATGTCGGGCAACCTGGCCAAATGGCACGAGGTGACGACCCACCTCCTGGCGCTGCCCCTGGGTTGGGCGCAGATCGCCTACGCCGTGAATCTCAAGACCTGGAACGGGCTCGATCCGAAGGTGCGCACCTTCATCGATCAGGAGATGAAGGTGCTGGAGAAAGGCTTGTGGTCCGACGCTGCCGCGGTGACGGAGATGGGCTATGCCTGCAACGCCGGCAAGCCGGAGTGCAAGGGCGGCGTGCCGGGCAAGCTGAAGATCGTACCGCCGACCAAGGCCGACCAGGAGCTGCTGCGCAAGATCGAGGCCGAAGCCATGCTGCCCAAGTGGGCGGCACGCTGTGACGCCAACTGCGTCAGTGAGTTCAACGCGGCCGTGAGCAAGATTGTCGGCCTGACCGCCAGCAAGTAGTCTGCATTCCGCAATCCGGTTGCCTGCCGTCCGGCTGGTGGCCGGGGACGCTGCCGCCGGCGGTGGGCGTCGGCGGCGACGCACCGGTTCCGCATCCGAGGGGGAAGCATGCTCGTCAAGCACCTGTTCCAGGCAAGTGACCGGCTGGCCGTATGGACGATCCGTGGCGGCGGCGGCCTGATGTTCATCGCCGCTCTCATGATCGCCGTCGATGTCGTGCTGCGCAAAGTCGTCGGCGTGACGCTCGGCGGCGCCGACGAGCTGGCAGGCTATGCCATGGCCATCGGCTGCACCTGGTCCTTTTCCTACGTCTTGCTTCGCCGCGGCAACGTGCGCGTGGATGCGCTCTATAACCACCTGCCGCCAAAGGTGTGCATTGCGCTCGACCTGCTTGCCGTCGTCGCCATCGGCGGCTTCGTGGCGGTGCTCGCCTTCTACGGCTTCGATGTCTTCAGCACATCCTGGGGCCTGGGGTCGCGATCGAATTCCGAACTGAAGATGCCGCTCTGGCTGCCCCAGGGCCTGTGGTGGCTGGGCCTGGTGCAAGTCGTGCTGACCGCCGTGATCCTGCTGCTGCGCGCGCTGGCGTTGCTGCGGGCGGGGAAGACATCCGACTTCAGGGCGCTGGTCGGCGCCCGCAGTATCGAGGAGGACGCGGCCGCGGAAGCCGCATACACGCGCACCCACGAGGGCGAGTGCCTGAAGGAGACCACGTGATGGTCGCCACTGCCCTGCTCATTCTGCTGGTCTGCATGGCGCTGGCCATTCCCGTCGGCGCGTCCCTGGGCCTGATGGGCGTCGCCCTCGACAAGCTATACGGCTTTCTGCCTCTGACGCGGGCCGCCGGCGAGGTGGCCTGGACCGCCAACAACGAGTTCCTGTTGGTGTGCCTGCCGCTGTTCATCATGCTCGGTGAAATACTGCTGCGCTCGGGCATCGCCGAGCGGATGTACGAGGCGCTGGTTAAGTGGATGTCATGGCTGCCGGGTGGACTGATGCACGCCAACATCGGCGCCTGTGCGCTGTTCGCGGCGACTTCCGGCTCCAGCGTGGCGACGGCCGCCACCGTCGGCACCGTGGCGCTGCCCCAGGCCAAGCGCTTCGGCTACAACGACCGGCTGTTCCTCGGCACGCTTGCCGCCGGCGGCACGCTCGGCATTCTGATTCCGCCGTCGCTCAACATGATCGTCTACTGCGTGTTGACCAATACCTCGGTGCCCAAGCTCTATCTGGCCGGCATCCTGCCGGGGCTGACACTGGTGTCGCTGTTCATGGGCGCGGTCTGGGTCGCGTGCATGGTGTTCCCGAAGTGGGGCGGGCAGCGGCGCAGGGTGGGCTGGGACGAACGCATGGCCGTGCTGCCCGATCTGCTGCCGCCGCTAGGCATATTCCTGGTCGTGGTCGGTTCGATCTACGCCGGGCTCGCTACGGCCACGGAAGCCTCCGCCCTCGGCGTGGTCGCTGCCCTCGCGCTGGCGTGGTGGACCAAGCATCTGAGCTGGACCATGCTCAAGCAATGCCTGGAGAGCACGATGAAGTCCACTGGCATGGTGATGCTGATCATCGTCGCCGCCTTCTTCCTAAATTTCATCATCACTTCCATCGGGCTCACCGACAAGCTCACCGAAGCGCTCAAGGGTCTAGGGCTGTCGCCGGCGATGATGCTGCTGGCAGTGATCGTCTTCTATCTGATGCTCGGCTGCTTCATGGAAACCATGTCGATGATGATCACGACCGTCCCCATCGTTGCGCCCGTGATGTTCGCGCTTGGCTACGATCCGATCTGGTTCGGCGTCGTCGTCATCATCCTGGTCGAGGCGGCACTCATCACGCCGCCGGTGGGGCTGAATCTGTTCGTGGTGCAGAATCTGCGCAAGTCGGGTTCGCTCAACGATGTCATCGCCGGCGTCGTACCCTTCGTGGTCGGTATGGCGATCCTGCTCCTGCTGTTGGCAATGTTTCCGGCGCTTGCTTTGTGGCTGCCGTCGGCGGTGGAGGCGGTGCTGTGACGGCGGCAGCCGCGCGCCGCGACACTTTGCCCCGATCGGCACAGTCACCGCGCTGCTGATGTACTCCCAACCTCGACTGCTCTTGCTTGGCGACACTGCCGTGACTGTGGAGTTCGGCGATGCCATTGCGCCGGACATCCATGCCCGCGTGCTCGGCTTCGTCCACTGCCTCGAGCAGGCGCGTGGCCGCGGTGAGCTCGAGGGCGTCGTCGAGTGGGTGCCGACCTTCCGCTCGGTGAGCGTGTATTTCGGTGCTCGCGCGGACGATCCGCTGGTCGAAGGACACCGCCTGTTGGCGCTCGCCGCGCAAGCGCTGCCGCGATTCGGGGCCGGACGTCGCTGGCGCCTGCCGGTGTGCTTCGATGCCGAGTTCGCGCCGGATCTCGAAGCATTGGCACGGGCGAAGGCGCTCACGCGGCAGGCCGTCATGGAGTTGATCACCGGCACGCCATTGCGCGTCTACATGCTCGGCTTCCTGCCGGGCTTCGCCTATCTGGGCGGCCTGCCCAGCGCCTTGGATGTGCCGCGGCGCGCTACGCCGCGTAGGGCGGTGCCGGCGCGATCGCTGGCGGTTGCCGGTGGCATGTGCGCGGTCTATCCCTGGGAGAGTCCCGGCGGCTGGCACCTGCTCGGGCGCACACCGGTGCGCCTGTTCGATGCCGCCGACTGCGAAAGTCCGGCGCTGCTCAAGGCCGGCGACGAAGTACGCTGGCAGGCAGTCGATCGGGAAGGCTACGAGCGGCTCGACCGCCTGGCGCAAGCCGGCGCGCTCGATCGCGCGATGCTGCTGGCGCGCGAGGAATCGTGATCGTGAGCGGCGTCGTCGAAGTGGTCGAAGCGGGGCTCGGCAATTGCATCCAGGACGCCGGCCGGCCGGGTTACCGCAGCATCGGCGTGCCGCTGTCCGGCGCAGCCGACCGCATCCTGCTCGCCTGCGCCAATCGGCTCGCGGGCAACGAAGCCGAGCAGGCAGCGATCGAGGTCAACCTGGTCGGACCGCGACTGAAAGCGGTGTCGGGCATCGTGCGGATCGGCATCGCCGGCAATGTCGCGGCGCACGTCACGGGAAGCAACGGCAGCGCCGCCGACATACCCGCCTGGCGCACGACCACGCTCTTCCCGGGGGATGTCATTGCCATAGGCGCGACGCGGGGGCCGGCCTACGTGTCGGTGTGCGGTGGCTTCCGGGTCCCGCGTCAGCTCGGCAGCCGTTCCACCTATGCGCGCGCGCGCATAGGCGGCATGGCCGGCCGGGCCTTGGCGCCGGGCGACAGTCTCCCCTGCGGCGAGGTGCGCGGCGACCCTTGGCTGGAGTTCCGCGCTGCTGCGCCCTTTGTCCACGCCGCGGGTCCGATTCGGATCATTCCCGGGCCGCAGGACGACTACTTCGATCCGGCAGCGTTCGATGCGCTTCTCGGCGAGGAGTTCACCGTCTCGCGCGATGCCGATCGCATGGGCATGCGGCTGGACGGTCCGGCACTCGCGCACCGGGCCGACAAGGGCGCCGACATCGTGTCCGACGGTATCGTGCCGGGCGCGATTCAGGTGCCGGCCGACGGCCGCGCCATTATCCTGCTTGCCGATGCGCAAACGGTGGGCGGCTATCCCAAGATCGCGACGGTGATCGCCGCCGATCTGCCGCGCTTGGCGCATCTTGCCCCCGGCGCCGGCCTGCGCTTCCAGTGCGTGTCACTCGCCGATGCCCGCGCCGCCCGGCTCGCCCAGGAGCATGCGCTGGCGGCGTGGTGCGAACGGATCGCCTCGTTCCGGCCGCCCGGTGTGATCGACGAGGCGGCGCTGTTTTCCGAGAACCTGATCAGCGGCATGATCGATGCGCACGCCTATCGCTGCGCGGCCGACATCGATCTGCCCTGGGAGAAATGACTATGGCAAAACGCATCAACCTCAACGCCGACCTGGGCGAGAGTTTCGGCGCTTGGAACATGGGCGCCGACGCCGCGATGCTGGAGATCGTCACGGCCGCCAACGTCGCCTGCGGCTTTCACGCCGGCGATCCCCTCGTCATGGAGCGGACCGTGGCGATGGCGAAACGCTGCGGCGTCAGCATCGGCGCCCACCCATCCTTTCCCGATCTGCAGGGCTTCGGACGCCGGCGCATGGACATTCCTCCGAACGAGCTGGAGGCGATGCTGATCTACCAGATCGGCGCGCTGGCGGCGATCGCTCGCGCCCAGGGCGTCGCCGTGACGCATGTCAAGCCGCACGGCGCCCTCAACAACATGGCGTGCGTGGACAAGGCGCTGGCGGACATTGTGGCCCGGGCTGTGCATCGCTTGGACCCGGCGCTGATTCTGCTGGCGCCCGCCCTGTCGCAGCTCGCCTGCGCCGGGCGCGACATCGGTCTGCCCGTGGTCGAGGAGGTCTTTGCCGACCGTGCCTATATGGACGACGGCACCCTGGTACCCCGTTCCCGGCCGGGTGCGACGATCCACGGCGCCGAAGCCTGCCTGGCGCACGTGCGGCGCATGCTTGATGCCGGCGCCATCGTGTCGGCCGGCGGCAGGTTCTTGCCAGTGCCCGTGCAGAGCATCTGCGTGCACGGCGACAACGCCGACGCAGTGGCTACGGCCCGCGCCATTCGCCAAGGGCTCGAATCCGCCGGTTACGAAGTCGTGCCTCTGCCGGCCCTGGCCGCGCCGCCTGGCACAGGTTGAGCGGGCGTTTCGGCCACGTTTTCGCGCAGTTTCCTGTCGCTGCCGTTCGCCATCGCGACGCGGCGAGGGAGCGGTTTCGCCGCGCCGGAGCGGCGGTGCGCACAACGCAACCACGAATCAGGAGCAACGATCATGAGCACCAAGCAATTGCCCTCCTATCTGCACAATGACAGCGTCGGTCCTTGGGCCGTCTTTCTGGAGCAGGTGGACCGCGTCGTTCCACACCTCGGCCGCCTTGCCGCCTGGGCAGACACGCTGCGCCGGCCGAAGCGCTGCCTGATCGTCGACGTGCCGATCCACATGGATGACGGAAGCATTCACCACTTCGAGGGTTACCGCGTCCAGCACAACGCCTCGCGTGGGCCAGGCAAGGGCGGCGTGCGCTACCACCCGGAAGTGACGTTGTCGGAGGTCATGGCGCTCGCCGGCTGGATGACGGTCAAGAACGCGGCGCTCAACCTTCCCTACGGCGGCGCCAAAGGCGGTATTCGCGTCGATCCGAAGTCCTTGTCCGCGGGCGAGCTGGAACGGCTGACGCGGCGCTATACCAGCGAGATCGGCATCGTCATCGGACCGGACAAGGACATCCCGGCGCCGGACGTGAACACCAACGACAAGGTCATGGCCTGGATGATGGACACCTATTCCATGAACGTCGGCGCCACCAGCACCGGTGTCGTCACCGGCAAGCCGATCAGCATGGGCGGCAGCCTCGGCCGGCGCGATGCCACCGGCCGCGGTTGCTACGTTGTCGCGCGCGAGGCGATGAAGCGTCTCGGGATGGAGTTCGCTGGCGCCCGTGTCGCCATTCAGGGCTTCGGCAATGTCGGCAATGCCGCCGCGCGCGTCTTCCACGAGCAGGGTGCGAAGATCGTCGCCGTGCAGGACGTTGCCGGCACGATCTACAATCCCGCCGGCATCGATCCGTTCCGGCTGACGGACTTCCTCGCCGACGGCCGCGTGACGTTGCGCGATTTCCCCGGCGCCGAGCCCATCGGCAACGAGGCTTTTTGGACGCTCGACTGCGACGTGCTGCTGCCGGCGGCGCTCGAGAACCAGATTACCACTGCCAATGCCGGCGCCATCAGGGCACGGCTCGTCGTCGAGGGCGCGAACGGCCCAACGACGCCCCAGGCGGAGGACATTCTGCTCGCGCGCGGCACGGTCGTGTTGCCGGACGTGCTCGCCAATGCCGGCGGCGTGACGGTGAGCTACTTCGAGTGGGTGCAGAACTCGTCGTCGTTCTTCTGGACGGAGAACGACATCAACGGCCGACTCGACCGGGCGCTGTCGGATGCCTTCCGCACAATCTGGGAAGTGGCGCTGGAGAAGAACATCCCACTGCGCACGGCCGCCTTCGTCGTCGCGTGCTCCCGCGTGCTCGAAGCGCGCGCGTTGCGCGGGCTGTATCCATGATCGCGGGCGGCGGTGCCAGGTGCGGATCTGTTCGGCCGGTCGTACCGCAGGTGCGGAACCACGGCGCACCTTACGGCGAGATCTCTGTGCTTACTTCTGTGTTGCGGTGGTGGAGAGGTGCAGCGTTATCCGCTCTTGCTGCCGGTCTCCCGTGCCCGGGCGCTCGCCGGGTCGCGATTCACCAGCACGGCATTGAGTTTTACCAGCGCCGGATCGAGCGCCGCCGGCGTGAGATGTCCGCCGACCGACACTGCGGTTAGCGACAGGCGCTGATTCTCGACGTGGAACAGTCGGCACAGGACGATCCGGTTCGCGGAGTCATGGACCATGAGGGACAGGGGCGCCGGCGAGCCGTCGCGGCCCATGCGGTCGGCAAGCAGAAGCATGAGCGACGAGGTGGCGCCCAGCTTGTCGAGGTCGCGCGAGCCGCTGCTCGAGGCGAGCGGCCAGCCCTGCTCGTCGCTGAGCAGGACCGCCGAGAAGTTGCCCTTCTCCGCCACCTGGTCGAGCAGCGCCGTCAGGTCGCGTTGCGGCCCGCCACTGCCCTCCAGGCGCGACAAATCGTAGGAAATCTTTTCGCGCTGCACGAGAGGGGAAAGCACGCTCTGGATGGCGGCGCGCAGTTTCGCGTCCTCGTTCTCCTGCTGCACCACGCGCTCCCGCAGCCGGGTCAGTTCCTCGGCATTGGCGGCGGCCTCATCTCGCAGCAGCGTCCGTGCCTCCTGCCCCTTTCTTGCGCCGAGCAGGTAGCCGGCCGTGAGCAGGAAAATGGCGGCCGCGATGGCGATGATTACGGATAGGAATATCACTGTCGCTCACCGGTTGGTTTATGGGCAATCCTTGACGCCGACCACCTGCATCGTGGCGCGGCGGTTCTCTGCGGCATCGCCAGGGATGCCGTCGATAGGTTCATGGCTGCCGGCGGCGCGGATACTGATGCGCTGCGCGGGTATGCCGGCCTTGTTCAGCACCGCCACCACGGCCTTGGCGCGGCGATAGCTCAGCAACAAATTGTACTGGTCCCAGCCGACGGAGTCGGCATAACCTTGCACCGAGAGTTTTGCACCGGGTTCGTCGTTCAGCCACTTGGATATTTCCTCGACGCGGGAGGTGACGTCGCTGGCCATGACGATGGCACTGTCGAACTTGAATGGCACGACCATCAGCGCCGGGCATTCCTTCGGCATTGTGGGCGCGGCGACAGGGGCCGGCGTTTCAGCGGGCGGGGCGGCGGATGGAGTGGCGGCGGGCGAGTCGGCCGCCGCGGGTGCGCGCGCCGCATCGGCGGTGGCCACGGGAGGCAGGGCCGGCGCTGCAGCGCCAGCCGGCTGCGGT
>JRYG01000996.1_pt1 | contig 16472 bp, 5 predicted proteins | sample 235341 | NCBI WGS metagenome assembly JRYG01 (sample SAMN03074218, study PRJNA261478) | activated sludge metagenome | biome: Wastewater Treatment Plant; feature: Wastewater; material: Activated sludge; isolation source: activated biomass of a wastewater treatment plant treating hydrocarbon... ... | reverse complement strand
GTAAGGACTAAGGAGAATCTGTTCAAAGCAGTGAAGAACATGTCGGAGCACTTGGATACCGGCGGCCTTCTGATAATTGAGCCGTGGTTCAGCAAGGACACCTTCTGGACCGACCGCGTGACAGCAAATCACTACGACACAAAGGACCTAAAGATAACCTGGATGTACACAAGCAAGCTTGAGCACGGGTTTTCAGTGCTTGAAATACACTATCTGACAGGGACGCTGCACGGTGTATCTCACTTCACAGAAAAGCATGTACTCGGGCTGTTCAGCGATGAGGAATACAGGCAGGCATTTGAAGAAGCGGGGCTTCAGGTTTATTATGACAAGGACGGCCTGTTTGGAAGAGGAATGTATATAGGGGTTAAAAGTTAGGATCGGGTAGGTTATCTTTGCTCAAATGAAGGTTACGGTATGGATGTCGGCTTACAACCATGAGAAGTACATTGCAAGATGCCTGGACAGCGTACTCTCTCAGAAGACCGACTTCCCGTTTGACATAGTACTGGGCGAAGACTGCTCAGGAGACAGGACGCGTGAAATTGTTCTTTCATACAAAAGCAGGTTTCCGGACAAGTTCAAATTGTACCTGCCGGAAAAGAACATTGGGATGATGCAAATGGATGTGGCGACTCAGCCAATGTGCACAGGCGAATATCTTGCCCTCCTTAACGGCGACGATTACTGGACAGATGAAAACAAACTTCAGATACAGGCTGACTTTCTGGATGCGTACCATGACACTGTGATGTGCTATCACAAGGCAACAGTGATCAATGAAGACACAGGTTACGAATTTGAGACGGTTTATCTTGAGAAGACCGATATACTTCCTGCAGAATCACTGCTTAACGGATATAACCCGGTGATGACACCGACTGTCATGATGCGAAACATACTGCCTCTTCCTGAATGGTATTGCGATATGCCTTACGGAGACATGCTTACTTATCTTCTTCTTTCCCAAAAGGGAAAAATAAGATACATAGACAGGAACATGAGCACATACAGAGTACACGGGAGCGGGCAATGGCAGGGAGACTCGATGTACAACAACCTTCTCAAAGACCTCAGATTTTACAGAAAGATTTCGGAGGTACTCGGCCCAAAATACGCCGGTCATATCTCAGTCATCTTTGCACAAAGATATCTTGATATTGTACTCATGAACATCCGAACGGGAAGGAACGGGCAGGCACGCAGGTATTTCAAGAAGCTCCTTGCATGCGACAGGCAGTACCTCTCTAAAAACCTGAGGGAGATTCTTACGCTTCACAGGATATTGTATGAAAATGAACCGCAAGAAAATCACAAAGAATTGATCTCAAGAGACATTAAATGGAAAATCAACTGATGCATTTGTTTTGTTAGGAGATTTTACAAACAACAGGATATTTCCCGTAGCGGAAGGCATTGAGAGGCCCTTGTGGTCGGTCATGATACCGACATTCAACCCGAAGGACTACATCTTTGAAGCTCTCGAAAGCGTGCTTAGTCAGTTTCCGGAAGACGGCTCAATGCAGATCGAGATTGTTGACGACTGCTCCGACAAGGTTGACATTCCTTCCATGCTTAAGAAACTCGGAGACAACCGCATTTCATATTACCGCAATCCTAAGAACGTCGGCCATTCATTCAACTTCACAGAAGCCGTCAGAAGATCCAGAGGGCATTTGGTTCACCTGTTGCATGATGACGATCTGGTCAAACCGGGGTTTTTCGAAACTTTTGCAAAGATCTTCAATGACTATCCGGCGATAGGCGCCGCATACTGCAGGCAGGAATACATTGATGATGACGGCAACACAATGTTCTTTTCAAATCCTGACCTTGATAAGACCGGTATTCTGGACGATGCTGTGATCAAGCTTGCTGAGCGACAGCGGATCCAGTATTGCGCAATGGTGGTAAGAAGAAGCGCTTATGAAAAGATCGGAGGATATGTGATGAAGAACATAGGTTGCGAAGACTGGGAAATGTGGGTCAGGATCGCTTCACAGTTTGACATTGCATATGAGCCCGAGGCTCTTGCCAAGTACAGGATCCACACCACTTCCATGACCCTCACCGACATGCGTACGGGACAGGACATGAGATTTCTCAGGGAAGCCGCCGATATTTTCACGAAGTATCTTCCGGAAGACAAGCAAGTTGAAGTAACAAAGAAGCGGAACATTCATTACGGCAACTACTCTTTCGAGAACGCAAAGAGGCTCTATGAGAAATACAATGACGAGCAGGGCGCTGCGGCACAGTTTTCGGAGACAATTGTCTTGGACAGCAACAAGGTCTATTCAAACCTTGACATTATACGCAAGTTCAAGACGCCGGTTGAGGGAATGGGTATTTCGATCATCATTCCGGTGATCAGGAAAGATGAGAGGCTCAGCGATACTATACGGCAGATTGCCAACCTGAGAAGATTCGATTATATACCCTTTGAAATAGTTGTTGCTGATGCGACCGCTGAAGGCGATCAGGGTCCGGCTGCACTTGAAGCGGCAGAGAGGTACAGACTGAAGCAGATTCCGAGGATCATACATTCAGATGCAAAGAACCTTGCTGAAGTGATCTATCATGCAGCCTGTGTGGCAAAGTACGAGTTCCTGATGATGTGCCTGCCCGGAACTTACCCCGATATCAATTACATAAAGCTCGCATCAGAATCCATGCTCATGGCTGATGACATTGCCGCAATTGGAGGAATGGTTGTTCCGGCAAATGATTCAGAACTACCCAGTTGGCTAAGCGGGAAGAACAATCTGCTCGGACTCGGCTCGACGCTTCCGCTGAGCGGGCTCATCACGACTGATGACAGATCCGTTCACGGCAGCGGCGCAATGATCAGAAAGAAAGCGCTTGTTTCGGTTATGGAAGCGGGCTTTGTCCACAATGCAGGCAGGTATCCCGGCTCTGATGAGTTCCTGTTCGAATCACTTTCTCATGCATTGAGAGCAACCGGCTGGCGGCTGTATTACAATTCTGACCTAAAGGCCAGGAAGTCATTCACAGAGCATGAACTTTCATGGAGTCATTTGAGAAAGACCTACCGAAGTTACGGCAAGCTCTTTCCTTACATTAAGCATTACAGAAGACTCGGGAAACTTGGCAGTGAAGCGCGGATCAGGAAACTGGGACTGAAGCAGGATTACAGATTAAGCTTGTACAGGCGAGTCAGAAAGACCTATTCCGATTTGAGGAAACTTCGTGTATGGAACACAGGCTTCTTCGAACATTCACTTGAAGGGAATTCAGAATCGCTGAGAGCAGAGAGGATATTTGGAACTCTTGAGAAGGTCTTTTCAGGAGTAAGGCTTCCTCTTAAAAGATTACGCTTGCTCAAAAGGACAGTCAGCAAGCAGGACCTAAGGATGTTCAAAAATGCAATGGGCGAAGTGCATTTCGATTATCCTAATTACCCGCGGAAGTTTTCCCGCAATGGGGTTTCCATTGTGCTAATCAACCGGGCAACATATTTGCCGCATTTATACAGAGCTCTCAGGAATATCGCATCTCAGAAACTTCCCGCAGGATTCAGGTGCGAACTCCTTCTCCTGAGCAGGCATATTGATGACGAAGAACGCCAACAGATCATCAGCATCCTGAATACTGCGGCTGTACAAATACCTGTGAACTTTGCTGTAGCAGATAATCTTGACGACTTCAGCTCTATCGGTCATTGCCTGAACAATATTTCTTATGACAATGTAATCTTCCTGGGCGAGAATCAGATAATTGACGAAGGCTACATCAGAATCGCTTATGCAACTCTGAGAAGGCATCCGGACTGTTTTGCTGTCGGGGGAGCATCCCGGCTGGAGTCAAGCACTCTACCACCCAAGTGGTTCAAAACTTACAAATCAGAATTCTGGAACGGACTCGAGCCTGACCTGACTGCAAACGGCCAATCACATTTGTATGGAAAGACTGTGTATGGCATGCTTTTCAATACCAGGATTCTGAAAGAGAAGCTGGGTTCATTGAATATCGATGCGGGAATGTTCCGTGGATCAAGCATAGAAGAAATTCTTTCAGGAATTTCCGTGCAGGACTATGAACATGTAAAGATCATCAGCAGATTAAGATTGAAGTACCTGGTTTACCCTGCAGAACTTCAATGGAATAACATGAGAAGCAAGTTCAGGCATGCAGATTACAGGAACATTGAAACCGGAGGCGCAAAGTCCGGCAGCATCACGCAGATCCCTGAAACCATTGCCAAACTCGGAAAGTATCCGCTGAAGAAAATCTTATCCGAAGGTAACCAATACAAAGGCGACACTGATGTACTTGCAGTCGAGAAACTCAAAGGAAGATTGAGCAGGCTTACCGGGATTGGCAACGGATTGAACAGCGCAAACGGAAACGGCTATCATCCTCACACGGAGACTGTCCCGGAAAAGAAAAGATCCGCACGGTCCGGAGTGTCTGTTGTAATCTGCTGTTATAACAGCGAAGATGTTTTGCCAATGACGCTCGATAAGATCTGCAGGCAAAAAGTGGGCGATGACATTGAATGGGAGATCGTAATTGTTGACAACGGTTCCACAGACAAGACGGCGGAGACAGCAAGAGAGAGTTATGAAAATACAACCTGTACGGCACAACTCAGGATCGTTAAGGAAACTGAGCCCGGATTGTCTGCCGCAAGGCTTAAGGGCCTGAGCACCGCACGATATGACTATGTGGTCTTCTGCGATGATGACAATCATCTTGATGAATCATTTGTTGAACTGGTGCATGAGATTATGAACTCAGATGAGAAGATAGGCGTGCTTGGAGGACAAAGCACCGGTCATTTTGACGGAAGTAGGCCGGAATGGTTTGATACATGGAAGAACAGTTTTGCGATTGGAAAGCAATTCCGTGAAGCAGGAGATATAACATGGAAGCGCGGTTATGTTTGGGGAGCCGCAATGGCAGTTAGAAAGAGTGCGTTAAAGAATCTGATTGACGGAGGCTTCAGGTCACTGCTCACTGACCGCAAGGGAAATGCGCTATCCGCGGGCGGCGATACTGAAATATGCTACGCTTTAAGAAATGCCGGATTGAAGATCTGGTATGATCCCCGACTGAAGTTCAGGCATCATATTTCACGCGAAAGGCTTGACTGGTCTTATCTGCGCAAGCTGTTCAGGGGTTTCGGACAGGCTTCGGCAATTCTCGATATATATCTCAGGGAAGCTTCCAGAAGATACAAAGGCCAATTTTCGGATCGCAAACCCGGTTCCAAAATGACAGAAATGAGGAGGACGATTCGAAGCCTCCGAAAAGTCCGCTACAAAAAACTTCTGAACTTCAAACGAAAGCGTGAGGGCGACAGCGACCTTCCAATGATCGAATACTGCCTTGGCAGACTGGAAGGACTGATGAGCCGCGAAGGAAATTACAACAACGGTTTAAGGTTGCTTAAAAGAACGGTCAGAAAACGGGACTTGAAGTATCTCAGCTTACCTTTTCGGGATTCTGGATCCTGTTATCCCCGTTATGATCTTCAGAAAAAACTCAACGGCGTTTCGGTTATTGTTTGTACATACAACGGCGCCTCCCGATTGGCTGAAACTATAAGACACATTGCCAAGCAGAAAGTTGATCCGCAAATTTTATGGGAAGTGATTCTCGTTGACAATGCATCTACGGATAATTCCAAGGAAGTTACGATCAATGAATGGAAGAAGCACAACTGCAACGCAAAGCTGATTGTCGTTGACCAGCCCGTGCCGGGTAAACAGCTTGCACTTGAAAAGGGATATCAGGTCTCAAATTATGAATACTGGATCACATGCGATGATGACAACTGGCTTGATGAGAACTTTGTGCAGCTGACCTATGAAATCATGAGCAGCAATCCGCACATCGGTGCTCTTGGCGGTCCAAATGAACCTCTGTGCGAAGTGAAACCTCCGGACTGGTTCAATTNNCCGCAGCCGGATGTGCACACGGGGATCGTGTCTGAAGGAAACATAACATGGAAGCGCGGGTACGTTTGGGGCGCCGGAATGATTGTGAGACGGACTGCCTGGGAGCAATTGCTTCGAGACGGATTCAGAACTTCCATGACTTGCCGCAAAGGAACAGAGCTTTCTTCCGGGGGTGACTCGGAGGCATGCTATGCTCTTGTGCTTGCCGGATGGGAGATATGGTATGATTCGAGACTGAAACTGATTCACTGCATGCCCGGCGGAAGGCTCTCATGGGATTATCTTGTGCGGCTGTTCAGAGGATTTGGAAAAGCTACAGTAGGCCTTGAACTCTACGAGAAAGCCATACAGCTCGCTCGCGCTGATGCAGATGATGAAGAGATCAACGGCAGGGACTGGAAGTACGAGTATTGGACATCGTTCAATGCTCTCAGAAAATACGGGATAAGGAAGCTTCTTTCTCTCAGACATCCTCAGGATGACAACACTGAGATCCTGATGCTCGAATTTCATCTGGAAAAGCTCAAGGAGTTGTGGAAATCCCGCAAAGAGTACGACAGAAATTTTGAAGCGCTGAAGAAGGCGCCGTGGAAGAAGGAATTCAAATATCTTAAAGCTCAGCACAGAAAGTATATTGAGAGCGAAAATGATTTCCGGTACGGATGGCCGTGGAGCGGGATCACTTACAGATCCTATAACGAAGCGCAGGACAAGACTGACCTGCCGAAGATCAGCATACTGTCTCCCTCATTCAACTCACAGGGAACAATTGAAAAGGCGATTCTCAGCGTCCTCAATCAGGGTTATCCGAATTTTGAGATGATTGTCTGCGACGGCGGCTCAACTGACGGGACCGTCGAGATCCTGAAGAAGTATCCTCAGGTAAAGTGGATCTCGGAGCCTGACAAAGGGCAGTCGGATGCCATGAATAAAGCTTTCCGCATGTCAACGGGCGACATCATCGCTTATCTGAACGTCGATGATTACTTTCAAAGAGGAGCCTTCTTTGAAGTTGCAAGGAAGTTTAAGGAGAATCCGGAAGCGAATATGCTTATAAGCAACCTGTTCTTCGAATTCTCAAACCATACTTTCACACGTGTGCCTGAAAGAGAGTATAAGAAGATCATGCTCCCGTTCAGGTATATGTTTCCGATAAATCCTGTCAGCTATTTCTATAAGAGACGAGTTCAGGATGAGATAGGCCCGTTCCCGCTTGACAACCATTTCACAATGGATTACTGGTTCTTGCTGAAAGCTTATCAGAATTTCAGCATAGTGCAAACTGATTATCACCTCGGCACATTCTGCATGAACGGTTACAACAAAACCTCAAATGCAGACAACAGAAAGAATACGCATATCAGGGTAATGTATCACTGCTGGCATTATGACAGGAAGATGCTTCCGTATTATATGTACAACTACTACAAGCATTTCTACTATGACACAAAGCCCTGGAACCTGAAGTCAGTTTGGCATAAGGTAAGAAGGCAGCTGAAGAGGATATACTCTGTCCTGACACTCAGCAAGAATAAATACTATTCGTCGAGGCTGTACGAACTTGGAAGATACCGTTATTATGAAAAGAAGAGATTGAGATCAATCTTCTGGACAGCTTCATCATTCATAATGTATCCGAAATCGATCAAGAGTTCGGAAAGGTGGAATGTTTTCCTACCGGCATTATTTGGCCTGAAGTACAGCGAAAAGCTAAAGGACGCATACAGATTTCTCGCATATCCTCCCGGCATGTCGCTTGCTCACAAGCTTACCTATTACGGAAGCGAATACCGTAAGTCAGGGAAATCTCTTAAAGGCAGGTCATTACTAATGCTTGCATTCATCGCATCACCTGCACACTTTTTCAGAAATGACGGAACAGGATCTCATCCAAAGGGCAAGCCGGGTTCACTTAAGCAGAAGTCAGGGATGTACTTTGACAAGGCCGGTTATTATTATCATAACAAAAAACGCTTCAACTCACTGATCTGGGTTCTGATGTCACTTGCCGTTTATCCAGTATCTTCAACGCAAAGGTCAAGAAGAACTCTTCTTGCCTATTCCCTATTCGGAGAAAACTTCATAAGCGAGGCAAACATCATCAAACATCTTTACAAAGATGACAAGCAGTATGATTTTGCTTACAAGCTTAACTACTACGGAAAGAAGCAGACAGAAGAGGGTAGAAAGGCTTATGGCAAGGCACTTCTGATTGCAACTTACCTGATGTCTCCAAAATACTTTAAGGAAAGAGGCAAACACGAAAGCGGAAAGGTGATCGTCTCAAAGCAGAGTCAGAGCAGGGTCATCAGACCGGTTTCAAACATACTGGACGACATCACCCCGGGCGGACAATTGAGAGAAGGGGTCGAATCAGTGTCAAGTAAACTCGAAGGCACTCTTGGCGACAAGCTGAGTATGTTAAGATTCAAGATTCAGCAATCCTACGACTTCTTCCGCTACCGAAAATTCAAAGCGAAATCAAAATTCCTGTATGCCGACGCGCAGGATTTCTATTATGCCGGGAAAAAGTCGAAAGTGCCGGGACCGCTTATTTCGTCTTTTCTGTTCTATCCTCCATCTTTGCTGAACAGGAATAAGTGGAGCCTGCTTATGAACTCCCTGCTCAGCGATTCAACACTCACAAAGATCAAGCGCTCCGTAAAGGGACGAAAACCGTAAAGCCTGCGGATGCAAAGCGCAAAGCACACCGGAACCGCATCTTGAAAAAAGGCATCAGTATAATCGTCTGCTGTTATAACAGCTCGGATGTTATTGAGAACACTCTTCTCAGTCTATGCAATCAGAGAACGGATGCCGGAACCGGCATTGAGATACTGCTGATAGACAATGCATCATCTGACAGCACATCGGCGCTTGCAGAAAAATTCTTAACTGCAAACTATCCTAAATCGAGTTACAGAGTAATTCAGGAAAGTCGTCAGGGACTTGCATTTGCACGTGAACGGGGATTCAGGGAAGCAGTTTATGAGTATGCGGTTCTTTGTGATGATGACAACCGTCTATCGCCGGACTATTGCCAAAGGGCATTTGAGCTCATGGAATCCGTTGAGAGATTTGCGGCCGCGGGCGGATACGGAAATGCTGTTTCGAGTGTCCCCTTCCCTGCCTGGTTTGAGAAATTCAGGAAGAGCTATTCAACAGGCGATCAGGCGGAATCAAAAGGAGATGTAACCTCTTCTTCAGGATATGTGTGGGGAGCGGGCATGGTGCTTAGATTGCCGGCAATCCGTGAGTTGTATTCAAAAGGATTCAAATCACTCCTGAGCGACAGGAAAGGCGAGGCGCTTTCATCAGGCGGCGACGTTGAATTGTGTTACGCTCTGAGACTGAGCGGATACAGAATATATTACGAACCTTCGCTTGTATTCGACCACTTCCTGAAGCCGACAAGACTGAAATGGAAGTATCTCAGAAAACTTTACAGGGGATTCGGCAGGCAGAAGCCGTTGCTCGAACCATACATAGCCGCATACAACGGCGAAGCAGAGATCAGGAAAAGGTCATGGAAAAGCGAAGCACTCCTGCTTGTAAGAAGATTAAGAAGCTACGGCGGCACAAACATCAAGGCATTTGCAGGAAGGTCCGAGGGCAGTGAGGATATTCTGAAAATGGAAAAGACTCTCGGAAGGCTGGAACAACTCGTAAGCATGAAGAAGGAGTATGAAAGAAACTTTGAGAAGATAATTTCGGCAGAGTGGATAACTTCGGAGATAAGGAACAAATAAGCCATGAGTGAAGGACCGCTTGTAAGCGTAATTACAACCGTAAGAAATGCCGAGAAGTATATAGGCACGGCTGTGAAGAGCATCCTTAGCCAGACTTACGAAAATCTTGAATACATAATTGTTGACGACGGCTCAGATGATTCAACGGGCAGGATACTTAACTCATTTGAATCCGACCGGAGAGTCAGGCTGATCAGGTTTTCAGCAAACATCGGAAGAGTTGCTTCGCTGAACAAGGCTCTCGGAAGTGTAAGAGGGAAATACATAGCTCTTCATGATGCTGACGATATCTCTATGCCGGACAGAATTGCAAGGCAGGTGGAATTTATGGAGAGCAACATTGATCATGCAATTGCAGGCACAAACATAATTGAGATTGACAGCCGGTCTGAAGAGACGGCGCGGACTGCAAAGCCGGAACTGAATGATGACCTTCAGTTCATCATGATGTTCAAATGCACTCTCTCAAATCCTTCCACAATGTTCAGGAGCGACATAGTTCTGGAGAAAGGCCTTCATTATGAGGACAGGTTCATTCACGCCGAGGACTTTGGGTTTATCAGCCGGCTTATCAGATTCGGTAAAGCCCACAACATTCAGGACTATCTTCTGAAATACAGAAGGCACGAAGATAACAACAGCAAGGTCAATTTCCGCCAGCTTGATGCATCCAGTATTGAGATAGCAAGACAGAATCTGGCAATGCTCGGCACAGACGTGGACTCCGAAACAGTCCGAAGGCTCCGGTCCTTGCTTTCNNGCTCGACATCATCGAACTTTTCATAAAAAAACACAAACCTTCATCAAAACTCGTAATTCTCGAATTGCTTGACCGAATGCCCGTTTGGCTGGGCAGGAAGAACCTCCTTCTGAAGCCCGGTTCGAGGGCAGTAAACAACCGGATCAGGAAACTGAAGAGAGTTTTGGCGGATGACGGAGAGAAATGACCAATAGGGCCGGTTTTTGAAGGCTTTTCATGAGTCAAACCTCAAAAATATTCTTTATCCGTAACTTAAAAATCGCTAACTTGGCATCGATTCCGATCATTTAATTCAACACAAAGCAGATTGTCCGGATTGGCTGAAAGCAGAGGTCCACTGCTCAAGTCTGAGGCATTGGGAAAAGGCAAACTGGTGTCTGTCATTATCCCGTTTTTCAACAGGCTTGACCTGCTGATGTCAGCGCTGAGGTCGGTTGTAGCACAGTCATACCGGCCGATAGAGTTGATACTTGTTGATGATCTTTCATCCGAGCAGTTTGATCTGAAGTTTGTTGATTCTTTCATGGCGCCGGACTTCAGGATAAAGCTGATACGAAACAAGAAGAATCTCGGACCAGGCCTCTCGAGAGAAGCCGGAAGACAGATCGCAAAGGGAGATTTCATTGCATATCTTGACTCCGATGATTACTACCACAGGGATTTTCTCAGAAAACTGATCTCAAAGCTTGAATCAGTACCGGAAGCAGGTATGGCCTACAGCAAGACTTTGCTTATCAGGTCAACAGGAAATTACCTGAGGAATAAGAATGAATTGGGATTCGGCAACATTATTCCGGTGATCTTTGATGTTCACGGAAGGCCGTGGGCAACCAGTTCGTGCGTTTGGAGAAGAAGCATGGTAAACAAGATTGGCCCCTGGTCTACAGCAAGGATGTGGGAAGACTATGAATACGATGTAAGGGCTGCGATCTGCAACAACAGGATCGAGCATGTTCCCGAGATTCTGTTCTACATGAATATGGAGTCGAAACAGAAGATCTCCATGGTGAAGAATACGAAGGCAATGATCTCGGAAAAGGCAAGGTCAATACTAAGCATTGCAAGGCACCTCAGAAAGTCCTCGTACTACAATGACCCTGAGATAAGGAAGAGGATCGTGTATTATCTTCTGACTTCATGCGCTGCGCTTTCTGATTACAGTTCAGGCAAGACTGAAATAAAAGACCTTTTCAAGGAGTATTACATTTGGAAAGGAACAAATCTCTCGGTATTCGGCGTGATGACATCTGTTGCTCCTTCAAAACTAAATTCCAAGCTATTCAGAAAAATTCGACAATTTTCCTAAACTCAATCGCGGGGAACCTGTTACAACTATTTTGAGCTCCAAAGCGTTAGTCTGCATGAACCGGACAAAAGGGTTCTCCCGTTAGCAAATATTGCCGAACTAATCTATAGTATGAAGAGAGCAGCATTGTTGTTACTGATCAGTCTTCTGCCGAGTTTTGCTTCAGCGCAGAATTTCAACTGGATCACTCCAAACAAGACTTATCTTAAGATTTACATTGCCGATGACGGAATGTACAGGCTCAAAAAGTCTGACTTTACTTCCGCCGGAGTCACAACATCATTCGATCCGAGGACTCTCAAGATGTATGGCATGGGTGTTCAGTTGCCTGTATATTTTCAGGGTGAGCAGGACGGAGTTTTCAATGACAACGACTACATAGATTTTTTCGGAAAAAGAAACTACGGCGGCGAAACCATCTCCAGGAACGCCTCGAACGGAGTTGCTTACACTACAAACGAGTACTACAATCCTTATTCCGATACCAACGTTTACTGGATAGACTGGGGCGGAGCAAACGGTATCCGCATAAAGGATTACAACTATCCCGTGTCCGGACAATTCACGCCGCAATACATAACGGACCTGATGCACTTCGAAACCGATCAGATCTATTCTCTTGGCGAGAACAGCGGCTCATCTGACTTCCGTTATCTCACAACCGAGAAGTTTATGGGTGAAGGATGGTACTGGACACTGCTGTACAACGGCCAAAGCGTCAGCAAAGTATTCGATCTTCCTCAATTGCTTGCAGGTTCAGGAGCAAGCGCATCGCTGAGGGTGTTTGCTTATCCGCAAAACAGAAGCACAACAATTCAGAATGAGCATTCGCTTGAGCTGACCGTTAACGGCGTTGCAGTTGATACTCTCATTTCGAGCGGCTTCCAGAGGTTTGATACAACCGTCAGTTTCCCATCCTCATTGCTCACGGGAACACAGAACAACATTACAATAAGATACTTGTCGGCGCAGGGTTTTGGAGGGGCAGTTTACTTTGACCTGTTCGAACTCGGTTATCCCAAGGCTTTCAGATTCTCCGAGAACAGGTACTCGGTTTCACTTGGGCTTTCTGATACGACCGCGAGGAATTTCAAAGTCTCCGGATTCAATTCCGGCAATCAGGTTTTCATTTATGACGCTGTCAACAACCTCAGGATCACAGGCAACACGGTCTCTGCCGACACTCTGAAATTCTCCGCCAGGCAGAACGCGCGGTTTGAAATTTATAACGACACAATCCGGAAGTCTCCCGTAAGGATAAAGTCCCGGCAGGTACCGGATCTTGTTTCTTCAAGCAACGGCGCGGATTACCTGATTGTTTACAACCGGCTGTTTGAATCACAGGCAGAGCAGCTGCGGACTTACAGGCAGTCTTCGGACGGATTCAGATCCTTCAAAGCGGAGATCGAAGACATATACGACATTTTCGGTTACGGGCTGGAAGGCCCGTTGGCACTAAGGTATTTTGTCAAACATGTTTACGATAACTGGCAACAGCCTAAGGTTGGCTATCTGACTCTGTTCGGCAGAGGATCACTTGATCCGAAACAGAATAAATCAAATTCCTCATTTTATCAGAATCTCGTTCCTGTTTACGGAAATCCTCCTTCAGACGGTTACTTCGTAAACTTCAACATGGGCACGTTCTTTTACTACAATCAGGTTGCTGTCGGAAGAATACCTGCTTTCTACACGGCAGAAGCTCAGACAATGGTTGAAAAGGTCATTGCTTATGAGAGTGAACCCCGCGGCGACTGGAACAAGACCTTCACTTTCATTACCGGAGGAGGAACGCCTTACGAGCAATATTACCATCAGCAAAAATCAAACTTTGAAGCATTTGTATATGTAGAACCTCCTGCACTTTCATCCTATGCCGCAAAGGTTTACAGAACAGACACTTCAGGTACGGTCACGTTCAATTATGCCGATTCTATCCGCAAGACTATTGACAGGGGTACTTTGTTTGTGAATTTCAGGGGTCATGCCGGAAGCCATGACTGGGAAGTTGGCATGAGCGATCCGGATGTACTGCAAAACGGCAACAAGCTTCCGATCATTCTGAGCCTCACATGTTTCACGGGAGAAAGTTCATTCGGCGACTTCCGCGGCTTTGGCGAGAAGTTTGTTTATCTTCAAAACAAAGGTGCAATCGGATTCGTAGGCACCACCGGCTGGAGTTTCGGAGATATCGGAAACACATACGGAACATACATACTTCAGTCTGTTAAGAGAGACTCTATCAGAAGGCTTGGAGACCTGACAAGGATAGCGGGCAAGAGCATGAGAGGAGACTCGACTTCGTTTTCAACAACACATACCGTGAACTGTTACGGACTGCTTGGCGATCCGGCCGCAAAGCTGAGAATGCCAAAGGTTCCCGAGTTTGACATCAGGCAATCCGATTTCAGGCTCGCATCGGAAACAGTGATGCCGGGTGAGAGGCAGACTCTGACAATCACACCGAAGAATTTCGGGCTTTATGCTGACACGTGTGTTATCAGGTTTGAACTCAGGACAAGCGGTTCGCTGGTTCTGTCAAAGGACACCGTTTACAGGGGCTTCAAGTACCGCGATACGATAATTTACTCTTTTCCTGTAGACTCATCTGACATTTACACAATGACCGTAACGCTTGACAGGAACAACCGGTACAATGAAGAAGATGAGACAAACAATTCGGCTACAATAACCATACCCGTCAAGACCACTGTATTTCAGGCACTCGGCCCTGTAAACAATTCGGTTGTTTACGGCGACTCTGTTGAGATCTCCGGACTGAATCCCAATCTTCCGCCGGGGTCATCGCTGAGAGTGTTTGCCGAGCTGGATACTTCCATGAACTTCAATTCTCCGGTGAAGCAAACTTTTGTGAACAACTCTCCGACAGGGCATTCAACGAAATTCAGGACAGCCCTGCAATTCAAGGTAAACGGTACGCTTTACCACTGGAGAACTTCCTCGATAGTCAACGGCGATTCATCGGGCTGGTCCTCACATCAAACTTTCATTTATTCCGGCCCGCTGTCAGCAGGCATTACAAAGACTCAATCAGAAGAGGACAGGTTCATAAATGCTCAGATAAATGCAAGCATTGTGAAGACAAAGAAAGTTCAGTTTCCGCAAAAAGACCTGTTCAACGCAGTGAGCACTGATAACGGAATCATGCTCGCTGAAAAACCGGCAGGGCTTTATGTCAGGTCATACGGCAGTAATGGAGAGGAGGCATCATATTTCAGTGTTGCAGACAACAACGTTTACATTGACGGCGGAGAGAATGCCGGGCTCAATGTCCTTAAGGTGAAAAGGCTGACGGGAGAAGTTCAGCAGTTTCTCAATCTCAAGTTCACTTCAAATTCCTCATCAGATTCTCTGCTGAACTATCTGAATACCTTTGACTCAACACATTACCTAATGCTCCTTAATGCTGCTTACTTCCCGGGAGGAACGTATCTATCAGCCGCAGTAAGAAGCAAGCTGAGAGAGTTTGGAAGCACTAAGTGTGATTCAATAGGATTGATCTCATATTTCCACACATGGAGTTTCATAGGTTATCTTGGAGCTCCGCAGAGCGAAGTCTCGGAGATGTTTGATCCTTGCTGCAGGCCTGCTCCTCATTGCGTGAGCTGTAACCACTGGACAGAGTCAATCAGCCAGAAGTCAGTAACCGTCAGGAAGCAGTCAGGAACTGTGCAGAACATAGTGGGGCCCGCAAGCTCTTGGACAGATTTTTCATGGGATCAAACTCTTCCGCCAAACACTGCGATCACTTTCGACGTAATAGGTTTGAAACCGGACGGAACCGACAGCCTGCTTATGCAGGGTCTCAGTAATAATAAATTCAATCAGCTCTCGCAGATCAATGCGGCTGAATTTCCGAGACTGAACCTTGTAGCCAATCTGATCATAGACAATTCTTCAAACGGCTCATCTCCCGTTCTAAAAGGACTCTTTGTCAACTTCGCTCCCGCGGCAGAACTGCTAATCGAACGGAGTTCGCTTGTTGTCGGGAATCAGGACAGGAAAGACAACCTCACTTCATTCAGTTTCAGATTCAGCAATGCCGGATATGTTTTCATAAATCAGACCGCTGTTGAAGTTTTCCGCAATGTAATATCTGACACAAGCAGGATCCTGGGAGACACGGTCAGGAGAATTCTGAAGATGGACAGCTCAATGACCTATACGGGGAATTTTTCTGACAATGCCGGTTCTGCTGTTACAAAGTACATCTTCAGAGTCATGCCTGTAAGCTCGTCAGGAGAGTTCTATCTTTACAACAACACAGCCGAATTTTCAACGGGGACAATTGCAAACAGGGAGTTTCAGAACAGCTATGCACTTCTAATTGACGGAAAGGAAATTAAAGGCGGCGAGATAGTCGAAGCAACTCCTGTGGCAAGGCTTGTCCGCAGACAGACCGGAGAGCCGGAAGAAACCGATGGCCTAACGTCTCTGAGAGTTTTTGTAAACGGAAATGAAGTGAATCTGTCTGACGAACTGCAGAGAAACGGCGGTGACAGCAGAAACATTCTGCGCAACGTAAATTCGGGCACGGGCGATGTAGCTTCTTTCTCCCCGAAACTGAATGAAGGCAAAAATAAGATCAGCATATTGTTGACTACGGGCATGGATGCGGATTCGCTTGTTTATGATGTAACAGCGTCGGGCTTAGGTGATGATGTCGAGCTTCAGAATTATCCGAATCCGATGCGTGAAAAAACCTCGTTCAT
>JRYG01006350.1_pt1 | contig 16518 bp, 16 predicted proteins | sample 235341 | NCBI WGS metagenome assembly JRYG01 (sample SAMN03074218, study PRJNA261478) | activated sludge metagenome | biome: Wastewater Treatment Plant; feature: Wastewater; material: Activated sludge; isolation source: activated biomass of a wastewater treatment plant treating hydrocarbon... ... | reverse complement strand
CATGACATCCAGGAGGCCGAGCGGTACGCGGAGCGGATCGTCGTGGTTGCGGAAGGAGAGCGGATCTTCAACGGGACCGCAGACGAACTTCGACTGGCGGTCGAAGCCGACAGTGCCGGTGATGCCGGAAACCCGGCTGTGCGCAGCGCTGATCTCGAGTCGTCGTTTCTCAGCTATCTGCGGAAGCGGGGCCACTGATGCGCTGGCTCCTGCTCAAGGACCTGCAGATCCTGCGACGGTCACCGCTTCAGCTCGCCCTGCTCGTGCTCTACCCGATCCTGATCGCCCTACTGGTCGGTTTCGCGATGACCCGGGACTCCGAGCAGACGCGGGTCGCGCTCTACAACGCGATGCCGGCCAGCGAGCCACTCGGTTTCGGTGGCGAGGAAGTCGACGGCAACGAGATCCGTGATCAGCTCTGCAGCCGGGTCGAATGCCTCGATGCCGACTCGACCGAACAGGCGAGGAGCATGGTCGAGTCGGGAGAAGCGACGGCGGCCGTGATCCTGCCCGAGGACACCGGCGACCGGATCCGCTCCCTTGCTTCACTCAACCCGGACCCGCCGGTGATCCAGATCATCGTCAACGGTTCCGACACGGTCGAGAACCAGGTAACCGACGATCAGATCGAGGCGATGCTCAGCGAGGCAAACCTGCTTCTGGCCAAGCGACTCTCTGAGGGAGCAAAGGAGTATCTGGACCTGATCCTCAAGGGAGGATCCTTCGACCTGCTCGGGCAACAGCTCGAGGTGCTCGGCCTGCAGAAGAGCGAGCAGATCCTGAGAGAGATCGAACCGAAAGTGCCGGCTGGGACCGACCGGGAGGAGCTCGGGCGCGCGATCCGGTTTGCGTCTCTCGCCACCGACAACCTCGATCTGGCCGGTCCGCTTCTGACAGCGATTTCACAACCGATACAGGCCGACAAGGTCGAGGTCGGAGAGGAGGCACCCTCGCTTGACACGTTCGCGATCGGGGTGACGGTCGCCTTCGCGCTGATGTTCATGACGGTGCTTTTGGTCGCCGGATCGATGGCCCTGGAGCGGGAGGAGAACGCGTTCACCCGGTTGACCGCCGGCCTGGTCAGCCGGCTCCAGATACTCATGGCCAAGGTCGGCCTCGGCACCGTGGTCGGCTTCGGCATCTCACTGATCCTGCTGGTCGGGCTGGGTCTGTTCGTCGGAATCGAGTGGGGGAGGGCGCCCTACTGGCTGCTTGCCCTCGTTTTCGGCGCCGCTGCGTTCGCGGCTGCCGGGTCCGCCCTCGGGGCCGCGGCCAGGGAGATCCGGGCGGCAACCCTGGCGGCGGTGATGATCTGCCTGCCGGTCGCCTTGCTTTCACTGATCCCCGATGATGCGGTAGGTCCGGCCATCGAGACGGCGATAAACTTGGTCAGCGCCGTATTCCCCTTTCGCCCGACCCTCGACGCGATCACCGGGGGCCTCGAGGTATCCGGTTCGGGAATCTGGCTCAGCCTCCTGCACCTGTCAGTCCTGACCGCCGCCTACGGAACCCTTGCCCGCCTGGCCCTGAGAAAGTTCTGAAGACGAGCGGCCGTGCTTTTCCTGGTGTCAGGAAGGCACACCCGCAGGTGGCTGTCCGGCGTGCGTGGGGGGTTCGACTGGGTCTGTGCACACCAAGAACCCCCCACGTGCGCCGGACCAGAGGCAACAGGCAGATTCAAGACCCACTCCGTCCTGCCTAGACTGAAGCCGTGAGCTTTCCCGGCACCAGATTGCGGCGACTGCGAAGGACCCCGGCCCTGCGGGGGCTGGTCCGTGAGACGGCGCTCTCGCCCGATGACCTGATCCAGCCGCTGTTCGTGACCGCCGGCACCGATCTGCGGGAACCGGTCGAGGCTATGCCGGGGGTGAGCCGCTTCTCGATCGCCGCGTTGGTCGAAGAAGCCGGCGAGATCACGGAAGCGGGAATCCCGGCGGTGCTGCTGTTCGGTCTCCCGTCGGAAAAGGACGAAGCTGGCAGTGGCGCCTACGATGACGAAGGCGTGGTCCAGATGGCGGTTCGGGCGCTCAAGGAAGCCCACCCCGGTCTGGTCGTGATCACCGATGTCTGCCTCTGCGGCTACACCTCCCACGGTCAGTGCGGCTTCATGCGGGACGGAGAGGTCGACAACGACGTGACGGTCGAGCTGCTTGCCCGTACTGCGATCTCGCATGCAGAAGCCGGAGCTGACGCGGTCGCCCCGAGCGACATGATGGACGGACGGATCGGTTCGATCCGCTACCAGCTCGACGAGGAAGGCCACCCGGATACGGCGATCATCTCGTACGCGGCCAAGTACGCATCCGCCTTCTACGGTCCGTTCCGGGAAGCGGCCGCCTCGACTCCGAAGTCCGGCGACCGCCGTGGCTACCAGCTCGATCCAGCCAACTCGGATGAAGCGGTGCGGGAAGCGAAACTTGATCTCGAGGAGGGGGCCGACGCATTGATGGTGAAGCCGGCCTCGTACTACCTCGACATCGTCCGGCGGGTCAAGGACGAGACCGGTGCTCCGGTCGCCGCCTACCAGGTGTCCGGTGAGTACTCGGCCATCAAGGCTGCCGGGACCAACGGCTGGATCGACGAGCGCGCCGCAGCACTCGAGTCCCTTGTCTCGATCCGACGGGCCGGCGCGGACTTCATCGTCACCTACTTCGCGAAGGAAGCCGCCACATGGCTGGCCTGAGCCGGGGCGCCCCCGACAAGGTCACGATCAAGGTTCGCGGCGACGGGACCCCGTTGGGGGCCAACCAGTCGGAGGTTGACCACCGGGAAGAACAGAAGGCCCGCGAGGAGGCGGCGAGAGCCGCTGCGGGCCGAGCGACGGGCGCCGAGCTCTTCGAAAGGGCGCGCCGGGTCCTGCCTGGTGGGGTGAACTCACCAGTCCGGGCCATGAAACAGGTCGGACTCGACCCGGTCTTCATCGAATCCGCCGAAGGCGCCGAAGTGATCGATCGCGACGGGCGCAGGTATCTGGACTGGGTCGGCTCATGGGGGCCGATGATCCTTGGCCACACGGATCCCGAGGTCCTGGAGGCGATCCGCGAAGCCGCGGCCAGAGGCACCAGCTTCGGAGCGGCTACCGAAGCCGAGGTCGAACTGGCCGAAGAGGTCGTCACCCGGATGCCGTCGGTCGAGATGATCCGGATGACCAGCTCCGGTACCGAGGCGGCGATGACCGCCGCAAGGCTGGCAAGAGCCGCGACCGGACGCGAGATCCTGGTCAAGTTTGCGGGGGCCTACCACGGCCACTCCGACGGTCTGCTCGCCGATGCCGGCTCTGGCGTGGCTACCCACGGCATTCCTTCCGGTCCGGGCATCCCCGAAGCCCAGGCAGCCGGCACCGTGGTCGTTCCGTGGAACGACAGAGAGGCGATCGAAGAGGCTCTTGCCCGGCATGAGGTTGCGGCCGTGTTCGCGGAGCCGGTCGCCGCAAACATGGGGGTTGTGCCGCCGGAGGAGGGCTACCTGGAGTTCCTCCGCGAGGCAACGAGCCGCGCCGGCGCGCTGCTCGTCTTCGACGAGGTCATCACCGGATTCCGGGTTGCCCGCGGGGGCGCCCAGGAGCTGTTCGGAGTGGAACCCGACCTGACCGTGATGGGCAAGATCATCGGCGGAGGACTACCGGCGGCAGCGCTCGGCGGACCCCGGGACCTGATGGAGAGGCTGGCGCCGGCCGGCGAGGTCTACCAGGCGGGAACCCTCTCCGGAAACCCGCTCGCCGTGGCGGCAGGACTGACCACGCTTCGGCGTCTCGACTCGGAGGCCTACCGCCGTCTCGGGCAGCTCACCGACCGGCTCGTCGACGGACTGAGAGACCTGGCCGAAGAACACAACCTCCACGTCGGGTCGGCCCCCGGCCTGGTCACGCTGTTTTTCTCGGCCCTCCCGGTCAGCGATTTCGAGGGCGCAAAAGCCACCGACCGGGAACGGCACGCTGCCTTCTACCGCGCCATGCTCGAGCGGGGCATCTGGCTGCCGCCGTCGCAGTTCGAGGCATGGTTCGTTTCGCTGGCCCAGGACGAGATCGCGATCGACCGAACGCTGATGGCCGCCGCCGAAGCGCTCGCGGCAACCGACCCCCGGAGGTCGATCGGTTGAGTTCCGCCGCGACGCTCGATCGCCTCGCGGCCCGCGTGCTCGAGGAGGGTCCGCCCCTGGCCGTAGCCGGCGGCGGGTCCGATCACGGGAGCTCCCCGCTCGGTGAGCTCGTGGCAGCCGGGCCCCGAACCGGGGATCGCGGAGACGAGTACGCCTTCGTCGTGGAGGCCGTTCGCGAGGGCTATCTGTGCCACTACGGAAGTCCCCGGGTACTTGAGGCGGTCGACCCGGACCTGGCCCTCCTGGCGGGCGATCTCTTCTACGCGATCGGGATTCGCGGTCTGGCCGACCTCGACGATCTCGAATCCACAGGGGTCCTGTCGGATTTGATCCGCGTCGCAGCCGATCTCCAGGCGGCAGACCGGTCCGATCTCGCCGAGGTTCTCTGGCTCGGCCAACTTGTCGCATTGGCATGCGGAAAAGACGAGGAACACGACGCCACGGTGAAGGCTCTCGAGGCCCGGGAAAGCGGCGCGGCGGAGGCCTTGATTGACTGGTGTACGCGCACAGTCGCGACCAACGAGCTCGGGCGGGAATTCGACAACGCGCAGAACGCAATAGACTCCCGCCCGTCGAATTTCTAGAAGCGTGTCCGAACCGTTGAACAAGAACTCCGAGTCGGGGGAAGAGCCCCGCGTAAAACTGCCCCCGGCCGAACCCCGCGGCTACTTCGAGGGCGAGTCCATGACTCGTCGTCATGTCTTCACGGTCGCCAGCCAGGCGATCGGTGGAGTGGCTGCGGCAGCGGTCGTCCTGCCGGTCGTCGGCTTCGCCGTCGCCCCGCTCTTCATGCGTGGCGAGGAAAGGTGGGAAGCCGTCGGTGCTCCCTCCGACTTCGGTCCCGAGGACTACAAGCAGGTCGTGATCACCGAGACCCCGGGCATCGGCGAGGTCGGCAAGACCACTGCCTATGTGCGCCGTGGCTCCGAGGCCTACGACGAGGACCCCAACGAGTTCATCGCCATCTCGACCCGCTGCGCGCACCTCGGCTGCCCGGTTCGCTTCGTCCAGGCCGCCCAGAACTTCATCTGCCCCTGCCACGGCGGCGTCTACGACTTCCTTGGCAAGCGGCGTCGGCGGACCGCCGGTGCGTCCGCTCGACCGTTTCCAGACCCGGGTGCGTGGTGGCCAGGTGGAACTCGGTCCCCGCTACTCGGTGACCAACCAGCTCAAGGCGGTGCGCGTGCGCGACCCCGGCGAGTTCACCGGCGGCATCTGGGAGTTCCTCTACCCGCCGCGTCCGTCCACCTTCCCACCGCCCAGCAACTGATCTGAATGAGCCTCCTCAAGCGAAAGAAGAAGGAAGAGACCGAGGCCGTGGCCGGCGACGCCGAAACCACGGACGGTCCGGCCAAGGGCGAGCGCCTGGGCCAGGCGAAGGATCTTGCCGTCCATCACGGAACCCACAAGGCGATCGACGTCGCCGGCTGGGTCGATTCGCGGGTGAACGCGACCGGAATCTTCACGGCGATGATGTCCCGCCACGTGCCGAAGGGAACCAACTGGTTCTACACCCTCGGTTCGGCGACCATGTTCATCTTCGCCATGCAGGCGATCACCGGCGTGTTCCTCTCGATGTACTACACACCCTCGGCGACCCAGGCTTACGCTTCGATCACCCACATGACCAACGAGGTCTTCATGGGCGAGTTCGTCCGTGGCATGCACAAGTGGGGCGCCTCGCTGATGATCATCCTGATCTTCCTGCACATGGCGCGGACCTTCTTCTTCGGTGCCTACAAGTACCCGCGTGAGCTGAACTGGGTGATCGGCGTCGTACTGCTGATCCTGACCACCGTCATGGGTCTGACCGGCTACCTGCTGCCCTTCGACCAGCGGTCCTTCTGGGCGACCATCGTCGCCAACAACATCACCGCTTCCGGTCCGATCGTCGGCCCCTACCTGGCTGACTTTCTCAGGGCAGGCCCGGACTTCTCCGCGACCACGCTTTCGCGCTTCTACGCGCTGCACATGATGGTGGTGCCGGGACTCATGGCTGCCCTGATCGGCGCCCACCTGTTCTTTGTGGTCAAGCTGGGCACGACCGCCCCGCCGTGGGTGCGGGCAGTCCGCCCGAAGGGCGCCCGCCCGCAGGAGGAAGTGACCGCCGGCGTGGCCCGCGAGGATCTTGACGAGGTCCCGGTCAATGGTGCAGCCGCCGTGGCCGTCGAGGAAGCACCGGTCGATCAGGTCGATGCCGACGCAGCAGAGGCTGAAGCGGTCGAGGCGACCGAGGCGGAGGAAACCGAGGCCGCCGTGGCTCCGGAGGAACCTGCCGAGGAAGCCGCGACCGAGGAAGCCGCCGAGGCTCCCGCAGAGGAATCTCCGGCTGCCGAAGCCGCCACCGAGGAGCCGGCTGCGGACGAAACCGCTCCCGAGGAGCCGCCGGCAGACCCGGCTGATGCTCCGTCCGGGGACGATGGCGACGGGGAGGTGAAGTCGTGAACGCCCGTGAAAAGGAGGAATACCTCCGCGAGTACGAGATCCTGAAGAAGAAGGGCAAGCCGTTCTTCCCCTACGCGATCATGAAGGACTCGGTGATGATGCTGATCGTCGCCGCCGTCCTCGTCGTGATGTCTATCGTCATGGGCGCCGAACAGGGCCCCAAGGCGGACCCGACGACCACGACCTACGTGCCGCGACCCGAGTGGTACTTCTTCTACCTCTTCGAACTGCTGCGGGTGATCAAGCCGCCGGAGCTCGTCCCGCTGGCGACGATCGGCATCCCGACCATCTGCATGGTGCTGCTGCTCCTGCTTCCGTTCTACGACCGCGGACCCGAACGGGCCCCGTGGAAACGGCCGATCGCCACGACCACCGGCATCCTGGTGATCATCGCGATGGCATGGCTGACCTACCTGGGCGCCACCGCCGGCACCCTGGACCGGATTGAAGAAGAGACGGCGCCGCAGTACGAGCGCGGCAAGCTGATCACAGCCGAGTCGGGATGTCTGGCCTGCCACGCGATCGGTGACGCCGGCGTCCATGGCGGCCTCGGGCCTGACCTTTCCGACATCGGCGCCAACGTGCCGCGTGAAGCCATCAAGCGTTCGGTGGCGATCGGGCCGGGCATCATGCCGTCCTTCCAGGGTCTCGGTGAAGAGAACCTGAACGCGGTCGCGGATTACCTGGCGTCACTCCAGACCGAGCACTAAATGACCCAGGCACCTCCCCGCCGAGGTGACCAGGAGTTCGCCGGGCAGGTGAACTCGATGTTCGACCGCATCAGCGGCGTCTACGACCGCATGAACCGCGTGATGACCGCCGGCCTCGACCAGAGCTGGCGGGCGAGAGCCGCGGAGCGGGCTCGTCTCGAACCGGGAATGAGGGCGCTCGATCTCTGCTGCGGTACCGGTGACCTGTCGCTGATGCTGGCCGAAAGGGTCGGTCCGGAGGGGGAGGTGATCGGTGCGGACTTCTCCCAGCCGATGCTCGACCTGGCCTTCGAGAAGGCCAAGCGGGAAGGCGTCAGGCAGGTTCGGTTCAAGTGGGCCGACGCGCTTCAGCTGCCCTTCGAGGACGAAAGTTTCGACGCTCTCACGATCGCCTTCGGGGCGAGGAACCTGGCTGACCTCGACCAGGGCCTGAGCGAGATGCGCAGGGTCCTGGTGCCGGGAGGCCGGCTGGTGATCCTCGAGATCACCCAGCCTCGCCGGCAGCCGCTGGCCGGGTTCTTCGCCCTGTGGTTCGACCGTCTGGTCCCGATGCTGGGCAAGGTCGCCGGTGATTCCTCGGCTTACACCTACCTGCCCGAGTCGGTCAGGAGCTTTCCGGATGCCGAGGCACTTGCCGGACGCCTCGACTCCGCCGGCTTCCGGCACATCCGTTGGACCCTGATGGCGGGCGGAATCATCGCCCTCCACTCCGGGGTACGGTGAACGGGCCGGATCCGGAAGACCGCCGCCGCTCGCTGCCCGAGCCGGTAACCGCTGTTACTGATACCGCCGGCGCCTGGCTGCCGGCCCGGATGGGCGAGGTCGAGTCGGGCCTGCTTGCCGCCGTCGAGGACCAGGGCGAACTCGCCGAGGATGCGGTCCGGACCCTGAACGCCGGGGGCAAGCGGATGCGGCCGATGCTGGTGCTGCTCTGCGCCGGTCCGGAAGCCGGGGATGCGGCGGTCCGCGCGGGGATCGCGGTGGAGCTGGTCCACATGGCGAGCCTGGTCCACGACGACGTCCTCGACCGGGCGCCGCTCAGGCGGGGGATCCCGACCGTCTACGCGAGCTCCGGTCGTGAACGGGCCACGGCGCTCGGTGACCGGCTTTTTTCCACGGCCTTCAAGGTGCTGGTCGAGGGAGGTGACGCCGATGCCGTGACGGAGGTCAGCGCGACTGCCGTCGATCTGGCCCGCGGCGAGCTGAAGCAACGCCAGGGCGCCTTCAACATGGAGCTGGGAGAGGACGAGTACTTCGAGCGATGCGGGCTGAAGACCGGCCGGCTCTTCGAGGCCGCCTGCGTGCTCGGCCGGGCGAGTACCGGCGGCGACCCCGGACCGATCGGGGAGTTCGGCCACCGGATCGGGCTCGCCTTCCAGCTTCTCGACGACGTCCTGGACATCGCCGGCCCCCCGGAGCGCACCGGCAAGGCGCGTGGCACCGACCTGCTTGACGGCACGGTCACGTTGCCGCTGATCATCGCCATCCGCTTCGATCCCGCCCTCGCCGCCCTGGACCTGCGCACGCTTGATGAGGAGACCGCGGCGATCGCCTGCGACAGGATCGCGGCAACCGGAGCTCTGGACGAGGTCCGGGCGAGGGCGATCGCCTTGATCGAGGAAGCCAAGCAGGGACTGGCCGACGCCGCCGTCGAGACCGAGCAGCGTGAACTGCTCGAGCTGATCGCCGACGGAGTGGTCCTCCGCTACAGCTGACGCTCGCCCGGGGCCGGGGGCGTCTCCTCAGTCCGGCCGCTTTGGGATACTCCCGCCTCATGGTCCTGAGCGACAAGACCCTGCGGGAGGAGATCGATGCCGGTCGGATCGTGATCGACCCGTTCGAGGAGCGTCTGATCCAGCCTTCCAGCATCGACCTTCGGGTCGATCACAGCTACCGGGTCTTCAACAACTCCCGCTACCCGTACATCGACGTCAAGGATCCGATGGAGGACCTGACCGAACTGGTCAAGCCTGCCGAAGATGAGCCCTTCATCCTTCACCCGGGCGAGTTCGTTCTCGGACAGACCCTCGAGCGCGTCACCGTCCCCGATGACATGGTCGCCCGGCTCGAGGGCAAGAGCTCGCTCGGCCGGCTCGGACTGCTGATCCACTCCACGGCAGGCTTCGTAGACGCCGGCTTCTCGGGGAACCTCACCCTGGAGCTCTCCAACGTGGCGAACCTGCCGATCACGATCTACAAGGGGATGCCGATCGGCCAGCTGTCCTTCATGCGGATGGACCGCCCGGTCGACTCTGCCTATGGCTCGTCCGACAAGGGCTCCAAGTACCAGGGTCAGGCCGAGCCGACCGCCTCCCGGTACTACCTCAACTTCCGCGACTGATTTGCCGTCCCGGCACTGATCCGGGCTCAAGTCGCGTTCGTAGGTACGATTGGAGATCACATGATTCCCAATATCGGCCCACTCGAAATCGCCATCGTGCTGATCATCGCGCTGATCGTCTTCGGCCCGAAACGCCTGCCTGAGCTCGGCAAGTCACTCGGGAAGGGGCTCAGCGAGTTTCGCGAAGGCCTGAGCAACGTCGGGCGTCACGACGACGATGACGATGACGACGACGAGGATGACCACGAACCGGCCGAATTGACACCTCCCCCGACCGACGAGAAACACCCGCTGCCCGGCGAGGAGCCGGAGGTCACCGAAGTGACTGCCAGCGCCGAAGCCGAGCCGGTCGAAGGGGAAGTAGTCCCGGAATCGCGCGACTAGGGAGGCGGGACCGGCCGTGGCCAAGCTGAAACCGGTTCGCCACGACGAGCAACTGAGCCTCGTCGATCACCTGGATGAGCTCCGTTCGCGGATCATCTACTCGCTGATCTTCCTGGCGATCGCCTTCGCCGTCTGTTTCTGGCAGAGCGACTGGATACTCGACCTGGCGGCAGCGCCGCTCCCGGACGAGTACCAGGCCCTCATCGTCCTCGCCCCGACCGAAGCCTTCATGACCACGGTGACGGTCAGTGTCTACGCGGCGATCATCGTCTCTGCGCCGTTCATCAGCTACCAGCTCTTCGCCTACATCCTGCCCGCCTTCTCGCCGCGCGAGCGCAAGGCGATCATGCCGCTACTGATCACGATCCCGCTGCTCTTCCTGGCCGGGGTCGTCTTCGCCTACTTCATCGTCCTGCCGGCCGCGATCAACTTCCTCGTCGGCTTCAACGACGAGCAGTTCACGATCCAGCTGCGGGCCCGGGAGTACTACTCGTTCTTCTCGATGACCCTGCTCGCCGGTGGAGTCGTCTTCCAGCTTCCGGTCATCATCCTCGCCCTGGTGAGGCTGCGGATCATGACCGTCCAGCAGCTCCGCAGCAACCGTCGATACGCGTACCTGATCATCGCCGTCGTCGCCGCGGCACTGCCGGGAGTCGACCCGATCTCGATGCTGATCGAGATGGTCCCGCTACTGCTTCTCTACGAGTTGAGTATCTTCCTCGCTCGGGGGATTGGCCAACCGAAGGGAAGTGCCGATTCCCAGATACCCTCGATCCAGGAGAACTAGTCACGTGGCTGAAGAACCCGAACGCAACATGCTCTTCGACCTTCGAGGTCGTCGCAAGAGGGTGATTCAGGTCATCTACGTACTCCTGGCAATCATCATGGCGGCCAGCCTCGTGGTGATTGGCCTTCCCGGTGGCGTGAACCCGTTCAGCAGCGGCAACGCCGGCGTCAACCAGGATGTTGCTGAAGCCAACGTCGAGCGGGCCGAGAACCTCCAGCAGAGACTGCAGTCCCAGCCCAACAACGAGAACGTCGCGATCGAACTGATCCGCGCCCGCTTCTCCGCCGGCCAGTCGCTGTACGAAACCGACCCCGACACCGGTCAGACCGCGATCACCGACGAGGCGACGCAGCAGTTCCAGCTCGCCGCCGATTCCTGGACCCGGTACCTGAAGATGACCGACAACCAGCCGGATCCCGAGGTCGCCCAGTTGATGTCGCAGGTCCTCTTCACCCTTTCCCAGGGCTCGACCGTGGCCCAGTTCCAGGTCAACATCAGGGACGCAGCCGAGGCGCAGCAGTTCGTCGCCGATGAGGCAGTGAAGCAACAAAAGAACGGCGGAGCCAGCGCGGCCAGCCAGCTGACCACCCTCGCGATCTACCAGCTCTACGCCCAGGAATACGACGCAGCGCAGAAGAGCCGCGACCAGGCTCTCGCCGCAACCGAGGATCCGGACGAGAAGAAGCAGATCAACCAGACCTACAACGCGACCGAGAAGGACGCAAAGCGGATCGGCAAACTCGTCGACCGGGCGATCAAGCAGGCCCGAAAGAACGGCGGCGAATCGCTCCAGAACCCGCTCGGCTCGCTCGGCTCCGACACCTCGATCAACAGCGGCGGGGCCGGTGCCACGACTCCCTGACCGGGAGCTGAACTTAAGGGCGGGCGGGCCGGGGAATCGGCCTGCCCGTTCTGCCCGCAGGTTCTATACTTCCCATCCGGCTTCGTGAACCGAAGCCACCTTCCGGGCCGTTAGCTCAGCTGGTAGAGCAGGAGACTCTTAATCTCAAGGTCGAAGGTTCGATCCCTTCACGGCCCACTCGGTGCCAAGGCAGGTGGCACGGCGGGGTTGACATCCGGAACTGATCCCACTGGGTCTGAAGTAGACTCGCCTATCGGGGTATTCGACCTGGAGGGTTGATTGGGGTGTTTCGTCTGTTTGGGGTATTGCTGCTTCTCGTGATGAGTGGCTTCGTCTCGACGGTCGCTGCTTCGGCCGGCGAGCCGGCCGGCAGGACTGCGATCGTGTTCGAGCGGGAGGGACGGATCTTCTCGATGAAGTCCGATGGTTCCGGGCAACGGGCTCTCACCCCTTCGGGTCCGGACTACGGTGGCGCCCATGATCCCGAGCTCTCGCCGGACGGCCGTCACCTGAGCTATCTCAAGTACACGAGGTCAGGTATGGCCCTCTTCGTCGCCAGGCCGAACGGAAAGATCGCGAGACCGGTCTTCTCGGTTCGAAACGACGTCCGAATGGGCAGACGCTGGCGGGTGCCGGACCTTGCCGACGCGGTGTGGTCGGGCCGCAGGATCCACGTGCTGTTCAACAACGATCTTTCGGCGATCGCCAGACCAACGCTAGGCCGGGTCATCTCGATGAAGGCGGACGGCACCGACCGAAAGGTCGAGTACACGCGGGTCTACAGGAACCGGCAGGGCGAGTGGCTTCTGAGAAACAGGACGATGTACCAGTTGGCTATCTCGCCCGATCGCCGGCGAATGGTGATCGCCTCCTTTGGCAACACATTCGGACCGGACCCGGTCGAACTGGTCAACCTGCGGACCGGCGATTCGAGGAGGCTGATCCGGGATGGCCGGGATCCCACCTGGTCACCGGACGGTCGGCGAATCCTGCTTGTCTCGGAGCGGGCGCGAACGAACTATCAATGCAGTGACTCCGAGTTGTGTTACTTCGACGGCAAGATGTTCACCATGCGACCCGACGGGACCGGGATCCGCAGGGTCATCCGGCCCCTGCGCAAGGGATCCGAGTCATCGCCGGACTGGTCACCAGACGGCAGGCACATCGTCTTCGCCAGCAACCGGAACTACCCCGATCACCGGGTTGACGCAAACGAGATCTACTCGGTCCGGACCGACGGACGCTGCCTTACCTGGCTCACCAACGGCGCTCCCGCAAGTCACAACCCCTCCTGGGGCCCCGGACGCGAACTGGATTCCGGGCCGGGTAGCTGCGGCACGAAGCGCAACCCCCTGGTCACCGGTGAACCGGACCGCGACGAGTACTGGCTGGGTCCCGTCTTCTTCGGAATGGCCTACGGCGAAAGCTTCGCCCCGACCAAGGGATATGCGGACTGCGTCTACTTCCGGCCAGGCTCCTGCGGAACCCAGTGGAGTCTCTACGACTCCGACGTCTGCGAGTACTTCTCGGTCTACGACTTCGATCTGACCCCGATCAAGGGTCTCGCATTCAGGCGGGGAGCGCTGTACACGGTTCCGGCCGATCCGGGAGATTCCGGGGACAAGGTCCGCGAGTACACGATCTGGACCGGCGGCCGCCAGATCACGGTCATTTATCTTCAGCACAGCAAGAAGGACCTGTCAGCGAATGTGATCGACGCCCTTCGACTGCGGTCCCAGCTGTTGCCTGAAGGAGACCTGCCCGCCCCCCAGATACCGGCACAGTTGCCCGCACTCGCCGAAGAGATCGCGGACACCTACAGGCAGAACGGATCGATCCCGAAGACCGCGAAACGGTACGACCTCTTCCCTTCCGGTGTCAGGAACTATCTGCGGATCAACCGGGACCTGAAGAAGATGGGACCGGTCGACACGGCAAGCTGTCCGGCTAGTGACTGACGAGGAAAGAGAAACCCCAGGTGGGTCGATCGACTGGGCCTCCGGAGCCGGAAAGGCCTGGGTCGAGATCCAGGATCTGACCGACCGCGTCTACGAGCCGGTCGAGCGGCGCCTGACCGACGAGGTGGCAGCCGGGTCCGGAAAGCGGGTGCTCGACGTCGGTTGCGGCACCGGTGTCACCACCGTCGCGATCGCCCGCAGGCTCGGCCCGGACGCCGAATGCACCGGCATCGACGTCTCGCAGGAAATGGTCGAGGCCGCCCGCGCCCGCGCCGCCGAAGCAGGCGTCGAAGCCCGGTTCACTCTGGGCGATGCCGGCAGCCGGTCCTTCCTTGAGGGGCAGTTCGACTTCATCGTCTCGCGCTGGGGCGTGATGTTCTTCGCCGATCCGGTTTCCGCCTTCGCGAACCTGCGGCGGGCTGCGAAAGGCGGCGGGCTCCGTGCGGTCACCTGGCGCAGCCAGACCGAGAACCCCTTCATGACGGTCGCCGAAGAGGCGGCAGCCCCGCTGCTAGACGATTTCGATGTCAGGGCCGTGGACGAGGCGCCGGGACAGTTCGGACTTTCCAGCGAGGAGTCCACCACCGGGATCCTGGAGGCGGCTGGCTGGACCGACGTGGAAATGGTGGCCTTCGACGTTCCCTGTTCCTTTCCCGAGGCCGAACTGGTCAGGTACTTCACGGGGCTGGGGCCCCTGGCCCGCCATCTCGACGGGACGCCGCGCTCCGAGATTCCGGAGGAGTTGCTGGATACGGTCCGGGAGGCATTCGACCCGCATGTCGAGGGTGGCGTCGTGCGATTCGATGCGGCCTGCTGGATGGTCAGGGCCACCTCACCCGGCGATGACTGAGCGAAACGAAGAGCCGCATTGCTGGCGGCTTGCATCCAGAAACCCGTTGTTTGCGAAGTGGTGTCGGGTCCGCTATGCTGGCGCCATTACAGGACTTGTGTGATCTCCATCACTGGGGATCGTCCAGGGACAGACAGGGAGGACGGCCATCTGGTCGTCGTGCTTGAGCCGCCGGCCACCCCGATCGGCATCAACGGCACCTACACCGACACCAACGGCAACTTCACGGTTCCGCAGGACACCGGCCTCGTCTTCCCGCCGGTCGTCGTCGACCTGGACATTCTCCAGATCAACGGTGAGATCGGTCTGACCAAGGACGGCACCGGCAACTACAACGAAGCCACCGGCGCGATGTCCCTGGATCTCAGCCTCTCGCTGACCCTCGGCGTCGATGATCTCGCTGCCCTCTCGGAGCAGGTCGGGATCCCGCTCGGTACCGGCGCTCTCGCCTGCACGCTCGCTCCGCTCGACGTGGAGTTCTCGACCGGCAACGGCTGGCCGCATCCCGGCAAGGCGTTCACTGACAAGGCCGCCCTCACCGACGGCGCCCTGTCTGGAGCATGGCGTTACAAGCCGGCGATCACCGCAGTCCAGGGTGACCAGTCCGTCTGCAACATCATCGGTGGATTCCTGAACCCGGTCGGCGGCATCTGGCTCGCCAACAGCACCGATCCCGTCGTCGAGATGCCTGCGGCTACCTCGCCGATCCCGTCGGTCTACACCTGTGAGGAAGACGGCCTCGTCGGCACCCCGCCGAACTGTGAGGAACCGATCCTCGAGTGTGAGCCCGGATTCGAAGGCACTCCGCCCAACTGCACCCCGATCCAGACCCCGGCCAACGCCGTCGTCACCGCGCCCAAGAGCGCAAAGGTGAAGGCTGGCAAGTCGGTCAAGGTGAAGGTCACGATCAGGAACACCGGCCAGAAGGCTCTGACCGGCAAGCTCCTCCTGAGCTCGAGCAACAAGCAGGTCTCGGCCTCACCGAAGAGCAGTTCGATCAGCGTTGCCGGTGGCAAGTCGATCACCAGGACGATCACTGTCAAGGCCAGCAAGAAGGCCAAGGGCAAGGCCACGATCACGGCCAAGATCGGCTCGAAGTCGGCCAAGACCACGGTCACGGTCACTGCGGCCAAGAAGAAGAGGCGCTAGAGCTTCTCTTCGACGGCACGGCAGTTCAGTGTCGGAAAGGGCCCCGGAGCAATCCGGGGCCTTTCCCTTTAAGGGGTGCGTTTCAGGGCGAGCCTTAAGGTCGGTCAGGGTGATTCGGGAGCCGCCTTCAAACGGTCGATTCCCGATAGCCTGTCGGTCCTTGGCGAGGTAGCTCAGTTGGTAGAGCACACGACTGAAAATCGTGGTGTCGCCGGTTCGATCCCGGCCCTCGCCACTTAGGGAACCCGCAGTCGGCCCGGTCTTTGCCGGGCCTCAGATTGCGAACCCGGCCCTCCCATTCGAAGCAAATGATGGTTGGGAGGGGCTCAGCCGGCGGCGATACTGGCGCTCGAGGGGGCGTCAGTTATTGATTTTGCGGTGGATGAAGTCGAAGACGTCGGTGTAGACCTCGTCCTTGTTCGTCTCATGGAAGAGCTCGTGGCGGGCCTCCGGATAGGTCTTCCGTTCGGTTCCCGGGCCGGCGAGATCCTCGACCGCGTCACGGGTCAGGTCGAACGGGACGAGCATGTCCCCGGTGCCGTGGATCCAAAGCAGCGGCTGGTCCCCGAACCCGCCGCCCTCCCGGGCTCTTGACACGACACCGACGAGTCCTTCCAGGGTCCGGCGCTGAAACGGGCCGTGATAGACCAGCTCGTCGTTCAGGTAGGCGTCTTGCGCCAGCTCGTCCCTGGAAATCACGGAGGGGTCGATCGGGATCTCCGGAATCTCCTCCAGATCCAGCAGCGCCTCGAGACCGGGATTGCCGCCCAAGAGGGGACTCGAGAGGACGACCGCATCAACGGAACGGCGAGCTTCCTGCAGGAAGAGCGTCGCCAGCAGCCCTCCCATCGAATGGCCGATCAACAGGACGGGAAGCCCGGGGTGCTCGGTGGTCGCGAGGTCATAGACCCGGGAGAAATCCGCGAGCAGCGCG